>Ga0315899_10005307_pt1 | contig 13907 bp, 10 predicted proteins | sample LakEriMetagenome_2_FD_203518 | JGI IMG/M metagenome (GOLD analysis project Ga0315899, IMG submission 203518) | Freshwater fungal communities from buoy surface, Lake Erie, Ohio, United States - Buoy 4 MA112 | ecosystem: Environmental > Aquatic > Freshwater > Lake | place: USA: Lake Erie, Ohio...
GCTGTTCAAGTAAGAAAAATTCTGCGCATTTGTTGCATCACCGATGCTATAAACCGATTCCTCTAATACAGCATCGATTACACGCACGTCATGCTCGTATTCCCTTGTGATAACAATAGGCTGACTCGTCATATCAACCATTTCAAAATCCGAATTATTGACGAAGTACAATGGATGCTCCGCCAGCGTGCTATCAATAATGCCCGTATGATCATAGAGATAGGTGTACGTCAAATAATCCCATTCACCACACGGAAAACCCAGGTTACCTGCGGTGCCATCTTCAAAACACTTTAAGTTATAGTACATGAGAATCTTCTGATACTCTGTTCCATTATTACTCGGCGGAAAATCAAACCAACGCCGACCCGGAGAATCGTAGGCAGCTGCAGGGTTATTCTGTGCCTCCCACGTGAATGTTTGGACGACAGTAGTATCAGCAGTTTGACCGCTAGCCGAGCTCCACAAAACAATAAAGAGCGCAATCCAAGGCGCAGTGACGAAAAGTTTTCTCATGCCCTAAAAGTAACCAAAACAATTTGCCACACAGAATGATTGTGCCAGGGAAATTCCTCAATACACATGTTTGTTATGGGAATAGTATGCCTCGCTCGGCATACTGAAACACGAGGTAATCAAGGACTTTACTATGAACGGAAAAACCACGAATTCGAAAAATGCCTAATGAGAATATATCATGCGCACGCAGATCATGAATACGTGTTCTCTTCGCCTCAAAAATCAACTATTCAAAGCAATGAAAACAGCAACAACCCTTTCCACTGCGCAACTTCCGAAGGTGAGTGAAAAATTTCTTCACCATGTATGGAAGTTCGGTTGGTTCTCATCAACTAATCTGCAGACGGACACCGGGCAAAAAATCGAGATTATGCACCCCGGTGTGCACAATCACAATGCTGGTCCCGACTTTATGAATGCGCGCGTTCGAATCGACGAAACACTCTGGTGGGGAAACATAGAAATACACATTCGTGCATCGGATTGGCACCGACATCAACACCAAACCGATGATCATTACAAAAATGTCATTCTCCATGTCGTTTTGTATAATGACACTTCCATTTATCTGAACACACCCGGCGACTTACCCGTGCTCGATTTGTCGCAGTGTCTGAATTGGGATATTTGGGAAGCTCATCAAACATGGTTAGAAAACTACCGCTGGATACCCTGCGAGTCTGTATTGCATAAAGCCGAACCGGTCTATTGGTTTATGGCGAATGATAGACTGCTTATTGAGCGGCTCCATCATCGCATCGAAGGCATTTTCGATTTACTGGAGCGCACTAAAGGCGATTGGTCACAAGTAGCCTTTATTGAACTTTGTAAAGCCTTCGGCTTTAAAACGAATAGCCTAGCAATGGAAATGCTTGCGCAATCCATTCCTTATACCGTCGTATCTAGACACAGCAGTGACCTTCTGCAAATCGAAGCACTTTTATTTGGTCAAGCCGGTATGCTACAGTCGCCACAACCGGATGAATATGAACGGAGCTTGCAACAGGAATATGCCTTATTGCGAGCCAAGCACCAGCTAAATCCACTTTCACATAATATCTGGAACTTCGGCAAGGTCAGACCTTCTAATAGCCCCATCATACGATTGGCTCAACTCGCACATGTTCTTAGCCGCACTGAGCATCTCGTATCTTCCTTGCTTCATCTGGAGCAGCAGAAACTAGTTAACCTGATAAAAAGTGAAGCGCATCCATATTGGCAAACACACAAACAATTCGGTTTGGCACGCAAAAAGCCTTTGCAAACTGTGATGGGAAAAAGTTCAACGGAACGAATAATCATCAATGTAGTGGCTCGTCTTCGCTTTGCTCATGGCAAATACAACAACAACCTTTCAATGATGACCGATGCCATAAAACTTCTGCAAGGAATGCCCCCGGAAGAAAACATCATCACCGACAACTGGCGAAAACGAGGTATACAAACAGAACATGCCGGTGATTCGCAAGCGCTGCTTCAACTTTACAGCGTATATTGCACTCACGAAAAATGCATAGAATGCCCCATAGGCATTAAATTGCTCAATCATGAGACCCGTTAAACGCATACACAATTTGCTTGAAAAACAGCTATTCGGCATATGCGCCGGTATTGCCGACTACATGGGTGTCCAAACTCGAAAAGTGAGACTAAGCTTTATCTACTTGTCATTCCTCACGTTCGGATCCCCCATTTTCGCTTACCTCGTTCTCCTATTTTGGAAACAAAACTCCAAAATCTGGAAACCCTGGTTGTGGCGAAAAAGCAACGTTGACCTATAGCAGCTCATTAGCCAAATTAGCCAATTCACTCCGCTCACCGCGCTCTAGCGTAACGTGGCAATAAAGATCCCGGCCTTTCAATCGTTCAATAACGTACGACATACCATTGCTCTGCTCATCGAGATATGGCGTGTCTATCTGGCGCACATCGCCAGTAAGAATGACCTTTGTGTTTTCACCGGCTCGTGTAATGATGGTCTTCACTTCATGTGGTGTAAGGTTCTGCGCTTCGTCGATAATGAAGATACAATTCGATAAACTGCGTCCGCGAATAAATGCCAACGGACATATCGTTATCTTACCCTGCGCCTGCAACTCATCAATAATCTTTCTCTTTTTCTCGTTGTCTGAAAACTGATTCTTGATAAAACTCAAATTATCCCAGAGAGGCTGCATGTAGGGATTCACCTTTTCCTCAGCATCACCGGGTAAATAACCAATCTCCTTATTGCTCAACGGCACAATCGGGCGAGCAAGATAAATTTGGTCATATTGGTTTTTCATTTCAAGCGCACCAGCCAAAGCTAATAAGGTCTTACCTGTCCCGGCAACTCCTGAAATGGTAACCAGCTTTATATCGGGATTCAAAATGGCATGCATTGCAAAAGCCTGTTCCGCATTCTTGGGCTTTATTCCATAAGCATATACCTTGTCGACTCGTTCGATTTCCTGAGCCTTCGAGCTGAAGTATGCAAGGGCTGAAGAAGTGCAATTCTTTAAGATATAAAAATGGTTGTTTTGCTTTTCCTTGCCCAACACATCCGTTTCTATGGATCGACCTTCCTGATAAAGCTTACGAATGACATCCGAATCCAAGCCTTCAATGGTCGACTTACCGCTGTACATGATCATAGCATCCTTCACTTTACCTGTCTTGAAATCTTCAGCCGGTAAATTCAATGCCTTTGCCTTCAATCTTAGATTAATATCTTTCGTTACAAGAATTACGCGACAGCCCGGCTCTTCTTCCTGCAACTTCAAAGCCGCATTTAAAATCTTATGATCGTTTTTCCTTGACTCAAAAATCGATTCAGCATTCCTTGCCGAATCGTCTGAAGCGTTGAGTATAATGCGAAGTGTACCACCTTGTCCGTTCTCGAGCGGAATCCAATCCTGAAGAGTATGCTCCTCGGAAAGTCGGTCAATGATTCGGATGCACTCACGAGCTTCAAAATTCTTCATGTCGTTTCCAACTTTGAACTTGTCTAACTCTTCCAACACGGTTATCGGAATGGCAATGCGGTTATCCTCGAAACTATGAATGCAGTTATGGTCATGAAGTAATACAGAGGTGTCGATGACATATATCTTCTGCACCTTATTCGTTTTGTTAATCTCCTTATTTTTCAGAGGGGAAACCATCTTGGCGGCTTTTGCCACCGGTTGCTTGTTGCTTACTGCGCCTGACTTCTTTGCTACTGGCATACGGTTAAGTTGTTTAGGTTGTTATTGTTTTTAGGAATCCGTTGATCCGCTTCATCACCTCTTCAACAGCACGTATCGAATGTAGCTGAATAACCAAACTTTCGTCCATGAAAAAAGCTGAGTTATGAACCAAGGGGACGTGAATTGGACGCCAACAATTCCTTCATCTTTACATTACATCTTGTTCATTGAATTGAACAAGAAAGCCCCCTGAATGTTTGACTAACTTTGTCCATAATGCAGCGCATGTTAAAAATCGGAATCGTTTGTTACCCTACGTATGGGGGCAGTGGAGTTGTTGCCACTGAACTGGGAAAAGCACTGGCTGACCAAGGACATGAAATCCATTTCATAACGTATTCACAACCTGTTCGACTCGGAGCCGCCCATAAGCGCATTCGCTACCATGAAGTAAACGTAAGTGAATACCCACTATTTTACTATCCGCCCTACGAGTCTGTGCTTGCCAGTAAAATGGTTGATGTGGTGAAGTATGAAAAGCTCGATTTAATGCATGTGCATTATGCCATTCCACACGCCTCCGCAGCTATTACTGCGAAAATGGTACTAGCTGAAGAAGGTATTAAACTTCCAGTGATTACAACCTTGCATGGAACCGACATTACACTGTTGGGTAAAGACGCATCCTTTGAACCGGTTATTTCATTCGCAATTAATAAAAGCGATGCCGTAACAGCTGTATCACAAAGCCTGAAAAATGACACTTATAAATTGTTTGGCATCAATCAGGAAATTGAAGTCATACCAAACTTTTTAAATGCGGAGCACGAGGCAGTAGAAACCTCACCGGAATTGCGAAGAGAATATGCCGCCGACAACGAGCGCATCATTATTCACATGTCCAATTTTCGCCCCGTAAAACGCATTCTAGACATCATCGAAGTGTTTGCACGTGTTCAACCGGTGGTTGCATCCAAACTTATTCTTCTGGGCGATGGCCCCGAACGTTCGCGTGCAGAACAAAAATGCCGTGAACTCAATATTGCTCAGCATGTAACCTTCGTAGGCAATCTGAAGCAACCGCAGGAGCTACTCAGCATCGGTGATCTCTTCATTCTCCCATCCGAGTCTGAAAGCTTCGGTCTGGCCGCTTTGGAAGCTATGGCATCAGGCCTGCCTGTCATTTCGACCAATACCGGAGGTTTACCCGAAGTGAACCGACATGGTGTTACCGGCATGATGAGCGACGTGGGCGACATCGATGACATGGTCAAAAACTGCATTTACTTATTAGAAGATTCACGCAGACTGACCAAGTTTAAAAGTCAGGCAAAACGAAGGGCTCAAGACTTCTCGATCGACAAGATATTACCTTTGTACGAGCAATTGTATCAGAGGGTAATTACGCAATCATGAACAAGACAGAACCCAAATTCATAGGCAAGCGCATTCGCGTGCTGCGCGAAAAAGAAGCCATTCAAATTGAAATCAATCAGAAAATTGAGCGCTGGCAAGAGGCCATGCTATTTATGTGGATAACCGCTTGGACTTTTTGCGGAGGTGCTTTTTTGTATTATGCATTCAACGCGAGCAATCAATCAGAGCAAATTTTCTTCATCATCAGCAGTTCATTGTGGTTGTTCTTTTTCATCCGTATCACGAAGGTTTTTCTTTGGCGATTGATTGGCAAAGAAATTATTCATATTAATCGTGAGGGCTTAAGTATTCGCAATGCATTTGGATCGTGGGGTAAGACAGAGTTATTCCAACACCACAATATTTTCAAACCCGGCTTGATTAAACGAGATCCTGCTTCTTTCCTGGCATTCCTTGACGATTCATTTTGGATTATTGGAGGTGAACGGGTCGGCTTTAGCTACTCCGGAAGGCGCATACAGCTTGGCAAGCAACTTACCGTTCACGATGCTGAACTTCTGCTACGCGTAATGGAAAGCGCCATGCGCGAGTACAAGAAGGGTTAACGCATATCAACGGCATATTCCAATGCCAGCTCATACCCTCTTAATCCAAAACCGCTGATGACGCCTGCGCAACGCGCTCCTGTAAGCGACGTGTGTCGCAGCTCTTCACGAGCGTGAATGTTGCTAATATGAACCTCGACCACCGGCGTCGAAATTGCCGCTATGGCATCGGCCAATGCAACACTTGTGTGGGTATATCCACCTGGATTCATTATGATCGCATCGTATGAAAATCCTACCTCATGAAGCTTGTTGATGAGCTCTCCTTCCACATTACTTTGAAAATACTCCAATCGTACTTCACTATAAATCTTGATTAAAACCGCGAGGTAACTCTCAAAATCCTGATGTCCGTATACGTCAGTCTCTCGTTTACCGAGAAGATTCAGATTTGGCCCATTGACGATAATAATGCGTTTCGACATACTCAATCGGGTTCAGCCAGTGTGGCCTGCTTCCAGGTTTCCTCGGTTATACTTTGACCATTCCGGAAATAATAAATGGCAGTTTTAGAAACGACCTTTTTATACTTCTCCACTTTGTTACCGATTTTCACTAGGCGCTCTGTTACCATCTTGTTACCGAGCTTGTAGGAGTTTTCCGTAACCCCTTGTTTCAAGGTTTCTGTTCCTGGAATAACTTTATACTCCTCCTCTTTTCTGGGCTCACCTGCATTCTTTTCAAAGGCCTCTTTGCGGGCCTCATAGCGTTCATTAGATGCCTTACCTTCTCGCTGACGCTCGGCAAATTCAACATCACGCTTTTGACGTTCAATCTCAATAGCGTTTTCCCGTGACTTTATTTCCTTACCCTCTGTGAATGCCTCTGCCTCGTCCTTTTTCTGATCAATTTTAAGTTGGGTATTGGTAATGCGCTGATCGGCTCCCTGTATATCATCACGTGTCTGAATGTCCACTTCCTTTTTCTTAAACTCCACCTGCGAAGCCTTCTGCTTTCTGCGCTGTTCACCGGTGTCACCTACCGACTGCTGCTTATCGCGCGCCAACTGGGTTTTCATTGTATTCTCCGCGCGTTGGGTAGCTCCGTTTCGCTCGAATTGTTCCGTTTGCTCCTGGGTCCGCTCGTGCAACTCCTGACTTTTATCTACATTCTGCTTGCGGTAACGATCGTTTTGCTGAATGGAAGCTTGAACCTCACGTTGCTTCTCAACATTCTCCTTGTTGTCGCGAATTCGAATATCTGCACGCCTCTGAGCCTCAGTTTGCTCTTTACCGTTATCCTTCTTCTTCCTTTCATTATCGGCTATGGCTGCATTCTGAATGCTCGCGCCAATATTCATTAACTCCGACTGGGTTTCAAACTGGTTACGCACATGCTCACGATTGATGGAAACGAGTACGTCGCTATCCTTGTCCTTTTGCTCAAAGAACGCCGCGTAATCGAGCACTTCCTGCTGAGTCATTCTGACCTTATTAGCATATTCCTTCTCAGCTGCTTCACGGTAATATCGCTCGACCTGATCTTCGGCTTCCACATCCACGTTGCTATCCCACTTGCGCTTTTTGGCGGCTAACTTAGCCTCGGCAGCAAGACGAGCCTCCTCCAACTCACGTCGCTTTCTCTCCTGATCCAGACGCTCCTGTTCCAGTAATTCAGCCATGCGCTGCTCGGCGGCCAAACGCTCGGCCTCTGCAGCTGCTGCAAGGGAATCAGCTAATGCCTGTGCAGCATTAGCGTCATTTAGCGCCATTTGGGCAATCAATAAGTCGATGGTTTCAATCTTCGATTTCGGATATTGAGCCTCCGGCTTCACAAGCAAAGCGGCCTCATAACGCTCGCGCGCCTCGGGCAACTTTTGTTCTGTAAACAATCCATCGGCAACTGTGATAATCTCCTGATATTCCTTCTCAATTCGCTCACGCTCCGCATTAGCTGCAGCATTGGCATCGTCCATTTCTTTTTGAGCACGACGCTCCACAATCAATGCTTCTAGTTCAGTTATCTTATCTTTTGGAAATTGTTCCGCAGGCTTTAATTCAGACGCAGCGCGATAATGCGTTATGGCCTGTTCCAATTTATCCTCATCCTGACTTCTTGCTCCTAAAGCCAACTTATCTTGATACTCCTTCTCGATACGCATGCGATCTGCTTCGTATGCAAGCATGTCCTTCAACGCTGATTCTGCCTTTAAAATCTGATCTTTCGGATAGCTCTCGGTCGGAAAGAGTTTTGAAGCTTCTTTATACTTCTCAATTGATACCGCGTAGTCCTTGTTCGTGAATTTCTTATCCGCATCTTCAATTAAAGCATTGTAAATGCCTCGGTTTTGACCATCGGCAATGGCGAGATCAATCTTGTGGAGCATTTCCTTTTCATACGCCTGGTTCTTCAGATCCTTTGCCTTTGTAAAGCGATCGCGGGCGTCTGTATATTTCTTTTGCTCGAAAAACACATCGCCTTCTTCAATCAGCTTCTTATATCGAGCTTCTAAATCCTTATTCGCATTTTCTTCATCCAGCTTGGCTTGCGCCTCGGCCAACTTGGACTTAGCAGTCGGATCGTCTGGGAATATTCCCAAAGCACCACGATAATTGGTAATAGCATCGGCATACTTCTTCTCCAACATCTTTTGATTGCCGTCGCTCATGAATTTATCAAAGTCAGCCTTCAGCTTCGCCAAGTTCTTTTCAATGTCATCCAGTCGCTTGAACTCCGCGTCAATTTCCTTGGCCTTTTGCTCACTATAGGCAAAATCAAATGACAAACCGTCTTCGGATGGATTATAACTCGCCTTCGCCAGCGGTTCGCGTAATAAATCGGTGTTGAAACCCTGACGATATGGGAAAAGTGTTCCGTCAACGTTCATATCAAAACCACCATATCGGTCTTCCTCAGGAATATTGCGAGTATCGATTCGGATTACCTTGGCCAGGTACTCTCCTGTTTTTGAAAACTTGATATCATAAGTAAAGCCCAGTGGCAACTTGAAATCATATTTTCCGGTTGTACCGGCATTGTAAGTATCGAACACCATTCCGTCCTTGAAAACTTGGACAGTGACTCCCTCCAACTTCTTCTTGGTATTTTGGTCTTTCAACTGACCAAAGACGTGTGCTATGTCATTTTGGGAAAGCCCGATGGTACTCATCAAAGCAGCACAACAAAACAGAAAGTATTTCAGTGTTCCGTTTAACATAATCCCAAAAGTTCTCCTTGAACGTAAATGTAGAGCAATTTGTTTGATTTCTGTTTGATTCAATTAAAAAAATGAATCGCTAGGAGGCTGTTAATTTCCCGAATAGAGCCAATACTACTCGCTCGCCATCCATCGCTGCGCTTACGATTCCGCCTGCATAACCAGCCCCTTCAGCACACGGATAGAGATTTTCCAATTCCACGTGGCAAAGGTTTTCAGGATGCCGGGGTATTCGGACAGGTGAGGATGTCCTGGTTTCGGGTGCTACCAGCATTGCCCCGTCCGAAACATATCCGCGTATTTTCCTTCCAAAAACCTCAAAACCTCCGCGCAATCTCGTGGCTACCCATTCCGGTAACAGACCATTCAAATCAACCGACTCTACACCGGGCTGGTAGCTGGTTTCTGCTACAGTGCGCGATTTCCTTTGCTCGATAAAATCGACCAATCGCTGGGCAGGTGCGCGCTGCGTTGAGCCAGCCGCCATCCAGCACGCATGCTCAATAGCCCGCTGATAGTGAATACCTGCCAGCGCACCATACTGTCGGAAGTCACCCATCACCGACCAATCCACAGGTACGACAATACCACTATTTGCAAATGGGTTGTTCCGTTTACTCGGCGACCATCCGTTGGTTACAACCTCCTCTTGCTCGGTAGCACAGGGAGCTATAATTCCTCCGGGGCACATACAAAAAGAATATACGCCCACACCACCGACCTGATGAACAAGACTATAACTGGCAGCCGGCAATGGCTCGGGCCTAATGGCACAGTGATACTGGGCAGAGTCTACAACAGACTGAGGATGCTCAGCCCGAACTCCGACAGCAAACGGTTTAAACTCGATGAGAATATTTCGATCGTTGAGCAATTGAAACACATCTCGAGCGCTGTGTCCGGTCGCAAGAACGTAGCTGTCAGCTTTAAGAGCTCTACCATCCGAAAGTATAATAGAATGAATGCTCCTACCGTCATGACGAATGTCTATCATCCGAGAATCAAAATGAACCTCACCGCCCATATCGACTATCTTATTGCGCATGGCTTCAATTATGCCCGGCAACTTGTTCGTCCCGATATGCGGGTGTGCATCTGAAAGGATTTCATCGGAAGCCCCAAACTGGACCAAGGTTTCTAAAATTGACCGAACATCTCCCCTTTTAGTGCTTCTTGTGTATAGTTTTCCATCGGAATAGGTGCCTGCGCCACCTTCCCCAAAACAATAATTGGAGTCCTGATTAACGCGATGCTCACGGTGAATGGAAACTAGATCGCGTCGCCTTGCTCGAACGTCCTTTCCCCGTTCCACTAAAATGGGCTGAATGCCCAATTCAAGGCACTTCAGCGCCGCAAATAATCCGGCCGGACCCGCACCAACAATTAATACTTGTTTGTGGGAGGAATTCACCCGCTGAAATTCCCGAGTACGAAAAACAGGTGGGACCAACTCCCCTTGTAAGTAAATAGCAACCTTGTAATTAATCTTGATGGATCGTCCTCTGGCATCAATAGATTTTCGCAAAATGCGAAAAACAGAGAGTTTTTGATTTTTAGACAAGGATGCCTCGACCGCACCTTGCAATCCTTCCGAAACAAGTTCCGGAAGCGTTAGCGTAATTTCTTTTTCAATAGCCATAATGTGTTGGACTATTCATCCAAAAAATGGAATTAATAAAACAAAAGCCCTCGCGGGCTCTTGGTATAATGTTACTTCAAAAATTCAACCTTCGGTTTTGTGCCTTCAAACCAATTTGGCAGACCCCACAGCCCTGAACGCATCTTATTGCCCTTGGCGTCTTGGGTTACAACTGCAAGTTCTTTTCTTGCCTTCATATTAGCGAGAATCACCGAAATATACTTACCCAAATCAGAGCGTGATTTACCGGGATATAAACCTGCTAATTTATCCGTGATCACCGAATTTGTGGTGAATCGCGCATTCTTACCTACAATTTCCTGGATTTTCTCAGCGAGATTTGGTATGCGATTGCGAGTTCCTGGCTTCTTTGCTATCGGTTTTGAAGCAGCCTTCGATACAGGCTTAGCTACCGATTTTGGCTTGATACCCTTGGCCGCAGGCTTAACAGACTTCGAAACAGAAGCAACTACAGCTTGCGCTTTTTCAACTTTGACAGGCTTCACTGCTTTAGCAGGCCTGCCTCTTTTCGCTGCAACCGGCTTTACTACTGTCTTTTTAACTTCCTCTGCTGACTTTACCTCCGCAGCTACTGCAACTTTAACAGTCTTTGATTTCGGGCCCGGCTTCTTTGAGCCAGGCTTATTCTTTGCTCCAGGCGGACGACCTCGCTTACCGGTCTTTACCTTTACTTCAGAACCCAACATTTCCTGAAGAGTTGGAATTTTAGCCTTACGACCGCGAGTAGAACCAACGCGATCCAATATTTGATAGGCTTCTGAAAGAGCATTATACTCCTTTTGAATAGACTCCATTCTATTACGAATTTGAGCGAGATAAATAGCTTTTGCCATCTTGAGGATTTTATTGCGGCAAATGTATGCATCACAACGACTTTACAATCGAAAAAATGACAACTTTTGTCATATTCATTAAATATTCAATCACATAATTCCAATCAATTTCACAACATTTATCCGGAAGTATAATAATGATATTCTTGTCATTCAAGATGCGCTAACATTTACCGACATGTTCTGTAAGCCTTCAAAATATGCTAATTTCACGGCCAAAATATCGGTATGCCTGCATTACGAAAACCTGTTCTGAAATTCAGCAAGAACCACGGATTGAGCAACGATGATCTGCTCCGCTTATATAAAGCCATCTTACTACCCCGCCTTATTGAAGAAAAAATGCTTAGCCAATTGAGGCTTGGTAAGATTTCCAAATGGTTCAGCAGCTTTGGACAGGAAGCTATCTCCGTAGGTGTCGCCTTGGCCATGGAACCGGAAGAGTTCATTCTGCCGATGCACCGCAACCTGGGCATTTTCACCGGAAGAAATCTCCCACTCGATCAGCTTTTCATGCAGTTCCAAGGTAAAGAAAGAGGGTTTACCAAAGGCCGCGACCGTTCCTTTCACTTCGGCACAAAACAGCATAAGGTGGTCGGTATGATTTCACACCTCGGACCACAATTGGGCATAGCCGATGGTATTGCCCTAGCCAATAAACTGGGAGGGCAAGAAAAAGCAACGATTGTTTTTTGTGGGGATGGCGGCGCAAGCGAAGGTGATTTTCATGAGGCGCTCAACGTGGCCTCCGTTTGGGACCTGCCTGTGATTATCGCCATCGAGAACAACTCGTGGGGATTGTCAACACCAAGTCGCGAACAATTCCGTTGTGCTCAATTTATAGACAAGGCCATTGGTTATGGAATGCCGGCAGAAGATGCCATACAGGTAGATGGCAACAATATTATTGAAGTTTACAATGCCGTGCGTAAGGCAGCTGAAAGCATTCGAAAGCGTCCACGTCCGATTTTAATGGAGTTCATGACGTTTCGCTTGCGCGGACACGAAGAGGCCAGTGGCACGAAATATTATCCCGAAGGACTCATTCAGGAATGGGAAAAAAAAGACCCCGTCGACAATTATGAAGCCTGGCTCTTTGAAAAAGGAATTATCGATGAAGAATCAGAAGGCCAAATACGCTCCGAGCTAAAGCAACAAATTAATGATGCTCTTAAGATTGCGTATGCAGAGCCTGACATTGAGCCCGAGACAAACAAAGAAATAACCGATGTATACGCTCCTTTCTCCAACACGAATATCGCACCGGTAAATCCCGAAACAAGTGAGCGTCGTTTTATTGACGCCATTAGCGACGGCCTGAGAACCAGTATGAAGCGCCATGAAAAACTGGTGCTCATGGGACAAGACATTGCAGACTACGGAGGAGTATTTAAAGTGACGGAAGGTTTTGTCGGCGAATTCGGAAAAGAACGGGTGCGTAATACACCGCTTTGCGAATCCGCTATTGTCGGGGCAGGGCTGGGACTTTCCATTAGCGGCTGGAAGGCTATGGTAGAAATGCAGTTCGCGGATTTTGCGACCTGCGGCTTCAATCAAATTGTAAACAACCTGGCCAAGCTGCACTATCGCTGGCAGGAAAACGCCGACGTGGTTGTGCGCATGCCAACGGGTGCCGGCATGGCTGCAGGACCTTTTCATAGCCAAAGTAACGAAGCCTGGTTTGCCCACACCCCCGGATTGAAAGTCGTTTACCCGGCTTTTCCCTACGACGCTAAAGGCCTACTCTGCCAAGCGTTTGAAGACCCCAATCCGGTCATCTTCTTCGAACATAAAGGCCTATACCGAAGTATTTCGGGGCAGGTTCCCAACGAGTTCTATACCGTTCCTTTCGGAAAAGCTCAATTAATCACTACCGGAGATCAGTTCACTATTGTCACTTACGGACTGGGAGTTCATTGGGCTATGGATTATTTGAAAGAACATCCGGAACAAGAGGCGGACCTGATCGACCTTCGCACACTGTTACCTCTTGACATGGAGACCATCTACCAATCTGTGAAAAAGACAGGACGTGTCATTGTGCTGCATGAAGATTCTCTCACGGGAGGAATCGGTGGCGAAATCGCAGCACGCATCGGCGAACACTGTTTCGCAGATTTGGACGCTCCGGTGGTTCGATGTGCCAGCTTGGACACTCCCATTCCGTTTAACGCGGAACTGGAAAAGAACTTTTTGGCGAATCGCTACTTAGGACAAGCCATCGATAAACTCCTTCAATTCTAGATCACATCTATTCGCGGTAAATTCATAAAAGAGTAACACATCATTCACGCGGGCCCAACAACGAGGTTTGACTTTTGTCCACCCCTCATCAACCCCGTTGGAAGAAAAAATTGTATATAACGATTTTGAAAAAGACCTTGCTCATTATACGAGAGCACTAGGCCATCCGGCGAGAATTGCTGTGTTGATTGAAATCGCCAAAAGGGGCTTTGTTGTTCGGGGGGAGAACATAGATGTACCCCAACTTTCTCAGGCTACCGTGCTTCAACATCTGAGAGAGTTAAAACGAGCAGGCCTGCTTCAAGGTCGTATTTTCGGAGCGAAAGCAGAATACAAGTTAGATCT
>Ga0315899_10005308_pt1 | contig 13907 bp, 7 predicted proteins | sample LakEriMetagenome_2_FD_203518 | JGI IMG/M metagenome (GOLD analysis project Ga0315899, IMG submission 203518) | Freshwater fungal communities from buoy surface, Lake Erie, Ohio, United States - Buoy 4 MA112 | ecosystem: Environmental > Aquatic > Freshwater > Lake | place: USA: Lake Erie, Ohio...
GTTACCACCAGCCCCAGTCGTTGCGGATGATGACGGTGATGGAGTAGTAGGTAGTGAAGATGATTGCCCTAATGCATCTGGTTTATCAAAATATCATGGATGTCCTGTACCAGATACCGATAGCGATGGTATAAATGATGAGAATGATAAATGTCCTACTGCAGAGGGTCTAATAAAATATAAGGGATGCCCTATTCCGGATTCGGATAAAGATGGTATCAATGATGAGGCAGATAAATGTCCTAATGCTAAAGGTTTATCAAGATATGAAGGTTGTCCTATTCCCGATACAGATAAAGACGGAGTGAATGATGAAGAAGATAAGTGTCCAACTACTCCTGGTATTATGGGTAATAATGGTTGTGCCGATTTACAACCTTTGCTAAATGAAATCAGTTCACAATTAAAGTTCGAGTCCGGCAAGGTGAAGCTTAGTAAGAAAGGATATCAAGGCTTAGATTCCTTGGTTGCCTTAATGCAAAATAATGCAAGTATTACGCTAGTGATTACTGGTCATACCGACAATACGGGTACTTTGAAAATTAATGAAAAATTATCGCTTCAAAGAGCCATGGTGGTATCGAATTATTTAATCAAAAAAGAAATAGACAAGAAAAGATTAAGCCAGAAAGGTTTTGCAGACACAAGACCCATTGCCGACAATAAAACATTGAAAGGAAGAGCGCAAAATAGAAGAGTAGATATTGAAGTATTTTATTAATTGACTAGCTAGTAAACTTACTAACTAACTAACCAAATAAATAAGTTTAGTACTAGTAAATAAGTGATTTCTAGTTAGTAAATAACTACTTCTCTTTCTAGTAATATTTCAAATTTTGCAAGTACAGACTGAATAATTTCTTCTGAGAAATTATATATTTCCATGCCGGGTCCATTATTATAATGCACTATCACTAAAGATTGTTTTTCATAACAACCCACACTCCCTTTTTGAATTCCTTTCCAACCACAGGCCTCAATTAACCAGCCCGCTGCTATTTTATAGGTATCATCTGTTATAGGGTAGGCGATCATTTTTGGATATTTTGCCACTAATACCTCAAACAAGTCCTTGGTAATAGTAGGGTTTTTAAAAAAGCTTCCAGCATTCCCAAGCTTTTTAGGGTCGGGTAGTTTTTCTGATCTTATTTGAATAACTGCGCTAGAAATAGCTTCTACACTAGGTTGTTTATTATTTTTCTGATGCAGTACTTCTTTAATGGCTCCGTATTCGGTTCTAAATATGGGTTGTTTTTGTAAAACAAATTGTACTGAGCTTATGATATATCTACTTGTATCTTTTTTAAATAAGCTTGTCCTATAGGCAAATGCACAATCGCTATTTTGAAGTGTAATGAATTGAGCGCTTTGGGTATCGTAGGCGGTAACCGATGCTATAGCGTCCTTGGCCTCCACTCCATAGGCCCCAATATTTTGAATGGGCGCCGCGCCCACCGTGCCTGGAATTAAACTTAAATTTTCTACACCGCCCCAACCTTTTTGAACACAGTAGCTTACAAAATGATGCCAGTTTTCACCCGCACCTACTTCTAAAATAACTTCAGAGGGGGTTTCTTTTAATTTTTTAATACCCATAATTTCCATCTTTAATACCAGGCCTTCAAAAGTTTTAGTAAAAAGTATATTTGATCCAGCGCCTAAAATTAAATAAGGTATATTTTTTTCTTTGGCCCATTGAATGCTTTTTTCAATTGTTTCCACAGAGCCAATTTTAGCAAAATAATTTGCTTTTTCATTGCAACCGAAACTATGCAAGTTTTGAAGTGAACTATTTTCGCTTATTTCCATATTTGTATAATTGATGCTGGGTATTAATCTTAGTTTAAGTCTAATTAGGGTCAATATCAATTACAATATTCACCGATTTATACCTAGGGTGTACTTGCAGTAATCGTATATAATGTAAAAGTTGTTTTTTAGCTAGTTGCAACTGTTGAGGTTGCTTTGAAATTTTAATAGCTAGCTCCCATATATATTTATTACGTACCCTGTTTACAATGGGTTGTGCTGGGCCTAATACTGTTTTTTGAATCTCAGGCGTAAGTGAATGAAGGAAGTGGTTGGCTGCTTCTTCTGCTATATTATTTTCTTTATGTTTAAATAATAAACTCATAAGTCTGCTAAAAGGAGGGTAGGAGAAATGTTTTCTATTTTGAATTTCAAAATTATAAAAGCCAAAATAATCATGTTGTTGCACGAGCTGTACAATGGGATGCTGTAATTGACTTACTTGTATAATCACAGTTCCATTATCGTTTTTCCTACCTGCTCTTCCACTTACTTGTTCCATCATTTGAAATGCACGCTCATTCACCCTATAATGATTAAAGTTGAGCAAACTATCTGCATCTACGATACCCACTAGGTCTACGTTTTCAAAATCAAGTCCCTTTACCACCATTTGAGTGCCTACTAAAATATCTATTTGTCTTTGTTCAAATTTTTGAATGAGTTGATCGTGCTCGTTTTTGCCTTTGACATTGTCTAAATCCATTCTTGCAACAATCACCCCTGGTAAAGATTGATTTAATTTTTCTTCAATCTGTTCTGTGCCAAAACTTTTTTGTTTAAAGTTTTGTTTGCCACAAGCTTTACAGGTATTCACTATAGGATAAGAGGCGCCGCAATAATGACAAGAAAGTAAGTACTTAGCTTTATGATAAGTAAGGGTGACATCACAATGCTCGCAATGTGGTATCCATCCGCAGGTTTCGCAAATTAAATAGGGTGCATAGCCTCTTCTATTTTGAAATAAAATAACCTGCTTTTTATTTGCAATGGTTTTTGAAATAGAGGCCAAGAGCTGAGGTGTTAGAATGGCAGTTCCCGCTGGTTGCTTTTTGGTATCAATTAATTCAATTCTAGGAACTGCGCCTGTGCTAAACCTTTCATTTAAATAAGTATATCCAAATTTCTTTGATACTGCATTAAAATAGGTTTCCACAGAGGGGGTGGCTGATCCTAATACCACTTTTGCTTTTAATTGATTGGCATAATATATAGCCGTATCTCTTGCCTGATACCTAGGGGCAGGTTCTTGTTGTTTATAAGAAGGGTCATGCTCTTCGTCAATGACAATAAGTGATAAATTCTTATAAGGTAAGAAAAGGGCAGAACGCGCACCTAATACAATTTTAATTTCTCCAGACTTTACTTTATTCCAAATTTCTACTCTTTCATTAGGATTGAATTTAGAATGATAAATAGCAATAGAGCCGCCAAAATATTGTTTTAACCTTCTTATCATTTGGGCAGTGAGTGCAATTTCAGGAAGCATATATAAGGCCTGCTTGTTTTGCTGAATTACTTCATTAATAAGGGCTACATATATTTGTGTTTTTCCACTGCCCGTAATGCCATGTAATAGTCCAACAGGATGGGTAAGTAGTTGCGCTTGCACAGATGCCAAGGCTTCTTTTTGTTTTTCAGATAAGTTATGCAGTGCCGTATTACCTGTATTTGGATCGCTAGCCAGTCTATCTATTTTTCTTTTCTCAGCCACTAAAATACCTTTATCTATTAAGGCTTTCAACTGTGCATGGGTAGCATTGGCTTTTTCTAAAATAGATTTTTGTTGAACACTGCCTTCTGTTTTTTCAAAATGCAAGAAAGCGAGTAATAAATCTAATTGTTTAGGGGCCCTTGTCCATTCGTTTAATAATTTTTCTAAGGCAGCCTCATTTTTATAGTCTGCATGTAAGCTTAAAAATATTTCTATCTTACTACTATATTTATCTTTCATATTCTCCTGCACAAAACATATTCCTTTTTGAATAAGTTTATTAATAACAGGGTAGACCGATTTTTTATCTAGTAGTTTTTGAATTTCTAATAAGGTTAAGGTTTTTTTAATTTCTAATGCTTCCGAAATAATATATTCGGCGTCGCTTAAGTTCTTAGTATCTTGCTCTTGCTGTTCATTTAATATAAATACACTTTCGCTAGATATTTTTAAGTGACTCGGAATAGCCGCTTGCATGACTTCTCCTTCGGTGCACATATAATATTCTGCCATCCACTCCCAAAGGGCCAATTGATGTTCATACACAATAGGTGCATCGTCTAAAACAGAAAGTATGGGTTTGGGGGTAAAGGCTTCTGGGGCCTTGCTGCTCATTTTTTTTACAATACCTGCGTATCTTTTGTTGGCACCTAACATCACTTCTACGCGCATACCAATGGCTACTTCATCCTGCATAGATACAGGAATCATCCAAGTATAATTTTTGGGAAGGGCTAAGGGTATGATTATTTCTGCGTACATGATATAGGGTTGCAAAAATACACTATGAATTTGGATACTTTCTATATCTTCTCATGCCTTCATCCATTTTTTTATAAACAAGGTCTTTTAAGGCGTCCATTTGATCCATGGTATAGTCGCTTACTTCCACAGTTTCTAAATAAACTACTCTATGTTTCCCAGGCGTTAATGTTAGGGCGCTGCTAAAATGCATGCGATCAACGGAGTCAATTAATAATACTGGTTGAATAGGAATATTCATCTCAATAGCCAATTTAAAGGCGCCATTATAAAATGATTTTAAAGGGTATTCTTCTGTCATGCTAAATGTGCCTTCAGGAAAAATAAAAATAGAGATATGTTTTTCTAAGGCCATTTTTAAATTGCGTAAACTTTCTGCTCTTTTCTCGGGATTACCTCTATCTACCATTACTACAGCATGTCTGTAGATAAGTCCAAACAAAGGTATTTTTGAAGATTCAAATTTACCCAAGGGCCTCATGGGTTGATGTTTTAATTGAACAATGGTGGGGATATCCATATAAGAATTATGGTTACCTACAAATACATGCGCACGATTAAAATCATGGGGCGCTTCAAAAATTTCTGAGTGTTGAATGCCCATGAAAAAGTATAAAATCTTCCCCCAATAACGACATATAAAGTAGACATGCTCGCTTATTTTTTCTTTACCGAAGGGAAGGGTTAAAAACATGGCCGTTACTGATAGTATAGTGAGTATTGAAAACAATACAATGGCATAAAGGCAGTATATAAGCTGAAGGGCTCTTTTAAGGATTTTCATCTGTCTGCTAATATAATAAAAAAGGCCCGAAATTTCATTCGGGCCTTCACCTTGTTTTACAATAACCAAAAAACCTTTATAAACTATGCCTTTAGGGGATTTCTACCATATTTTTCATCATGTTGAGTTGCATCTAATCCTAATTCTTCATCTTCTTCAGTCACACGAAGTGGCATGATAATGCTTATAAATTTGAATATTAAAAACGATACTGAAAAGCTATAAGTAACTACTATCAACATTGCTTTTAATTGTGTTAAGAAAAATGTTGGGTTACCATAAAATAAACCATCATTGCCTGCTGCATTCACAGCTTTAGATGCAAAAATACCAGTCATTAACATTCCCACTATTCCGCCAATACCATGACAAGGAAATACATCTAAAGTATCATCTACTCTAGATAATTTAAATACATGACTTGCCACATTTGAAATAATTGCTGCTACTAAGCCAATGAATATACTTTGTGGAATACCTACAAAACCTGCTGCAGGTGTAATAGCTACTAAGCCAACTACTGCACCAATACAGAAACCAAGTACAGAAGGTTTTCTTCCTTTCAATACATCAAAGAACATCCAAGCTAAACCCGCTGCTGCAGCTGCAGTATTAGTAGTAGCAAATGCATTAATGGCTAAGCTATTGGCACCTAATGCAGAACCTCCATTAAAGCCAAACCAACCAAACCAAAGTAAACCTGTACCAATTAATACATAAGGAATGTTGGCTGGTGGTATTTCATGTTGTTCTAGTTTAGAGCGACGAGACTTTAATACAATCGCACCTGCTAGGGCAGCGCAGCCCGCACTAATATGTACGACTGTTCCACCCGCAAAATCGAGCGCACCCATTTTCAATAAAAATCCGTTAGGGTGCCAAGACCAATGTGCTAATGGTGCGTAAACCAAAATCATAAATAAAACAATAAATAAAATATAAGAAGTGAATTTAATACGCTCTGCTACCGCACCTACTACAAGACCTGGTGTGATAATGGCAAACATTAATTGAAAAATGGCAAATAATAATAATGGAATAGTCATCGCTGTTCCACCTTGTAAACTAGGTGCGCCATTCACTACATCTTTGAAAAATAAATGGGTCATTGGATTGCCAATAATACCGTTCATGCTTTCACCAAAACTTAAGCTATAGCCAAAGCTTATCCATATAACTGAAACCACCCCTGCTGATACCATGCTTTTGATCATGGTAGAGATAATGTTCTTACGGTGCACCATTCCTCCATAGAAAAAGGCAAGACCTGGAGTCATAATGAATACAAGTGCTGTTGCGACTAAAATCCAAGCTATATCGGCTCCACTATATGTGCTAGCATCTCCCTGAAAGCTGGGAAGTTGAGGTACAAATAAGGCTAGGACTGCTACTAGTAATAAAACTATAAAAGGAGCGGATTTTTGTACAACTTGATTTTTCATTCAAAAAATGGATAGTATTATAAAATAATATATATGTTATTTATATGGTAAAAGTAATTAAAATTTATAATTAATAAATTCTAATACATATATATAAATATTTATTATATAATGTGAAAAAGCATGAATTGAATCAAAAGCCTTGCTGGCATTAATTTTAGGTAATTCTCTAAGCTTGATTAAAAATGGAACTGTGGAAAAAAACTGAATATCTTCAGTAATATCATCAGTTATGCTTGCTGAAAAAACAGGCTGCTATCCTTTGACTCTAATAAAGAAGAGCCAGTTAAGAAAATATCTACTTTACGGGCACATTCACGCCCTTCGCTAATGGCCCAAACCACCAATGATTGTCCACGACGCATATCTCCAGCGGTAAATACCTTGGCTATATTGGTTTGATAAGCTTGTTCAGTTGCTTTTACATTTCCTTTTTCGTCTAATTGAACGCCTAGTTCATCAATGATGCCAGCAGGGTCTGCATGTAAAAATCCCATGGCAAGTAAAGCGAGTTCACAAGGAATTTCTCTTTCACTTCCTAATTTCTCAATAAATTTTGAAGGGCGACCGTCTGCACTAGCGCTCCACTCTAGATCTACAATTTGTAATGCTTTTAAATTTCCTTTATCATCACCAATAAATGCTTTAGTAGCAACGCCCCAAATTCTTTCTGCCCCTTCTTCATGTGAAGTAGTTGTTTTTAATAACATAGGGTAGGTAGGCCAAGGCATATAGTCGGCTCTTGCGTCAGGAGGCTTAGGTAATAATTCAAATTGAGTAACCGATTTTGCATTATGTCTATTTGATGTTCCAACGCAATCACTTCCCGTATCACCTCCGCCAATCACCACTACATTTTTTTGAGTGGCTAGTAGATCTTCTTCCTCTATTTCAATAGTACTTACTCTTTGATTTTGTTGCTTTAAAAATTCCATGGCATAGTGAACGCCTTTTAAATTTCTTCCTGGAATGGTTAAATCTCTTGGAATGGTTGAACCTCCTGCTAATACCACGGCATGATAATCGCGCATAATATCATTCACTCTAATATTCACCCCCACATTGGCATTGCAAATAAAACGAACGCCTTCTTCTTCTAATAAACTAATGCGTCTTTCTACTACATTTTTTTCTAATTTAAAATCGGGAATACCAAAACGTAGTAAACCTCCTGGTTTTGGATCACGCTCGTACACTGTTACTTCATGGCCTGCATAATTTAATTGTGCAGCAGTGGCCAGTCCGGCAGGGCCAGAGCCAATCACGGCTACTTTTTTACCAGAACGAACTTTAGGCTTACGTGGTGTTACAAAACCTTTTTCAAAAGCTATTTCAATAATATGTTTTTCAATTTCTTCAATGGTGACTGCGGGTTGATTAATACCTAATACACAGGCACTCTCACAAGGGGCCGGACAAATTCTTCCAGTAAACTCAGGAAAATTATTGGTAGATATTAAAATTTCATAAGCATCTTTCCATTCTTTATGGTAGACTGCATCATTGAACTCTGGAATAATATTACCTAAAGGGCATCCATTGTGACAGAAGGGTACACCGCAATTCATACAACGCGCCGATTGTTCGTTTAACTTTTGCTCAGGAAGTAAGCTAACAAACTCGTTATAATTTTTTTTGCGCTCCGCTACTGCAACTTTAGTAGGGAGTTCTCTCGTAAATTCTTTAAATCCAGTTGGCTTGCCCATATACTTTATACTTGTCCTTTATTCTTATTCGTGTTTAGTACTATTTTTATCCTTATTTAGCAGTATTATTTATTTTTCTTTTTCTTTTTTATTTCGCTGCTACTAATTTTGATTTTTGTTTTTTTAATGCCTCTTTGTAATCAGAAGGGAACACTTTTACAAACTGTTTTAATTGATTGTCAAAGTCGGCTAAAATAAATTTAGCCACGGCGCTTCCTGTTTTATCAAAATGGGCTTGAATTAGTTTTTTAACTAAGACTGCATCTTCTTTATCAGGTGCTTCTAATTCTACCATTTCCTTATTGCATAAAATATCAAAATTATTTTCAACATCATATACAAAAGCAATGCCTCCACTCATACCTGCTCCAAAGTTTCTACCCGTTTTGCCTAAAATTACTGCCACACCACCTGTCATGTATTCGCAACCATGATCGCCAATGCCTTCCACTACTACTGTAGCACCAGAATTACGCACAGCAAATCTTTCGCCAGCCTTGCCTCTAATATAGGCGATACCACTAGTGGCACCGTATAAGGCCACATTGCCAATGATAATATTTTCTTCAGGTATATAGTTTACTTTTTTATCGGGGTATACAATTAACTGCGCACCACTTAATCCTTTTCCAAAATAATCATTCGCATCCCCTTCTAATTCTAAGGTCACACCCTTGGTATTGAAGGCGCCGAAACTTTGTCCCGCAGTTCCTTTAAAATTAAAATGAATAGTATCCTCAGGTAATCCTTCGGCTTTATGTAGTTTCGTTATTTCATTAGAAACAATGGTGCCTGTAGTACGATCGGTATTTTTAATAGGGAAAGAAGCTTTTACTTTTTCCTTTTTTTCAATAGCTGGTTTAGCAGCTGCTAGTAATTGCCAATCTAAGACTTCAGAGATTAAATGATCCTGTGTTTCTGTTTGATATAATCCCACACCCGCTTCAGCTGGCTCTTTATATAATACATCAGATAAATCTAAATTCTTATACTTCCAATGATTAATATTTTCACGCATGGTTAGGGCGTCTACTTGACCTACCATTTCATTAATAGTACGGTAGCCTAATTCTGCCATAATTTCACGAAGCTCTTGGGTAATGAATTCAAAGAATCTTACAACATGGTCTGGATCTCCTTTAAAGCGTTTGCGCAGTTCAGGGTCTTGTGTTGCCACACCCACAGGGCAAGTATTCATATGACATTTACGCATCATAATACATCCTTCCACTATTAATGCAGCCGTGGCCACGCCCCATTCTTCTGCTCCTAATAAAGTAGCAATGGCAATATCGCGTCCGGTTTTCATTTGTCCATCGGCTTGCACCACCACACGACTACGCAATTTATTTTTCACCAAGGTTTGATGCGTTTCTGCTAATCCTAATTCCCAAGGTAGGCCTGCATGCTTAATTGAACTTAAAGGCGAAGCACCTGTACCACCATCAAAACCTGCAATTAAAACTACATCGGCTTTTGCCTTGGTCACACCTGCAGCAATGGTACCTACACCTGCTTTAGAAACTAATTTTACATTAATTCTTGCAGCACGGTTCGCATTTTTTAAATCAAAAATTAATTGTGATAAATCTTCGATAGAATAAATATCGTGATGCGGAGGTGGAGATATTAAACCCACACCTGGAGTAGCATGTCTTGTTTTACCAATCCAATCATCTACTTTATATCCAGGTAATTGACCACCTTCACCAGGTTTTGCACCCTGAGCCATTTTTATTTGTAATTCATCTGCTTCAGATAAATAATAACTTGTTACCCCAAATCTTGCACTGGCTACTTGTTTGATAGAGCTGCGCATAGAATCGCCGTTTGGTAATTTTCGATAACGAATTTCATCTTCACCCCCTTCACCCGTATTTGATTTTCCACCCAATCGATTCATGGCAATAGCAAGTGTAGTATGCGCCTCCCAAGATATAGAACCGAAGGACATAGCACCTGTTGCAAAGCGCTTGTAAATTGCGCTAGCTGGTTCTACTTCATCAATAGAAATAGAGGGGCGTGTTGGTTTAAAATCAAATAAGCCTCTTAGGGTGCAAGCTTTCTCTGTTTGATCATTGACTAGCTTTGAATATTTTTTAAAGCTAGGATAATCATTCATTTTAGTAGAGTGCTGTAATAAATGAATGGTTTGTGGATTGAATAAATGAAATTCACCACGACGCTTCCACTGATACACCCCGCCTTCTGTTAGTCGGTCCACTGGAGAAGATTTTTTAGCAAAGGCTAAGTCATGTTTGGCTAAAATTTCTTTAGCAATTTCATCTAAGCCCATTCCATCTATTCTAGAAGTAACACCGGTAAAATGACGATTCACTACTTCTTTATTAATGCCAATAATTTCAAATATTTGCGCCCCTTGATAAGATTGTAAAGTAGAGATACCCATTTTAGAGAATACTTTATACAATCCTTCATTCACCGCTTTAATATAATTCTTCTTTAATTTCTCAGCGTCGTATTCCGATTTAATTTTATCGTGCAATTTCATATCACGAATAGTAGAGAGTGCCATATAAGGGTTAATGGCAGTGGCTCCAAAACCTATCAAACATGCATAATGGTGCACTTCCCAAACATCGCCTCCTTCCACGATAATACCTACCTTACCTCTTAATCCTTTTCTAATTAAATGATGATGTACACTCGCACAGGCAAGAAGTGTTGGAATGGCAGCATGTTCAGAGTCGATAGAGCGGTCGGTTAAAACAATAACTTCAAATCCATCTTCCACGGCGTCTACTGCATAACGGCATAAACGATCTAATCCTTTTTTCAAAGAACCTTCTTTACCATCTGCTCTAAAATAACATTGTAAAGTTTTGGCTTGGAACACCCCTGTATCAATACTTCTAATTTTCTCTAATTCATGGTTGTTTAAAATAGGATGTTTTAAAGCAACGCAGTGACTCGCCATCGGGTCCTCTGTCAATAAATTTCCTTGGCTTCCCACAAAAGTGGCCAGTGACATGACCATTCTTTCACGAATAGGATCGATAGGTGGATTGGTTACTTGAGCAAACAATTGCTTAAAGTAACTGGTAATATGTTGAGGCTGGTCGCTTAGAACTGCTAAAGGAGTATCGGTACCCATCGAACCAATAGGTTCTTTGCCATCGGTAGCCATGGGTGTGATAATATTCTCTAAATCTTCTTTAGTATAACCAAATGCTTTTTGGTATTTAAAAATTTGATCGTGCTCTAGATGGGTGAATTGAATTCTGGGTTCAGGTAATTCTTCTAGACGAATTTTATATTTATTCAACCAATCTGCGTAAGGTTGTTGCGCACAAATAGTTTGTTTTAAATCGGTATCGCTAATAATTTTTCCCGTTTCCATATCTACCACAAACATTTTACCAGGTTGTAAACGACCTTTTTCAATAATAGTAGAAGGGTCAATAGGTAATACACCTGTTTCAGAGGCCATGATAACGCGGTCGTCATTGGTGACGCAATAACGAGATGGTCTTAATCCATTTCTATCTAAAGTGGCACCAATCATTTTCCCATCGGTAAAGGAAATAGAAGCGGGGCCATCCCATGGCTCCATAAAGGCTGCATGAAATTCGTAGAAAGCTTTTTTTACAGGATCCATTAATTCATTGCCATCCCAAGCTTCAGGAATAAGCATCATCATTACATGCGGTAATGAACGACCTGATAAAGTGAGTAACTCAATCATATTGTCTAAACAAGCAGAGTCTGATTGACCAGCAGTAACCACTGGTAAAATCATTTCTAATTCTTCCTTAGAAAAATAAGGAGAGAAAAAACTTGACTCATTAGATCTTAGCCAATTTAAATTTCCTTGTAAAGTATTGATTTCTCCATTGTGTGCAATGTACCTGAAAGGTTGTGCTAATTTCCAAGAAGGAAAAGTATTGGTTGCAAAACGAGAATGCACTAGTCCAAAAGCAGAGACAACTCTTTTGTCGCTTAAGTCGGGGAAGTATTCCCTTACTTGATGACTTGTTAATTGCCCTTTATATACAATGACTCTTTGCGACAAAGAGGCCATATAAAAACCAATAGCTTCTTTTTTAATAGAGTTATTAATAGTATGAGAAGCGTAATTTTTTAAAACAAAAAGTTTTCTTTCAAAACCCTCAGGGTCACTGATATGATCTGGCTTTTTTAAAAACACTTGTTCCATGACTGGCTCTACCGATAAAGCAGAAGGCCCAATGGTAGCTCTGTTAACAGGTACTTTTCTATAACCAATAATTTCAATGCCTAATTTCTCTGCAGCCCTTGCAAAAATTTCTTTACACTCAGTAACAATTGATTTATCTGATGGAAAAAATATAAATCCAACCCCATATTCATTGGAGTCGGGTAGGTGTATGCCTTGTTCTAATAATTCATTGAAGAAAAATTCATGTGGAATTTGAATCATGATACCTGCACCATCTCCTGTATTAATTTCACAACCACAGGCACCACGGTGTTCCATGTTTTCTAAAATAGTTAGACCATCAATGACATGCTGATGTGATTTTACACCTTTGATATTAGCAACAAAACCAATACCACAAGCGTCGTGTTCATAAGCAGGATCATACAATCCTAGTTGTTCTTTTTTCATCATTTCAACCAGTTATTTATAGGGTAGCTCTCTTAGGTTAGCGATTCATTGAAAATTACGAAAAAACAAGGATTTTTTATTGCAGAATTGCAATAAATTTATTAACCATATAATATTGTTTAATGAATTTAAATCAAATGCTTAATATTCATTAAATAACGAACGTTAGCAATTATTTTTTAATTGCATTGACAACTGAAATCAAAATCAATAAATAAAATTTAATGAAGATCAAACAATATCGACTCTAAGGGAAGATTCCGTTGCAGGGGACTCTATCTTGGTGCCTTTGGGGAAAATACCAAATAGGGAACTGCCCGAACCACTCATACTTGCATAAATTGCCCCTTGCTCGTATAAATTATTTTTCAATGCTTCTAATTCGGGATGTGCTTTGAAAACAGGGGCTTCGAAATCATTGATTAATTCCGCCTTCCAAGTTTCAATGGGTTGCTTAATGATAGTTAAGATAGATTTTTCTTTTACATAAGGGCTTAATTGTTGAAATGCCCAAGGTGTAGCAATATGAATGCCTGGGTGAATAAGTGCAATGGTATAATTACTTAGGTCAATTGAAATAGGATTTAGTATTTCTCCTCTTCCAGTGGCATGGCAGGCTTCGTTGAAAATAAAAAAAGGACAATCACTTCCAAGCCTTGCGGCGTATTCAAGTAATTGTTTTTGAGTTAATTTTAATTCAAATAACCGATTCAATAATATAAGTACGCTAGTTCCATCTGCAGAGCCACCTCCTAAACCCGCACCCATGGGAATATTTTTATGTAAATGTAGTTTAACAGCACCTATATGGGGGTAGTCGGCTTTTAATAAATGATAAGCTTTCACACATAAATTATTGGAAGCATCGCCTGGGATAGGAATACCGGTATGTGTAAAGGCTACTCCATTTATAGTATTTGAATTTTCTTTACCTACTAATTTTTCTGGAACGATTTCAACAATATCCTGCAAGGCTACTGGATAAAAAACAGTTTCTAATGCATGAAAACCATCTGCTCTTTTTTCTAAGATAGATAAGCCTAAATTAATTTTGCAAGGAGAAAATTGAATCATTAGCTAT
>Ga0315899_10005309_pt1 | contig 13906 bp, 12 predicted proteins | sample LakEriMetagenome_2_FD_203518 | JGI IMG/M metagenome (GOLD analysis project Ga0315899, IMG submission 203518) | Freshwater fungal communities from buoy surface, Lake Erie, Ohio, United States - Buoy 4 MA112 | ecosystem: Environmental > Aquatic > Freshwater > Lake | place: USA: Lake Erie, Ohio...
GCCTTGCGCCGACTTAGCAAGAACAGCGTTATGGAGTTTAGCCCAAGAAGTCCAACCAGGGAATATTCAATCCCTTTCGAGATAGAAACCGACTGCAAAGAAACGTACAGCGCAAGGGGAAATAGCCAAGCGAATGCATTGCGCAGAACCTCTCGAGGCACCAATTGCTCTCGCCTCGGGGGTAATCCATGCTCCTCGACAATCTGCAACTGAAACAAATACCTACCAGGTGATCGCCATCCCTTATAAATCATTAGCAAATACAATGCGGGAACGATCAATGACGCAAACGCGATGATCGGAGTCAAAAGCTTCAATCCAGTGCGACCGGTCCCTTGGATTGCAAAAATCGAAATCGCAAAGGGAGCAATTGCGGCCAACAAGCAAATCTGATCGACGACATAAGCCATCAAACGCGGAGCGAAACCTGCCGGCGTGGTACTCACCGGCGCAATGACCTGCAGTTGATCGATCAATTCGTCGTAGCTCGAAAATCGTTCCGCCGGATTTTTCGCCAGCAACTTTTCGATCAGCGTTCGAAATTCACGTGGAATCGCGTTCGGCCAAGGATTCGGAAACTGAACAGGCTCCGAAAGATGCGAAGCGAGTTTCTGCTCAATCGACTCACCCATCAACGCAATTGCCGGATGACCGAATACCAATTCGAACAGTGTGATACCCAAAGCATACATGTCCGACTGAATACTGAACCCTTCACCTCGAATCAGTTCGGGTGCGACATACTGAGGGGTTCCCGCCAAAGTCGCGACCGGAGAATCATCACCCGCTTTCCGAGTTCGAGCCAACCCAAAATCGGATAGCTTCACCCGCCCCTTCCCTGCCATGATGATGTTCGCCGGCTTGATGTCGGCATGAATCAGATCGAACAACGAAGCATGTTTCAGAGCCGAAGCGATCTGCTTGGCATACTCAATTGCTTCAGAGTACGGTAAATTCCCTTCGACTTTAACACGTTCGGCAAGCGTCGGGCCGGGCAATAACTCCATCGCCAGGAAAGGCTCTTCGTCATGACGCCCCACATAGTAGATAGTGACAACATTGGGATGATTCAGTCGTGCTTGAGCTACCGCCTCCCTGAGCATGTCATCGACTTGCCCTGAAAAGCTCTCTCCCCTGCGCCTCATCACTTTGACCGCAACGTAGCGTTGCAACGATGTATCAAGTGCACGATACACCGCACCCATGCCACCCCGCCCCAAGGGCCGGTCGATTCGGAAGTGACCGTACTGTGCATGAGTCAATGCATCGATCGGTTCTACGTCAACGTCCAAGGAACCTTGAACCGCGTGGATATTCGCAAGACTGACGGTCGCTTGATAAGCGCCCTGAAAAGCCAAACCCAAGACCCGTCGATAACAAGCCGGGCACTGACCATCCCGCCCCGGAACAATAGTAAACTCATGGCCACATACGCAATGATACGCATGCTCCGGCGCAATCGGCAACTCAACGTTCGAATCCATCTCCTGCGGGCTTGTCTCCATCCGGATCATTGTACACTGCCGAGCTACTATTGCGGGGAGCGACTCCCTAAGGAACAATACGCAACGTGTGTTCTATTTCACAGGTTCTCTATTTCACAGGTTCTCGATTCCACGGATTCTCTATTCCAAAGAGAATCATGAATCCCCATGATTGGCATAACGGCCTGCTTCCCCGGCCCACCTCCTTTTGCTCAAGCTCAATCGCATGTTTTTCAACGAAATCCCGGAAAACCATCCAACCCCATCCCTCGTGGTCGACGGAAATATCCTCCAAGGCAACTTGGAACGAATGCAAAAGTACTGCAACGATCACCGATTGAACCTGCGTCCGCATACGAAAACTCATAAATCCGTGGAAATCGCTTCCCGCCAACTCGCTTCGGGAGCGAACGGCCTGACGGTCGCGAAAGTCGGGGAAGCCGAATGCATGTTCGCCGCTAGCCCTGACCTTTTCCTAGCTTACCCAGCCATCGGCCAGAATAGACTCGAACGCTTGGGAGATCTCGCCGCACGTTGTGCAGAACGAGGGGGAAAAGTCTGCGTGGCTGTCGATTCGCGTCAAGCTGCCGAATTCTTGTCCGCGGCAGCCGCCGACCGAGGAGTTCCATTCGGGATCCTAGTCGATTTAGATGTCGGTTTTCACCGTACCGGAGTTGAATCCTCCCAAGATGCCGTCGCGTTGTGCCAATGGATCGATCAATGCCCCAACTTAAATTTTCAAGGAGTTATGTGCTTTCCCGGCCAAATCCTTCCCAATGCCCCGGATGAAGCTTGGGCTCACTACACACAACGCCTCGCAGTCGTCGTCGACGAGCTTCGCCGCAGTGGTATCGAAGTCCCACGCATTTCAGGTGGCTCAACTCCTTCCGCCTGCGAATCGCACCGCAATCCCTATCTGAACGAAATTCGCCCCGGTACGTACATCTACAATGACCTAAACGAAGTTCGGCTCGGGGTGGCGACCATCGATAATTGCGCTGCCCGTATCCTGGCAACGGTCGTCAGCTCTCCGACAAAATCAAAGTTCATTTTGGATGCCGGAAGCAAAACCCTTTCGAGCGATCGCAATTGCGTCGATCCCGAATCGGGCTCCGGAATGGTCGTCGAATACCCAGAGGGCAAAATCTCGCGACTGAGCGAAGAACATGGCGAAGTTACCTTTCCCGAAAACTACGATGGACCTCGCCCCAATATCGGCGACCGAGTCTGGATTATCCCCAATCACATTTGCGTTTGCGTTAACCTTCAAAACAATTTCTATATCGCGGAAAACAACAAGCTCTCGGAATATCGTGTCGATGCCCGCGGTCTTCTGACTTAGCGGACTACTGATGACTTAACGGACTTCTGACTTTACGGACATCTATTTTAACTATCGAGTCGATCCCAAACGGTGCACCACCAATGATCCCGCAACAAAACGTCTCGATCCTTATCCCTGCCTACAACGAGCAATCGACGATCCTTAAAGTCCTCCGGAAACTCGTACAACTCGAGATCGCCCTCCACGAAATCATTATCGTCGATGACGGTTCAACCGATGGCACCGCGGAGAGAGTCGAGCATTGGCTCGCCAACAACACCGAGCACGGGCTCGCCGGCAAACCGAAAATACGCTTGATCCGTCAGCCGCGAAATATGGGCAAAACCGCTGCAATCGCTAAAGCCATCGACGAATCCACCGGCGATATCCTCATCATCCAAGACGCCGATCTGGAATACGACCCAATCGAAATCCCAGGGGTCATCGAACCCATCTTGATCGATGTTGCCGATGTGGTCTACGGAAGCCGCTTCCTGGTCAAAAAAGCTTCGCGAGTTCTGTACTTCTACCACTACCTGGCAAACAAGTTCCTAACGCTCCTAAGCAATCTCCTGACCAATCGCAACATGTCGGATATCGAGACTTGCTACAAAGCCTTTCGCCGAGAAGTCATCCATCCGCTGAATCTCACAAGCCATGGATTTGGCATGGAAGTCGAGATCACCGCCTTGATCTGCAAGACGAACGCCCGAACCTATGAAGTACCGATCTCCTACTACGGAAGAACATACGAGGAAGGGAAAAAGATTGGGATCACAGACGGAATCGCGGCGATTTGGTACATACTATACTACAACTTGATCGTTCCACTGACGACGCAGGGACAAGCATACATTCGCACGGTGAATGCATCGCTGGAAGAACGACGAGCCGCAAGAATGTCCAACGATCACGGCGCCTAACCCGCCTTCTCGGGCAACCATAGTCTTCATCAACTCCCGCCCAGGATTACTTATAGAATGCAACTTCAAATACACTCCGATGATTGGCTAAGCCGAGCATGCGACGCAATCGTCATTCCCTTCGGCGAGAATTGGAAATCTCACCCACAGACGCAGTCCCTTGATCAAGCGACAAACGGCTGGTTCAGCCGCGCGATGGAAAGTGGGGAAATCTCTACCAAGCCGAACAAAGTCACCCTGCTGATCGAACCTGCCGGAGTGCCGGCGCGATTGTTGGTAATTGTTGGCACCGGTTCGGAACCGGCCAACCCTTCCCAAGTATTCTTCCGAGCCGCCGGTTCGGCCATGCGTGCTCTCGCAACCAAACCGCGCAAGTCCGTTCGGTTCGTGGGATTTGGATCCTCTCCCTTGGAAATCCGCGCAGCAATCGCCGGGGCGATGGTCGGCTCACAAGGCCAAGACATCTATCGAACCGAGAAGAATACATTCCCTCCAGATCTGATCGAATGGTATGGTGCAAATGACTCCCAAGTCTGGGCAGGCGAAGTGATTGGCAACGCGGTCAACCTAGCTCGCGAACTTGTCAATCAACCTCCGAATATCCTTTATCCAGAGTCGTTCTCATCGAAAGCCGAACAAGTTGCCCATGAAGCCGGATTCTCTATCGAAGTCTGGGATAAAGCGAAGCTGGAGCAAGAGAAATGCGGCGCACTTTTGGGTGTCGCTAGAGGATCCGTTCGAGATCCAAACCTTCTAATTCTTCGGTATCAAGGCTCCTCGCCGGATTCCCAACCTCTCGCACTCGTCGGCAAAGGTGTTACCTTCGATAGCGGTGGGTACTCATTGAAACCAACCGACGGCATGTTGACCATGAAGTGTGACATGGCCGGAGCGGCGACCGTGCTAGGGATCTTCCAAGCTGCCTCGAAACTACGCGTCCGAAGAAACCTCGTAGGGGTTATCGGCTTGGTAGAAAACCTTGTCTCTGGTGACGCTTTCAAACTCGGCGATGTGCTTCGTGCAAGATCCGGCAAGACGATCGAGATCCACAACACGGATGCCGAAGGTCGACTCGTCCTCGCCGATTGCTTGGACGTTGCACTCCAATCGAACCCATCGAAAATGATCGACTTCGCAACTCTCACCGGCGCTTGCGTTGTCGCTCTCGGGAATGATGTGGCCGGATTGATGAGCAACCATAACTCTCTGCAATCCGAAATCCAGACATTCACCGAACAATGCGGTGAGTACACTTGGCCTCTCCCCATGCACTCGTTCTACAACGAACAAATTGCGGGCAAGGTAGCGGACATCAAGAACGTCGGCGAAGGACGCTGGGGTGGGGCGATCACCGCAGCGAAGTTTCTCGAGGAATTCGTGCAATCCAGACCTTGGGCTCACCTCGATATCGCTGGCCCTGCATTCTTGGATGCGCCGAAGCCTTGGTGCGATGCCGGCGGTAGCGGGTTCTTGATTCGATCCTTTGCGGAATGGCTACTGGCATGAGTCTAGATGCTCCAAATCTTGAGCCTCAACCCGCCCCCCTCCCCGACGAGAATGCGGAACTAGGCTCGGAAGCAAACGTACAAGATCAATTCAGGCGGCAATACCACGAACTCGCTGAGCTTGCGGGCTCGCTTGCTCACGAAATCAAAAACCCCCTATCCGTCATCCACATGAATGCGGATCTGCTGAGCGAAGAACTTGACGAAAGCCAATGGCCTGGCAAACGCCGGGCAATTAGCAAAGTAGAAATGATCAAACAGCAGTGCCACCGGATGGAAAACCTGCTCAGAGACTTTCTGCGATTCGCACGCATGCAGGACATGGAAATGTCCCTCGGTTCTCTCAACGATCAAATCCAATCTGTCCTGAACTTGTTTCAAGCCCAAGCCAACAAACTCGATATCAACGTTTCCAAATTCCTCGATGCGGACCTTCCAAATATCCGTCTCAACAGCTCGGCCCTTCAAGCCGCTTTGATCAACTTGGTCAAAAACGCCATCGAAGCGATGCCCGATGGGGGCGAACTGATGATCCACACTTTCACACGCCCGAACGGGGTCGCGATGGAAATGATCGATTCTGGCTGCGGAATGGATGAAACCACCGCCATGCGCATGTTCGAACCCTTCTACTCCACCAAAGCCGAAGGCTCCGGATTGGGATTACCCACGACTCGAAAAATCGTCGAAGCTCACGGTGGAAGGATCAGCGTTCAAAGCGAAGTCGGACGCGGTACCAAATTCAGCCTTGAATTTCCAACCCCGATTCGGATCTCCAAACAAACCGCTAACGACCCTGAGGATCACTTCGATCAAGCTTCCTCAGGATCCAAAGAATAGGACTCCTCGGGTTCTCTTCGTCCGACCAGCGTTCGACGGCATAACTCGTTCCAAGCTCACCAATCCAACGAGCCACCACGCCCGCTTCATTCTCACCATCCGGATGGCCGACGTATGCCAAAATCGACACGACACCGCCGGGAACTAATACCCTCTCGACCGCCTTCAACGCTTTCAATGTCGACTCAGGTTGTGTAATAACCGACTTGTCCCCGTGAGGCAGGTACCCGAGGTTAAACATCGCGCAATCGATACGGGAAACACCTCGAACGCTTAAGATGCTCTCTAGGTCTGCATGATCCCCGACAACACATTCAACTCTCAGCGAAAACCCAGCTACCACTAACCGTTGCTGTGTCCTCTCAATCGCCTGCTCCTGGCGATCGATCGCAATCACCTTGCCCGACTCCCCCACACAACCCGCTAGAAACAACGTATCAAACCCGTTGCCAGCAGTACCATCGACAGCAACCGCCCCATCGACCAAAAATGGCTTAACTTTCTCTTGTGCTTCAACTGTGAAGTGCATCTGCCAAGCCCTTCGGATACGAACCAAGCAGATCAAATCGTAAAGCGGTCAGCTTGAGCTCGTCGATGGCTTTAGCAAGCTGCTCGGTCTGCGAGTGCCCTTCTAGCTCGACGAAGAAAAAGTATTCATTCGGGGTCCTAGGGACCGGAAAAGACTCGATCCAAGTTAAGTTAATCCCTCGTTGCTTGAATAGCATCATCACGTCAGCCAATGCACCGGGACGGTGAGGAACACGAAATAACAACGAGGTCTTGTCGTTGCCCGTCGGTGCCGGTTGTTCTTTGCCGATAATCGCAAAGCGAGTCGAGTTATGGGGATTGTCCTCGATCGATTCACACAAGACATCCAATCCGTATTCCACCCCCGCTTGAATCGATGCGACCGCTGCTGTTTCGGGTTCTTCGGCAGCGATCCGAGCCGCTTCGGTCGTGCTGGACACTTCCTTCAACGTAACTCCGGGCAAATGCTCTGCCAGCCACCTGCGACATTGCGATAACGCTTGCGGTTTACTGCACACAACGCGCACTTTAGCTCGAGGGCATTTTGCCAACAGATTGTGATGGATCGCTAAATGTACTTCGCCACAGATTTGCACCGGACGCTCGATGAATGTCGTGAACGTATCAACAATCCGACCATCGGTTGAATTCTCAATAGGAACAACTCCATATCGCGCTTGCCCGCGCTCCACTTCTTCGAAAACCGCACCGATCGAGGAGACCCCTTGCAAATGAGTGCTCCCCCCAAAAAACTTGCATGCAGCCAAATAACTGTACGAATGCTCTGGGCCCAAATAAGCGACCCGCGAGGGCTTTGCACCATACAAATGCGTCGCCCCTACCACGAACGATAGGACTTTGCGTACTTCGGAGGATATTTCAGAGGATATTCCGTCATGAAAATCCATCCTCTCAAGTCGTTGCTGCTCCTGCAAAATGCTCGTTGGAGCTTCTCCTCCAGATCCAGACATCTCCCCTACTAGCGATATTCGGGCGGCCACGAGTCGAGCAAGCTCCCGGTCGATCTGTTCGAGTCGCTGAATTTTCATTTCCGGCACCTGGCTCATAGCGAACTCTCTGAAAAATCGGAATGAACGTACTGTCAAATTGGCTGAGATTAGTATTCCAAATCACTTCACAACCACGCCACCACGAAAAACCACTAACTGCAAATCATTGTACGGCATACACTTGCGCCATAAAAGCCCCATCAAAAAAGGGTTTGGCACAGAGATTGCTGTTTCTTACAACTCATCACGTGAGCCGTTTTTCGGGACGCCCGACGAACCTCTCGTACAGCTTAACAATTATCCAACAATCCACGTTCTACGGAGAAACCCAACTATGGCGACTGGCGAAAAAATCATCGGAATCGATTTGGGTACCACCAACTCGGTGGTAGCCGTGATGGAAGGCTCCGAAGTCAAAGTGATTCCGAATGCCGAAGGCAATCGACTCACACCAAGCGTGGTTGCATTTACCGATAAAAGCGAAACCATCGTCGGCGAACCAGCGCGTCGCCAAGCGGTCACCAATCCGCGGCGCACCGTATACTCGGTGAAACGATTTATGGGACGCCGACACTCCGAAGTCGAGTCGGAAGAGAAGATCGTTCCTTACCAAGTCGTTGGTGGGGCTAGCGAATACGTAAAAGTCCAAATCGGTGATCAGCAATTCACCCCACAAGAAATCTCAGCAAAGGTTCTTCGCAAACTCAAAGAAGCTGCCGAATCGTACTTGGGACATCGCGTTTCCAAAGCGGTTATCACCGTTCCGGCTTATTTTAACGATGCTCAACGCCAAGCCACCAAAGACGCAGGCCAGATCGCCGGTCTTGAAGTCGCTCGGATCATCAACGAACCGACCGCCGCTGCCCTCGCCTACGGGTTGGACAAATCGAAGGATCAAAAGATCGTCGTGTTCGACCTTGGTGGTGGTACGTTCGACGTCTCGGTTCTCGAAGTAGCACTCAGCGGAGACGGTGACTCGAACTCGAGCAAGATTTTTGAAGTCATCAGCACCAACGGCGACACCCACCTCGGTGGTGACGATTTCGACCAATCCCTCGTAAATCACGTTGCCAATCAATTCCAAAAAGACAACGGCATCGATCTCCGCAAAGACCCAATGTCCTTGCAACGTCTTCAAGAAGCTTGCGAAAAAGCCAAGAAGGAACTCAGCTCCCTGCCGCAAACGGATATCAACCTTCCGTTCATCACCGCAGATGCGACAGGACCGAAACACCTTTTGGTCACGATTACACGAAGCACGTTTGAAGGACTGATCGATCCACTCATCGAACGATGCAAGCAACCTGTCTTGCAAGCCTTGCAAGACGCGAAACTACGCCCATCAGAAATCGATGAAGTGGTTTTGGTTGGTGGTTCCACCCGCGTTCCAAAAGTACGTGAGCTCGTCAAAGGCATCTTCGGCAAAGATCCACACCAAGGGGTCAATCCCGACGAAGTCGTCGCTGTTGGAGCTGCTATTCAAGGAAGCGTTCTGTCAGGTGAACGAAAAGACGTCCTCCTGCTCGACGTTACTCCGTTGACCCTCGGCATCGAAACCGAAGGGGGAATCCTCACAGCACTGATCGAACGCAACACCACCATTCCTGTTGAGAAGAAACAAGTCTTCTCGACCGCTGCCGATAACCAAACAGCCGTAACCGTGAGCGTCTTCCAAGGCGAACGCAAAATGGCTGCCCACAACCGAGTGCTAGGCCAATTCAATCTCGAAGGCATCGACGCTGCTCCTCGGGGTATGCCGCAAATCGAAGTCAAATTCGACATCGATCAAAACGGTATCCTCAACGTCTCTGCCAAAGACTTGAAGTCCGGAAAGCAAGCCAGCGTGAAGATCGAGCAGTCGAGCGGTTTGAGCAAAGACGAAATCGAACGAATGCGTCGCGATGCAGAAGTGCATGCCGACGAAGATCGCAAACAAGTTGAACTTGCAGAGTCCAAGAACCGAGCCGAAAACACTATCCATTCGCTTGAAAAAGCAATCGCGGATCAAGGGGATAAGCTATCGGCTTCCGATCGTGAACCTCTCGAGACAGCGATCAAGAAAGTCAAAGACAGTCTCTCGACGAACGACACCGAAGCGATCAAACTCGCAACTTCGGAACTTGAGCAAACTGCCAACGCTTTCCGCTCTGCATTCACTTCGCAACCTCAATCACAAGCTCCAGGGGCAGAAACGCCCAAGGGCCCGAATGACGATGCGATCGATGCCGAGTTCGAAGTAAAGAACTAACGCAGCTTACAGCAAATCGGCTCCCCTTCGGGAGCCTTCAAAAATACGAAACAGCGGGGCTAAATGGTGGATCCATCTAGCCCCGCTGTTTTCTTTTTACGCCATCCCACAATATGGAATTAGAAGGGAATGCTATTCGAAGCTGACGCCGCTTTCGGCCCCGTTGCGGGATCCCATCGCCCACCAAATGCGTGGCTCGATCGATAGCGAGATGTAATGAACACTCCCGTCGACCGCGATCAAGTGCACTCCACTACCATGCATGCTACTGGCAGTAACCATATTGTTGCCGTTCGGCTCACCTCCGTAAACGTGGCAGTTGCGCTGATTAGGAGGCAAGACATGCATATAGGTATTCCCCGCGATGCTTAACCCCGAAATCCAAGCTTTACCATGCGGCGCAGAGTAGGCGGGATCCGGAGTCGATACACCCTTGCAGTAACTAACCCAAGCAGGCAAGGTGCGAACGGCAGAAGCTCCACCGCAGTATGACATCACGCTCTGGGGACCAGCAGGCATGAACGAACCAAATCCACTTTGAACAGGAACGAGACTATTGATCACCCGTTCGGAGGCCAAGGCTGTGTTGGACGCCCCGTCGGTGAAATCCCGAAAAGACATCGTGGGCTTATACCAGAGCTGGTTCGTGTCCGCAGGGTTCATGATGGGCATTGCCCCGTTAGTCCTCGCTAACGGCTGATCTTCACCATTGATGCCTGTGGTTTGTCGAATCCATCCCAAATTCCCAGCGTAGCTACCTGGAGCCGGTGCCGCTGTCCCCGCATATTCCGTTTGCACCCAAGGATCCGACGGGCATAAATAAGTTGCAATTCGCGCGGAGGCGGCACGGGCGTTGACGTGATCAGCCCGAATGTTCAACACTAAATAATTCGGGCTGCTTGCCCCCATCACGCTGGTCATCGGTGCAGAAAAGTTGACTGTTTGAAACAAAGGCCCTTGCTCAATTTGAGGCAAGATCATTGCCAGCCAGCTATACATCCCGCCACCTCTGGGATTACCTGGCTGACCACTCCCAGCAATTGTCGGAGGAAAAGTCTTAAAGGCCGATTCATACGACTGCACCGCCAATCCCAATTGCTTGAGATTGTTCGAGCACTGCATTCGCCGCGCAGCCTCGCGTGCCGCCTGCACCGCTGGCAGCAACAACCCCACCAAAACCCCAATAATGGAAATGACAACTAGCAGCTCCACCAATGTAAACCCATGGTGCCAACAGCGTTTGTTTTTAGTCATAATTTTGCGCGAGATCTCGAAGCCCTAACTTCTGCACTCAATACACTCTTATAAATATTACACAAAACCACAAGCAACGCAATTGCACAACATCGCCTTTGCAATTAGATTGCATAATCGGGAACTACCCAGTCGGTTCACTTTCCGCAATACATCAGGGAATCAACATGAAAAGATGGCTTGTAATCGTATTCTTGGCTGCCGCATTCGCTTCTCCAGCAACACTCAAAGCGGACTTATGGGTCGGAGGCCACGGCGATATCGGCATCGGACTCGTCGGTAACACCCTCGATCTTCACCTGCACTTCGCCGACGCCGTCGACAAAGAAGGTGGTGGAAGCATTCCCGCCGGAGAATACGCCCCTGGGGACCACACCATTTTCGTCCCAGGCCCCTCGGTCGACCGCCCGTCAGGCAGCCAATGGGATTTCCTCGGTGCCCCCACCGACAAGATTTGGTTTCTGCCTGCAAGCAGCGATCCGAATAAGCCCTACCTCGGATGGGCAACTGAAGAACTATCCCCCGCAGATTTCAATGGCAATATCACCGTTCGCCTGACCTCGCTCCTCTCCGCACCAGCCAACGCTACCTTCTCAGTCTGGTCGCTGGATCCGTTCGGCGCCCCTTCGAGCTTGATGTCTACCGCCAACGGCATCAGTAATACCGACCAATTTCTCCTCGCACCCGCAAACCACGAACACTTCTTCGTCGGGTTCACCCAAGAAGGACTCTACGACATTGAATTCACCGCTTTCGGTAATCACAAAGCTCTAGGTGACATCTCCGGAACAGGGGTCTTCAAATTCGCAGTCGGTGTCCCTGAACCCTCCTCCATGGCGATGCTCGCCATGGCAAGCTCCGGCGGATTCCTAGGCTGGCTGCGACGCCGAAAGAACACCAAAGTCGTAAGCTAACGGGAAGCAAGCCCCAACACTGCACAGCAGCCGCAAAAACAAAAACAGGCGGTCAAGATTCCTCTTCTTGACTGCTGGTTGCGATTCAACGATCAGTAGGGTGTGGTGAAGCGGTCGGCCGATGATTTCCCCAACCACTTCGACATCCCAAATACCACCCCTTACATCTGCGCGGTTAACCACCGACCGCGAAACCCACCGCTTCGCGCGTGACAACATCACGCACGTTGAACTTAAGCGATTGACGGACCACAACCGGGTTCTGGTTTTCTTTGCGTCTTTGTTTCTTTGCGTGAGCCATTCGCACCCCTCGCACGGCCTCAGAGGGCCATGCTACGGGGACATGTTACGGAAAGGTCTTGGCTCCCTCCTCTTGAAGGTGACAATTTGCTGCTCAAAAACCACATCTCCGCGTACCAATCCATATCTCGATTTGACGATATGACGCTCTGGCCTATCCGCGTCTTCGATAAGCTCGAACTCCCAGACCACCAACCAATAATCCAAAAACCGCCATCGATGCAGGCTCAGGCACAGGGTCGGGTATCGAACCAACGTGGAAAGTAAAGACCGCTGAACTTTCCATCGGCACGGCTCCACCACCCGCAACGTAAACCCCAGACGCCTTCAACTCGATCGCATAAGTACCTGCCTGAGTAAAGCCCACGTTGAAGTGCGAATGCGTCGGGATCGACAAGTTAAAGGAAGTCGGCTGACCAGACACCGAGGATGCTTTAACCTGCGGCGAGCCGAATCCATCGACATCCCAAACTGAAAATAAGCCACCGACCGGCCCGGTGACGATCCCCACCAACGACAACGTCATCACGCCATCTTGCCAGTCACTCGCGACCAACTCTTCGGTTGACCAACCCAAGAACGGACGGCTCGGGTCAAGCACCTTAGACAAGACCCAGAGCGACTCTCCTTCCGCTGCACCGGTAAAGTCCCACTGCGTCCCTGCTGGCCGACTCAGCGCGGGGCCATCGACAAAAATCGCTACATCCTCGGCTTCATATTCCCCCTCCGGAATCTCATTGCCGCTGGAATCGTAAGCTTCCTCATGGAAATGCATTCCCATGTGCAAAGAGCCTCCCTCCAAATGCACTCCGAGATCTCCGTGCCCACTGGCCCATACCACACCAGCTCGGCTTTCGGATGCAGCCCCCAAGGAACTCAGCAACGCAACTATCGAAGCGACCACAAGCCTTTTCATCATCTACTCCCCAAAAAAAAGAAAAACGGTCAATACACATTCGCGTCATCGTATTGCCCAATAGTCCTATTTGCAATAGCATTGCATAATGACACTAATCACAAATGCAATCGCTTGCATTTACACACCACTACCATTACGAGGGGATCATGCCGACGAAGAAACTTCCAACCACCGTACTCTCCGGATTTCTTGGCGCAGGGAAAACAACCCTGCTGAACCACATTCTCGCCAACCGCGAAGGACTCCGAGTCGCGGTCATCGTCAACGATATGAGCCAAATCAATATCGATGCAGAGTTCGTCAACGGCCAAGGCCTTTTGTCTCGCACCGAGGAACAACTTGTCGAACTCTCGAACGGCTGCATCTGCTGCACTCTGCGCGAAGACCTACTGATCGAAGTCAGACGACTGGCGAACGAAAATCGATTCGACTACCTGCTCATCGAATCGACCGGGATCTCCGAACCCTTGCCAGTCGCGGAAACCTTTACCTTCACCGACGAAGAAGGAGAGTCCCTCTCCGAAATCGCAACCATCGACTCCATGGTCACCGTCGTCGATGCCCTGAACTTCTGGAAAGACTACCAATCCTACGAGGACCTTCGCGACCGAAAACTCGGTATCGACCAAACCGACCAACGCAACATCGTCGACCTGC
>Ga0315899_10005310_pt1 | contig 13905 bp, 20 predicted proteins | sample LakEriMetagenome_2_FD_203518 | JGI IMG/M metagenome (GOLD analysis project Ga0315899, IMG submission 203518) | Freshwater fungal communities from buoy surface, Lake Erie, Ohio, United States - Buoy 4 MA112 | ecosystem: Environmental > Aquatic > Freshwater > Lake | place: USA: Lake Erie, Ohio...
AGGCTCGCGGCGCTGGGGCTGGCCGGCATCAGAGGCTCGCGGCATCAGAGGCTGGCCCGGGATCAGGCGCTCGCCCGGCAGCAGAGGCTGGCGATGCGGAGGCACGGCGCTACGTTGGCCGCACCGTGGGCGTGGTTGGCTCGTGTTGTTTCGCAGCCGTTCGTTGTTGGTTGCCGGCGCCTGTCTCTCGGTCGGCGCCGGGGCCCCCCTGGTGGGTTCGGCCCAGACGCAGTCCGCCTGCGTGCCTCCTCTGGCTGCGGACACCTACCGACAGGTACGCGTGAACGGGGGTTCCGTGAGCGAGGCCCTGCAGATGGCCAGAAATCTGGGCTATTTCGATGGCAGCAAGAGCTGTTCATCAGCGATCAAGCAGATCATGCAGACGGATCCGATGATGTACGGATCGTTCAGCGGCGATTTCCAGTAACGTTTCGTCGAAGTGCGGTAGAAGAACCTCTGTTTGAACGCCAGCAGATTGATGAGGTAGATGATGCGATCGAGGGCGGTGGATTTCCCCTCCAGCTGCATCGGCACACGGCTGATCTGAGTGCCGAGGGTTTCAGTGGTGTCGGGCACGAGGCCCACCAATCCAAGCTCTTGCCACCCGGCTTCCATGAAAGCCGTGCCCTTGGTGAGCCGAGGTCATGCAGCCGATCAACAACGCGCTTGTGCGTGGTCAGAACGATTCGCGAAGCTCACGCTTAATCTCCGCTAGCGTTGGTTTTGCGAGGTGGCTGCAAGAGAATGCGTAACCATGTTTGCGGGATCATCAACCTGATCAATCGTTCTTCAGGCACGCGGTCAGACTGGAGGACTGCGGCGTTGAGGGTAAGGTCGTTGTCCAAGGCGTAATCGGCGTTTCAGGAGGCGTTGTCGCATCCAATAACGGGCGACAGGGCGGTGACCAGCAGCGTGGAGTTGTTCGCCAATTCAGCAATCTTCTTGCCGCTTGGTTGACTGCCCTCCACCAGGCAGGTGCGGAAATGGCTGCAGCTGTCGATGATCAGGGTGAGGGGGGAGTGGATGTTGTTGATGATGAGGTGCTTGTACACGTTCTTCTCCGGGTGGCCACCGGCACCGCCAGGGCCAACGGTCAGGTTAGGGGCCATCACCTGGATGGCCGCCACGCCGGTGCTTGCGCCTGGGTGGGCGTCACCCGCCGGGCATGATCGAAGACCGGTTCATTGGCAGGCATGATCAGCTCAGCAAACCGAGCCCTCGCTCCGAAGGACATCAGGCGGATGTCGTTGGCACTCTTGTAGAGCGAGGCGGCCAGAATGCGCATCGATCACGAGAGCTGCACGAGGGCACGATGGGCGCTTTGCACGGTGAATCTGTTGGGGGCGGTGATGCAGGAAAGCCTGGTGATCCGGGCGATTTCCGCCGCCGCCGCCGCCGCCGCTTCCGCGAATCCGGAGACTCCATCGAACCCGGCGCCAAGGCAGGGCCTCCCAGGGCAAACGGCAGCACCCCCATGAGCATTGGGTGCAGCTGCGCGAAACGATCGGCCGGAGCCGCAACATAACCCGACCATCCCTGGCCGAGCGTGAGGGGCGTGGCGTCCTGCATGGAGGTGCGGCCGATCTTGATGATGTCCTTCCACTCCTCCGCCTGGCTGGCGCCGGCGTCGTGCAGGACCTGGACGGCGGGAATCAGCCCTGTTGGGCATTCACCGCTGCGGTGATGCTGATGGCCGAAGTAAAGGTGTCGTCGGATCATTGGGGGATCAGGTCGACAGGCCGTGCAGGAGAGGTCCTTCCAGCCGCCCAGAAACCCACCACCAGGATTCCCCCCGTCACGGCCACTCACGGGCGTGCGTCCAAACCCCAGCGCCGACGCCAGGCGCTGCTGGATTGCAGCGTCCCCCGCCCCAACTGTTCCGCCTGCTCCCGGCCGCGGTTCGCCAGGATCATGCGCGCATCGGCGGTGCCCAGTGGGTCCCGGTAAGGCACCCCCGCGCTGCTGCCGAGGTGCTCGAGCTCCATGGCGGCAAGCGGGCGCAGCCCCGCCGATCCAGCCAAGCTGCGAGGGCTCGCCACCGTGCCGCCGCTCCAGGCCTGGAGACCCGGCCTGCCCTCGCCGCCCCGGCCCGGGGCTGCCTGGATCGCCGCCAGCTCCAACCCGGCCAGCACCAGCCCCGCCCTCACCGCCGCGGCTGAGCTGTAGCTGATCCAGCGGCCCTGCGGGGCCAGAAGGGTCGCCAGAGACCCCAGGAATTGCACGCTCCACAGCTGGGGGCAGCGCCGCGGTGAAAAGGCGTCATGCCAGATCAGATCGATCGGGCTCGGTTCCCTGGCGCCCAGCTCCCGAATGGTGCGGCGCGCGTCGCCCCAGAGCAGGACCCCGGCGCCTCGCTCGTCCTGCCAGCTTCCCCTCCCCTGCAACTGATCGAGCACCGCGAGGGTGTGGGGCTGCCACTGCTGGCGGAAGCCGGCATCCGCCAGGGCCAGGGCCAGCGGTTGCGGATCCTGCTCCAGGCCCCACCACCGCAGCCGCAGATCCCGTTTTCGGCATACGTCCAGCAGGGCGGCCAGGTTGGTGCCGGTGCCCGCGCACACCTCGAGCACCCGCAGCGTTCTGCCGGCTGGAAAGCGATCCAGCCCGGAGGGTGCCAGAAATGTCTCCGCGGCTTCCCGCAGGGCGCCCCGGCCGCAGTGAAAGCCTTCGCCGAATTCGGCGCTCCACAGGCTGAAGCTGCCGTCGGCGGTGAGCCGTCGCTCCAGGCGGGGCGTCGCCGCGCTCCCCACGCCGTTCAGCTGCGCAGCAGCTCCAGATGCTGCCAGAACTCCGGATACGACACCGCCGCCGCCTGCGCGCGCGCCAGGTGGGTGTCGCCGCTGGCACCCAGGGCCGCCACCGCCAGGCTCATCGCCACCCGGTGGTCGGTCTCGCTGTCCACCGCGGCCCCGTGCAGCGGCGTCACGCCGGTGATCGCCAGCCCGTCGGCCCGCTCCTCGATCCGGGCCCCCATCGCCCCCAGCTGCCGCGCCATCACCGCCAGCCGGTCGGTTTCCTTCACCCGCAGTTCCTCGGCGCCGCTGATCCGGCTCACGCCCTCGGCATGGCAGGCGGCCACCGCCAGCACCGGGATCTCATCCACCAGCCGCGGCATCAGCGCGCCCTTGATGCGGAAAGCCCGCAGCGGGCCGTGGCTCACCTGCAGGTCGCCCACCGGTTCCCCGGCCACATCCCGCCGGTTGCGCACGCTCAGGCGCGCCCCCATCTGCTCCAGCACCTCCAGGATGCCCGTGCGGCTGGGGTTGAGGCCCACGTTCTCCACGGTGAGATCGGCGCCGGGTGTGATCGCCGCCGCCACCAGCCAGAAGGCCGCCGAACTGATGTCGCCCGGCACCACCACGGCCTGGCCCCGCAGAGTCGCCCCGGGGGTGACGGTCACCTCTGTGCGCTCCGGGCCCTTCACCTCCAGCCGCGCCCCGAAGGCCCGCAGCATGCGCTCGCTGTGATCGCGGCTCTGGGCCGGTTCGATCACAGTGGTGGGGCCCTCGGCCGTGAGCGCGGCCAGCAGCAGGGCGCTCTTCACCTGGGCCGAGGCCACCGGTGTGTGCAGCGTGGCCCCCCGCAGTGGTTGGCCCTGCACCGCCAGCGGCGCCAGGTTGCCGCCCTGGCGGCCGTGGATCGCGGCACCCAACCGGCCCAGCGGCGCGGCCACCCGTGCCATCGGTCGGCCCCGCAGCGAAGCATCGCCCGTGAGCACGAAATGGCGGCCGCTGCGCCCCGCCAGCAGCCCCAGCATCAGCCGCATCGTGGTGCCCGAATTGCCGCAGTCGAGCACGTCGGCCGGTTCCTGCAGGCCATCGAGCCCCACCCCCCGCACCAGCACCGGTTCGCCCGCCCGGATCTCCGACACCTCCACCCCCATCGCCCGCAGGCAGGCCGCCGTGCTCAGCGGATCCTCCGCCGGCAGCAGCCCTTCGATGCGTGTTTCCCCTTCGGCGATCGCCCCGAACAGCAGGGCGCGGTGCGAGATCGACTTGTCGCCGGGCACCCGCACCCGGCCGCGCAGGCTGCCGCCGGCCCTCACCAGCAGGGGGCTGCTCGGGTGTTCGTTCACGCAGGGCGGCTCGGCTGGCGCGATCCTATGGAGCCCCTGAGCGGCCACTCAGCCCAGCATCAGCCCGCCCTCGTGCCGCTGGGCGGCGCGGGCGCTGCGCAGGTCGAACAGCAGCTCCTCCAGGGTGAGCTGGACCAGTTCCCGCTCCAGGGCCCGTTGCAGCCGCCCCTCCAGCAGTTCAGTCACCTGGCGGGTGGCCGGCTCGCCGCCCTCCACCAGCGCGGCGGCCGGCAGGGCGTTCACCGCCACCAGCACCTGGGCCAGGGCGATCTGCCGCGGTGGCCGCGCCAGGCGGTAGCCACCCCGGCGGCCCCGCCGCGCCTCCAGCACCCCGCTGCGGCGCAGCTTCAACAGCAGCTGTTCCAGCATCGGCGCCGGCAGGGCCTGGGCGGCCGCCAGCTCATGCACCGAACGCCAGGCCGGGGGATCGAGGGCCAGCTCCAGCAGGACCTGGATCGCCTGCAGCCCGCGGCGCAGCAGCATTACACCTGGGCCTGGCCCGCCAGCCGCTCCAGCACGTGCTCGAAGGTGTAGCCGAACATTGCCGGATCAGGTTGGCTTCCGCTGAGATCGGCCAGGCCCAGCTCGGCCCAGCGCCCATCGATGCGGGCCTCGAGCTCCGCCGGGCGCCGCAGCGCCTCGCCCCAGGCATGGCGCTTCTCCGGCCCGACCTTTGTGGTGGCGTCGATCGCCAGCCGACCGCCCAGCCCGATTCGCTCGCTGGCGAAATCGAGCGAATCGAAGGGGGTGTCCTCCAGCACGAACAGGTCGCGCTGGGGATCCACCTGGGCGCTGATCGCCCAGATCACCTGGCGCGGATCGCGGATGTTGATCGCCTTGTCCACCACCACCACGAACTTGGTGTAGGTGAACTGGGGCAGGGCGCTCCAGAAGGCCATCGCCGCCCGCTTCGCCTGGCCCGGGTAGGCCTTGTCGATGGCGATCACCGCCAGCTTGTAGCTCAGACCCTCCATCGGCAGGAAGAAGTCGACGATCTCGGGGATCTGCTGCCGCAGGATCGGCGTGTAGATGCGGTTGAGTGCAATGGCGAGCATGGCGTCCTCCTTGGGAGGCCGGCCGCTGAAGGTGGTGAAGTAGATCGGATCGCGCCGTTGGCTGACGCACTGGATGCGCACCAGAGGGGAGTCTTCGACGCCGCCGTAGAAGCCCATGTGGTCGCCGAAGGGGCCGTCGGCCAGCTCCTCACCGGGCGTGATCGTGCCCTCCAGCACCACCTCGCTGTGGCTGGGCACCTCCAGGTTCACGGTCTTGCACCGGGCCAGCCGCACCCCCTCGCCGGCGTAGAGCCCGGCGAACAGCCACTCGCTCAGCTGCACCGGGATCGGCGTGGCCGCCGCCAGCACCAGCAGCGGATGCACGCCGATCGCGATCGCGATCTCCAGGGGCTTGCCCAGGGCTGCCGCCTTGCGCAGGTGGCGCGCCCCACCACGCACGCTCAGCCAGTGCACCGTCATCGTGTTCACCGACTGCTGCTGCAGCCGGTACACCCCCACATTCGGGGTGCCGCTTTCCGGATCCTTGGTGATCACCAGGCCGAGGGTGATGATCCGGCCGCCGTCGCCGGGCCAGGGGCGCAGCAGCGGCAGGGCATCGAGATTCACCCGCTCGCCCCTGAACACCTGCTGGCGGCAGGGGGGGGTGAGGTCGAGGTCGCTGCGGGCCCGCAGCAGATCCCAGGCGAGGCCCCCGTAGCGCTTGAGCTCGCTCAGTCCCTTGGGGGGGCGCGGCTGCTGCAGCAGCGCCAGCTTCTCGCCCAGGGCTTCCAGCTCCTCGGCGCGCTCCATGCCCAGGCTCCAGAGCACCCGCTCCTGGGTGCCCAGCAGGTTGATCGCCACCGGCATCGTGCTGCCGATCACGTTCTCGAACAGCAGCGCCGGGCCGCCAAGAGCCAGCACCCGGTCGGCGATCGCCGCCAGCTCCAGGTCGGGGTCCACCGGGGCGCGGATGCGCCTGAGGCGGCCGCGCTGATCCAGCAGCTCGAGAAAACCGCGCAGATCGCGGTGGGCCTTGGCGGCGGACAACGTCAGGAAGACGACTGGGCGCACTCTGGCGCGTCAGTTGGGCCGCCGCTCGAAGGCCTGCCCGTCAGGCGAGGGTGCAGAGCGGGCGATCGGGTTGAGGGCGTGGCTTGGCCGTGAGCGGCAGCGGATCGAGCAGGCGGCGCCGCTCCGCCCAGTCCGGCTGCAGGGAATCGAGCATCGCCACAAGCTCCTCAGCGCGGGCAGGAACGCGCAGGTGGGCCGGCTCATGCTGGACGATGCAGGTGTGGCAGGCGCGATCGCCGCTGCCCCACGGGCGGCTCATGGCCTCAACAAGGAGGCGGTTCATCGGAACACCCCGGCGTCGCTGCCAGTGCTCCATCAGACCTGCTGCCTCCTGCCTGAGCTCTTTGCGGTACCAGGCCGTCAGAACGCTGCGGCGTGTCTCCCAGCTGGCCCCAGCGGGCATGGGATTCCCGCTCCAGCACCAGCCCGGGGCTCTGGCGCGGTTGAGCGGCGAGGCAGGCCTGCTGCCCGCGGATCCAGGCAGGCTTGCCGATGGGGTGGGTGCGCACATGGTCGGGGCTCCTGCCCTGCGGCGCGGAGATGCGCACGGCCCCGTCGGGAGGAACCACCGACAGATGCCGATTGTTGATCGGCTTGTGCGTGACCTCTGCGGGCATGGTTCCGGCCAGCAGTTGGCGGCGGCGGCGCAAGGCCTGGAATTGCTGCCAGCCCGGCAGGTTCAGGCCGGCGGTGGGGAGGGGGTCGAGGCGATGGTCAACGACCGCTCCCTGTGGCTGGGCACCCGCGCGCTGGCGGGCCACTTCCTGCCGTCGCTCGGCGCGGGGATGGCACACGAACCGCAGCAGTGGGAGGCCGACACCCTTCGCCATGAGGCCCGGCAGGTGGTCGAGCGTCTGCAAGGGCGTGGCATCCGCATCGTGATGCTCAGCGGCGACAACCGCCGCACCGCCGAAGCGGTCGCCGCCCGGGTGGGCTCCGCGAGGTGATCGCCGCGGTGGCCCCGGTGGGCAAGGCCGCCACGATCCGTGCGCTGCAACAGGACTGTCAGGTGGTGGCGATGGTGGGCGATCTGCTGCTGGCTGGCAACGACCTGGGCGCAGTGGTCACCGCCATCGCCTGTCGCGGGCAACGATGCGCAGGATCCGCCAGAACCTGCTCAGGGCCTTTCTCGACAACAGCCTCGGTTTGCCGATCGCCGCGCCTGGCTGGCTCAACCCGATGGTCGCCGGCGCCGCCATGGCGCTCAGCTGCCTGCCGGAGATCGTCACCTCCTCACTGCTGCGCAGCTATCGAGATCCCGGATCTGAACCAGGGCGATTCCAGTGGCTATGCAGAGGCGGGTGTGTGCTCCGCTCTGATCCAGAACGGTTGCGATTCAATGCGCCCACCCGCTGTTCCGTGTGGTGTTCATAGAGTTAAACAATCGTCTGGACGATATCGATGACCCCATCCCGGATCCATGCTCAAGGCGACCGTTGCAGGCCGTACTTCGGGCCCGATCAGCATGCCCCATCCGAGGGGCTTTTCCCCCTGCATCGACTGTCCTCCATCTGCTGCTCGACCGGCGCCTGCCGAGAGGTGGAGTATTGGCCGATGGGGTGCCCACAGGAAGGCTGGTTGCAGCTGGATCGGAATCCAGAGACTGCGGCGCCCGTGGATCTGGTGGCGTTCAGCAGCAGGGGCGTCACGGTCGCCCTCTCGACAGCCGTGTCACTTCAGCAGGGCACCGACGGCCAGTTGATCACCCAGGCTCATGGCGCAGGGCTGAGCCAGCGCCTTGTTCGTTGCTGCTGGCAGCGCCCCCATCCCCAGGATCCCGAGCGACAGCTTGCTGGGCTGCGCTTTGCCGTTCAAGGCCAGCCATGACCGGATCGCCAGGAGGTCAGGCGACTCCGCTGTCCGGACGGCCTTGACGTGGTGTCTTGATTGAGGATCGGTTCTGTGGAGGATCTTCCACTCACGAACAGACGCAGGTGCAAGCTCCACAGCCTCATCGGGGATCTCCTGCCCCGGAAGGAAGTAAGCCCAGCGCCGTTCTTCCTCGCTCTCCAGTGGCATCAGCTCTGTGAGGCTCACCTCCCCCGCCGCCCGCTTGGCACGCCAGTCGATGCGGCGCTCCTCCAGCCGTTGCAGGGTGCCATTCGTCTGCACCTCTGGTGCCCAGCCGTTCTTCTTGCAGAGCGTGAACCACATCAGGCCGAGGCTGTTCTGCAGGATCCACTCCACCATGTAGCGCTCGGTGAACATCTGGGGTTTGCTGGCAATTTCATGCAGCTCGATCTTGCCGCCGTCGTTGATCTTGGCGTCGAGCCGTTCCCGCTCCGGATCGTTCCAGTATTGGTACACCCAGCCGAGTGTCATGTCATCGGCCCAGCAGCTGTTGTCTTCCTTGCAATCTTCTTGTTGTGATGCCTCTTGCTCACGATTCTTGGGCGCGTCTTTTGTTGTTGTTTTCTCTGATCCGTTGAGTTCCGGTTTATTCAGCTCCTCAATCACCTATCGCAGCGTTGCCGGAGGAATCGGAATCAGATCGCCGATCCCTGCTGAGCCAAACAGGCCCGGCAGGTCTTCCGCCAGCTCCTCAACCACGAGCTGCAGCAGGAAGCCGAAGCCCTCGCTGGGGTCATCGCGCACGACACCCCGGGCCAGATCCCGGAAGTCCTGATCGGCGGTGCTGCCCCAGCCTCCCTTGATCAGGGCTGGCTTGCGCAGCGGCTGGCCGGAAGGGCCAGGTTCCTCCATCAGCCGCAGGATCACCAGCCGGTTGAGCAGCGTGTAGGCCGCCTGCTGTTCGGCCTCCCGCAGGAAGTCTTCCCGCTGCCGGCCCATACCCCCGGCTGCCTGGGCTCGCTTCTGCTCTTCGAGGCAGATTCCCAGGCGCTGGCGCCTGGTGCGGGCGGCTTCGTCAAGGCCGGCATCCTGAATCCGCTTCACCGAGAGGCGATAGGCCGACTCCGTCGCCAGCCGCAGATCGTCCAACAGGCGCTGCCGCAGCCCGCGAATCGTGCTGGAGAGCGCCATCTTCGCTTCGGGGGTCATCATGGCCGCATGCTCCAGCCACGGAGCGCGGCGGGCAGAACCCGAGGCCAACGTAGCGCCTGGTACGGTGAAATGCCGTACCCTAGTGAGTGTTTGCCTGGTACGGCAATGGCTGTTGCCTCCGATCGTCTCGATCTGAAGCTCTCCAGCGACGACAAGGACCTGCTGATGCAGGCCGCCACCCTCGAAGGCATGAGCCTGGCCGCCTTCGTGCGGTCGGCCGCCAAGAAGCAGGCCAGCGAGGCCATCCTGCGGGAGCGGCAGCTCCAGCTCTCCCAACGGGATTTCGACGCCTTCCACGCCGCCATCCACGAGCCGTTCCTCCCCGCCCTCCCTCTGGAGGAAGCCTTGCAGCGGGCTCGCTCCCAGGTGAAGCGTGCTTGAGGAACGGCGGCTCGATCCCGGCCGCCACAACCGCAAGGCCTTCCGCTGCGGAGTAGAGGCCCTCGACCGCTTTCTGGCCCAGCAGGCCGGCCAGAACCGACGCCGTGGGTTCGGGGAAACGTTTGTGTTGGTGGACGCCGCTGATTCCGCCAGGATTCTCGGCTTCTACACCCTTGCACCGGCTCAGGTGGAGCGGGTCGCCCTCAAGCCGGATGATGCCGCCCCTCTTCCCCCCTACCCGGTTCCCTGCTTCCGCATGGGCCGCCTGGCACTGGATCTGAGCTGCCGGGGGCAAGGCCTTGGATCCCTGCTCCTTGCTCTTGCCGTGGAGCGTTGCCTGGAGGTGCGCCAATCCATCGGTGGCTTTGCCCTGCTTGTCGACGCCAAGGATCAGGCTGCAGCTCAGTTCTATGCCCATCACGGCTTCCGCCGGCTTCAGGATTCGCCCCGATCCCTCTATCTCCCGCTTGGCCCCCAACGCGATCGCGGACTGGACAGTGCCAGCCGTTGAAGCGATTCACAGGATCCGCACGCGGGTTCCCTGTTGCACCAACGGCAACAGGCGGCTTTCGATCTCCCGTGCCAGCGCCCGCACGTCCTCCTCGCTGTTCAGCTCACGGTTGTGCAGCCCCAGGTCCACCTGTTGCGTCAGCTGGGTGACCTCGCCTTGATCCACCAGCAGCCGATCCAGCGTCTCCACCGCCTCCCTCTCCGCCCGCTGCAGCCGCGCCACAAACGGATCCTTCAACTCCTCCAGGCTGGGGGCGATCGCTTGCTCATCGGTACCTACCACACAGGCGGCGAAGGGTTTGAGCACCGCATGGCTCTGATCCGCGCCCAGGGTGCTGAAGCCACGGCAGCCGCGCACTCTCTGGCGGCTCGCCTCCAGGTGCTGCTCCTGTTCCAGCAACAGCTGTCTGCGTTCACTGCGGTAGGCAACGCGGATCTCCTCCAGATCGCTTTCCAGATCGGCCAGGCCCCGCCAGGGTTCCGGGCTCTCGAGTTTCTCGCGCACTCGGGTGGCAGCGGCTCCCACGTTGGTGGCCTGGATGCCGAGGCCTTCCAGCTGGCTGGCCATGCGCGTCACCACCGTGTGGGCGTCCCGCAGGGCCTCCACGCTGGCGTCGTTCACTTCGGCTTCCAGCACCTGCAGGGTGGTGAGGCCATCGCGCAGGGCGTCGAGATGGCGCAGCACCACCTGCACCGTGGGGCGCGGGAGCCTGGGATTGCGTAGACACTGCTCCAGTGCGGTCTGCAACCTGGCCAGGGCGGCAGGTTCCTCGAAATCGCCGGGGAGGCGGTTCAGCCGGGTCTGGACCTCACGCAGGCGCTTGGCCAGTTCGTCGAACAGCTTGCAGATCCGCGCCCGGTCCTGGCGACTGGTGCCCCCGTCGCCGCCTTTGCTGAAGCGCGCCTTGCGGAAACTGCGGTCCTTGTCGAACAGGTCCTGCACCCCGGCATCGCGGCGGGCGGTGATCTCAGGGCCTGTTTCCGGTTGGATCGCGATCTTGCCGTCGCGCAACAAGCCCGCCACACAGGCCTTCATCACATCCGGCGCATAGCCGTAGGGAGCGGCCCCCAACTGCTTGAGCAGCTCGCCGCCTTCCAGGCCGGGGTCGTCTTCAATCGTCTGGAGCACCCGCCGCGGCATCTCGCCACTGCAGGCGGGCACATAACGGCCGGTGTCCAGCTCCAGGATGCCCAGCCCCTCCGGCAGGAACTTGGTGGAGGCGCCGGTGAGCTCCGGCTGCAGCAGCTGGTTCAGCTCCGTCGGCAGGATCTGAATGGCCCGGAAGTAGGGGTAGAGCAGGGGCAGGGCCTGGGTACCGGCCGCCAGCAGCGCCGCCCCGAAACTCCGGCCGCAGTCCCTGGGATTGAGGCTGCGTCCCTGGAAGAAGAGCGTCCCCTCCATCCAGTTCTGAGCGATCGTCTGCTTCAGCTGGGGGATCAGCGCATCGCGGCGGGTCTGCTCATCGAGCAGCAACCTCTGCCGCGCCGGCGCCAGCGACTCTCGCCGCGGCTGCTAGCGCTGGATGATCGCCGTGGAGCGATGCAGCTCCCGGGCCAGGTCTTCCACCGCCTCGCTGTTGCCCGCAATCCACAGCAGCCGTTTCTTCAGCTGGGGATCCTCCGCCGAGCGACGCACCCAGCTGCTCTCCACCCGCTCATCGAGGGGCAGGCAGCGCAGATCGAGCGTCAGGCAGGCGTCGTCGCGGGGATCGAGCAGCTGGGCGTCGATGGCGTAGCGGCCATCCGAATAGCGCACCTCCCAGGGGAAAGGGCGCCCCTCCAGCTTGGGCCGTTCGGTGCCGGAGACATCGCCCATCAGCCCCTTGAGGCTCTCCTGCAGTTGCTTGCTCAGCTCCTGCCGGCTGAAGGGGAAATCCGCCCGCTCCCGTTCCCACTCCTCCCCAGCCGAGGACTGAATCTTGAAGCCCGTTTTCTCCGAATACCCCAGCAGGTTGCGGCGGCGCAGCTCCTCCAGGGCCTGGCGCACCGCCGCCTGCTGGTTGCCCCCCTCCATCCGCTCCGCCAGGCAGCGGGCCACCAGCTCCTCGGTGGTCGGGTCGGTGTCCTGAATCAGCTCCAGCAGGGCCACCGCCTTGGCGGCCCGCAGCATCAGCTCACGGCCCTCGCCGCTGCACTGGATCTGGATGCGGGCCATCGAGGCCTGGGTGTCGGCATCGAGGGCGGTGTACTGCACCTCATACACCCGATCGAGGCTCACGAGGGTGCCGATCGGCTGCTCCGCCAGCTGCTGCCGCCGGAACAGCTCACCCAGAAGTTGCAACAGGCCGCGGATCGCCTGGTCATCCCCCTGGGCGCGGCTGGAGCGGGTGCGCAGCACCGACGTGATCCGCAGGATCAGCTCGATCTGCCCCGGCAGCAGCGGGTACACATCCACGAACTCGTCGGCCGTGGTGTCCTCGCAGCCATAGGCGTAGAGCTTGAGGTCGGCCCGGTGGCGATCAAACAGCTCCCGAACCGCTCCGGCAGGAAGGCTCCACTGAACTGGCGGTAGAGCGAATCACTGAGCTGCAGATGCCAGTGGCAGATCAGCTTCTGGGTGTCGCCCCCCATGCCCTTCCAGCTATGCAGCACCTGCAGCGCTGCAGGAAACGCCTCGTAGCGGGCCCGCAGATTCGTCAGCAGCTCCCGCAGCCGGGTGAGACTGCGGAGGCCGAACCAGACCGCCTCAAAGGCAGCCTCGGCCTGCATGGACTGCCGCGAGCCACTCTCCGCCCAGAAGATGCGCGAGTTGGCGGTCTCCAGCGTGCACTTGAGCACCCGCGTGTGAAGTCGGCCCTCCTCCCTGGGTCGTGCTGGTGGCTTGGCAGCTGGGGTCTGGCGGGCCTTTGCCTTCCGCGGCGCCGGCTGGCCCGTCGCAGCTGGCTGGCTCGCTGCCGCCCGGCTCGTTTTGCTGGCGGTCGTCTTGCTGGTGGCCGCCTTGCTCATGACTTCACCCGGAAGTGCGGCAAGGGGTAGCTGTCGGCCAGAGGCGCCAGCGCTGCCACCAGCTGCGCCACGCGGCGGTCCAGGCCGGCGGACATGGCCCCCTTCAGCAGGCGACCGGTGGGCACGGCCTCGGCCTGCACGGGGCCATGGGCCTCCACCCATCCCTGGAACTCATCCTTGTCCCAGCTCTGGTGGAGCGCGCTCCCGAGAACCTCTGCCAGCCTGGGCAGGGCTTCTGCAGGAGGAAGGCCGCTGCGCTTATGGAACTGCAGGCGTTCCTCGATCTGCTCATCCAGCTCGAACCCGAAGCGATACAGGGTCACCAGCTGGTCGGGATCGCTGGCCTTGCCCCGCAGCTCATCGTCCTTGCGGCGAGCCGCCTCCCGCACCGCCTGGAGCACCGCCCACGGCCACGTCCGTGGCAGCAGCCGTTTGGGCAGGTCTTCCCCGCCGTACTCCGACACCAGATCTGTCTGCCACCAGCCCAGTCGAGGTTCCTCCCCGCCCTCACCGGCCCAGGCCACAACGATCTGGGCAGTCAGGGCCTGATCCAGATCCGAGCTGGCGATGGCGGCACCTGAGCCGGGAGCGGCGAGGGGGGCTTCCAACCCGCTTCCTTCAGCAGAGGGATCCAGCTCAAGGAGGCTCACAGGCGGAGGGAGGCTGGAGGGGTGAAGGGATGTCGCGCTTCTGCTGCTCCGCCTACCTGGCTGCGGCAATGCGCAACGGTTTGGTAGCAAAGGCCGGCGCCCTCCGGGCTGGAAGCGACGCGAAATGATGCACGTAGTGCATAATTTTGGCCGGGGGTGGCATCTGAGCCTGCGTTCTCAGCGAATCTTCTGCGGCCTGGAAATGCCGAGAGCGGTGGCGATCTGCTCAAAACCCTCTTCGTTTTGGAAGGGGTGGATCTCGTCTTCCAGTTTCTTC
>Ga0315899_10005311_pt1 | contig 13905 bp, 6 predicted proteins | sample LakEriMetagenome_2_FD_203518 | JGI IMG/M metagenome (GOLD analysis project Ga0315899, IMG submission 203518) | Freshwater fungal communities from buoy surface, Lake Erie, Ohio, United States - Buoy 4 MA112 | ecosystem: Environmental > Aquatic > Freshwater > Lake | place: USA: Lake Erie, Ohio...
CTACTAAGCCGCTCCCCCAACCAATCGCAAGCCAGAGGCATCTCCCACGCGTGTTACCCGTAACACGAGTGTTACGGGGAGGCCCTGAGAGCTTGTTGGAGGCTGTCGTCTGACTCGGGACTAGGACTCCTCCTGCGATCGCCGCCACGTCCACCGTCTCGCCGTCGCCCACTCCTCTCCCTGCTGCGGCTGCGTTGCTTGCTGCGTTCCCTGCTACGGCTGCGATGTCTGCATGCGATTGTGTATCTGGCGTCAGTGTGCAGCAGGGTAGAGGAGAGAGGAGAGAGGAGAGAGGAGAGGAGAGGAGATCGCGTGCGCAATATCGATTTTACGCGTCACCTCGAAGCGCCCTCGCGATCCCGGCCTCTACTCCGGCTGCGATGCCGGCTCCCGCTCCGCTCTCTCTCTCTCTCCCTCTCTCTCACGCGGCTTTTGCCCTCACGTTCTTTGCTGCGGCTCCTCCTTCGCTCTCTGTCCCGCTCCCTCTCGCGATCTCGGGATGTACTCCTGCAACGCCCAGTCCAGCACACATCAGCGTCAGTCTGGTGGGTACCTAATCACTTGCGGAGATCTCGAAGACGATAGGCCTAGAAACACACACATAAACCACCTGCTGTCATACCGCCGCCGAGGCCTTGCGTCTCGCTCTCGCTCTCGCTCTCGCTCTTTCGATCGATCCCTCTGGCGCTCCCTTGAGCGGTCCCTGGATCGGTGTCTATCTCGTGGCATGTCGCGCCCCCTCGCAAGCTCTCGCTCTCGCTCTCGCTCTCGCTCTCGCTTTCGCTCTCGCTCTCGCTCTCCCTCTCGCTCTCGCTCAATCTCAATTTTCTGCGCCCGCTCTACCAACTCTTTGTTCATCCGCTTGATCTCCTCCTCCTTCTCCGCCAGGAGCTGCGTCGGCATGCCCTTGATAACCCTTCCGTTTTCGAGCTGTGTACCGCAGTCACGGTGTGACAAACGTATAATACATATATCTTGGGGCGCCAGAAAGTACGCCCGCAAACATTTAAAACAAGCCTCGTGGGCGTGCGCGCTCGTATGCAGCAGAGCATTTGGCGTACTCTGTGTGGGGCTTACCTTGAAGTTGTCCTGCGCCGACAGGCACAAGTCCCAGAGCTCGCCCACTGCAAAAATCAAATGTCAGCTCCACAGGCTCCTGTGGCTGGGCTGGTGGTGCCGCCGGCGGCAGCGCCCCACGATGAGCCCGCAGAGATCGTGGTCGCGCTGGCTCCGCTCGTGTGCGCCCCGGGCCCAGGCGCCACGGCTAACGCAGCGCAGCGACGCACCAAAGCGGGCCTGACGGCTCCGCTGCGGAATTAAGCAGAACACCAAAAGCTCAAATATGGGGGGGGGATGCTCGGGAGCTGCGGGAAACTTACTGAACGCGCCAGTGTTGCGCTCAAGGAAGCCGGTCAAGTTGATCTGCACATGTGGGGCAGTGGCGATGAGAGGCGGGCAGAGGGAGAAGAAGCACGCTGCACGCGCGCACACGCGCACACGCCTATGCCCCGCCCACCTGGATCTTGCGCGGGTCCGGGTTGTCCCCCTGGCCCTCGAGCTCCGCCATGACCATGTTGACGACGATGTCGTCCTCCATTCCCACGTACTGTATCACCTTCTTCGCGACCCAAGGCCGCATGACTTCGGTGTGCACCCTGCGCATGTCGACCTTTTTTGCAAAGTTGGACGGGAACTTCATCGTCGCGTACCTGCACAGGCTCCAAGGACCACGCACACCGCTCAGGGCGGCTTCCTGCGGCGGGGGCGCGCAGAAACAGGCGCAGTGTATGCGCGCGAGAGGAGGGCAGGGTGGCGCCCCAACATTTTGTTCTCCTTCTGTCGAATCTTGGAAACAAAGATCGGGTCCTGGTCCGCGCTCACGCCCCTGTTGGCCATCGTCTGATGCTTCTGCTCTGTTCCACGGCTTGAGGCTGTCAGGAGTATGAGGACTAAAGTGGCAAAGCGTGCCCTGCGTAAATCCAAATTTGTTTCGTCGTCTCCCCCCGTTCCAGCCGAGATTCAATTTGCAGCAAAGGGAGCGTTCCGCTGACGACGGGGCGCGCCCCTTGACTCCTACAGGTCAGAGATGCCTCCTCACGGCACGTTCATGAGCACGTGCCGGCGGAAGGCGACCGAGGAGCTCGAGCTCGAAATCCAGACCGCAGAGCTGTTCGACAAGGGTGATGAGGCCCAGGAGGTGGGCTCGCTGCGCAAGCAAGCTGCGGCGTGGCTTTCGGCCGCGATACCCCCGTGGGCCGTCGGGGGCAAGGACGCGGAGCCGCCGAAGAAGGAAGAGGGGGTGCGACGTAGTCTGACGGTGCACAGCGACGACCTCCAGGAGGTGCTGCTCGAATTCGACGGCGCGTACGATCGGCTGTGGAATGTCATGACGGACATCAACACCGACCTAATGCTGCTGCAGGGGCTGCAGTCGCACGGGAGCCAGTGCTCTGGGCTGGCGCGGAGCCTGCGCGCTGTTGACGAATCGCACACGCACTTCCCGGTTATGGTGCAGGCTGCAACTGCGCTGACGCGGATCCGCGAGGCGGACCAAGAGTCCTTCAGGGCGCTAGCAGCCTTCCACCAGGAGCTAGAGCGCCTGTTGTCGTGCGAGGTATGGTGCTCGCAGGAGGCGGTGGTGGCCCTGGAAAAGGCACGCGAGCGCATGGATATGGCAAACACGCGCTTGAAGGCCGTCCGGAAGCACAAGGACAAGCAGGATGGAGCCGCGGCCAGGGACAAGTGCGAACGGTGCAACAGAATGTACAAAGCGCAGGTGACGATCGTGGAGGAGCTGCTGCCAGAGGTTGTTATGAAGATCGATGGAGCCATCGCCTCGGGTCTTGCCAACTACCTCCGCGCCCAACATCGGCGTTTCCGCGCGGGTTGCTCAGCGCTCGAGGCACTCGACTTCAGGTGCGATGCGCGTCTTCAAAAACGACCACACCCCTTTGATTCCCATCATGTGCTCATTCCCATCATGTGCTCATGTAGATGGCACCTGTGACCGTAGTTTTTCGTGGATCAGCCACGGTCACATCATTCATTTTTCACATTGAGTGGGTTTTCCCCCCTTGAAGACCCGCAGCGCCCTATCGGCTGGGTGATGGTTTGCCCGTCTCTGCAAGGGACTGAGGGCTGCTACAACATGAAGCCTCTGATCGCTGCATCCTGCCACTCTCTCTCTCTAGTCTGCCCACCTTGGACAGTGCGGCAAACAAAGGTTTCGCGTTTTCGATGCAGCGCCGGCTGATCTCTAAGCGCCGGCGAATCGCAGAGCAGGACGGGCGCGGTGGTGCGTTGCATCGCATCCTGGCATCTCCCGCTGACAACTTCGCTGTGAGTCTTGTGTCCTGCCCCTGGCGTTTTGACACTCCTTAGTTTCCAAATTGGTCGAGACGCCTCCGCACTTCGGGCTTTGCTGTGTGCTCGACGGGCTTGGCCTCAGCGTAGGACGCGGTGCGAGATTATACTGATGTAGTGTCGTGCATGAGCAGGTAGCCACAGCAGTAGCAATGGCTGCGACGCAAGAGAGCAGCAGCATGGATGCTGTTTTCGGCACCCTGGTACGGCTGCTGGATGATGTGGACACAAGTGTCCCAATGCTCCGAGCCTTGCTATGGTCAGAAGTCTTGCGCACAGAGTCAGTGACGGAGGGCAGCACTGCCATTGCAGCCTTTGTGGCTGGGCGTGTGTGCCGGAGAATCATGATTGCTGGCGTCAAAGTTTCATGCCAGGACAAAAAGGGCTCGAGGTTTGGTCCCCACGCGCTCGAACAGGCCATGTCAATACTCTGTGCCTCAAGCACGGCCGAGTCCGTATCCGAGCTTGAAGCGACCAATCCCTCGGAAACAACAAAGGCGCAGTTCCGCACCAGCTGCGTCGGCTTCTGTCACGCTATAGTGGATGCGCCCGTGGAATCGTGCCCGGGGATGCTCCGGACCGTCTGCTGCTACTTGCGTGAGCAGCTCACAGCGAAAGGTGCGAGCGCGCAGGTTCAGCGCGAGACGCTCTATGGCATATTTTCTGTCTGTTACCTGTGCCCGGCGCTACGAGACCCGGGGGCATTCGGGATAGTGGGATTCCCGCAGCCCTTCAGCATGCACGGTCGAGATTTGATGACTCTTCTTGCCGTCGGCCTCGAACTTGATATTGGGCTGGGGGACAAGAGAGCTAGCAAGCGCCAGCTTTCCGCCAACGTGCGTCAGGTGTTCGAGGACATTCGGAATGCCATCGGTGAGTTTTGCCTCGATGTTCTGGGGGAGGTTGGCGACTTGGGCGCTCCCACCAGTGGTGCAAGCAGCGCTTCCATGCAGCCCATGTCAGGGCAGTCACATGTTTCTACAAGCTCGTTTGAGGAGAATTCAGTGTCGCCAGATGTTTTGAAGGACTTGGAAATCATCGCAAGCTTTGCGAGCAAGAACATTGATGATATCAAACACATCCTGGAGGAAAAGGGTCATGAAGCCCTTGGGTAATGCGCCCAGTGTTGCGCACCCTCAAATGCCTATGATTGCTCTCCCGCTGTCGCCCCTTGCTTCTCAGCGCGCTTTCCGGGCGTTGTGCGCGCCCCTCTCTGTTCTTCACCAGACTTCCTTCCCCTGGCAAGCCCTCGCCGCGCTGTGTACAGGTTCTGACTGTTTGTCATACTTTCAGTTCGGCATTCGAAGAAGAGCTGAATCGCCACGATTTCCGAACAGAGGAGGCATCCATTAACCAGAGCGCGAAAAAGAGCTTGGCAATCAAGTCAGGGAGAGTGTGCACACTCCCCGGTCTTGCCCGCATCAAGGGCGGCAAAGGGCGCCTCTTCGGACTCAAGTATCGTGAATTGCGCCCGGATGAGGAGGGATCAGATGAACCTTCTGATGAGGAGGTGCAGCTTGAGACTCATTTTCCATCGTTGTCTAAGGCCCCGGCTGTCATGAGCGATAGCCAAATGGATGACAACACTGGGGTCGGATTGCACTTTGAATACGACAGGCAAGGCTGCTTGAAGGTTAAGAAAATTGCTGCTGGCGGGCCGGCAGAGAGATGTGGAATGATCGAAGTTGGTGATGTGGTGGTAGATGTATCGGGGCAGAACATTAATGTTTATGAAGATCCCTTGGAGGCCCTCAAGAGCATGATTCTTGGCAGGGCGGGCACAGTTCTCGAGTTCGGCTTGCAGAAGCCGGGGTCTGGGCAAGTAAAACGGGTTAAATTGCGACGTGCCGAGCGCTATGGATCCGACGCAACGAAAGAAAACGATCCTGTCATGCCTTTGCTTGCAGCTATCCCGGACTCCTCACAGCAAGTGCGTCCAAGGGTGAAAGTGCGAACGACCTTTACCAAAGGCCAATCGGAGCACAACAGGACGCGTGGAGGAGGCATGCAGAGTGCCAGCGTGAGACCTCACAGCTATACGTCTGCTCCCGGTGGCCCGCGGCTGGAGGCTGACAACATCACGTCGACGGGGTCGGTCGGCTCGGATAAGTTTGAGCTGTCAGGCGTTGGGGTTACGCTCAGGATCGGGCCGGATGACATGTTATACGTACACGATATCTTGTCCGGAGGCCCTGCAGAGCGCAATGGTTGTCTCTCGCACGGTGACCGTGTGATTGCCATCAACGATCTAGGCCTCGAAGGCAAACGCTTTTTCGAGTGCGCAAAGATGCTCAACGGGTCGATGGGCACTGTTGCAAACCTGGACTTGATATCTGTGGGGGATTTCGGTTTGTCAGAGCCACAGGTGAAGCGGGTAACGCTGAGGCGCACGTGGGTGCCAGACATGGTGTGGAATGCTGCAGGGGATGAGGTTGCGCCACGACATGAAGACAGCGGAGACAATGTGTCTGACCACAGTGCCAAGCAGGCTTTTGTTCCCCACGGTGTCGGCATCACCTTTACCAAGACGCAGAACGATGCTACCTTCTCCGTCAAGAGGGTCACAGAGGGTGGCCCGGCGGATGTGGCCGGGACGATCAAGAGTGGCGACATTATCAAGACCGTGGATGGAGTGTCGGTCGAGCGCAAAACCTATCGACAATTTGCACGCATGATCTTGGGGCCGCTGGGGAGCATCGTGCAATTGGGCATTGAGCGAGGGTCTGATCGCGAGCAGCATCTTGTTCAACTCGAGCGAGGACCTGCCGTTGCCGGGTCCAATGTTGTGTCTGAGCAGAGCAGCGACTCAATGTCGTCTGGGGATGGTGCAGATGAGCCGCCAAGCCGCAGAAGCGTTGTGCCGCAAAGAAAAGTACGGCATGCCATGCCCCCCGCTCAACCTGCAGTGCAGGTTGTGGGTGTTGGTCTCAAGTGTGATTTAGAAAGCGATGGACGCTTCATTGTTGTGGGTGTTCAGCCTGGCGGCCCTGCGGATCGCAGCGGTAGAATTTTCGTTGGAGACCACCTCTGTGCGGTAGGCGGTGCAAATCTGAGGGGGAAATCGAAGACAGACCTGAGAGACCTCATCATGGGTGCTGCGGGCTCATCAGTCCTACTTCAAGTCGTGCACGCCAACGGGAGACTGGACGACGTCAAGCTCACACGCGACATCGTTGGCACTCAAGGCACGAAACCGGTTCCGCGCACAACAGCTTCCAGTGACATCATGGGAAACACCGCAGGCGTCGGGGATCCCGGGGTGCAAATTCAGCGCGCACAAGGTGGCCTCTTGCAGATCTGCGAGCTTCAAACAGGAGGTGGAGCCCACCTGAGCCAGAGCGTCAGTGTTGGGGAGTTCATTACTGGTATCGATGGTGTTCGTGTCGTGCATTTAGACGATCAGACTATCCTCGACCTCTTGTGTGGTGTTCCCGGCACGAAAGTCAACTTGAGCATCCAGAGTGCTGACGGGCAGGATCGGGTTGTTGAAGTGGTGCGAACTCCCGCAAAATCTCGTGCGACCGGGACAGGCAGGCAGTTGGATGAAGAGAAGAGCTTCGACGGAGGTTCTGATTACGGCGACGACGATTCTGATTCGCACCGCGGCTCTCGAGGTAGGAAGACTGGGTTGGGTATGAGCTTCAAGAGCAATCACACAGGGATGATCATCGTGCGCCGCATCAAAGAAGGCGGGCCTGCTGCACGTCTAGGCATCAGAGAGGGCGATACAATCGTGGCTTTGGACGGAGTGCAGCTGCAAAATATGTACTCGGATAAGAAGGAACTTTCAAGGCTGATGCTGGGTTACGCGGGTTCGCAAGTCCAAGTCACTCTGCAACGAAAAGGACAGACGAAGATTGAGAATATGGTACTCACGCGAGGACGCGAAGAAGACGAATGTGGAAGCGGCGTCATGACGCCTGTAGCGCCTCAAGAAAGCTGGGCGTCGGACCAGAGTTTCGCCTCCATCAATAAGGTGGGACTGGGGTTGACGTTTGTCAAACCAGACGGGCAGCCTGGAGTGGTTGTGAAGAGGGTCAAAGAAGGAGGTGCGGCAGCCGCCAGCGGAAGGCTATTCCCTGGTGATCGCGTGATGCAAATAGATGGCGAGGATTTGCTTGACATGACCAGCAAGGTTCTCACAAATTTGGTGATGGGGCCTGAAGGCTCCGCAGCGCACTTGAGGGTAAGACGAGTGGACGGCGCTTATGAGCACGTAACCATCCACCGGGGAGTTCTTGCTCTGGATTCTGACGGGGCGTCGAAGTACGGCGAGTTGAGGTCGGAGCCGAGTCTCGATTTTTCTGTTTGCGGTGAATCGCGACGCGAACGGTGCGGTCTGGGAATCACATTCAAGCCCCCTGATAGTTCCCCTGGAATGGTGATTAGCAGGATCAAGGAAAATGGGCCAGCAGTGGGCAGCGGCATAGAGAGTGGCGATCGATTGATTGCCGTGGACGGAATTCCCTTGGTGACTCGCTCGTCGTCTGAGCTGTCAAAGATTTTGCTCGGAGCAGAAGGCACGCCGGCTCGCCTGGAGATCAGGAATGCCCATGGCAAGATTATTGAAGTGGAAATTACCCGTGGCGCAAGCAGCTTTGGCTTGAACGCTGAAAATTCGAGGGAGTCCGTCACTAGCTCCGTCGATAGCGTGGCCGCGTCTGATGTCAGCATGGATCAAGGTGTCCTTGTTGGCGTTGGATTGACATTCCATCGGCCTGACGGCCGAGGCGGTGTGCTTGTGAAGCGGGTCAAAGACGGGTCGGCAGCTCAAGCAGACGGACGCATCGCTCCTGGTGACCGCCTGCTCGCGATCGATGGTCGAGATCTTGGCGCCAAAGTCTCGCACGAAGACCTTACTCGAAGGATTCTGGGAGAGATGGGGTCACTTGTGCATTTGCACGTGCAATTCAGTTCGGGCGTCTCAGAGGAAATCAGGCTTCAGCGCAGTCGCACCTACGAGGACCATGCTAGCAAAACGGAGCGGGTGTCTAGTGCTTCGCAACTTTGCGGTCTCGGCTTAACGTTCTTCCCTCCCACCGAAGGCGACCGAGATGTTGTGATTAAGCGTGTCAAGGATGGTGGAGCTGCCCAGGCCAGTCGTAAGATTGTCGCGGGCGATCGTCTCCTAGAAATTGATGGCCAGCAGGTTCATCGACTCTCAGGATCTGAACTGAAGTCGCTTCTTATGGGCGTAACAGGGTCAAGTTGCGAAGTGCGAATCGAGCATCAGAATGGTACGTTGGAGAATGTGAAGTTGGTGCGAACAAGCCGAGACGAGAATTGTCGCGCTGGTGGCCGGATTGTCGGTATTGCTAGCGAAATGAGTCTCGACGAGGTAGCCTTTGCATCCGCGGCATCGCGTGGTGAGCGCAAACGCAAAGTCGGGCTGGGTATGGTCTTGAACGAGTGCGATGGAGGCCAAGGATTGACCATCAGGAAGGTCAAACGTGGCAGCGCGAGTGACCTGAGTGGCAAAGTGCAGGCAGGTGATCGCCTGCTGTCTGTTGATGGCACCTCGCTTGACGGCCTAAAACGTGACGAGATTGAGAAGCTCGTAATGCGCGCCGTGGGTTCGACCTCGGTGTGCGTACTTCGGCGCAGAGACAATTCTTTGGACCACGTCATGCTCTTGCGTCCAGAACCAGCGTTGCAAACGGAACAAGATGCGGATGAAGTCGCCGAGGAGGAAGAGGAGGGTGAGGATGAACCTAAGAAGCTTGTGGGCTTGGGGATGGTCTTCCTGAGACCAGACAACAAAGGGGGGCGCGTGATCAAGAGGCTGAAGGAGGGGAGCGCAGCAGATGCACACGGCGATGTTGTTCCCGGAGATCGTTGCTTGTCTATTGATGGTAAGTCTATCGAGAATATGACAGATCGGGAATTGAGAGACAGCAACAGGGGCTGGCTCGGCTCGACTGCCGTGGTTGAGCTTCGGTCCAAGGGTGGGGTCCTCAAAACATGCGAGCTCAAGCGTCGCACGCCGGTATTCGACAGTATTGTTGAAGGCTGCGGCAGCGAGCTCAGTTATGACTCGTCCATAGCCAGTGGTCTCACTGCCTCCGACACCACCGGAATGTGTGGCCTCGGCCTCACTTTCCACGAGTGGAATTCTGTAGGCGGTGGCCGGCGCGTCAAGCGTGTGAAAAAGGGCGGCGCGGGTGACAACAGCGGCCGAATTCACCCAGGAGACATTGTCCAGGCAATCGATGGCACAAAGCTAGAAAATATCGATCATCGTGCGCTGCTGAAAGTTTTGATGGGCCCAGAGGGTTCGATTGCTGTTCTGAATCTTGTAAAAGCCAGCGGCCAGTCCATGCAAGTTATCCTCACCAGAGCGCCGCGCGGCGACCGTGGGGGATGTGATCAGGAGACAGTCGGATCATCTTCCAAGGATGAGGGGATCAGTCCTACCAAGAGCTCGAGTCCTTCGAGTACTGGGAAGAGCGAGAGCGTGTCTCGGCTGTCGGCGCCAGCAGCGACGCCCAAGGTGCTTCCAACGAAAGTCCTGTCTCCGCCGGAACCACCGCTACCCGCGCGATCGTCGCCACTGTCGCCAACGCCCAAGGTCCTCGCAGCTTCGCCGCTCTCGTCCCCTCCAGACACCCAGAAGAAGGAGACGCCCTCATCTCCCTCTCAGATGCCCAAGGTCCTGTCACCGGTGCCCATAGCACCTCTTCCGGTCGAGAAGGCTCTCACGCTGCCGCCGCCAGCCCAAAAGCCAGCGAATCCGCTGCCGCCGCCGGCCCAGAAGCCAGCGGGGCTGCGAGCGAGCGAGGAGGCACAGCAGCGGCTGTCAGTGGAGCAGACGATTGTGGGTGAAATGCCAGCGGCGTCAGATTTCAAACCGCTGCTCATGGGCATGGGCGCTGCATTTGCGCAGGAGTCTCTGCCGGACAACGGCGACGACGATGATGCCATATTCGGTGAGCCAGCGGCCGAGGGCTTGCGCGACGACTTGAGCGAAATGAGTATGGATGACAGTGTGCTAGGTGATGGCGACGATGAGGACGGGTCACGGCGGCAATGTGGTCTCGGCATTACTTTCCGCAAGCACGATGGCCAGCGTGGCGTCGTAGTAAAACGCGTAAAGCCTGGGGGCGGCGCGGAGCTCTGCGGTGACATTGCGCCGGGGGACCGTGTGCTGCGCTTGGATGGACGACCACTTGAGCATCTGTCGCAAGAAGAGTTGGCTAGCATGACGATTGGAAACGAGGGGAGTGAGGCGCTCTTAGAGGTTCTCAAGGCGTCCACGAAGCAGGAAGTTATGGTATCAGTCACTCGTATCCGCAGCCAGCGCGGCCTCTCTTTCTCAGACAAGGAGGTGAGAGAGTACAGCCTTGTGTCGGGTAAGCTGAGCCGTGAGAGCTCGAGGGAGGACCTCGGCGAGGAGGGAGATCTTGATTATAAGGACGGCACGAAAAAAGTCCCCAGGATCGCCAGGACAGGGTTGGGACTCACCTTCAAACCTCCGGACGGCAAGGGAGGCGTGGTGGTGAAGCGTGTCAAAGAGGACGGGCCCGCGCTGCATCTTGTCAAGGAAGGCGACCGCATTGTTTCGATCGACGATTGGCCTCTAAATGATATTTCGAATGTGGATCTGGTCCGTCTAACCTTGGGGATTCCGGGCACAGAGGCCACACTCAGAATTATCCGTGCCGGGGTGGGTGAGATACCGGACGTGGTTATTTGGCGTCCGCAGCCGCCCGCCAACACCTCAGGAGGTGCGGCTGCGGCAACGCCTGAGGCAAAGCCCAGTCTTGCGGAGGATTCGAGTGATTCCGTCGGAAGCCAGGTGAGCATGTCTTCGTCAGTGGCGGGAGAAGTCGCTGGTGCTGCTAAGCCGTGTGGCATAGGCTTGACCTTTCGCCAGAAGTCGGATGGGCTTGGCGTAGTTGTGAAGAGAGTGAAAGAGGGCGGTGCTGCCGCCCTTGAAGGCTCCATCTCCGCCGGTGATGTTGTAGTCAGCATCGACGACACTGCCATGGCCGGACTGGACCAGACGGCGCAAGCCAAGCTTATGATGGGTGCCTACGGGTCTGTTGCCAAGTTGGTGGTCCTCAAGGTCGGCGCCAAGCAGCAACACACTGTGATGCTGCCACGCAGACTTACTGCCGCACCTTCCCTTAAAGAAGACTCCTCGGACTCCCTCAGCAGCATCTCGTCGGAGGCGAGCACGTCATCATCGGTCGCTGGTGCCGCAAAGAGCGCAGGTTTGGTGGGCATAGGACTTACCTTCCTGAAAGCGGACAAGGCTACCGGGGCCTTGCCAGTGAAGCGAGTGAAGGAGGATGGTGCGGCTGCCAGCTCTAGCATCCAGCCTGGCGACATGGTGCTAAGCATTGATGGCGTTGTGCTGGGAAAGCTCGATACCAAGGAGCTGACCAGGGTGGTGATGGGTGAGGCGGGATCAGCAGCGCGCCTCGAAATTCTCAAGCGCAACGGTCAACGCGAGACAGTGGTGCTGCTGCGGGGCGCGGGCGTGCCCTCACTCACCGAAAACTCAACAGACTCTCTGAGTTCAGAAGTGAGCATCTCATCCTCGACGAGCCCGGCTGTGAACGCCGACGGCGAGAAGCCCGTGGGCATCGGCCTGACGTTTCTCAATCCCGACCCGGCGACCGGCGGGCTGCTCGTGAAGAGAGTCAAAGAGGATGGAGGGGCGGTCAACTCCGGAATCTGCCCGGGAGACATTGTTGTCAGCGTCGATGGCCAGGGACCCGTTGGCAAGCTCGACAGCAAAGCCCTCAACAAGGCCATGATGGGGCCGCCCGGCTCGATTGCCAAAGTGGAGGTGCTGAAGAAGGGGAGTGGGCAAAGGCAGATAGTGGTGCTCACCAGGGGTGCGCCGTCACTTAAACAGGGGTCTAGCGAGTCCATCGGCAGTGTTGCCAGCGTTGCTGCCAGCGACGTGAGCTCCACATCCTCTTCTTCTTCCACAGCACCCAAGGCGGCGCTTGGCTTCACGTACAAGGCCTCCAAGACCGATGGAAGGTGGCGTGCGAGCACGATCAAGGGCGGTTGGGCGCAACAGTCGGGCATGGTGCGCTCGGGCGATGTCATTGTGTCGGTCGCAGGCCAACAATGCACCGGTCTCGATTTCAAACAAGTCTCCACTCTCCTGCAGGTACTGAAAACCCTGCGCCCTCTCAACGTCGCTCTTTATGACAACCTGCCCTTGGTGAAAATGCGCGTCGTGGCACTGTTGGGCCTGCCCCATGTGCCCCTGCCCCTCCTCCCTGTGACGATCATCTTTGCCTTCCCTCGCTCTGGCGCTCTCTTACTCCCCTCGATGTTGCTCATCCCCTGTTGTATTCAGGGGCCTGAGAATAGCACGGTGACAATTGTGCTGGAGAGGGATGGCGCCACGTTCAGTGCCGAGGGGAGACGGATTAAGAGTTGAATGTTGGGGGGAGACGGATTAAGAATTGAATGTTGGAATACACGCGAATATACGCGCGCGCACACACACACACACAAGGGCAAGGCCATCATCGGCTTCCTCCATGTCCTCGTCATCCTTGCCCGCCTCAGCTTCATTATCTTTTTCGTCGCCATCATCATCGCCTTGATTTCCGCCCACTTTGTCCTTCTCGCCATATACATTTATTTCTCTGTTCTATCCTCGAAGCTAATACGGGGTGCATGAGGGGGAATGCCCCTTCTTTGAAGCTGCATGAGAGCAAGTCACAGAGAGAGAGAGGTTTTACTGGGAACTACTCCAGAACCGGGTTTCGGGCGTCGCCCGCGCAGAGGCTCCGCATCGAGATGTTATACGAGATCGGTATCGCGTACCAGACGCCTGGCTTAATCGCCAGACTCACCAGGTAACTCGCAACGCAACGCGTGGGTTTGCCATCTGTGAGTGTGGTGCGGTGCGGAAAGCGGTCGGAGCAAATGCCGAGATTTTGCGTGAGGGAACTGACGTCAGGAACTGAGCAATCTCAGAGGGTTGTCGTATGGGGAGATCGGGAAGAGGTTCGGGAGCGGGGGGGGGGGGGGGCGCGGGGGCCGGCGGGCCGGCGCCCCCCCCCCCCCCCGCGGACGGGAGGGCTGCAGCATGCTGCTGAGACGGGCAGACCATATCATGAAGGCGGTAGAGAGAAGGATGGTGAGTTTGTTGTCGAAGTCGTCGACGCTGGCGTCGTTGAAGTGGATGTAGAGCTCGTGGAGGAGGAGGATGGGGCACAGCCAGCACATGCACATAACGTTACAAAAACACAGTGAGGGAAGGGGGCCGGGTACATGGCCTTGGACAGCGCGTGCAGCCACTGGAAGTAGTTGGCGACTCCGGGGGCGTAGTACCTGCACCACGGACTCGCTCAGAACCGAAACGCAGTCTGCAATGGAGTGCGGGGGAGCGCAGTACGCGGCGATGCGCTCGAGAGAGTCGCGGACACTTGAATCGCAGGCGAAGGGGTACAAGATGCAGCCAATGGTGCGTTTGTGGAGCTGCAGGCTTCCCGGTGACAAGGAGAGAGCGTCGGCGCCGCTGCCTGCATTCCAAGGAAGCTGTTGCTTGTCCTGCAAAGGGAGGGGGGA
>Ga0315899_10005312_pt1 | contig 13904 bp, 7 predicted proteins | sample LakEriMetagenome_2_FD_203518 | JGI IMG/M metagenome (GOLD analysis project Ga0315899, IMG submission 203518) | Freshwater fungal communities from buoy surface, Lake Erie, Ohio, United States - Buoy 4 MA112 | ecosystem: Environmental > Aquatic > Freshwater > Lake | place: USA: Lake Erie, Ohio...
GGACCGGGATAGCCCCCTGCGCGACGAGTTGCGTATTCGGTGTTCAATAGGTTATTGACAGATGCCTGAATGAAGATTTGATTCGTGAACTCCATTTTGGCCGATGCATCCATCAAGGAATAGGCCTCCAACATTCCTGCTTGCGCGTTGGCGGTTGGCTCTAACGTATTGGCGGCATCTGTGTAAACCTCGCCTACATAGCTCCATTGAGCTGCAATGGAAAGTTCCTTCACCTTGTAATTGAAGCCTGTTCTCATAATCTGTTGGGGAGCATATTCAATGTGTTTGTTTGTGATGGATTTGGTTGGATCATCGGCGATAGCAGGATTGTCCCATCGCGTGTATCGCGCATCCATCAACGTTCCTGATGCAAATACACTCACAGAGCCAAAGCGAGGTTGCGGATTTATCATTTTCACCGGGTCAAATTCCACAAACAATTCAATTCCCTTGCTCACACTAGTTCCGATGTTTGTTTTGAAGTTCACACCATCGCGCAGCACGGTACCAATGCGGTTATCGTAGAGCAGATAAAAAAGACCGGCGTCAAAATTCAACCAGCTTCTGTAGGTTCCTCGAATGCCTCCTTCCGCATTGTATCCCGATGCATCTTTCAGTTCCGAATCTACAATATCGGTTGTGGATGCAGGAGTAAGATCGCTGTGGGTAACCGGACGAAACGCCTGACTAATATTCGCGTAGGCATTCACGGAAGTCCATTCATACTGGGCTGATAGGCCGCCCATCACAACCATTCGTTTTTGTTCGAGCGGTTGAAATTCGCCATCTGCAAGCGATATATATCCGCGGCTTTTACTCGACAGGTTTTCAAACCGCACGGCGGGTGTGATTGTTAAACGCCTTCCCACATGAATGCTATTCTCCACGAAGGCGGCAGCATTTACATTATCAAAGAACAAGTTCTTTCCGAATTCACTGTATGCTAGTTGTTCATCGAACTCCGCCCCGGTTGATCCTGCACCGTCGGTACGTCGATGGGTATGCGCATTGGAATAACGCGCGCCAATCACTACTTGGTGTTGACTTCCAAACAAGTTATACTCCAACAACCATCGCGCTTCGGCACCCCATGTTTGATAGGAATCGATATCGAGTTTTCGGTTGTTGTAATCGTTCGTAGCGGCATTTACCGTATCCGCAACTTGGATAGCCTTCAAGAAACCAACACTCGATCGGTCGGCCACAACACCAAATACTTTCACATCGAGTAATGATTGCTTGGATGTTCTGATCTTGGTATACATCGCGGCAAGATTCCATGGAACTTGCAACCAATTGCGTGAACGGGAACTGCTTCGCCAGTCGACTTCGAATTGCTCATCCGTGAGTCCACCGGGCTGTTGGCTCAAGTATTCGGAGTGAGTAATATTCATCCCAATCATTGCCTTTGCCGATGGTCTGAACTCTACGCTCGCATACAAAGACCGGGCATCAAAAGCAGCATTCTCGCGCCATCCGTTGCCTTTGCGCTGTTGGGCGAAAGCGTAATAACTCCACTTGCCGCTGGTTCCACCCACGGCGTTATAGGAAGACAACAGTCCATAGCTACCCGCCGACTGGCGGCCTTCGTAGAAAAAGGGTTTATTTCCGTAGCCGTTCTTTACAACGTAATTGACCATACCACCGAATTGTGGCCCAAACTGAAGCGATGCAGCGCCTCGAATAAACTCAATGCGTTCAACTGCTTCCATGGGAGGTGTGTAGTAGGCCTCCGGATAACCGAATACATCGGGCGTACTATCATACCCGTTTTGTCGGTTGTTGAATTCCCACGAACGGTTCGGACTCAAGCCACGAGCTGCAATTCCAATTTGAATTCCGGAACCATCGCTCTCCCAAATCATGAGCCCGGGAACGCGGGCAAATAATTGACGCTGGTTCACAGAAGCTAAGTCAGCATTCGATTTAGCCAACTCGATAACCTCATTCTTCTTTCCAGCCAACAATACTGCACCGTGCACATTGGGTAAGCGATGTACCGGAAGAATGGTTCGCTGCGTGACGATTTCAACTTCACTGATTTCGATAGGAGGAATAGTATCTGAATCGAAGCTGCCGGCTTCAGAAAGCAATGGAAGCAACCCTAGCAGGGCAGTCAATAGAGGCTTTCTCAGCAATGCGTTCATGACTGCAAATAGAATACTGCGGCGCAGGCTTCACCATACCTTAACCAAGGTAATTGGAGCACGCGTATCGAAATACCACAAAACAGGTAGGAATGAAAAAGGGCCGCATAAATGCAGCCCTTTTCAAATTTCCATTGAATTGTTTTATACAATACCCTGATCGAGCATAGCATCAGCCACTTTCACGAAGCCGGCAATGTTGGCGCCCTTCACATAGTTGATGTGATCACCATCTTTACCATACTTCACGCAAGCTTCATGAATACTCTTCATGATGTTGTGAAGGCGTTGATCCACTTCTTCGCGGGTCCATGACAAACGCAACGAATTCTGCGACATCTCCAAACCGGAAGTAGCAACACCACCGGCATTTGAAGCCTTACCCGGAGCAAAGAGTACCTTACCATGCAACAGTGCTTCCACTGCCTCCGGTGTTGAAGGCATGTTGGCACCTTCGGCAACCGCCATTACTCCATTAGCAATGAGCGCCTTCGCATCGTCGCCATTCAATTCGTTTTGCGTAGCGCAAGGAAGTGCGATATCACACTTCACACCCCATGGGGTTTTACCGGCTACGTATTCGCACTTGTACTTATCCGCATATTCCTTGATACGTCCGCGCTTCACGTTTTTCAATTCCATGATGAACGCAAGTTTATCCGCATCGATACCGTCCTTGTCGTAAACGTACCCGTCGCTATCCGAAGCTGTAACAACCTTTGCACCCAATTGTGTAGCCTTTTCAATAGCATATTGAGCAACGTTTCCTGAACCGGAAACAACAACTGTCTTTCCTTTGAAATCGGTGCCCTTTGTGCCCAACATTTCGGCGGCGAAGTACACACAGCCGTAGCCGGTAGCTTCCGGACGGATGAGTGAGCCACCCCAATTGCGTCCTTTACCGGTGAATACGCCGGTAAACTCATTGCGCAAACGCTTATACTGACCGAACATGAAACCGATTTCACGACCACCTACACCGATGTCGCCCGCTGGCACATCGGTATCGGCACCAATATGACGTGAAAGTTCATTCATGAAGCTTTGGCAGAAAGCCATCACCTCGCGGTCGCTCTTTCCTTTTGGATCGAAGTCTGAACCACCTTTACCACCGCCCATTGGCAATGTGGTGAGTGAGTTTTTGAAGATCTGCTCAAAGCCCAGGAATTTGAGAACTGAGAGATTCACTGTTGGGTGAAAACGGAGACCGCCTTTGTATGGACCAATGGCCGAGTTGAATTCTACGCGATAGCCACGGTTCACCTGCACCTCGCCTTTATCATCTACCCATGGCACACGAAACATGATTGTACGCTCAGGCTCCGCAATGCGCTGAAGGACCTTGGCAGTTTTGTATTTCGGATTTTCTTCGATGTAGGGAATGACCGTTTCGGCCACTTCGTGCACCGCCTGCAAAAACTCAGGTTCATTAGGGTTTTTGCTTTTAATCTCGGCCATAAAGGCGTCGATTTGTGCTTGAAACTTGTTTGCCATTATGCAATAAGATTTGTTTTTTGAGTTGAAAAATCGGGTCGAAATTAACATAGTTGTACCTTTGAAGCACGAAGACGTTGAAAAAGAAGCCATTTCACTAAATCAACTATCACAATGAATAAAGTAAGCTCTTGGAGCATCTGTCTAATAGCGAGTTTCGGAATAGCAATGCTCTCATCCTGCAGTAAAGACACGGATATTACTAATTGGTCGCCTACACAAGCATTGCCGGCCGATACAACAGACAACAACAATAACAACAATCCCATCGACACCAATCAGGTTGAAACCTTTCCATTCAATTGGGAGGCCGTTTTGATTGGCAATACCGCCTTCTTTGGTGATAGTGCCTCATATGTATACACCTTTGATACACTAGCCGCCATGCACGAATTCACTTGTCAGGATGCAATGGGAAGACAAATGATTTTGCGATTGGCCGACTTAAATTTAGGAGATCATTTTATTACATTCGACAACACCACAGCCATCACCTTGATTGACAACGGTAACGTATTCGATACCAGCTTTAATCCGAACGGCTACATCAACATCTTTTCAAACTCTAACGGCCGCATTTCAGCGGTATTCGAATCGGACTTGAATGATAACGGAGGCACAGGCCAAGACTTGGAGTTGGTCAACGGAATGCTTCAAAACGCAGCCTATCAATAGACAGCTCAATTAGAATGTGAAGTCAACACCTATGGTTGGCAGCAAAGGCAACTGATCGATGCGCTCACCGGTTACTCGGTCTATGTAGAACACATTCGCACGGTTGTACGCGTTGGTGACACCTGCATTCACTTCCAATCCCGATTTGTTGCTTAGCTTAATTGTTCGCTTCACGTTGATATCGAGACGGTGGTAAAATGGTAAACGACCACCATTCAATTCCGCATATTGAACACTTAGGTACTGGCTGTTGTTAGTCACATAGTCGAGACTGATACCTTGTGCCACGCTCTGTCCATTATAGAATCCTTGCGTTTGTGTGAATGGCAGTCCGCTACCCAAATTCCAGCGCATTGAAAGTTCGTAGGTTTTATCCTTTCCGAACAAGTAAGTACCAATCAGGTTGAGGTTGTGGCGGCGGTCGAATACAGGCGAGTAGTATTGGAAGCCGTCCCAACGCTGCACCTTGGCCAACGAATACACAATGTTCAAGTAATATGATTTGTCTTCATACTTCAACACGAAATCAGCTCCGTATGCATTACCTGTTTCAATCACATAATCGCGCGTGAGCTCATCGGGCTTGTCGTTGTTCTGACCGAATTCATTCTCGAAAATCTTGTTGCGATTGATGTTGGTTTGCTGATTGAAACGCTTGTAATAGCTTTCCACGTTGAGGTTCCAACGCTCCGAGATATCGAACTCAAAACCTACAACCAAATGCTTCGCCGTTTGAAGTACATTCTTCACGGTTTGGTTGGTGGGCGTGCGGCCAAATGACAAGCCATCGTTAATGCCGCCAATCAATTCGCCGAGGCTGGTAACCGCTTGACCATCGGCTTGGATGGCAGGGTCTCCGGTGAATTCATTTTGCAAGTCTTCCGGACTTGCCAAGAACCCGTAGAACAAGTTGACAACATCCCGGTCACTGTTGGTAGCCATCAGGTTCTGCGTGTACTTACCCGTAGCACCTTTCACACGGAAGCGTTCAGACACTTTGTACTTAACACCTAAACGAGGTTCAGGAGAGAACACGCTGAGGGTTCCGTAATACTGAAAACGGATGCTCGGTTCAACAACCCAACTTCCACGATTGATTTTGTAGTCGAAGAATGTGTTGAGTTCGGTTGTATTCTGCGTTACCTGCACGATTTGAGCGTTGTCGAGAAGTGCAAATGTTTTGTAGTCGGTTGAGAAACCAACTACTTCTATACCGTACTTCAATACATCGTTTTTGATTCCGTATTTGAAATCGAGACCAAAGTTGAAGCTATTGATGCGGCTGATGCGATCGGGATTATTCTCCTCGCTCATCACAATTTCATACTGACTGCGCGCGAAATTTCCGCTGATGAGCACTGCAGAACTTGAGGGCACTACGACGAAATTTCCACCACCACCATTGTTCTTCCAGTTCAATGAAGCCAACTTCTTGTAGCTCGATACCCCATCATTGAAACTGAATCCGAAGGCGTTGAACTTGGAGCCGTTTGATCCGCTGAAGGACATCTTTCCATAAATATCCGTGTAGTTGAAAGGCAAACCCTCTCCGTCGTTAACGTAGGGATAGAGCAATTTCGAGCTGCGGTCGAGGTATGAGTTTTTAGCAGAGAGCACGTACGAAATACCGCTTCCGTTTTCGCGCAATTTGCGCAATGGACCTTCGATTTGAATCTTGGCGCCGAAAGGATTAAGTCCAACGTGCCCGTCGATTTCACGCTTGTTTCCATCGCGGGTTGTGATGTCCATGATGGAAGAAATACGACCGCCAAACTGAGCGCTGTAACCGCCGGTATACACATCTGCATTGGCAATGATATCGGTATCAAAAACAGAGAATAGACCTATCGAGTGGAAGGCGTTGTAGACAATCATACCATCGAGCAGCACCTTGTTTTGCACCGGCGATCCACCTCGAACGTAGATCTGACCTCCTTGGTCGCCCGTGCTGATAAAACCGGGAAGTGTAGTGAGCGCCTGCGCTAAGTCAGGAGCTCCACCCACGCTCGGAATACGCTTGATATCCTTCGTGCGCATCGATTCCACCGAAATGTTGACATTGTTCTTTTGAGCGCTTCCACGGTCACTGATTTCCACCTCGTTCATGACCAGATCATCCTTCTCGAGAAAATAATTTCGGGCGAGAACCTTTGTGCCAACTACCTCGATAACATCACGAACTTCCTTAAAACCAAACTGATTAATGACCAGTGTGTAATTACCATCCGGAATTTTAGTCAAGGTATAAAACCCATTCTCGTCGGTTTGCGTGCCGTAAGAGGTACCATCAAGACCAACCAAAATGAAAATGACCGGCTGGCCCGTTTCCTGATCCTTTACAAAACCACGTATTGTTCCCTGTGCAATGGCAGAGAGCGAAGCAGCTATAAATAGACTGAGAGAAACAAGGCGTAAAAAGTATGTCATATCCTGATAATGAGTATGCGAAAGTAAGGAAGTGTACCGCTACACGAGCAAATACCCTAAACCACTAACTTCGTAGAATGAACGAAGCAGTTGTTCCCTACCTAGATAAGTTTCCGACCGAAAGTCAAACCGTTTTTCTGCGGAAACTGGCAGAGCAACTTGTTAAGGACCTACAGCCGCTTGAATGGGCTGAAATTCCGGATTCACCTTCACCCACGTGGATACAATCACAATTGCAGCTACGAATCGAAGAACTGATTGCGCATCAAAGCACGCGCTTGGGAAACATACTCTATCGCATTGATCTACCGGAGGGAAAAATCCGAGCATTAATGGCCTCAGCATCCACCGATGAACGCGCGGAAATTCTCGCTGCTCAAATTCTGGAGAGGGAGGCACGCAAGGTGTGGATGCGCATGCATTACACACCCTGAATACAGATTGAACCACAAGCAAAAAAAGTGGTTTATTGAAGGGTGCGCCGTAACTTCGCGGGCCAATTCAATTCCACAGTCAGAATGGACACTCATTCATACGTAGCAAATAGCGACATCAATGCCATCGAAGCATTGTATCAGCAATACAAAAGCAATCCACAATCGGTCGATTCTTCGTGGCAGCGTTTTTTCGAAGGATTCGAGTTTCAACGCGCCGAGTTTGCTCCACTTCCCGGTGGAGATGGTTTGGGAAGCGCAGTAAGTTCGGAGGTGATTAAAGAATTCAAGGTTATCAACCTCATCAACGGATACCGTCAGCGCGGACATTTATTCACTCAAACCAACCCTGTGCGCGAACGACGTAAGCATCAACCTACGCTTGCTCTTGAGAACTTCGGTTTGAGCGATGCCGATTTGGACATCGTTTTTCAAGCAGGAAATGAAATTGGATTGGGCGCTGCAAAATTGCGCGACATCCTTGCCCACCTCAACAATAGCTATTGCAAGCACATCGGCGTTGAATACACCTATGTGCGCTCACCGGAGCGTGTTCAATGGCTTAGAGAGCGAATAGAAGCCGTAAACAAACCCACGTTTTCAGGCGATGAGAAGAAGCAGTTTTTGGAAATGGCCAGCAAAGCCTCGTTGTTCGAACAATACATCCACCGCAAATTCGTAGGAGCAAAGCGATTCAGCGTAGAAGGATGCGAAGCCATGGTTCCGGCAATGGACTACATGGTACGTTTGGGTGGTGATATGGGCGTGAAGGAATTCGTAATTGGAATGGCCCACCGCGGTCGTCTCAATGTGCTCACCAACATCATGGGCAAGCCGCAAGAGCAAGTTTTTGCAGAGTTTGAAGGATTGGAGTTTGAAGACTCAGACAATTTCGACGGCGACGTAAAATACCACTACGGCTATTCCAACGATGTGACCACAGCGGGCGGCAACCAGGTGCATCTCACACTTTGCCCTAACCCATCCCACCTTGAAGCTGTGAACCCGGTGGTAGAAGGACTTTCACGCGCGAAGATTGATCATTACCTCAAAAGCGAGGATACGATAGTTCCTGTACTGGTACATGGCGATGCAGCCATTGCTGGCCAAGGTATCATGTACGAAATTGTTCAGATGGCCTTGCTCGATGGCTATCGCACGGGAGGAACCGTGCATATCGTAACCAACAACCAGGTTGGTTTCACAACGAACTACCTCGACGGTCGTTCATCCACCTACTGCACCGACGTTGCCAAGACAACGCTGTGTCCGGTTTTCCACGTCAATGCCGACGATGTGGAGGCCGTTATTGAGACCATGAAAATTGCTCTCGAGTACCGCATGAAGTTCCATATGGATGTTTTTGTGGATCTCCTGGGCTACCGCAAATACGGTCACAACGAGGGCGATGAGCCGAAGTTTACACAGCCATCGCTGTACAAGCTCATCGCTTCACACCCATCGTTGCGTGAGATATACATGAACCAACTCATTGCTGAGGGAACCATCGATCAGGACTATGCCGATGGATTGAAACGCAGCTTTGAGGCAATGCTCGACACGAAACTGGAGATTGCCAAGGGAATGAAAATGGCGCACGTGAAGCACTTCATGGAAGAGACATGGAAGGGTTTTACCAAAGCCACTGCTTCCGACATGGAAGCGTCGGTTAAAACACAATTCGACGAGAAGCGTTTGAAGGCGATTGCTACCGCCATCAGCACGTTGCCGACCGGCGAAAAGTTCATTGCCAAAACCGCGAAAGTATTTGCCGATCGATTGAAGATGATCGAGGAGAATAAGCTCGATTGGGCCATGGGCGAATTGCTAGCGTATGGCACTTTGCTGGAAGAAGGCAATCCCGTTCGCATTAGCGGACAAGACGTTGAGCGAGGCACCTTCTCGCATCGTCACGCCGTTGTAAAGACCGATGAGGACCAGGAAAAGGAAATCATCACATTGAATTCGATTCACCCGAAACAAGCGAAGTTCACCGTATTCAATTCCTTATTGAGTGAATATGGAGTATTAGGATTCGATTATGGCTATGCATTCGGAACTCCTCACGGCCTTACCATTTGGGAGGCACAGTTTGGCGACTTCAACAACGGCGCGCAGATCATCATCGATCAATTCATTTCAGCTGCCGAAGACAAGTGGCGCACGATGAACGGTATCACGCTCTTCTTGCCTCACGGCTACGAAGGGCAAGGAAGCGAGCACAGCTCAGCGCGCATGGAGCGCTTCCTGCAGTTGTGTGCAGAGCTGAACATGCTGGTGTGCAACCCAACCTCTCCGGCCAACCACTTCCACCTTTTGCGCAGACAAGTACTTGCATCTTACCGCAAGCCACTGGTTGTATTTACTCCGAAGAAATTATTGCGCTATCCAAAAGCAGTTTCGACCATACAGGAAATGGCCAAAGGGCAATTCCAAGAAGTCATCGACGATACCGATGTAAAGGCGAAAGAAGTTGAAACCATCGTGCTTTGCTCAGGTAAAGTCTACTATGATATTCTCGAACAAAAAGAGAAACGTCAAACAGGTTCAACCATGGCAGTTGTTCGATTGGAACAACTCTATCCGCTGCCAGAGAAACAGTTGCGTTCCGTTATTGCCGGTTATTCAAAAGCAAAGCGCATCATATGGGCGCAGGAAGAACCGGAAAACATGGGTGCTTGGACCTACATGCTGCGTTGCATGCGCGACTTGAATCTAGAAGTGATATCCCCTGCAGCATCAGCATCGCCGGCGGCAGGATCACCGAAAGTTCACGAGAAACGAATGATTGCAATGATGGACCGCTTGTTTAGTTACTCTTCGATTAAAGCTTGATAGTGCTGATTTCCGAGGCAAACAACTCATAATTCGCATCAGCATCAAAGTATTGCTCGAAATGCGAGCGAGCGTTTCTTCTCCAAAGCTCAGTAGCATCGGCATGAGTCATAAATAGCTTCAACGCTTCATCGACCTCATGATCTGAAAATTGAGCAGGTAAAGTCACGCCGTTGTATCCATCCAACACGATTTCTGGCACACCATAAACGGCTGTGGCCAGCACGGGTATACCATGAGACATGGCCTCCATAATTGATACAGGTAATCCTTCAACGATGCTCAAGTTCGCAAAGCAATGCACTGCGTTATCGCTATAAAATGCTCGAATTTCCTCGTTGGAAGTCTGGCCTCGACATTCGAATTTCACAAGCGGAGAAGTAATCGATTGAATCGCCAAATCGCGCAAAGGGCCATCACCAAAATGGACCCATCGCACCGCATTCTTCTGTCGCGACAAGGCCTTTCCAAGCAAATGGATTCGTTTGTTATCGTCAATACCTGAGCACGTAACAATTGTAAACACTCCATCGGTCGGTCTTGGACCAAGTCCGGCATCCACAACACCCAAATAGTGCAATTTCAATTTAGTCTTTGGCACTCCCCGATGACTCAAATGCATGAAGCCGTGTTTTGAAATAGGATAAACGATGGAAACTTCGTGTTCCTTGAGACAACGAAACGGGGGGACCGAATGCATATCGCGCAACAAGCCCCAGTCTTCGTGATACAGATCTACCGAGTGGGCGCGCGATACGAAGCCGGGAATTTCACCGCGTCTCTTTAAAAGGGATAAACAAAGAGCGGATGCGCTCATCCAATAAGAATAGTAGACAACATCGCTCGAATTGATTCCCCTACTTTTCTGCCAACGCATCAATCCATTTCCAAGCGCACATTGCGTGGCATAAATGGAATAGAATCTCCGCCACGACTTCACTTGATACCATTTGCGTTTCGAACACATCCATTCCACTAAGAAAGCCACTAGAAAAGGAAGGATAATTCTACTTTTCTCTACCGGCACAAAGTGCTGATTTAGATCAATCACCTCAACGCCTGCAGGCAATTCAAAACGGATGGCATCCTCTTTTTTGTAGTGATCATGCGGGTAGATAAAAACACGATCGAAATGACGAGTAAGCGCCTTCAACTCATGTGCAACGTATTGCTCTCGCCATTGATAAGGGAACTGCTTGGTTAGAATTACGAGGTGCTTCATCGGATTGGACGAAAATAAGAACAATCCAAATGAAGCGGGGCATAGCAGAACACTACCCTTAGAACGATTCAATTATTCCACAAAAAACCCATTATTCGGAGTACAATTTCATTAATTCTAATGCAGATTTGCGGTGGTTTTTCAAAAATGGCTTTTTGAGAGTCTAAAACAACGAATCCATGTCGAAAATTGAAATAAAAGTTCCCTCTCCGGGCGAAAGTATCAGCGAAGTAATCATTGCCAATTGGTTGGTGAAGAATGGCGATTACGTAGAAAATGGCCAAGTACTGGCTGAAATCGACAGCGATAAAGCTACTCTCGAGCTCACAGCCGAAGGCAGCGGAACAGTTCAAATTGTCGCGCAAGCCGGCGATACGGTTGCCGTGGGAGCAGTTGCTTGCTCCATCGACACTTCAGCAGCTAAGCCTGCAGGAGCGCCCGCAGCACCTGCAAAGAAGGAAGAGCCAAAGGCAGCAGCAGCAGCACCTGCGCCGAAGACCGAAACAAATGCTCCTGCTACTTCATATGCAGCCGGAACACCTTCGCCTGCCGCAGCAAAATTGATGGCTGAGCAAGGCATCACATCCGCCCAAGTGGCAGGAAGCGGTCCCGGTGGACGCATCACAAAAGGCGACGTTATCGCAGCGATGGCAGCCGGTTTCGACACAGCTTCCGTAGCGCGCCACAGCGGTGCACGTACCGAGCGTCGCGAAAAAATGACCAACCTGCGCAAGAAGATCTCAGAGCGCTTGGTAAGCGTAAAAAACAATACCGCCATGCTCACCACATTCAACGAGGTGAACATGAAGCCCATCATGGATTTGCGAGCCAAATACAAGGATGTGTTCAAAGAGAAGCACGGCGTAGGACTCGGATTCATGTCGTTCTTTACAAAAGCCTGCGCTGAAGCATTGTTCGCATACCCTGCAGTAAATGCACGCATCGAGAACGGTGAAATTGTATACCACGACTACACGGATATAGGCATCGCAGTATCATCGCCCAAGGGTTTGATGGTTCCGATTGTGCGCAATGCAGAAATGATGGGATTGGCCGACATCGAGCGCGGCATAGGTGATCTTGCGAAGAAAGTTCGCGATGGAAAAATCACGGTCGATGAAATGCAAGGTGGAACCTTCACCATTACCAACGGTGGTGTATTCGGCTCTATGCTTTCAACGCCTATCATCAACCCTCCGCAGAGCGCCATCCTGGGAATGCACAACATCGTAGAGCGCCCGGTTGCTGAAAACGGACAGATAGTTATTCGCCCGATTATGTATGTAGCCTTGTCGTACGATCACCGTATTATCGACGGACGCGAAAGCGTTAGTTTCCTCGTGAAGGTAAAAGACATGCTCGAAAATCCGGAGCGCATGCTATTTGGCGGTAAGAGCGCCGAAGAAGTATTGCTGGGATTGTAATCAGCGTTTGAAAATCTGCTCGAGCACCTTGCCGAGTTGGTATACGTCTTCGAACGAATTATAGAGCGGCACCGGAGCCAACCGTATAACGTTGGGTTCGCGCCAGTCGACTACTACTCCCTGCTCATACAATGTGCTCACCAGTTTTCGGTCGTAACCTTCCACTATTACAGACAACTGACAACCGCGCTGCGCAGGATCTTCGGGTGTGATGCGAATTAGTTTTTGTCCTGTGATGCTCATCACTTCCTTCAATACGAAATCGAGATAAGCGGTCAGAAGGAGTGACTTCTCATGCAACGCCTTCATACCTGCTTCAGAGAAAATTTCGAGTGACACCTCGTGCGCAATCATGTTGAACACCGGGGCGTTGCTCATCGACCAAGACTCTGCTGTTGGGATGGGATCGAAATCGGGCCCCATCTGAAAACGTGTCTCTTTGTTGTGTCCCCACCAGCCCGCCAATCGGAATAGATTTGGATTGGTTGCATGACGTTCGTTCACAAAAACACCGCCCACACTTCCCGGACCGCTGTTGAGGTATTTATAGGTGCACCAACAAGCAAAATCGACATTCCAATCATGCAACTCCAACGGCACATTACCTGCGGCATGCGCGAGATCGAAACCACACATGGCTCCCACCTTATGGGCTGCCTCTGTAATTTCCTTCATTGGAAAGAGTTGTCCGGTGAAGTAGTTGACACCACCGAAGCACACCAATGCGAGCTCGTCGCCGAGCTCTTTGATTTTCTCCAGAATATCTTCCTTACGCAAAATGAATTCGCCCTCTCGCGGAAGCAGCTCCACCAGCACATCGTTCGGATCCAATCCGTGCAAACGCGCTTGAGATGCAAACGCATACTGATCGGAAGGAAATGGTTTTGCTTCGAACAGAATTTTGCGACGCTTGCCTTCGGGTTTGTAAAACGTCACCAATAGCAGATTGAGATTGACCGTAAGCTGATTCATCATTACGACCTCACCCTCTTTCGCGCCCACCAACTTAGCAGCACCCGCAGCAAATCGCTCGTGGTAGCTATACCAAGGCTTTCGCGCCAGGAAATGACCTTCCACACCAAACGTTGCCCAATCATCGCATTCCTGATTGAACGCGTCTTTCACGCCCTTGGGCTGTAAACCCAGCGAATTACCGGTGAAATACAACACCGAATGCCCCTCGTGCTGTGGGAAGTGGAAGCGATTGCGGAAAGGGGACAGCGCATCGGACTTATCGAGCGATTGT
>Ga0315899_10005314_pt1 | contig 13901 bp, 12 predicted proteins | sample LakEriMetagenome_2_FD_203518 | JGI IMG/M metagenome (GOLD analysis project Ga0315899, IMG submission 203518) | Freshwater fungal communities from buoy surface, Lake Erie, Ohio, United States - Buoy 4 MA112 | ecosystem: Environmental > Aquatic > Freshwater > Lake | place: USA: Lake Erie, Ohio...
TCGAGATTATCGAGCGCGAAAAGATCAATGCCACAGGCGGCGTGCCATTTATCGCTTGGCAGTTGATCGAGCATCCCGACCGCAAACAATATGATCTCAGCTCCATCGACGCGATCAGCTATGGCGGCGCGCCATCTGCGCCGGAATTGGTGCGCAAAATCCACGAAATATTCGGCGCTTTGCCCGGCAATGGCTGGGGCATGACCGAAACCATGGCAACCGTAACTTCACACTTGGCCGAAGATTATCTCAACCGTCCGGATAGCTGTGGCCCGGCGGTTGCTGTATCCGACCTGAAGATCATGTCCGAGGATGGCACCACGGAATTGTCCGTTGGTGAAGTAGGCGAATTATGGGCACGCGGCCCGCAAATTGTTAAAGGCTATTGGAACCGCCCCGACGCCACCGCCGAAACATTTGTCGATGGTTGGGTACGAACAGGCGACCTTGCGCGCTTAGATGACGAAGGTTTCTGCTTCATCGTTGACCGTGCAAAGGACATGATCATTCGCGGTGGCGAGAATATATACTCGTCAGAAGTTGAAAACATTCTCTACGAACATCCTGCCGTTACCGACGCTGCTTTGGTGGGCATACCGCACCAGACCCTAGGCGAAGAACCTGCAGCCGTCGTGCATCTGGCACCCGGCATGACCGCCACCGAGGACGAACTTCGATGTTATGTCAGCGAACGTCTGGCGAAGTTCAAGGTGCCAGTAAAAATCATCTTCACGCAGGATACTTTGCCACGCAACGCCAATGGCAAGATCCTGAAACGCGATTTGAAGGCGCTGTTCTAAGCCAACAAGCAGGGTGATTCATATTTGTTTTTGATGGCCCGTCAGCCTATACAATTTCAAAGCCAAATTAAAGGAATCTCCCATGCGCAACGCCGATCCCGTCGTAATCCTGTCCTACGCCCGAACGCCCATGGGCGGGATGCAGGGGGCATTGGCCGACGTTTCCGCAACCGACCTTGGCGCTGCGGCGGTGAAGGCCGCGGTGGAACGCGCTGGCGTCGATGGCGCGATGATTGAGCGCATCTATATGGGCTGCGTCCTGCCAGCAGGCTTGGGCCAAGCGCCCGCCCGTCAAGCCGCGATCAAGGCTGGCTTGCCCAAATCGGTGCAAGCAACGACGGTGAACAAAGTATGCGGATCAGGCATGCAAACCGTGATCATGGGGAGCGAGGCGCTCGCCGCAGGCTCAGTCAATTATGTTATCGCGGGCGGCATGGAAAGTATGACCAATGCGCCTTATCTTTTGAAAAAGCATCGCAGCGGCGCGCGCATCGGCCATGACACGGCCTATGACCATATGTTCTTGGATGGCTTGGAAGATGCTTATGAGGCTGGCCGCGCGATGGGCACATTCGCGCAAGACACCGCCAATGATTATCAACTGACTCGCGAGGCGCAGGATGCCTACGCGCTTGAATCGCTCCGCCGCGCGCAAAAAGCGATTGCCGATGGTGCATTCAAGCAGGAAATCGTCGCTGTGACCGTTGCCACGCGCAAAGGCGACGTCATTGTCGACACAGACGAACAACCCGGCAAGGGCATGCCCGACAAAATCCCAACGTTGAAAGCGGCCTTTGCCAAGGACGGCACAATTACAGCGGCAACCAGCTCTTCCATCTCCGATGGCGCGGCAGCGCTTGTCCTCACGCGTCAATCGGTCGCCGATGCCAATGGCCAAACACCCGTTGCCCGCATTGTTGCCCATGCCGCGCATGCACAGGAACCATCGGCATTCACGACGGCACCTGTCGACGCGATTAACAAATGCTTAGAAAAAGCCGGTTGGACCATCGATGATGTCGACCTGTTCGAAGTGAATGAGGCTTTTGCCTGCGTCGCCATGTTCGCGATGCATGATCTTGGCATATCGCATGACAAGATTAACGTGCATGGCGGCGCTACTGCGCTTGGCCATCCAATTGGCGCGTCAGGCGCGCGGATCATTACAACCTTGGTTGCGGCGCTACAACGCCATGGCAAGACACGCGGCATCGCGTCCTTATGCATTGGCGGCGGTGAGGCAACAGCGCTTGCGATTGAGCTGATCTAAACGGCTAACACGCGGGGCTATATGCATATCGTTTTCGTCCTGTTCGACAATGTAACGCAGCTCGATTTTACTGGGCCCGTGCAGTTTTTGTCCCGACTGCCCGGCGCGCAGGTGCACGTCGTTACCAAAGACGGCGCAGCGGTCACCACGGACTGCGGTTTTTCAATCCTGCCGCGCTCCGGCTTTGCCGATTGCCCGCACGCCGACATATTGTGCGTGCCCGGCGGCCACGGCGTACGCGATGCGTTAGCGGACCAAGCAATTGTAGATTTCGTTCGCCAACAAGCCAAAGGCGCAGAGTATATTACGAGCGTATGCACCGGCGCGTTCATCCTCGGCGCGGCGGGCTTACTGCACGGTAAGAAAGCAACGTGCCATTGGGCCTATACGCAGTTGCTTCCTTTGTTCGGCGCAACGCACGTGCCAGCGCGTTTCGTGCATGATGGCAATCTGATAACCGCCGGTGGCGTCACGTCAGGCATTGATTTTGCGCTTAACCTTATTGCGACAATCGCCAGCGAAGATGTTGCAAGGACCATCCAATTGGCACTCGAATATGATCCCGCACCTCCCTTCGCCGGCGGTTCGCTTGAAAGTTCCTCAAATGAAACTGTCGAAAATCTGCGCGCGCGCGTTTACGACAGAGCTGCTTCCGAAATGAAAATTGCCATTCAACATATTATTTAATCCGCCGATTAAATTCATACTGGACGTGCAGGCGGCATCGGCATAGCCTCTCCTTTCGGGGGAGAGATGATATGACGAAAAAGCTTTTGGCCGCTGCTGCATTGTTAAGCGCGGCATTGGTATTGGGTTCCTGCCAAAAATCGGCGATGGACTCGGACAATCCAGCCTTTGCCGCGATTGACGGTGCGTATTTGAAAACCGGTGGTGACGGTGCCAACTGGGCGATGACCGGTTTCAATTATGATGAACAACGGCACAGCCCGTTGAAGCTGATTAACGACAGCAATGTGCAAAATTTAGGCATCGCTTGGTTTGCCGACTTACCAGATGCCCGCGGGCAAGAAGCAACGCCGGTCGTGGTCGATGGCAAGATGTTTGTCTCCACCGCTTGGTCGAAGGTTTTTGCCTATGACGCCAAAACCGGAAAGCCATTATGGAGCTTCGACCCCGAAGTCGACAAAGCGCGCGGCGTCAAAGCCTGCTGCGACGTTGTCAACCGCGGGGTCGCTTTCTGGAAGGGCAGCGTTTTTGTCGGCACCATTGATGGTCGCCTGATTTCTCTCAATGCCAGCACAGGAAAACAGAATTGGAGCGCGCAGACGCTTGATCTCGAATCGAACGGTACCATCACCGGCGTCCCGCGTGTGGTGAAGGACAAGGTTGTTATCGGCTTTGGTGGCGCGGAATTTGGCGCGCGCGGTTATGTGACCGCTTATGATGCGGCCACCGGCAAAAAGGCATGGCGTTTCTACACCACGCCAAATCCTAAAGGCGAGCCGGACAACGCTGCCAGCGACAAAATCCTCAAAACCGCAGCAACCAAAACTTGGAGCGCAAAACCCAAAAAGGGTGACTGGCGTGAGAGCGGAGGCGGCGGGACCGTGTGGGACGCGATTGTCTATGATGCCGAACTCGATCAGCTTTATCTCGGCGTTGGCAATGGCAACCCGTGGAACCATGGAATTCGATCCAATGGTGAAGGCGACAATTTGTTCCTCTCCTCCATTGTCGCGCTCAAACCAGATACCGGAGAATATGTCTGGCATTATCAGGAAACCCCTGCCGAAAGCTGGGACTATACCGCAACGCAGCCGATCATCTTGGCGACCGAGAAGCATGGCGGCAAAGAACGCAAAGTTCTTTACCACGCACCCAAAAACGGATTTTTCTTCACAATAGATCGTTTGAATGGCAAGTTATTGTCCGCAAATCCGTTTATTGACGGCATTACGTGGGCGACCGGGTACGATCTGAAAACCGGGCGTCCGATTGAAAACCCAGAAGCGCGGTACGAGAAAACCGGTAAGCTATATCTGGCCAACCCATCCGCACTTGGCGCGCATAATTGGCACCCGATGAGCTTCAACCCGGCAACGGGCTTGGTCTATATTCCAGCCATGTATATCGGCGGCGCTTATCTGCCGCCAATGGCACCAAATGAGATGGAACGTAAAAAGCTTGGCTTTAACATCGGCGGCGCGATGGCGACGGCGGACTTGCCCGATGATATCAATTTCGTAAAGGCAGTGAAAGCGGCCACAACGGGCAAATTGGTGGCGTTTGACCCCAAAACGGGCAAGGCCAAATGGACCGTTGACCATCCCGCATCATGGAATGGCGGCACCATGACCACTGCCGGCAATCTGGTGTTCCAAGGTACCGCAATGGGGGAATTCCGCGCTTATACGGCGGATACGGGCAAGCAATTGCTAAACATCAATGTTCAGTCAGGCGTGCTCTCTGGCGCGTCTACCTACACCGTGGATGGCGAACAATATGTGGCGTTCCTCACGAGCAAGGGCGGTGCTTTTCCCTTGGTGTCGGGCTATGCAGGGGCAACGAGTGCCGCCGTGCCAAACCTGCCGCGCTTGATCGTGCTTAAATTGGGCGGCAAAATCGCTTTACCCGCCTTGCCGGAAACCCCGCCATATGTGTGGAAGCCGACCAAGCAATTCGGCACGCCAGCTGATATCGCGGCAGGCGGATCAAACTATCAACGTTATTGCCTCGTCTGCCACGGCCCCGGTGCGGTTGGCAACGGCGTGCTGCCCGACTTACGCAAATCCGGCACGATTGCCGATGCGGCAGCATGGAAATCAGTTGTCATCGACGGCATCTTGAAAAGCAACGGCATGGTTAGCTTTAGCAGCGTGATCAGCCCAAAAGAGGCAGAACAAATGCGCGCCTATGTGGTCAGCCGCGCGCATTATGCAAAGGTCAATGACGCAGCTTTGAGCGGAGGCGCAAAAAGGGCGGCCAAGTAAAATCTGCTGCCCATGAATCTGGCATCTGCCTAAAATTTAGGCAGATGCCATTGCTACAATCGCTTAAAAGGCCGCCATTTGTGGGCCATGCAATCTGGCACGATACTTGATAAGCATTCGGTATCATCCGTGCGCGCGGAGCCTTTGCGTCACGCGCCAAATAAGGAAATGTCATGAAAAAGATCGAAGCGATCATCAAGCCGTTCAAGCTGGACGAAGTGAAAGAAGCGCTGCACGAAGTTGGCGTATCTGGCATCACCGTGACCGAAGCCAAGGGGTTTGGCCGTCAAAAGGGCCATACCGAATTATATCGCGGCGCCGAATATGTCGTCGACTTCCTCCCCAAGGTAAAGCTTGAGGTTGTGGTTGAAGACGGCCTTGCCGACCGTGTTGTTGAAGCAATTGCCGCTGCCGCGCAAACTGGCCGCATTGGCGATGGCAAGATTTTCGTTATCCCCGTTGAGACCGCGCTGCGTATCCGCACCGGCGAACGCGATAATGATGCCGTCTAAAAAATCCAAATCACCTAAAAAAGACAAGCGAAAGAAGGAACGCATTATGGGCACTTCAGCCAAAGACATCATCAAGCGCATCAAGGATGAGGAAATCGAGTGGGTCGATGTGCGCTTCACCGATCCCAAGGGCAAATGGCAGCATTTGACAATGTGCGCGGGCGTCATTGGCGAAGATGAATTGGAAGACGGCCTGATGTTCGACGGCTCGTCGATTGAGGGCTGGAAAGCGATCAATGAATCCGACATGATCCTGAAGCCCGATCTAGACGCTGTATATGTTGACCCATTCTCGGCAACACCGATGATGATCATCTTCTGCGACATTGTTGAGCCATCGACCGGCGAGCTGTACAGCCGCGACCCGCGTTCGACCGCCAAGCGCGCCGAAGCCTATCTGAAGACTACGGGCATTGGCGACACCGTATATGTCGGTCCAGAAGCCGAATTCTTCATGTTCGACGATGTGCGTTTTGAAAACAGCTACAACACATCTTATTACAAGATCGACGATATCGAACTGCCCACCAACAGCGGCACGAAATATGAAAGCGGCAATATGGGCCACCGCCCTCGTGCTAAGGGCGGTTACTTCCCCGTCGCGCCTGTCGACAGCGCAATGGATATCCGCGGCGAAATGGTTGCGACGATGTTAGAAATGGGTCTGCCATGCGACAAGCATCACCACGAAGTGGCCGCAGCCCAGCATGAACTTGGCCTGACTTTCGGTACGCTCACGCAAACCGCTGACCGTATGCAGATCTACAAATATGTCGTGCATCAGGTGGCGCACGCTTATGGCAAGACCGCAACGTTCATGCCAAAGCCAATCAAAGAAGATAATGGATCAGGCATGCATACCCATTTGTCGATCTGGGAAGGTAAGACGCCGCTCTTCGCGGGCGATGGCTATGCTGGCCTGTCGGAGATGTGCCTATTTTTCATTGGAGGCATCATCAAGCATGCTAAGGCAATTAACGCCTTCTCCAACCCAACCACCAACAGCTACAAGCGCTTGGTTCCCGGCTATGAAGCGCCTGTGTTGCTCGCATATTCCGCGCGCAACCGTTCGGCCTCTTGCCGCATCCCTTATGGCGCAGGCGCCAAGGCAAAGCGTGTGGAAGTTCGCTTCCCCGACGCCATGGCCAACCCATATCTTTGCTATGCGGCGCTGTTCATGGCTGGCCTCGACGGCATTCAGAACAAGATCCACCCGGGCGAAGCTATGGATAAGAACTTGTACGACCTACCTCCGGCAGAACTCGCGCAGGTCCCAACTGTCGCCGGTTCACTCCGCGAAGCGCTCGATGCACTGGCCGCTGATCACGACTTCTTGTTGAAGGGTGACGTGTTCTCCAAGGACCAGATCGAGAGCTATATCGAGCTTAAGATGGAAGATGTCGCCCGTTGGGAAATGACTCCAAGTCCAGTCGAGTTCGACATGTATTATAGCTACTGATCCTAACGCATCAGATCAGTATCAATGGCCCGGCGGTTGGGGGACTGCCGGGCCTTTTTTTGGTTCAATCCCGAGGCGCCTGACGGTTACTGTGTTGAAAGACAGCGGCCGTTGCTGTCATAGGCTTTGGTCGGCTAAAGACCCGCTTCGACGGCTATACGGATCGTATCTGCGGCAGTGGTGGTACCTAACCGGTCGATAAGCAGGGCCTGTTGCATTTTCAGCGTTGTCCCGCTGAAAAGAAGCCGAAAGACCACTTGCTTGCTCAAATGACCGAGTGTCATTTCCGCTCACACTTCACGTCGCCGCGGCGACAAAATCTTCACCGCCATAGCCACAGCGATGCGGAGGTTTTCGTGCGTCATTGGGCGTTGGCTGTGAGTTCGACGTGCAAGCCGACAAAGATGCATTGCAAGAAATGATCGGGTTATAACGCTGACGCGGACAACTAATGGCTCACGCTATCGTACTGCTCGAGATCAGCGCATCCAGCCGCGGTTTGTTATGGTCAGCAGACAAGCTGCACTGCCTCCTAACTAGCCGATGGGAACATTGCAGCACACTTTTTTCTCGTCACTGGCGCAACATTTGAAGCAATATAGGGGGAAAAACTGTATAAAGGATGGGTTGACACATCAAACGCTTAGGTTAACATCTCCTCTCCCGACGCCCTTAGCGGTGTCATCTAAAGGGGGGAGAGAAACGTGGAAAATTTAACTTTTGGCCAATATTCATTGGTCTATAATGCATTCTCATTTACATTTGCCACCATGGCAGCGACAACGCTGTTTTTGTGGCTCGGGCGCTCGCAAGTAGGCCAAGCCTATAAGACCGCGCTTACCATTTCCGGCTTGGTCTGCGCCATTGCCGCCTATCACTATTTCCGTATTTTCCAGAGCTGGGAAGGTGCATATTCCATCGACGGCGGCGTAGTAACTGCCAGCGGTTATGCGTTTAATGACGCCTATCGTTACGTCGATTGGTTGTTGACCGTGCCATTGTTGTTGATCGAGCTCATCCTCGTGATGCGATTGAGCCAGGAAGAAACGGTTTCAAAGTCGGTCAAGCTCGGCGCCGCAGCAGCTTTGATGATCGTCTTGGGCTACCCAGGTGAAATCGCAACTGACATTCCAACCCGCGTATTGTGGGGCACATTGTCGGCAATTCCTTTTGTCTACATCATGTGGCAGTTGTTCGCTGGCCTCGGTGCGTCGATCAACAATCAGCCAGAAAATGTCCGCGAGTTGGTGAAGAAGGCCCGTTTGCTGACCTTCGCATCATGGGGTTTCTACCCGATCGTATACATGATCCCTTATACCAGCCTGAGCGGTCCAGATGTCACCGTGGGCGTACAAGTCGGCTACACTATCGCTGACTTGATCGCAAAGGCCGGCGTCGGCGTCTTGATCTACATGATCGCAGTACGCAAGTCGCAAGCCGAATATGGCGATAAGGTCTAGGGTTAAGAACTTGGCAGTACGCCGCTTCGGCGGCGTACATTCCTGCATGACTACAATTTTATACCCGCATTTTGCAGGCGCAACATTTCCAAAAATGTTGCGCCTGTTTGCGTTACCAGTGGTTACTCTGCTGCTCATTTTCATTGATCGCTTTTGGGGCGTTATGGGCGGCACGCATGTCAATATGCTGGCTGCTGTCGCAATCGTCCTTGCAGGCATCCCGCACGGAACGCTCGACGTTGAAATCGCTGCAGCCCATTTGGGACAAAGAGGATTTGCTGGTAAGGCAAAAATTATTGCCGGCTATCTTGGCTGTGCAGGTGCCATGGTGCTTTTGTGGCTCCAACTACCTGAGATAGCGCTTATTTCGTTTCTGATTATTTCAATAGTCCATTTCAGCCGTGATTGGCGCGACGGAGTTGACCCGTTTCTGGCCATGATGGTCGGGTGGGCTTTGGTGGCATTGCCAGCGCTTGCCAGCCCTGATGACGTCGCCATGATATTCGCAGCACTGACCGGCAATGATAATGGTGCAGTGATTGCTGCATTGCTTGGCGCAGCGTCGGTCCCGGCGACCTTGGGCACTCTCGTTTTTGCTTATTGGGCATTCCGCCATGATGACAAGCAAAGCGCGTTGGAGGTGCTTGCCTGCATCGCAGCAGCCTTGTTGCTGCCACCACTTGTGGCATTTGCAATATTCTTTTGTGGGCTCCATTCGCCGCGGCATATGGCGGACGCGTTGCGCGAGACAGGTGACCTGTCGCCATTGAAGAAGACTGCAATCATTTGCGCGGTATTCGCTTTGTCATTGGGTCTAGGTGTGTTGATGTTTCTGTATCAGGGCGATGTTCCGGCTGACATGGGCATCATCCGGACGGCCTTCATTTTGATATCCACGCTAACTGTCCCACATTTCATTCTTGAGCATATATTGTCGGATAAGCAGCGCGCTTAAAACGCCACAACGCAACGCCCTTGCCTCGACCGGCAAAGCGCGGCACACCAAGCTTGTCTTAATCGGGAGTATATCATGAAATTCCGCGCCTTCATGCTGTGCAGCAGCATTGCCCTCATCGCCGCTTCACCAGTCGCACATGCCAAATTGTCTGCCACCGAAACCAAAATGGTGGCGACAGTCGATGCGGAATATGAACGATCCATCACCCTGCTTGAAAAGCTGGTGAACCAGAATTCGGGCACCATGAACTTTCCCGGCGTAAAGACCGTGGGCGAAATGATGCGAACCGAATTGGAGCCGCTGGGATTCAAGGTGGAATGGATCGATATGGCGAAAGCGGGGCGTTCGGGGCATCTCGTCGCAACCAAGTCGGGTAAGAAGGGCATGCAGAAATTGTTGCTCATTGCCCATCTCGATACTGTGTTTGAAGCGGATAGCCCATTCCAGACCTTTGTCCGCAATGGTGAACAAGCGGTTGGCCCAGGTGCAGGCGATGACAAGGGCGGCATGGTCGTCATTGTGTCTGCCTTGCGCGCGATGCAAGCTGCGGGTGCGCTGAAGGACGCAAACATAGAAATACATATGACGGGGGATGAGGAGGACGCCGGCGACCCCATCGACGTCACACGTGCACCGTTGATCGCAGCGGGGAAAACAGCCGATGTAGCGCTCGATTTTGAGGGGCTTTCGATTGATAATGGCAAGGACATGGGCGTCATATCGCGACGGTCATCAAACAGTTGGAAATTGGAGGTGTCTGGTGTCACAGGACACAGCTCCCTGATATTCGATGCGACTTATGGCGATGGCGCTGCTTTTGAACTTGCGCGGATCCTGCATAGATTCCGTTTGGAGTTACCGGAGCCGAATTTAACATTCAACGTCGGCTTGGTCGCAGGCGGGCAAGAGGTAAATGTTGATACCGATGGCGTCCGCGTGAGTGCGAAGGGCAAGACGAATATCATCCCCGGCTTGGCCATTGCGCGTGGCGATTTCAGGACTTTGTCAGAAGAGCAAAGCGCACGTGTTCGGGAGAAAATGCTTGCCATCGTTTCCGCATCGGCCCCCAAAACGAAAGCGACGATCAGCTTCGACCCGGGAAGCTATCCTGCAATGGCGCCGACGGAGGGCAACAAGGCACTTCTCGCTCGCCTTAACACCGTGAACCGCGACCTTGGCCTTGCCGAGCAGCCCGTGCTGGACCCGTTGAAGCGCGGCGCTGGCGATATCAGCTTCGTAGCCAATGACGTGGATGGTCTTGTGGGCCTCGGCGTTTACAGCAAGGGCGACCACGCTCCCGGCGAAACCGTGGACCTCGCCAGTATCAAGCGTCAAGCGAAGCGGGCCGCGATATTGATGGCGAGGCTTGCGCGCGGGGAATAATTTAGCAGGCGGGCATGACGTCGGTACTTTCATCGCCGTACTCGCTTCCAAACAACGTCGCCCCAGCGCAGGCTGGGAACCATCACATTTTCTCGATTGAAAACGAAAGATGGGATAGGCTCCAGCCTGCGCTGGAGCGACGCCGGATTTGTGGCGAGAAACGCGGCTCTTTGGCGCTAGATCGATGGCTTCGGCTTTCGTCGCCCTAGATGACCAAAAAGCTTCGGCTGGGCGTTTCAGACCACGGGCCTCAGCGCATCAATAAAAAAGGCGGCGCATTTCTGCGCCGCCCTCTCCATGTCGATTAATTCGAGGTCTTTAGACTACCGGCCCTCACGCGCTGCCTTGCCGAAGACGCGATATTGTTCGTTGCCGACAAATCCGAACTTCGTAATGCCACTGCGCTTCACAGAGACCAACGCCTTATCAACGGTGTCATAAGGCGCCGTTGGGGCTGGCTGGAACTGAAGCTCCGGCTCTGGCGTCATCGACCGAGTCCGCACCAGATATTGCTCCATCTGCTGCAATGTCACGGGTGTGCCATTCCATTGGATGGTGCTGTCCGGCAGAATGATGATCTTGTTGATCACAGGATCGATCGGAACTTCTGGCGGTGGTGCGTTAGGATCATTGACGGGAAGGTCAATATTTACGGCGTGCGAAACCGGGGGGATGGTGATCATCAGCATGATGAGGAGAACGAGCATGACGTCGATCAACGGCGTCGTGTTCATTTCCATCATCGGCTGGCCATCATCGTTACCGCCACTCATTGCCATGATGATTACTCCTTAAATTGCTTACTGGACATTCGCGTTTTCGAATGGCGACGAAATGAAGCCAACGCGTGCGAAACCAGCCATTTGCATGGTGTAAATTGCACCACCGATGCAACGATAGGGCGTGTTAACATCACCACGGATGTGTGCTTCAGGCAACATTTCAGGCAGTATTTGTCCAGCAGCAGCAGCTTCTTCGCCACCCAACTTTTCAAACTCAGCCTTCAAATGCTTTGCAGCGCGATCGACCAATTCTGTCGAATCGACCGGGGTAACGTTCCAGTAAATGCGGCACTCGCCTCCGGGGTTTGCACCCTGATACGCGGGGTCACCTGGGTCACGTCCGCCCACATCAGTTGTTGTCACTGACAACAAAACATTTTCACGCTTTGCTTTTGTCGGTTCAAACTTGATGACCGGAATGTCCATCTTCACTGTCTGGATCGCAACCGGAATTGCGATAAGGAACACGATGAGGAGCACCAGCATGACGTCGACGAGCGGCGTCGTGTTGATGTCAGACATTGGCGTATCATTGCCGCCGCCTCCTGAACTGATTGCCATTGGCCAATCCTCTCTAACTAAATTGGGTCAAAAAAATCGAGCGCCAGCACGGGCTGGCGGATGGGCTGCGCGCAAACGCAGCCCTCACCCAATCTTACTTTTTAACCGCTGCTGGCGCGGGCTTGCCTGGTGCTGCTGCAGCAACGGCAGGCTTCACGCGACCACCCGAAGAGATGTAACCGAGCACATCGTTCGAGAATGTGGATAAGCTACGTGCGATTGTCTTATTGCGCGCCTGAAGCCAGTTGTACGCAAGAACAGCAGGAACAGCAACGAACAGACCAATTGCAGTCATGATAAGTGCTTCACCAACTGGACCAGCAATCTTGCCGATGTCTGCCTGACCCGCGATACCGATTTTGATCAGCGCCGAGTAGATCCCGATAACCGTACCAAGGAGACCAACGAACGGAGCGGTTGCGCCGACCGTTGCAAGGAACGGCAGGCCACCCGCGAGCTTATTGTTGATGGAATCTTCCGAACGGGCCATCGCGCCATGCAACCAATCATGTGCTTCGATTGGGTCGGTCAAAAGGTTGTGCTGCTTTTGTGCTGCGATGCCGTCGTCGACGACTTGACGATATGCGCTGTTCTTGTCGAGCTTTGCAGCGCCTTCTTCAAGCGTTGCAGCGCGCCAGAATTGCGCACGGACTTCTTTATATTGGTTCAGAACCTTCTGCTGTTCGAACAGCTTAGTGAACATGATGTAAAACGAGAAAACCGACATGATGACCATGACGATGAAGATTGACCATGAAATTGGACCACCTTCGTTAAGTGCAGGGATAAGACCGAACTGTGCGGCCACATCTGGGTTTGCGGCACCCGCCGCAGTCAGAAACAAAATCGACATTTTAACTACCTCTCAAAAAATAGAACTATCTAGCAAAAAAAAGACCCGGCACGAAGGCATCCCTTTTGCCGGACCGTGAAATTATTTCGGTATTTGCCACCGTACGCGGTTCGAGTAGGAACCTTGAACCTTTTCACCGTTACGAACGGCAGGCTCAAAGCGCGCACGACGCTTCACGTTGGAGCAGGTTGCCGCGTCCAAATCGTCGTGACCGCTAGACTGCGTAACCACGCAGTCAACCACGCGACCATCTACCCCAATCGTAACGCGGAAACCGGTAGTGCCTTCACGCTCCTGCTGCAACGCGCGCGACGGATAGTCGTTTGTGTTGGCCCAATTACCTGGGTTGCCACGTGGCTTCGCTTCAGAAGAAGGACCAGCCGGTGGCGGAGGTGGTGCTGGCGGAGCGGCAGTTGGAACAATCGGAGCAGAAGGTGGCGGCGTAGCAACGGTGCGAATCGTTGGTGGCGGCGTCACGGTCTGAACCAGTGGCGGAGGAGAAACAACCGGAGGCTCGATCTGCTTTTCGGGCTCGGGTGGCGGCTCTTCTTCTTCGGGTGGCTCCTCTTCCTTCACGTCTACGACGGTCATCTTTTCCTTGATGGTCGCGACCGCGTCATACGCAAGACCCGTAACCAAGGCATAACCGAGGAAAGCGTGAAGTAGGATAACAATGATGACAGAAACCAAACGGTTTGTGCTCATCCCATCTTGATCAGCATATGCCATGCGGAAAAAACTCTCCTACCTTCAAAACAAAACAGTACACATCACAAGCATGCATGAACATGCCCCTGATGTAACCCCCGCGATATCGAAATCTGTTTTTTTTTACTCGATTCACCGACGCATTAGCCAACCCTTACGAGCCAAGCAATCCGGATTCTGCGATTAAGACGCAATTCATGGTTG
>Ga0315899_10005315_pt1 | contig 13901 bp, 16 predicted proteins | sample LakEriMetagenome_2_FD_203518 | JGI IMG/M metagenome (GOLD analysis project Ga0315899, IMG submission 203518) | Freshwater fungal communities from buoy surface, Lake Erie, Ohio, United States - Buoy 4 MA112 | ecosystem: Environmental > Aquatic > Freshwater > Lake | place: USA: Lake Erie, Ohio...
CGCGCCGCGTTGGCCGTATGGCGCGCTTGTGTATGCGTCGAAACATCGCGCCAACTGGGCACGATGCTTTCGCGGCAAGCGTTCCGAGATCACACCGGCAGGGCTTCGGTACTCACGCACCGAGATCGTCCACTTGCCGCGTTTCTTGGCTGCATCTCCCACAACGTGACCGACAATGCTGGCGTGCTTCGCCAGTTTGTCGGCCGGCAAACTCATGGCAGGAATCACGGCGCGATCGTGAAGCGCGAAGATCTCAAAATGAGTCACGGCTGGCCGGCCGGCAACCTCGCAGATCTCGAAACGTGCCTGCGTGTCGATGCCATCAGCGTCGGCGTAATACCAGCCCAGGATCGTGCCGTGAACTTCACCGGCCTGATCTTTCAGATGGCCGATACGCCAGAGAACCTCGAACTCGTCGCGGCGCGGCAGCCAGTTCACCGGATCGATCATCAGCACCGTCCATGTCCACCCACCATCGCGAAATGAGGACTCGCTATCGCGGGGCGCGAACCGCGACGGAACCACCGTCGTCATTGTTTCGATTATGGGAACCATCGACTCTCCCAAATACAGAACTGAATACAGACGATCTGTATTGCCGAAACGACGCTACTACGTCACACTTGCCACATGACATCTTCATCTGAACTACCGAAACCGTCAGCGGCAGAACTGCTGCATGACCCAGGCCGCGTGACCGTCAGCGTCGCCCAGGCCGCGGCCATTCTTGGCATCGCCAAATCAACCGCCCACAACGCTTATCGGGCCAATGGCCAACTGCTCGACGGTGTGCCGGTGTTGCGCATCGGCCGCCGCTACGTCGTGTCCACCAGCCATCTACGGGCGGCCCTGGGCTTGCCTGATCCCGTTCAAGCGTGACCACGAAAGTTCGATGTGGGCTACGCCGCCGTCAACGCATGGTCTGAACAGCCACCCGACGAACTGATCGCAGCACACGCCGCATGGCCTGCCAAACGTCGACCCGACCGTCGTGACGTCGAACTTGTTGCCCTGGTGCTTGCGATGAACACCCGCGATCGCCGCGGCTACAGCGACCTTACGGTCGACCAGATCGCCGCGAAATGTCGCCATGTCATGTCGGCGGCGCGTGTGAACGCTGTACTGCAGTTCCTCACCGGCTGCGGGCTGATCGTGACCGTGAAACCCGCGGCCCCAAACCGCGCACCCTGGCGCGTGTTTCGTTGCTTCGACCCTGCGGGATTCATCGAACGTTGCGGGTCTGAACCCACAGCGTCGGTAGGGGAATCGTTGCGGGGTAGCGGGGTGAACGTTGCGGGGTTGGCGGCCCAACGTTGCGGGGCTGACCCCACCCCTCTCTTAGAACTCTCTAAGAACTCTCTAGCGGCCCGAAGTTTCGACGTCGACGAACTGATCGCAACTTGCAGCGAACGTGATCGACAGAACTACCCAGGGCCGCCCAGCCGCGGCCGCTTCGCAGGGTCGAGAGACATGGCCGCCGATTATCGGTCGATCGTCGACACCGTCATCGCGAAATGCCCGACCGCCTCAACCAACGTTGCCGACCTGATCGACTACTGCATCGCAACCCGCCGCGGCGAAAGTGTCTCTACGTCACTTCGACGCGCAATGTTTCCACGCGACCCCTGCGCAGCCTGCGACGACACCGGCGTCGCGCACTTCGACACCAACGGCGACGAACTGCCAGCACCAATGCCGTGCCCGACCTGCACCAACCAACCCAGGAGAAACACACCATGACCAGCAAACCAACCAACCCCGTCGACCTGTGGCGTCAACTGCTCAACACAACCGACGTGCCGCACGTTGTCGCCGTCGACGCAGCCGCGGCCCTGGCGACATTCGACCGCGCTTCAACACTTGCGGCCGAACGTGAACGCGCCTTCCTGAAATGTCTCGCTGAACTGCGATCTGCCGAACGTGACCAGCCTGCGAACTTGCACACACAACTTTCAACCGGCAAGCGCACAACGCTCGACGCCGAAGTCGACCGGTACACCGCGCACCAGGCGGCCACCAACCACGCCGACCTATGTCAGCGCATCGCCCGCAGGGCTGCCGCCCAAGCATCGGGCATTGTGGCAGACATTGCCCGCCTGCATCGCGACGAACTGATCGCCTGGGTAGCGCACAAGCGTTGCACGAACGTCCACGCCTGCGGCCATGCCGACCCAATAACGCCCGCGCTCGACGCCTTGTGGGCCGCGTTGGGTGTCCTGCTGTACCCGTTGCCCGCCGAACTTGAACTGCGGCCCGATGCAGTTCGCTTGCCGCTTGTGTTTGACCTGCGATGGTCGCGGGCCGAACGTTCAGCCTTGGCATGGTGTTGGCAACAGATCGACGCAGGAGAGTTCTGCTGGGCGCAGCCAGTCCAGGCCCGCCACAAGCGCAATGCGGACGCACCAGCCGACCGGCTGCGTTTCTTGCGCGTGCCCGCTGAACTGCCGCGGGTGCTGTGACGGTGCATGACGTCATCGCTTTTTTTGGCTGCGCGATCTGATGCCCCCGACCCCATCAGGCGTCGTATCCCCGAAAGGTTGAATCGTGCCCAATGTGCCCCGAATGAGATCGACCGTGCCCAAACCGTGCCCATTTCGGTCAACCGCGCCACGAAACGCTTGTGTGCGTTGATCTTTGTGCGCGGTAACGCGGGTTCGATTCCCAGCGTCGCCTCTCTTTGGGCTCTTGTTCCCTGAACTAGGTTGTGGGCCGTGAACAGAAAAATCGTCCTTCGCTCGCATCCACAAGGGCCGGTTCGGCTCGAGAACTTCGACATGGTCGAAGAGGAGCTGGGCGACCTGCCCGCCGGCATGGTGAGAGTGCAGGTCGACACGCTGTCGATCGACGCCTTCATCAGAACGACACTGGACGGCGGGGGATTCCACACGGCCGCGAGGCTGGGCGGGGTGGTTCCTTCGCTCGGTGTGGGCACGGTGCTGGAGAGCAACGATGCGAACTTTGCCCCAGGTGACGAAGTTTTTGGTCCGATGTGCTCGCAGACAGTGGCCACGTTGCCCGGTGCAGCGCTGCGCAAACTGGACACCAGTGCGGCTCCGGCCACCGCTTACCTCGGGGCCCTCGGTTTGGCCACAGGTCTCACGTCGTACGTGGGGGTCAAGCATGTCGGTGCCGTGAAGGCTGGCGAAGTTGTGGTGGTCTCGGGTGCCGCGGGTGCCGTGGGCTCGTTCGCAACTCAAGTGGCGCGGTTGTGTGGTGCGGGCAAGGTGATCGGCATTGCTGGTGGTCCCGAGAAGGCCAAGTACCTGGTGTCCGAACTCGGTTGTACGCATGCCATCGACTACCGCAACGAGAACATCAGCGAGCGGCTGGCAGAAATCGCCCCCGAAGGCGTCGACATGTTCTTCGACAACGTGGGTGGCGATGTCTTGGATGCAGTTCTCTTGAATCTGGCCGTCGAAGCGCGAGTGGTGCTGTGTGGTGCCGTGTCACAGTACGAGAACATGGCCAATGTCCAGGGCCCGAAGAACTACCTGAAGATCGCCGAGCGTGATGCCCGGCTGTTGGGCTTCACCATCTTCCACTACGAGCAGTTGTACGCCGAGGCCGAAGCGGCAATGGCGAAGTGGTTGGCCAGCGGCGAGATCGTTGCCCGTGAACATGTCGAACAGGGCATCGAGAACTTCCCGCGGACGGTGCGCCTCCATCTCGATGGCGGCCACTACGGCAAGTTGTTGCTGCGCGTCTAGATCCCCGAATGGGGACTCCGCAACCGACTACTGAGCTTGACGGTCGAGAACGGCGTACACGCGCTTTGCGAAGTACCAGCGACCGCCAACCTTGACGTAGTCGTCTTCGTAGCGTCCGGTGACCACTTGCTTGCCACCGTCTTTCATGTGCAAGAACTCCTGTTGGTACCACGTGCCATGAGCGGTATCACCCGTGACGGTGATGGGCCCGGCCGAAGCGAAGAACCCGACGAACGAGAAGGCCGACATGGCGCCCTTCCACATGGGGAAGAACTTGTCCTTGCCCTGAACTTCGCCCATGCCGGGAAGCGACCAAATGGCATCGTCGCGCCAGTTCTCGGCCCAAGCATCGCCGTCGAATCGCATCACGGCATCGTTGTACGACTCGACCAACTCACGAATGGCAAGACGGTCTTCGACTGGTCCGGTGCTGATCATGTATCCCCCTGAGAAGTAATTGATTTCATCGTAGGCGAAACGCTTTTCCGCTTGCGACACGGCGGCTTGTCAGCGGTCTTCCTGCATCGGGGTCTCGCGCTGAGGGGGTGGCATGGAGACTTCTCGGCAATCGACACAGGTGATTGGTTGGTGGATTTTCTCGCACTCCTCACATGCCAACGTGCGCTTTCGGCACAGTGAATGCACGCAGTTGTGGAACTGGTTGGTGGGTGCCGAGCAATAGTCGCAGGTGCCCAGAATCTTGGCTTCCGGGCTGAAGTCGACCTTCAGTCTTTGGTCGAACACGTAGAGCGAGCCCTCCCAGAGGCCGGAGTCGCGAAACTGCTCTCCGTAGCGCACGATGCCACCGTCGATTTGGTACACCTCGCGGAATCCGCGGTTCTTCATCACCATCGACAACACCTCGCATCGGATGCCCCCGGTGCAATAGGTCACGATGGGTTTGTCCTTCAGGTGATCGTACTTGCCGCTTTCGAGTTCGCGAACGAAACCCGGTGTGGTGGCCACGTCGGGGACAATGGCATTCTTGAAGCGGCCGATGCGGGCTTCGAATGCGTTGCGACCGTCGAGAAAGACAACGTCGTCACCCCGTTCGTCCACGAGTTGGTTGACTTCGGCGGGGGAAAGGTGTTGGCCTCCGCCGACGATTCCGCTGTGGTCGACCTTGATTTCGTCGGGCACTCCGAACGTGACGATTTCTTCGCGGACGCGAACCTGGAGTCGCGGAAAATCGTTGCCCATGCCTTCGGACCACTTGAAGTCGATGTCCTTGAAAGCGGGGTACTCGCGGGTGATGCGGATGTACATCTTCACGTCGGGAAGTGCGCCGCCGACGGTTCCGTTGATGCCGTCTTTCGACAGGATGATGCGGCCCTTCAGGTTGTATTTCTCGCACAGTGTGCGCTGCCACAGCCGGATCGCCTCGGGGTCCGGCAGGGGAGCGAACTTGTAGAAAAGAAGGATCTTGTGGTCGATGGAGGAAATGTATCCGCAAGCACCCGCCGATGGAGCCGTGCGCTACTTTTGCGGAGTGAACTCCACCAGCGTCTATTTCCGCGAAATGTGGCAGGCGATGGTCGCCCGGCCGGGCGCCGCGGTGCTCGGCCTCCTGGGCAACGTGATCTTCCTGGCGGGTCACTTGGTGACGCCGTTGATCATCGGTCGGATCATCGAACTGGCGGTACCCGGAGCGTCTCGTAACGAACTGTGGGGCAGCGTCTACCTGTGGATCGCCGTGATCCTCGTCTCGCTGGCGGCCGAATGGATGGTTGGTGTTTCGGCTGCCGATGTGGTGTCGCACTACAGCCACCGCATGCGCACTCGTTGTGTGGCGGCCATCCACGCCAAACCATTGTTGCAGCGAAGTGCGGGTGACATGACGACCCGCATGACCTCCGATCTCGACATGGTGGAAGGTGCCATGTCCGGGTTCATCGTGTCGGGTTTCACCGACATCGGCAGGTTGTTGATGGTGACCATCGTGTTGTTGTTGATCAATCCGATCCTCGGCTTCTGCGTCATCGGAGCTCTGTTGTTGTATTTCGTGGCCTTGCGACTCACCGCGAAGTCGATGGACGACGCCAACAACGAGCGACAGACATCGATCGACGACATGGCTTCGAAGGTCGACGAGACTCTGCGCACGGCCCCCGTGATCGATGCCTACAAGGTGTCGTCGTGGGATGCGGGTCGTTTCCACGAACGCAGCATTTTCACGCGGCGCGCCACTCGCATGCGCTTCTTGGTTGGTTGGATGAACAACTTCATCGGCGTGGTCGTGGCGCACCTGGCTCTGCTGGTGATTCTTGCCGTGGCGGCCATCTCGGCCCAGAACGGGTCCACTTCGGTGGCGGAAGTTGCGGCGTGTGTGATCTACATCACCGGCGCAATCGAGAGCATCGTCCTGTTGTCCCCGGCCATACCCGACTACCAGCGGGCAGGTCTGAGCGTTCTGCGCGTTCGTGAACTCTTGGATCCCGACGAGTCCACACAGGGAACCGGCGAAGTCGACACTTCGCACGAAGACAGCGTTCCCGCCGAGATCGCCATCCGCGATGCGTCCATTGTGGTGGCCGGCGACAAGACGATTCTGCGCGACGTCACCCTCGACATTCCGGCCGGACAATGGGTGACCATCGTTGGTCCGTCCGGATCGGGCAAGTCCACGGTGCTGGGCCTTGTCACAGGCAGGCTGGCCGCAACCACTGGTTCGGTGACAGTGGCGGGTCGCCCAGTGACGGCAAAGGGTGCGCCCGTGCGCTCGTCCATCGTGTTCCAGGATTCGTTGCTGTTCAACGCCAGCATCGCGGAGAACATTCGGGTCGGGAAACTCGACGCAACCGATGCAGAAGTCGAGCAGGCGGCTCGAATGGCCGAGTTGCACGACGTCATCGCCGCGTTGCCCGACGGCTACGACACCGTCATTGACAGCAGTGGCCGGTCCATCAGCGGAGGTCAACGCCAGAGATTGGCTCTTGCTCGTGCGCTGGTTCGCCAGCCAAGGCTCTTGATCCTCGACGAAGCCACGTCAGCGCTCGACCCCGAAACTGCCGCCGCAGTGTGGCGCACGTTGCGTCGCGCCGCGCGTCAGCAGGACATCACCGTTCTTGCCGTGTGTCATCAGCTGGAGTTGGCCACCGACAGTGATCGTCTGGTGGTGGTGGAAGCCGGTGCAGTGGTGGCAAGTGGCTCGCCCAGCGATCTGTCCGGTGATTCGGGGCCGTGGCGGTCGTTGCTCGATGCGCACAACCGCGTGATGGCCGGCGACACCGAAGCGATTCTGCGCCTGTTGAAAGCAAACGCCCACCTCGTGCCGAAAGACGAGGACATGTTGAACGACTTGGCTCGGCGCAGTCGCATCAAGGAAGCCGAACTGGGCACCGAGGTGTGCCGTCGTGGTGAGCCCATGGACGTGTTCATCTTGGTGGCGGCCGGACGCATGGAGGTGTCCGACGGAAGTTCGAAGTTCGTGCTCGGTCCGGGTTCGGCTTTGGGCGGGTTTGCCGAGTTGGTGTCGGGCACGGTGGACATGGACGCAAAGATGGTGACCTCAGGGCAGTTGGTGCTGGTTCCCCGCTCGGCCATGTTGCCCAGCCTGCTCGACCTCATGGACGAAGAACCCCAACTGGCCGCCGCCATTGCCTGGCTGGCACGGGTGGGCAGTGCGACACAGGAAGAACTGGCAGACAGAATCGGTCCCGGTGGCGACAACATGGTCGACTTGATGGTGCAGGGCAAGCGCATCAACCGCGACGACGAAGGTCGCGTGAGCATGGTCTTCGGCGCGCGTCGCCGTGGCCAGATCGATCTGTCGGGCCTGATGGGTGACCAGGCCTGATGCCCCACTCACTACGCTGTCGGTAGTACACATCTCACGGGGACCTTCAATGACCACAGTTATTTCGATTCACTCATTCCGAGGCGGCACGGGCAAGAGCAACACCACGTCGAATCTTTCGGCCCAGTTGGCTGCCGCAGGCAAGAGAGTGGGTGTGGTGGACACCGACATCCAGAGCCCCGGAATCCACGTTCTTTTCGGCTTTGCCGATGATCTCGAGAAGACCCTCAACGATTACCTGTGGGGAAAGATCTCGATCAAGGAAGCCGCTCACGATGTAACTCATGTGGTGGCAAACCACACCTCGGTTGCCCCTGGTGGCGCGTTGTATCTGGTTCCCTCCAGCATGAAGTCCAGTGACATTGCTCGCGTGCTTCGCGAGGGCTACGACGTCGGAACCCTGAACGACGGGTTCCGCGATCTTGCGAAAGACCTGCAGCTCGACTATCTGTTGATCGACACTCACCCCGGTCTGAACGAAGAGACATTGTTGTCGGTGACCATCAGTGACATCTTGTTGTTGATCCTTCGCCCCGACCGTCAGGACTTCCAGGGAACAGCGGTCACCGTCGACGTGGCACGGAAACTCGGCGTTCCTGCGTTGTACCTCGTGGTCAACAAAGTGCCGCGCGGTGTCGACCTCGACGATCTGCGTCGTCAGATGACCGACGCCTATGCGTCGGAAACCGCCGCCTTGCTTCCCTTGGCCGAAGAGGTGGTGCAGAACGCGTCGGCAGGCCTCTTTTCACTCACCAGCCCGGAACATCCTTGGTCGGTGCAGTTGCGCGAGATTGCGCGCCGGGTCAGCCAGTAGTCATGGCAGGCGATTCGCCGGCCGACGACGACCCGTGGGGCTTTCTCCCCAAGCGTGATGCCCTCGTTCCCGAGGGCGGCCCTGTCGAAAAACGAGAGCGTGGCGAACTGCGTGGCGAGATGGTGGGAACGTCGCTGAAGCGACGGGCTTGGCCTATTGCGTTGTGCCTTGCCTTGGTATCTGTGGCCGGGTTCCTCACAGAGGTGGTGGCAACAAGCCATCTTCTGTCGGTTGCAGGCCCGAACTCGTTGGCCATTGTTTTCCCGCTCGGCGGTGCGGGCCTCTTGCTTCTCGGCGCGTTGCAGTTCCAGTTCGTCGACCAAAAGGAGCGGTTGCCCCTGTTGCGTCTCGTGACGTCGGGGTACGCGGTGGTGTACGCCATCGCCTTTGCTTTGATCGTGGCCTCGGTCGCCGAAAGTGTGGCCACAGGCGCTGTCATCATGATGGGTGACCAGCTCAACTTCTTGGTGCCCTTGTTGGTGTGGAGCCTTGCGGGTGACGAGTTCAACGTGGCCGAGGGACGCAAGATTTTCGGCTGGATCGTGTCGTGGACGTATGGCGGCCAGATTCTTGGTCTGCTCTTGTCTGTGGCAACACCAAGTGTGCTCTCGTCGCTCGACATCGACGTGATCTGGATTCTTGTCCTCGCGCCGGTGGCTGTTTTGTTCGTCGGGCTGTGGCTTCCGGTTGCGTTGAAGGACAGCGCCGCTTCCACCGGATTGCACCGAGAAGAAAATGCCCTCGAAGCAGTGAAGAGCGCCTGGGATTTCATTCAGGGTGTACCGGTCTGGCGCGCCTTCGTGGTGTCGTCGGTGCTCACCTTCGTTGCGGGTATGACTGCATTTCTGGCGTACCTGGGCGGGGCAGAGCGGTTGCTCGGTGACGACCCCGGATCGCTTCAAGTGCACTTGGGCGGCGTGATGTTGGTGTCGTTCACCCTGTGTCTCTTGTTGCAGAAGTTCGGCGCCGAGAAACTGCAGGACAAGATCGGGATACCGGGAGTCTTGCTGATCCTTCCGATTGCCACGGTTGTTGCAGGAATCGCCATAGCGGTGGGCATTGCCGCGGATTCGATCTGGGTCATCCTTTTTGGCATCTCGTTGTGGTTGGTTCCGCGCTGGAGTGTCGACGAAAACGGCAGGCGGGGAGCCTTGGCTTTGGTGCCCGACGAGCGTCGCACCCGAGTGTCGTTCTTGGTGGATCTCGGACCAATCGCGGTGGGTCTTCTGGCGGCGGCACCTTTGATGGCCGTGGGCGAGCTGACCGATCAGTATTGGCTGGTGCCAATTCTTGCCGGCGTAATCGCCGTGGTGGCCTTGCCGTGGTCGTTGCGCGTGCGGCGCGACTGGGAAGACAGCCTGCTCAACTGGCGCTTGCGGCGACGCAAGCAGAATCGCATCGCCGACTTCTAGTTGGTTTGGCCCAGCTCTTCGGCTTGGCGCAGCGCGTTCACCACGTTCGGGTGATCCGCCTCGAGGGCGTAGTGATCAAGAAGGAACGCGCTGATCGCCTGTACGGCAAGATCACCAATATCGGTTGTCGCAGTGGCCCGAATGGGTCGGAGAACAGGCGTCATCGAGAAGAACGTGGGCTCTCCATGCTCGCGCCAATGCATGCCGTGATACGGCTCGAGGTAGTCGATCGGCAGAACCATGAAACCAGCGCGCTCCCATCGGGATGTTGCGGTCTTGTCCACCTCGGCGACAATGACCCTGGCCTCTGAGCCACCAGTACGCAGATCGGCATCGGCCGTGATGCCGATGGCGTCGATCAAGTGGGCGAACCAACCCAGCGGCAGTTGTTTGCGGGGCATCTCGTCAACGACCACGAAGTGCATCAGAACGACACCGCGTTGTGGAACTGAATGGAAAAGAACCTCGCCAATCGGCTGTGCTCCGTTCTTGAGAAGCCAAGCATGGCGAAGGACATCACGTTGGGCTGCCCGACGCAGTTGGGCGATCTCGTCGACGACGTGTTCGTGGCCCGGAAAGTGGCGAAGATGGATCGATTGAAGGGTGGCGATCTCGTGATCGGAGACCTCTGGGTCGAGGACGTCCACCACTGAGATCCCGCAGCGCTCCTTCAAGTAATCGCTGGCCGGCAACGTAGTGCTCAGGCGTCGTCGCCCTTCATGCGGCGTCGCATCTCGGCTGCCTTCACCAACAGTTCAGTGAACGAATCAGAGTCGGTGATCTCGCGAACGGCCTCGGAACGTCGAGCGTGGTCGATCTCTACTTTCAATCGCTGGACTTCCTGGGTCAATGTCTTCTCACGGACATCGACCTTGGCGGCCATTTGGGCAAACGATTCGGCCAACGAGTACATCTCGTCGGGGAAGCGGGTGGGAACGAGCGAGCGAACATTGAGGTCGTATTCGCCCTCGGCGATTCTCGCCGTGGCTGCGGTGAGTCGCTTCAGGGGTCGTACCAACCGTGACGAGATCAGGATGACCAGGCCGATGAGGACCAGGTAGCTGATCACGAGGATGGGATAGAGATTGCGCTTGACCTCTGATTCCACCTGGTCGACATAGGTCTTCGGGTAGTCGACACCGATGGCGCCGACCGACTTTCCGCCAGCGTCGAAGACCGGGCTGTACGACGAAATCCACGACCCGAAAGCGTCGCTGTACTCGGGCTGGGCGGTGGTCTTCTCGAGGCCCTGTTCCATGAGTGAAAGCGTGAAGGCATCGACGATCTCGTCGACAGGGACCCGGTATTTCACGCCGAAGCGGGGCTCGAGAAGAAAGCCCGAAGAGGCGGCGAAATACAGACGGCCGTCGTCAGGGTCGCGGAAGTAGCTGTACGACAGCGCCTCGGTCACCATCTTGTTGATGTGCAGCAGTTCTTTGGCTGATTCTGCGTAGAGCGGATCGGTCGGATAGCCGTATCCGGATTCGTCGGATGCATCCTTGACCACGTCGACCTTGGTGATCAGATCTTGGAAGAGTTGAGGGTCGAGCGTTTCGGCTGCGCCGGCCGTACTGAGAGCCAACTGCGACTCGAGGCGATCATTGGCCTGGTTGGTGGTGAAGCGAAGAATCCACAGTGCGAGGAAGATGAACATCACGGTGAATACGCCACCGAACGTGAGCAGGAGTTTCCAGCGCATCGCAAACATGCGGCGGCGAGGGGTGGTTGTCGTCATTGTTCGTGTTTCTCCGGTTCAGGCCTGATTGGCGGCATTCAAGAGTTCGACGATGTTCGCCGGAACGAAGTTGTTCTCGGTGGTGGTGTCGGCTTCCACCAACTCCACCATGCGATCGACAACCTCCGCAGGGTCCATCTGATTGGTGGTCACGATCTGGCGCATCGTCTGGTGCAGTTCGGTTGCGGGCGCGTTGATGGCCTTGTCGTCGAACCACTCCCACATGGTGTCAGCCATGCGATCGTTGAATCCCGTGTTGTAGGGCCCCGGATTCAGCAGGCAGACATCGATGCCTTGGGGAGCCAGCTCGGCGCGCATCGACTTGCCCATGGCTTCAAGGGCATGCTTCGTCATGGAGTACGGCCCGAAGGCGGGCCCCGCCATGACGCCGGCAATCGACGACACGATGATGATGCGGCCAGACCCGCGCTGGGCCATCTTGGGAAGCGCTGCTTGCGTCACGGCCACCGTGCCAAAGACATTGACTTCGAACACGTGACGGAGACGATCCATGGGCACATCAGACATGGGTCCGGTTTGTCCAGCCCCTGCGTTGTTCAGCAAAACGTCGATGTCCCATGCGCGTACCTTGTCGAGGTCTGCGGGATTCGTGATGTCAACCTTTTCCACCTGCAACTGCGGGGCTTCGGCTGCAAGAGCCTTGGCCTGCGCCTCGGTCTCAGTGGTTGCAATCACGTGGTGGCCACGAGCGGCAAGCGCCAGAGCGGCCCCCTTGCCAAAGCCGGAACCGGCTCCGGTGATCATCACTGTCTTGCCCATGGCATCCCCTTGTTCGTGTTTCGCCTCGTGAATGTCTACTACGCCCAGCCCCCGGCGAAGGCCACGAACTGGCCTGTGGCGAATCGGCTGGTGCCATCGAGGTACGGCATGCAGAACGAGGCAAACTCGTCGAGGGTGCCGAGACGGCCGAGTGGCACCTGCGACTCGATCTTCTTTCGGACTTCTGGGTCTGTGGCGCCACTCGCCTTCAAGAACTCGGGGAAGTCCATGAAGTTGGTGCCTACCGCATTGAGCTGCACGTTGTGGCGCGCCATCTCGAGCGCAACGTTCTTCACCAGCATGGTGGCGCCGGCGCGTGCCGCCGAATACAGGGGGGCTCCGGGTGTCGGTCGGGCAGCTGAGGCGCTGGTGATCACCAACACTTGGCCAACACCGGCTTCAACCATCGGGGGCAGAACGGCTTTCAAGAAGTTGTACGGGGCATCGATGCAACCGCTCGTCACGGCGTGCAAGTCGTCGATGGTCGAGTTGAGGAAACGCCCCGTGACGATGCGACCGGAGAACATTTCGGCCGAGTCCAAACGGCCGAAGCTCGACATGGCGGCATCCACCAACGCAACTGCCGACTCGGAGCGTGTCAGGTCGCGGACACCCTCGACCACGGCAACGTCGACCCCACGTCCTCGCAAGTCGTCGACCAACGCATCGGCTGGATCGCCCACAACGAGGTTGAAACCCTTGTGTGCGAGTGCCCGTGCGATGTGCGGGCCGACATAGAAGCTGCCGTCGTTGACGAGGGCCACGGGACGTGTCGAAGGAGTCATCGGCTCAGACTACGCCCGTGGCCGCGCCCACTCGACGGGCAACTACTGGCGACTGATGGGGATCCGCTCGGCTTTGGCTTCAACTGAGTTCAGAGGTACGTGTACTTCCAGAATGCCGTCGACATACGTGGCCTTCACATCCTTTTCCGACGTACCGGCCGGAAGAGGGATCGTGCGGGTGAAGGAGCCATAGTGAAACTCCGAGCGGTAACGACGGCGCGACTCTTGCTTTTCTTCCTTGTGTCGTTGCACAGAAATGCGCAGAGAACCGTTGACCTTGGTGATCTCCACGTCCTTTTCGGGATCGACTCCGGGAATCTCGGCGCGCACGATCAATTCGCCGCCGTCTTCGAATTCCTCGACGCGGATGCTGAGGTCGCTCAATGCTTCGGTCCAGCCGTCGCCGAGGTCGAAGAACGACCGATCAGGAAAAAGCGTGGGCCAGTTGAGTTCGTTGCTGAGGCGTCGTACCAGTGACATGGAATCTCCTACTCTCCGATGGGAGCACCGAAAGTAGGTCGCACAAGTGGGGAAATCTCGCGATCGTCCGTCTTCGGTAGTGATCATTGGATTACTCGTGAGAGATGTCCCTGGCTGGTACTTTGAACAGTGATGCCCCGCGCGCCGATCAATCAGAAGCAGAAGAACGGCGTCAGGGGACACCTGTTGGTTGCGCGTCATGCCAAGGTGGTTTTTGCTCCGACAACCAAGGTTGCCTCCAGCACCATGCGTCTCCTGCTGGCACAAGCCAACGGCACCTATCGACCGGAGATGGTGCGGTGGACCGACGGCCCGAACATCTCGGTCGAGCAAGCCATCCACAACAAAGCCGTCAGTGGGTTGGAATTCCTCGAGTTTCTGCCGGAAGCCGA
>Ga0315899_10005316_pt1 | contig 13900 bp, 8 predicted proteins | sample LakEriMetagenome_2_FD_203518 | JGI IMG/M metagenome (GOLD analysis project Ga0315899, IMG submission 203518) | Freshwater fungal communities from buoy surface, Lake Erie, Ohio, United States - Buoy 4 MA112 | ecosystem: Environmental > Aquatic > Freshwater > Lake | place: USA: Lake Erie, Ohio...
ATGACCCCTGAGACATTGCATCGCTGGCGAGTCCAATGGCTGAAATTAGCATCATCCACCTTACCTACTGCCCAGTAGTCCGTTCGAATACCAAATATCGAACCGGGTTCAGACCAGCGATGCACAAGCGTCTGGTCCCGCATTATCGAGCGAGGGCGGGAGGTACAATTCCCTGTGAGCAAAGGACCTGACCTGCACTGCGTGCATCAGGAAACCAACAGATCACGTACGTGTTGCGCCCATCGATGACCGGGATATCGATTTTCCGGGAGGGACCCACAGGTATCCCGCTCAAACAAGGACTCAGTTGGAGCGATCGGATGCCGCTCGGCGTTTCCACCCGCAGCACTTGAATATCTCTCGGGAGCAATCCCCAACAGCGTGTATCCGCCGATTCGGTTGCTTCCCAAGCGATCCCAGCGACATCCATCCCTAACGAGGTCAATCCGTCCGAAGACATGCCTTGTTTAGCCGCAGCAACCGTCGCTTTCTTGATAACACGCCTTGCCACCGCCCGTGCAACGATGCGATTGCGATCCGCTCGAAAGGTAGATACGGCGAGTTCTTCGATATCTGCAAGCGACGCAGTTGGGCCTATCGGCTGGCCATCCACCCTTACCCCCACCGAGTTGATATCGCTAGGAGGGATTACTACATCGGGGACTTTGATCGGCGCGATCGTCGGCGGAAGTTGGTAAGGACCTACGGCGGACACGATTCGATCGGCGATGAGAAGGGCGTCGCTCGTGGGTCTTTCAACGGTCTCAATTTTATACGGACCACGGCCGACCATAGCAAAGACATAGATTACCCCGCAGCCAGGCTGCGAATGCACCGAGGATTGCACCCGCGACATATCCCATCGCAATGGCATGCACTCAGGCAGCAGCTCCGAGGCACGCGTGTAACTGCGCAACGCATCATCGTAATGCTGATGCGTTTCTTCCCTCAGCATCCCACGCAGGTAAAACCCTAGCGGCAGTCCTCGATATCGGGTGGTGGTAGCTGCTGCGGGTTGCATCTTGAACGGCGGAACTCCGGGCTGAGTATTGCTGCTGGCTGCCTCGGAAGTCGCGTTCTCTGCATCACCCCACAGCCGTTGCATGATCGCTTCATGCTTCTCCTGGATTTGAAGCGTGTAGCTTTCAGCATCGCCGCCTCCACCCATCAAGTTGGCGAGGGCGAGATAGACGCGAATGAGTATCTTTTCATAGTCTTCGCCGGCATACGAACGAACCGAATCGTCGGTCCACATCGAGACGGTCTTCTCAGTCATCGACTCTTGCTCAAGATAATCAAAACGATCCCGAACCTCCTTGAGACGCTTTTCGGCTTGCTGCGTTTGCCCCTCCAGCAAATCCACAACCGCCAAATCGAGATTTGCAACATCCCGATCGTGTCGATTCCCTTTTTGCAGTTTATCTAAATGCTCGCGGCAACTTTGAAGCTGGCCTTCATAGAACAGAGTTCGCGGTAATGCTAATCGCTTGGCATGCGTCGAACAACCAGACAATGTTCCAGCGATGCCGAACACTACGACGGCGACGCGAAGAAGGCGAACAGAGAAAGCTTCGACCCCGTTTTTCATCGCGTGAACGGGTTGTAATTCCAAACCTTGCCCATGGCCGTCTTGTGGTACCCCTTGCGAATCTCCGAAGACTGTTTGTCCGCGAAACCTGTATGGATATTGGTCAACTCCAAGGTGAGCAAGTAATCGCGTTGGGACGACGAGTTCCTAACGGTGGTACCACTAGTTAACCGAGCGTACAAAAGATAATCGATCGGTATGCCCTGGCGCTGAAGCACCGACGCAAACAGAGCTTGGTTGTCGGGGATGAACAACGAATCGGGACGCAATCGCGTTTCGAAGAGAGCCGCGTCCACCATCCTACGGCTAATCGATTGAAACGCATCGGACTCCAGGATCTTGCTATCGATTTGTTCGTAGAGTTGGTCTTTAAAATCGCCGATGTCTTCCGCCATCTTGTTTTCGATCCCGACAAAGCAGATCGATTTTTTGATCGGCTGGCCGTCAGGTCCAACAGGGCAATCCCCTTGATGCTGACGAGCCAGTAGCTTGGCGACAGCTTCGTCTACCAACGGATCAAAAACTTCGGCTCCACCTTTATGGCTACCGACGAGATTTTCCGATTGCGGTTTGACGATATGACCGTATTGATACCCACGGCAACCTAACAGCGAGGCCAGCGATACCACTGAAAATCCTGTGAGCCATTCACGTCGACGCATGGGTGATTCCCTTACCCCAAAAAACAATCGATCCAACGCTGGGGATTCTTCACAATCCATCCCCCGATCACAAGATGAATTATCGACCCGGGACTCAAATCGGATCCAAAAAGAACAGGTCGATTGAGGGCTTTACCACCCTTCGAAGGTATCGCTAGCAATTGCCATCGCGGTCGTCGAATCTCGCCGAGCCACTATCGTGCTTGGCATATTTTCCGGCGAGGCCCCAGATTGCGAGGCTCCGATCATGCAGTTCAATGCCGCAGTGAAACCTGCTTGCCGGTTTTTGCCGATTTATAGATAGCATTGATCAGTTCGACGCTTCTTCGTCCTTCGGTTCCATCGATCCGGGACGGGAGCCCCCCTTGGATCGATTTGACAAAGTCCTTGAAGAGTTCGCGGTGAGCGACATGGCCGATGGCAGCCGGATCGGAGGCGCCGCCTCCAGTTGTGTTGGACTTCATCTCGGCAAGTACCTTTTCGTCCTGTTTCTTGGGCTGGGCGAAACTCCATTTGACGAGGGCTTCTTCTTCGAGGACCGCCATTCCGTGCGAACCAGCGATTTCGATTCGCTTGAGCGTCCCCGGATAAGCCGCCGTGGTAGCGACAATGGTTCCCAAAGCGCCGGACTCAAACTCCAAGGTCGCGACCGCTGTGTCCTCCACCTCGATTCTCTCGTGAGCGCGCAGAGCGGTCATTGCGCTCACGGAACGCACTGGACCCATCAACCACAACAATAAGTCCACGCTGTGGATCGCTTGGTTCATCAATGCTCCGCCACCGTCGAGTTGCCATGTTCCTCGCCACTTGCCGCTATCGTAGTACTGTTGAGTGCGAAACCATTTTACGATGGCGTCGGCAACGGAGATCGATCCAAAGCGGTTCTGTTCGACGGCCGCTTTCATCAACATCGCGGAACGATGGAAACGCGATGGGAAAATAGTACCGAGATATACGCCTTGTTTTTCGCATTCGGCGATCAATTGATCGCAGCGCTTTGTGGTCACCTCAAGCGGTTTCTCAACCAAGACATGTTTGCCTGCTCTTGCAGCCATAAGCCCTGGCTCCAAGTGAGCTCCGCTGGGGGTGCAGATGGTGACCACATCGACATACGGATCCTGCAACATGGCCTTGAGATCATCGTAAGGAAGCCCTCCGAACTCATCCGCAAACGCAGACGCTTTCTCCATATCTCGCCCGTAGCATGCGACCAATTTCGAACCTCGCATCTCAGCGATCGCGCGCGCATGGAACTTAGCGATCATTCCGCATCCGATGATTCCCCAACCGATCATAACTCACCCTTTGAAGTGCATCATGGCCCACTGATAAACAATGTTTTGATTTTACTCGCGCGCCCGACGACGGGTCGCTCTGTTCCTGGGTACGGAGCAAAAAAGATCCCCCGTTCTTCCGTTTTCTCAGTGTCTCGAAAACAGCTCGCAGCAATCCACAAGTGAACCGCAAGGCGCTAGCCGCGGGTGGATCCGCAACACACAGGTGAGCCGCAAGGCGCTAGCCGCGGGTGGATCCGCAACACGCATGTGAACCGCAAGGCGCTAGCCGCGGGTGTCATGGCGATGTACCAATCGCGCGCGTACCCGCTCATCCTTTCAAAAACGCGATCGGCTTAATCGATTAGCCAGAGCAAACACATTTACCTATCGGCGCGGAGGGAGGCCAACAAAGGCTGACGCATGGCGAGCAATGCTGCCCCAACGCAAAAGAGCAATCCGAGCAGAACGACCCAGAAAAGCATCCCGAGGGGCGAACTGATGGCGGACATCGATTGACCTCGCAGCAATACGGGGGCTGATGCCAAAATCGCTGCTCCTGCACCGATTCCAATACCCCGCATCAATTGCCAACCGTTTTCGAGCGCTAGCGCCCACACCAAACGATTTTTTGGGAATCCCATGGCCCGCATGGCTGCCAACTCCGACTGCCTCTCCAGGGCGCTTCGCAATTGTGTGACCCCTAAACCCAATGTTCCTAACAGCAATCCGAGGGCACCCAGGACTTGGAATGCACTCAAGTAAGTATTTTGCACGGCGAGGAGTTTTGCGAGGATTTCGTTAGTCGAGGCGCAGCTCAGCCCTTCGTCCGACCAACCTTCCTCCATGGCGGTTCGGATCTTAGCAACATCGTCGATAGGCATGTTCGATGTGGTCGGTTTCACTAAAAACATTCGATAGCCACTGATCTCAGGGAACAACGCTTCGAAGTTGTTCTCGCCGATCCAAAGGCTGCCTTGAAGAATAGTGTTCTGCAACACCCCGACGGTTTCAAAGTAAACTTGCTTTCCATCAAAGCGATACGAAAACTTTTCACCGACATAACCACCTAAATGCAACGCCCACAATGCGGTGTTTTGATCGAGGATCACTGGGACTGGGGAATTCTCCGTCCCCACTGCGATCTTCTCTAACGCGAGCCATGGGGAAGCAGGCAGGGAAGTCGCTTTTGGCGGCGCGGATTCTGACTCGAGCATTTGTTGGTTAGGTTTGGAAAACCAAGCAAGTTCCGAGTTCCCTGACGCATCGCGGTCGACCGTTGCCATCCGAGGCGATATGCCCATTACTTGCGGCTCGCTGGCTTGGTACAAGTTATTGCAACTGGCGTCATCGCCTCCGCGCACACGAACATTGACAATCTGACTTTGCTCGAGCCACTGAGCTTTTGAGGCTAGGGCAAGACGCTGTTGTTTTCGATCATCGATATTGATCTGAATGCTTTGAGCACTTTTGGCCATATACGCAAAACCACCGGTTCCGCTTCGATCGGGTTGCGCTTGGAATAAGCTCATCGAAAGGATCAAAAACGAAGCGATCGCCATCAACGAAACCGTGAGAATACTGCGAATCGGGGACCGCTGGGCGCTGGTGCGGCTCAGGAAGTTCAAACCCATGCTTTGAATGCTTACACCACTTCGGATGCCGTCGCGAGGAGAACGCATGCTGTAATAGAGCCACAGGATACCAGCAATCATGAATAACATGCCGCTACCAACAAATGCGCCGGCCTGCGCTTGGCCTTGCGAATACTGCCCTGCCACCATGGCGCCGACGGCGCCGATCGCACTTACAACAACGCCCCAAACAAGCCACCGAGGGGGTCGACTACCCGCGGAATCAGCATCCATCTTCCCCTTAAGCAATTGCGCGACACTGACGGACTTCAGTTGGCGGGTTACCAACCACGTGGTTGCAATCGAAACCAAAAATCCGCAAAGCCAACCGATCCAAAGGCTCGCTGGCCGCACGTAAAACTCCAAAAAGGAGACGGTGATCGCCCCCACCCACCACGACTTCAATCCGGACAGCATCGCATACGCGTATCCCAACCCGAGCGGAATCCCAAGCGATGCTCCAATAGCCGCGATCATGCTCGACTCGAGCAACAGCAGGCGGCGAACTTTGGGTCGAGTCCAACCCGATGCGATTAGCAACCCCCAATGGCTCGCTCGCTTTTCAATCGTCAATCGAAAGAGAAGAGCCACGAGCAGAAGTGCTGCAGCGATCACAAAGAAACTCAACGACATAAAAAGCGCATCGAAGGGTGTTGTGCCCGAGGAGGCTCGCAGTTGCTGCTCGCGGATCGGAATCTCTCGCCACCCCATCACGTCCAAGTGCTTGCGAACGATTTGCAAGATACCTATCTTGGCTGCTTCGCGTTCTCGATCGGTCCAACCGTCGAAACGGAGACTGGTTTGCGAACCGAATCGTGAACCAAATAGCTTCTGTCCCAACGCTTCTGAGATGAAGAGCTTGGGGGTCAATCGGTACTCATTCCAATACACATCGTCTGCCGTCTCGATCTTTCGAGTTAGCGGGAATGGGGTCTCCCAGTTTGAAATCGACTCCTGATCGGTAATACCCGGGACCTCCGGCGTCCACGCTGGATCATTGAACGATGTGGGAGCCTTATCAAATCGGGCGGGGTTTTTTCGTCGATATGGAGTTGCAGGCTCGGTGATAGGAGCGATGGCAACAATGCGAACGTCGACATTCCGTTCCACTTCGGTTCCATCGACCGTCTCCGGTAAAAAGTAGTCGATGCGGATGGTATCACCGACCTTGGCCTGCATTTGCTGGGCCATCCATGAGTTGATCACAACCCAATCGTCACGGTCGGGTTGGGGCGTTGGCACCCCCGACGTTTCTAACATTCCGCCAAGCAATTCCCAGGATACACCGCTAATCGTCGAGTATGGTACTCCTCGTCCCTTCGCATCAACGGCACCAGAACTGGAAGGCTCCGATTTGGTTGCGATCACTTCCGCGTTGTTGGCCAGGTACGTAATCACACGTTTTGGATGTGGATTTACCGGTTCCTCCGTTGGCGATAGTCTCCGACTGATCAGCCAAGTCGGAGGCGCATCCAAGATCGCTTGACTCACGCGATCTGGGATGAGCATTTGATCGCTGGTCAGTTGGTCGTATTCGAAGATGACACGTTCAGGATCCGATCCAGAAGCCTCACCGATACCCGTGTCAGGAAATCGACGTTGGATGTGTTGCAAACTGAGTCCGAGGTCCTCTAAGGATAATTGCAATTGATCCAGGATGGAGGATGCTGCGCCGGATTGAGTCGCCGTCGCAACCGCATTGATCTTTCCCTCGATCTCCAAGGCACTTTGGAGTTGTGCTTTGTTGACGAACGCATTGAGGACAGGCCGTTGATCGCTTCGCAAGGAGAATCGTCCGAGACTTTCGTCGGGAATCACCGCAACGACTTCCCATCGCGATAAAGCAACAGTCTCGTTGTCTCGTTTTCCCAGCGCGCTGTCGGCGGGAATCACCGCTTGACGCGAGACCTTGAGCGTAACACGATCTCCAACCGCAGCGCCCAGTTTCGAGGCAAGCGATTGATTGAGGACGATCTGTTCTTTGCTCGGTAGTGGGTTAGGAGCGATGCGGCTCATCTGCCAAAAGGTTTCGTCGATCCCAAGCAAGGTCATTTCGGTGGCGCGATTGGTCTGGATCTCCTCTCCGGATCGGATTTGGAATTCGGCGACGACAGCGTCCACATGTAGAAAACCGTGGAGTGGATCGGCGGTGCCATTGGTCCGCGGCGCTGCCAACGTTTCCTCGCGAAACCATCGAGGTGCCAAAACGATTCGGTCGATACTTCCGATCCGATCCATGGCGATGTAACGCAGCGACCCTCGCATGCTATCGCCGACGAGCAACGCACCGACAATCACTGCGGTCGAAACCGCAACTCCCGCCGCCACAGGGAGCAGCAGTTTGTAGAAATGCAGTACCGTACGAAGGACCAATGAGAGCATGGTTGATTTCACTCTGCCGGAACAAAGTATTTGGTGGTTTCTCCTGCGCTGACGTTGATCCATTGGAAAGTTCGCCAGAATGGAGTCACCGCGTCACCTTGAGGTGTTGTGGATTTGAGCGGTCCGCTTCGGTGGGAACCAGGGTCCAAGGATTCGGTGACTTGGTTCGGCATCGATCGAGTGCTGATCACGATCAGATGGTCGACGAATCGATGTTCACGCTCGAGCAATCGTAGCGTTGGGAGCAATTGCGATTGTGTTCCGCCTCGCGCATGGGCGAGGCGTTCGAGAAGGAAGTAGCTTTGGGCCCGACCGGCGACGCGCGAGGCTACGGTAGGCTGCGCATCGGCGATGGCGACGGAAATGGAGCCGATGTTGCCACTGGTCATATGGTGCGCTAACGTTGCCACGAATTCGACCGCAGTATCCTCGACCTTGATGTAGTTCTTTCTCGCCTCCTTCTCGAATTCGCTCGGGATCACCAAATCGAGAAGGACAATGAGTTCACGGCTTTCGGGTTGTTGGAACTGCTTGACAACCAATTCATCTCGCCTTGCAGAAGATCGCCAGTGGATCCAGCGTTTGCTGTCCCCGGGCCTGTAACTGCGCAATCCAAAAAATTCTCCTTCGTCCGACAACGCGCGAACGCGTCGATGCTTTGCGCCGACTTGCCTTACGTTGAACAATTCCTTCCACGAGGGTTGCAATCTTCCGATCGCAGGTTGGACCACAAAACTTTCCAATTCTTTTTGATTGGCAATACCTCGCATCAGCCCAAATGGGAACCGCGTGGTCAGTTCGATTCCAATCCATTGATAACGCCCTCTGCGATCAGCCACACACCGGTACCGTTGACTGCGCGATGATTTCGGGGTGACCGAGGAGAACAGCAAACTGATCGATTGTGATGCGCGATGGATGGTCGATCCAATCGGCGCATAAACCATGCGGTCCTGAAGTAAAATCATCCATGCCCCTAACCACGACTTCGGATTCTTGAGAACCAGTTCGATTTCGAAAGGACGCCGTGCATGGATCGATCGCGGCAAACGTCGATCGACTGAAAGATCGACTAACGTTTTCGCGCAGACTCGCCACTGGATTAACAGCATCGCTAAGAGTGTTCCTGCCAAAATCACCAGCAGGTTGACATTCTTCAGCACGGCGACCACTAGGATCAAGGCGACCATGAAAAGGAAATTCAGCCCCTCACGCGTGATGCGGGTACCCACGGTTTTACCCGTTTTATGGAACTGGTTCAGCCACCGAAGGGGGAAAAGCAATCCCTGGCGAGTTGCAGTCAATGCGGAGATCAATTTGGCTCGCCAAGGACTCGTCATAGGGGATAGGGGCCTGCAGGGTTTTCTCTAGAATTGCTCGTCGCGAGACTCTCAGGACACAATCAAACGGGCACGGCAACCGATTCCAAACATCGTTGGATCATCGATTCCGCAGCTGCGCGGTCGCTACCTGCCGCAAAGCCGCGAGGCATGACGCGATGTGCCAATACGCAAATGGCAAGCTCTTTAATGTCATCGGGGATTACATAATTGCGCCCCGCGATCAAGGCACTCGATTGAGCAGCTCGGTAGAACGCCAATGCACCCCGAGTGCTGACACCCACTTGCAGATCATTGCTTCCCCGCGTCCGGTCTACGATGTCTTGAAGATAATCGACAAGCGAATCATCGAAGCGAACTTCTCGAACCAAGGACTGCGCTTGCTTGATATCCCCTAAAGATACCACAGGAGAAAGCTGCTCCACAGGCTCACCCGCTCGATGGGATCGCAAGACATTGCGCTCCGCTTCACGGGCTGGATAGCCCACATCGATCCTCATGATGAATCGATCCAACTGGCTTTCGGGTAAGACATAGGTGCCTTCGAACTCAAATGGGTTCTGGGTCGCGATTACCAGAAACGGATCTGGCATCGGATAAGTCGTACCGTCGATACTCGCTTGCCGTTCGCTCATCGCTTCCAAAAGCGCACTCTGCGTTCGCGGAGGAGCCCGGTTGATTTCATCACCAAGCACTACGTTTGCGAAAATAGGGCCCGGGCTAAATTTAAAGTCGCCGTTGTGGTAGACACTGCTTCCAACGATATCGCTCGGAAGAAGGTCCGGCGTAAACTGGATTCGAGTAAATCTTCCATCGATGCTTTTGGCCAACGCCTTGGCGACCAGGGTCTTACCAACACCCGGAACGTCCTCAAGGAGGATGTGCTCCCCCGCGAGCAGCGCGACTAGCGTTTTTCGGACTACTTCCTTCTTACCGAGTACTACCGATTCAATGTTCTGCTGCAAGCGTTGTAACGTTGCCTGGAGATTGGAGTTCATGCCGTTACCAGTCTATTGCTACACGTTGCTGCTTCGTACAACGTGACTCGATGAGGAAAAGCTGCAGGCGTCGATGCGACCCGATTGCACCAGCACAATTTATCCCGGAAAGGGCAGGGAAATACAAGTCATCCCAACCCGACACGCCGACGTTACCCTCAAAGTCGTCACCATCGATCCGACCGTTCTTATTCCGCGTAACCCTCGGAAACCAAACCGCGGTTCCCGTTGCGCTGACCACGCTGTGACCTATCCTCCCAAGTACCCGCTGGCCCGCGATCGATCGGCGGTCATACGCCAGGGAAACCGTCATTCACCAAGCAAAATCGATCGGCCTTATACAGGGGAGCCTCCAGCACCGAGTGCTGGATACCCCCAAAACATCATCAGGAACTAGGTAACGTTTCCTGATTTTGAATCGTTTTACCCCCCAAAGCTGCAACCTGATGAACTCCTCGACACCTTTCACTCCGGCGACATCGCTATCGCACGCCCCAGCAACATCGCTATCGCACACCCCAGCGACATCGCCATCGCTCCCCGTCTTTTTGCCACAAGCTCCCAAATCGGACCAACGCGAGGGGAACTCCGGACAAAACTGTCCGAACCTGTCCGTTGAAACGCGATCCATACTCCTTGGCCGAGCCCTTGCGCAAAGGAGCGAACCTCATCATCCTATCGTTGCACTTTGGCTAGAGAGCGCTCGTCCATCCCTTGAATCAGACCGCTTGGTCTCACCGACGCTTGTTGAGCATCTTCGGGCGATCGTTGCTGTTGAGCAAACCAAATCGACGGTGATCGATCTAGAAACCAAGCGATGGTGCGAAATGACTGCCGCCGCTATGCAATGGATCGCGGATCGGACAACGCATTGGCCGACTCCGCTTCGCGAAACCGCATTGCTCAAACCACTCATCCCCTGCTACCTAGCAACGTCACAATCTTCCCGGTTACAAACGGCTGATTACAAAACAACGTGTGGACACGCGAACACCCTGTTGTCGGAATTGATGACCATCATCGAAATCGAAAAATCTCTGAGTCACTGCGGCTTCAATGAATGGTTTACCGATCGCAAACGAATCTCCCAAGATCCGATTGACAGCATGCATCAGTCGTTCCAAATCCAACTCTCAGACGTTACGATCGCAATGTGCACTCGGATCACCCAACGCACTGATCGAAAAATATCTGCCTTGCTCCGAAGCATGCATGCGGTCGGAACGATCCAAGAGTTCATGCATCGTGGTTGGTGGTCTATTGCGTCGCAATGGTGCAGCGGTCAAACAGCCATGACTCCACCACCGGAACTCAAAATCGGCTTGGTCCCGTGGGACCGTTTGCGCACTCACTGGCACCAACTGCTCCAAATCCTTAAGGATTCATCTGCTTCATCAACTCCTGCTGCACACGCGAACACAACAAGCCTGTTGGACCGGGAGTCATCGGCCGATCCATCAAGCAATGCAAGTCTTTCGCAGTCACTCACAATTCCATCTCAAAGCGACACTTCCCATAGTGAATCTGCGCAGCATGAATATTTCGGAAGGGATGCATCACTGCGACAAACTCCGGTCGGGAAGCTTGATCACCCTGCGGATTCAAGGCTGGTCGAGATCCGTACTGCCAATGATCCCTTGCTTCAGGAAAACCTTGAACGCCTGCTTGATGACTGCCGCATGAATCAAGGAATTCTGTCGATCGTCGTAGTTCGATTGCATGTCGACAAGGGAGCTGGTTTACCGAATACCAACGGGGAAATCCACCACTGGCAATCGGAGTACATCCGAGTTCTCGATCCCCTCACGGAACCTCTTTCCATATCGGGATTCCTCTCGGAGAACGGTGATTTAGCGATTGTCATCCAAGACATCGAACGATCAGAGATTGTTCAGATCGTAAGGGATGGATTCGCAGAAATGAATAAGAACATGGTCGCGATTCGCTCGCTCGCCGCCAATCGTCCAACCCCGTTCGTTGCAGGAATCAGTACCGTCAGTGGACCGTCGAGGTCATTTGCAATCTCGCAACTGATCGATGCTGCTTGGCGATGCCTCGATGGAGCCATCGTGCAAGGTGCCGGTTCGGTAAAATCGCTCGAAGTGTTTTAATCTCGCCGGTATTAAGTTCGTGCGATGAGCCAGCACTCACGGTGCCGAGATCGTCCCTTGTAAATAAGCGATCAGATCCGCCATCTGCTGATGATCGATCGAGGCCTCCAACCCATCGGGCATCAAGGAGCGATTTGTATTTCTGAGTAAATCGATCTCCGATCTCGGAATCCCTCGGACTTCTGCATTGGTTTGCTTGATCGCGACGCTCGTCGAGGTTTCACTCACCAGCACCCCAGATACCACTTCGCCACTCTCAAGCAAACAACTGTAGGCGTAATATCCGGGTTGTACATCGGCGCTCGGGATCAAAATATTGCGAAGGAGTTTTTCTTTGGAGTGTCCAACAACCGACGCTAGATTGGGTCCAACGTCTGGCCCTTCGACTTGCTCACCCCGGCGATGGCACGATGCGCATGCGCGAGAATAAACGGCTCTACCCGCGATAGGGTCCCCGCTCAATTCAAGCACTTGGGTATAGCCTTGATAGACTTCCTCGCGCGCAGCGATATCGCGGTTCCACGGCAACGCGCGATACCGATTGGCTAATTCCGGAATCGGGTAATCCAACAATCGGGCTTGCTGGGTCGCATCGAGCACGGCTGGGCTTATCTCCGATGCTTCGAATCGATCGAGCAAATCTGCCACCCAGGCCTCTCGTGTGAGCCAAGCGTCCATCATCGGCCTCAATAATTCCTTGTGGATCGAAGATACAGATTTCGCAAATATCTCAGGAACTTTTTCGTGACCGCTTTGAGCAAGGGCCGACATGGCAAGCCGTTGTTGCTCAAAGCTGGCATGACCATCCATCCAATGCGATAGCCTTTGGACCGCATCGCTACGGTACGGCTGCATACGACTCAGAGGAACCAATGCCGCAATACGGGTTGAGGCTTCTACACTTTCCGATTCCGCGGTGGCCTGCAATTGTGTCGCCCATGCATCGAGTTTCGCGACACTCCTTGCAATCTCACCACCAGGATTTTGAGCCGCTAAATTCCGAAGGTCTACTCCCAAGCGTTGCAGCTCGAGCAAGGTCAGATCGAGTTGATCCATCCCACGGCCGTTCTTGGCTTGTTCGATTGCTGAGGCCACAAGGATTGCAATCGTGTCATGATCGTTGACAGCGAGCGACTGTCGCAGCAATGGAACCCGAAACGCAGCGACCACCTCCGGTTGGCTCGTAGAGATCCCCTTGGCAAAACCTTTGGCATGCACCAACGCTGAACTCATGATCGCGGATCGGAAATAGGGATCTTGGTAAAAACGCTCAGCAAGTTTCGTTAGTGCAATGGCCGCCAACGGGTTCTCCCATTCCCCACATGAAAGAGCCAGTTGCAAGCAAACCTTGGAATCGGTATTGCCGGAAGCTTCGGAGGCGGCCAAAACAACCTCGGAAGTTTGTCGCTTCTCAGCGATGCGAAGGAGTCCTTCGAGCACGCGAGGTGACTGCATAGCCTCACCCCTCAATCTCTCTATGAGCAATTTGTCCGTAAGACGCTCGAATGAATCTAGAATGCAGATAGCGTGGTATCGGGATTCGGGCGTTGTACCAAGCCGTGCGAGCAACTCGAGTTCCGGGAAGAGTGCCGTGTCATGATTCCAGAGCAACCAAGCATGCGCGGTTGTTCGGACCCAATCATTGCTGCTTTGGAGTTGCGAAACCAGGCTCGGACCATTGCTAGGATCCAACGGTTCTGGTCCCACTGCGCCCGAGGCAGGAGTCACACGATAGATTCGCCCAGCATTATCCCCCAATCGATAATGAGGCTCCAGTTCGGACCTCCCTTCGGCGGGCAACCACTCCGGATGTTCGATCATGTACCGGACCATATCAGCGATCCACAACGCGCCGTCTGGCCCTGTCCGAACCATGACCGGCCGGCACCAACGATCTTCGCTTGCAAAAAA
>Ga0315899_10005319_pt1 | contig 13894 bp, 12 predicted proteins | sample LakEriMetagenome_2_FD_203518 | JGI IMG/M metagenome (GOLD analysis project Ga0315899, IMG submission 203518) | Freshwater fungal communities from buoy surface, Lake Erie, Ohio, United States - Buoy 4 MA112 | ecosystem: Environmental > Aquatic > Freshwater > Lake | place: USA: Lake Erie, Ohio...
ACCCAGCCGCGGCGGCGCGAGGCGTCGAGCAGGCGGCTCAGGTAGCCGGGGTCCATCGACAGCGCGGCGGCGAGCTCGGCCGCGGTCGGCGCGTCGCGGTGCGCGAGCTCGTGGAGCACGCGGACCTGGGCGAGCGACAGGCCGGTGCCCTGCCAGATGGCGTCGAGCGCGCCGGCCAGGCGCGTGTGGAAGCGGTTGAAGCGGCGGATCGCGTCGACGGCGGCGTCGAGCGACGGGTCGGGGGAAGGGGCTGCGGCAGGCATGGCGGGCGTCCGGTCGATCGTTGCCAGTGTCAACGAGATCGTTGACATCTGCAAGTATCGGCGACCGCGTCGCCCGGGGCGCCGCGCGGCCCGTGGCCGCGCCCCCGCGTCAGCGCACCGCGACGCGCGGCGGTACGCCGTTCGCGGCGGCCACCACCGCGCGGCAGTTCGACAGGAAGTCGCGGTGGTGGTCCTCGGCGCCGCGCGGCTCGGCGAACACCGAGATCGCGGCGACCCGCAGCAGCGCCTCGTCGTCGCCGTCGCGGGCGAACCAGCGCAGCGCCGGCGGCACCGACTGGATCGCGACCAGGTCGTCCTCGAGGCGGCGCAGGAACACTTCGGCGCGGATGCCGTTGTCGCGCGACAGCGCGGCATTGCGGATGAAGTCGGCGCCCTCGGTGCACTCCTCGAGGGTCACGGTCAGCGCGGCGGCCGGCGGCGCCAGCCCCGCCGCGGCGCAGAACGCACCGATCGCACACAGAACGCGGAATCCCATCGTCGTTCTCCCAGGGCCGGACCGCCGACCGCTTCCGGACCACCCTACACGCGGCGCGTGCGGCCGAACATCGGAACAACGGGCATGCGCCCCGCCGAATCGACCTGCGGCGGTCGCGGCGCACGGCACGTCGTTGCGGCGCACCGTCGCCCGGGACCGCACGCGGCCCGGCATCGGCCGCGCCGGCGCGACGCGGGTTCCGGTTTCGCTGGTGCGCCGCAGCAAGGCGAGCCGTGCCGACGAGCGGTCGTGTACCGTGTCGCACCCGACGCACGGTCGGGCCGCGCGCCGCGGCCCCGCTGTTCGCCCGCACCGCCCGCACCGCCCCCGATGATCGACCCGCAGACCCTCGCTGCCGCCCTGCCCCAGTGGGCCGCGATGGTCGCGATCGCGATCGCCGCCGGGTTCATCCACGGCTTCATCGGCGTCGGCTTTCCGCTGCTCGCCACGCCGCTGTTCGGCCTGCTGTTCGGCTGGAAGGCGGCGGTCGCGCTGCTGGTGCTGCCGACCTGGCTGGTCACGCTCGCGACGATCGTCGCCTACCGGGGGCAGGCGGACCTGCGCGGCGCGCTGCGGGTCTACTGGCCGCTGCTCGCGGCGATGCCGTTCGGCATGGCCGCGGGCGTGCACGCGCTGCACGCGGTGCGGCCGGACGTGCTGATGCTGGCGATGGCGGCGCTGCTCGTCGGCTACCTGCTGCTCGACCGGCTCGGGCACACCGACCAGCCGTGGGCGCGCGCGCACCCGTCGCTGCTCGCCGCGCCGTTCGGGCTGCTCGCGGGCCTCACCGAGGGCGCGCTGAACGTCGCCGGGCCGGTGCTGCTGATGTTCTTCCTGCTGGTCGACCTGCCGGTGGCGACGACGATCGTGGTGCTCGGCTGGCTGTTCCTCGCCGGCAAGACGCTGCAGGCGGTGATGATGGCGCAGCGCGGCGCGTTCGACGCGACGGCGCTCGCGGCGGTGCTGCCCCTGGCCGCGGCGGGCACCGCGGGGCTGCTGCTGGGGCTGCGGCTGCGCGCGCGTTTCGATCCGTCGCGCTACCGCGGCTGGCTCAAGGCGACGCTCGCGGCGATGGCCGCGTGGCTGGTGCTGCGGGTCGCGATCGGCGGGGCGTCCTGAGGCGGCGTGCGCGGGCCGAGGCTTGCGCGCGGTGCCGGCGCGCGCGATCGTCGCGTCGAGGCGCGTCCGGCATCGCGCCAACGAGGAGACCCGATGACCGCGATCGCCCCGATCACCGACGCGAACCCCACCGTCGACGAGATGGAGGCGCGCGTCGCGCGCTTCGCGCGGCTGCGCCCGACCGACGCCTACGTCGACGCCGCGCTGCCCGGCTGCGAGCGCAGCACCTTCGCGGTCCTGGGTCACGGGCCGCATGCGGCGCTGCCGGCCGAGGACTTCCACCTGAACCTCGTGCGCTGCGCGCCGGGCCGGTCCGCGCCGCTGCACAGCCACCTGACGCAGGAGGTGTTCATCCCGCTGTCGGGCACGTGGGAGGTGTTCTGGGGCCCGGAGGGCGCGCGCTCGCTGCGGCTCGGCCCCTGGGACACGGTCGCGATCCCGCCGGGGCTGTCGCGGGGCTTGCGCAACGTCGGCGACGATGACGCGTGGCTGATCGGCATCGCCGGCGGGAGGGACCCGGGCCGGATCGACTGGCCGGAGTCGGTGCGCGCGGTCGCGCGCGCGGCGGGCGTCGAGCTGCCGCGCGACTGAGTCCGGGCCGGGCGGCGCGGGTGCGGCGCGGCAGCGGCGTCAGCGCGTCAGCAGCAGCACCGCGACGACGGTCAGGAAGACCAGCAGCAGCCGCCGGAACGCGGCCTCGCCGACGCGACTGCGCAGCCGCTTGCCGAGCGCCATGCCGGCGAACAGCGGCGCGAGCGCGAGGCACGAGACCACCGCCTCGGGCACGCCGAGCACGTCGAGCGACACCATCGCGCCCATCAGCGGCAGCACGCCGACCAGGTAGATCACGCTGATCGAGCCGATGAAGGTCTCGCGCGGCAGCCGCAGCGCGACGAGATAGGTGATCAGCAGCGGCCCCATCAGCGAGGACACGCCGCCCATCATCCCCGACAGCGTGCCGACCGCGGCGCCCCATCGGCGTTCGGCGCGCGCGTCGATGTCGAGCTGCGGGTGCCAGGCCATCAGCACCACGGCGAGCAGCAGCGCGCAGGCGACCATCGCGTTCAGCGTCGCGACCGGCAGGCCGAGCGCGAGCCGCGCGGTGACTGCGGTCGCGATCGCGAGCGTGACCAAGAGCGTCGCGAAGCGCTTGAGCGCATAGACGACGTGGCCGCTGTCGGCCGCCTGCCAGATGTTCGACAGCACGATCGGGATGCCCATCAGCGCGATCGCCTTCGGGCTCGGGATCACCAGCGCGAGCAGCGGCACGATGACCAGCGGCAGCCCGACGCCGAGCAGGCCCTTGACGAGGCCGCCTGCGACGAACGCGCCGGCGACCGCCGCCAGCACGAGCGCGGTCGGCTCGCGGCCGAGCGCGATGGCGAGCTCGGCGTGCAGGAACGCGGCGAGGTCCAACCTCAACGGTTCGCGCGGGCGCTCAACGGTTCGCGCGGGCGCTCAACGGTTCGCGCGGGCGCTCAGCGGTTCGCGCGCGCGAGCACCGCGTGCAGCATCACGTTGCAGCCCGCGTGCAGGTGCGCCGGGTCGGCGTTCTCGATCTCGTTGTGGCTGATGCCCTTCTCGCAGGGCACGAAGACCATCGCGGCCGGGCAGGTGCGCGCGACGTAGACCGCGTCGTGGCCGGCGCCCGACGCCAGGCGCCGGTTCGGATAGGCGTAGGCGTTCGCGGTGGCTTCGATCGCGTCGAGCATCGAGCGGTCGAACGCGCACGGCGGGAAGTGCACGGTCTGCTCCATCGAGATCGACACGCCGTCCTCGCGCGCGATCCGCTCGGCGGCGGCACGCACGTCGGCGGCCATGGCGTCGAGCGTCGGCGCATCGGCGTTGCGCAGGTCGATGCTGAGCTCGACGCGGCCCGGGATCACGTTGCGCGAGTTGGGCGATACGATCATCCGGCCCACGGTCCCGCGCGCGTAGTGCGGGTGCTTCGTCGCGACCTCGCGCACCGCCTGCACCAGGCGCGAGGCGGCGAGCAGCGCGTCGCGGCGCAGCTCGATCGGCGTGGGGCCGGCGTGCGCGTCCTGGCCCTCGACGACCACGTCGAACCAGCGCTGGCCGAGCGCCGACTCGACGACGCCGATCACCTTGCGCTCGTTCTCGAGCACCGGGCCCTGCTCGATGTGCGCCTCGAAGTAGGCGTCGAAGCGCGGCGGCGTCGCGGTGCCGTCGGCGCCGATCGCGGCGAGCGCCTCGCCGACGGTGACGCCGTCGGCGTCCTTCTGCGCGCGGCAGTGCTCGGCGGTGAACGCGCCCGCGAACACGCCCGAGCCCATCATCACCGGCTGGAAGCGCGTGCCCTCCTCGTTGGTCCAGATCGCGACCGCGACCGGGCGCTTCGTCGCGATGCCCGCGTCGTTCAGCGTGCGCACGATCTCCAGGCCCGCGAGCACGCCGTAGTTGCCGTCGAAGCGCCCGCCGTTGGGCTGCGTGTCGACGTGGCTGCCCATCGCCACCGGCGCGGCCTGCGCGTCGGTGCCGGGGCGGATCGCGTAGACGTTGCCGATCGCGTCGAGCTGGATCGTGCAGCCCGCATCGCGCAGCCAGCCGGTGACCAGCGCGCGCCCCTCGGCGTCGAGCTCGGTGAGCGCGAGGCGGCGCACGCCGCCCTTCGGCGTCGCACCGATCTTCGCCAGGGTCATCAGCGAGTCCCAGAGGCGGTCGGCGGAGGTGGAGAGCGCGGTCGGGGCGGGCAGGGGGGCGTTCATGGCGGTGCGTCGGGAAGGGAAGGAAGACCGGCGCACGATGCGCGAGGCGGGGGCGGTCCGTCAAATCGACGGGCATCGGGGTGGGCGCGGCGAGGTATCTTCGCCGCTGGCCTGCCGGACGCAGGATGCCGGCCGGGAACGAAGGGACGACCCGATGGACGCAGCACGGCACCTCTGGCGGCGAGGCGGGCGCGCGGCCGCGCTCGCGGCGCTCCTCGCGGGGCTCGCGGCGTGCGCCGGGCCGGCGGCGCCGCCGCCTGCCGGCGCGGCGCCGCCGGTCGCGCTGCGCGTGATCGCCTTCAACGACTTCCACGGCCAGCTCGAGCCCGCGGGCCTCGCGCTGCGCGTGCGCGACCCGGCCGACGCGTCGCGCACGCTGCAGGTCGGCGCCGGCGGCGTCGCGCAGCTCGCCACGCTGGTGAAGCGGCTGCGCGCCGAGGCGCCGCACGCGGTGGTCGTCTCCTCGGGCGATCTCGTCGGCGCCTCGCCGCTGTCGTCCGCGCTGTTCCGCGACGAGCCGACGATCGAGGTGATGAACGCGATCGGCGTCGACCTGAACGCGGTCGGCAACCACGAGTTCGATCGCGGCACGGCCGAGCTCGAGCGCCTGGTGCGCGGCGGCTGCCATTCGGGCGACGGCTCGCCCGCCGCGAGCTGCGCGGGGCCGGACGCACGCTTCGCGGGCGCGCGCTTCCCGTTCGTCGCGGCGAACGTGCGGCGCGCGGACGGCACGCTGCTGCTGCCGGCCTCGGTGGTCCGCGAGGTCGGCGGCGTGCGGGTCGCGTTCGTCGGCGCGGTGCTGCGCGCGACGCCGACGGTGGTCGTGCCGAGCGGCGTCGCGGGGCTGCGCTTCGAGGACGAGGCCGACGCGATCAACCGCGAGGTGGCCGCGTTGAAGGCGCGCGGCATCGAGGCGATCGTCGCGGTGATCCACGAGGGGGGCGCGATCGACGGCGACTGGAACGACCCGGCGTGCCCGCGTGCGCGCGGGCCGATCTTCGCGATCGTCGACCGGCTGCGGCCCGAGGTCGACGCGGTGCTGTCCGGGCACAGCCACCAGGGCTACGCGTGCCTGCGCGATGCACCGGGCAACCCGCGGCTGCCGGTCGTGCAGGCGTACGCCAACGGGCGCGGCGTGTCGGTGCTCGACCTCGCGCTGGATCCGGCGAGCGGCGACGTGATCCGCGCGCGGACCCGCGTGCGCAACGTCCCGGTCGCCAACGGGCTGGCGGGCGACCGGGCGGCGGACGCGACGTTCCCGCCGCTGCCGCCGGACCCGGCGGTCGGGGCGATCGTCGCGCACTATGCGGCGCGCGCGCGGCCGCTCGCCGACCGGCCGGTGGGGCGCATCGCCGGCGCCGCGACGCGCGACGCGTCGGCCGGCGGCGACACCGCGCTCGGCCGGCTCGTCGCCGACGCGCAGCTCGCGGCGACCCGCGCGCCCGAGCGTGGCGGGGCGCGCATCGCGCTGACGAACCCGGGCGGCATGCGGGCCGACCTGCGCTGCGACGCGGCGGCGGCGCCGTGCACGGTACGCGTCGCCGACGCGTTCGCCGCGCAGCCGTTCGGCAACGGGCTGGTGGTGATGACGCTGACCGGCGCGCAGCTGCTCGCCGCGCTCGAGCAGCAGTTCGCCGGCATCAACGCGGCCCGGCCGCGGGTGCTGCAGCCGTCGGCCGGCTTCGAGTGGGCGTGGCGCGCGTCGGCCTCGGGGCCGCGGATCGTCGAGGCGCGGCTCGACGGCGTGCCGATCGATGCGGCCGCGCGCTACCGGGTCGCGGTCAACGCGTTCCTCGCCGAGGGCGGCGACGGTTTCGAGGCGTTCCGCGAGGGTACCGATCGGCTCGGCGGCCCGCTCGACGTCGACGCGCTGGTCGCGTGGCTGGGCGCCGCGGCGGTCGTCGAGCCGCCGGCGCGGGCGCGGGTGCGGCGCGTGGACTGAACGGCCGCGTTGGCCCCGCGCCCGCCGCGATGGGATACTCGCCGCCTCCGCGGACCGGCCCGACCGGGTCGGTGCCGCGCGCCACCGAGACTCCAGGAGACGAACCCGTGCGTTCCCCCCACCGCCGCCTCGTCGTCGCGGCCGCGCTCGCCGCATTCGCCGGCGCCGCGTTCGCGCAGCCCTATCCGAACAAGCCGATCCGCGCGGTCGTGCCGTTCGCCGCCGGCAGCGCCACCGACCAGATCGGCCGCGCGTTCGCCGAGAAGATGTCTCAGCTGCTCGGCCAGCAGGTCGTCATCGACAACAAGCCGGGCGCCAACGGCATGATCGGCGCCGACGCGGTCGCGAAGGCCGCGCCCGACGGCTACACCATCCTGTTCGGCACCAACAGCACGAACGCGGCGCTCAAGTACCTGATGAAGAAGCTGCCGTACGACCAGGACACCGCGTTCGCGCCGGTCGCCTACATCGGCTCGGTGCCGCTGATGGTCGCGGTGAACAACGACTTCCCGGCGAAGACGTTGAAGGAGTTCGTCGACCTCGCGAAGGCGAAGCCGGGGCAGGTCAGCTTCGCGTACGCGAGCACCTCGCAGCAGGTGTCCTCGGAGATGCTCTCCAGCATGGCCGGCGTGAAGATGAACCCGGTGCCGTACAAGAGCGGGCCGGCCGCGATGACCGACCTGATCGGCGGCACGGTCAACATGTTCACCGCCGACTTCGCGGTGACGGTGCCGCAGCACAAGGCCGGCAAGATCCGCGGCCTCGCGGTCACGTCGACGAAGCGCTCGGCCGCGGTGCCCGAGCTGCCGACGGTCAACGAGGCGCTGGGCCTGAAGGACTACGAGCTGATCGCGTACTTCGCGATCTTCGCGCCCGCGGGCACGCCGCGCGAGGTGATCGTGCGGCTCAACGAGGCCGCGAACCGCGCGGCCGCGGACAAGGAGATCCTCGACAAGTTCGCGCCGAACGGCTTCGTCGTCGAGCCGGGCACGCCCGAGGCGCTCGCCGCGCGCAACCGCTCGGAGACCGCGAAGTGGGAGAAAGCGATCCGCGAGGCGGGGATCGAGCAGCAGTGAGGGGCGTTCGGCCGGGTGCGTGAGCGGGCCGGCACACGGGCGGAGCCCGTGTGCGCCTCAGCCCCGCGTGCCCGCGGCGGTGCGCCGGGCCGGCACGGCCTCCGGCTCCGCCCCCAGCTCCACCGCGACCGCGTCGGCCAGCCGCCGGATCGCCTCGACCAGCTCGGTGCGCCGTCGCGGCGTGAGCCCCGCCTTGATGACGCTGACCGCGACCGCGGCCATCGCGTCGTCGCCGCGCGGCCCGCGGATCGCGGCGCCGAAGCACTGCATGCCCTCGGCGGTCTCCTCGTCGTCGATCGCGACGCCCTGCCGCCGCACGCCGTCGAACTGGCGCAGCAGTGCGGCGACGCTCGGCGGCCCGTGGCGCGTCAGGCGCGGCAGCGGCCCGGCGCCGACCCGCTCGCGGACCGCCGCGTCCGGCAGCGCCGCGAGCATCGCCTTGCCGGACGAGGTGCACGCGGCCGGGAAGCGCCCGCCGACGCGGAAGTTCACCGCGAGCGGCCGGCTGCCCTGGCGGCAGGCGAGGTAGACCACGTCGGCGCCGTCGAGCGTCGCGAGCATCACCGTCTCGGTGCCGAGCGCGGCGAAGCGGTCGACGTGGGCGTCGAACGCGCGCAGCACGTCGGCGCTGGTGCCGTAGGCGTCGGCCCACTGCAGCGCCTTCGGGCCGAGCGAGAACTCGGCGTCGCCGTTGCGGCGCGCGAGGCCGAGCGCCACCAGCGTCGCGAGCAGCCCGTGCACGCTGCTCCGCGGCAGCGCGAGCGTGCGGGCGAGCTCGGCGAGCGAGCGCGGCTGGCGCGAGGCGGCGAGCGCGTCGAGCAGGCGCACCGCGCGCTCGACGGCGGGCACGAGGCGGGCGCCGTCGTCGTCGGCGGGGGGGGCGGAGCGGGCGGACACGGTTGACATGGATTCTGGGCCTGCGGACAATCATCGCAGTTTCTGAACACGCGTTCAATAGGCTGAACAGTCGGCCGAGCGACGCGCGCGGCACCGCCGCGCTCCCTGGAGGACACGAGATGGGCACCACCGACCCGCAGATCGCCAAGGGCTCCGGCCTGCAGCTCGCCGCCGTCGCCGGCCACTGGATCGACGGCGAGGTCCGCGCGCCGGCGCCGGGCAGCCGCCACGCCGACGTCTGGAACCCCGCCACCGGCGAGGCGGTGCGCACGGTCGCGCTCGCCGACGTCGCGACCGTCGACGCCGCGGTGCGCTCGGCCGCGAAGGCGTTCCCGGCGTGGGCCGCGACGCCGCCGCTGCGCCGCGCGCGCGTGATGTTCAAGTTCAAGGAGCTGCTCGAGCGCCACGGCGACGAGCTCGCGGCGATCATCACCGCCGAGCACGGCAAGGTGTTCTCCGACGCGCAGGGCGAGGTCACGCGCGGCATGGAGGTCGTGGAGTTCGCGTGCGGTATCCCGTCGCTGCTGAAGGGCGAGTACACCGACCAGGTCGGCACCGGCATCGACGCTTGGTCGATCCGCCAGCCGCTCGGCGTCGTCGCGGGCATCACGCCGTTCAACTTCCCGGCGATGGTTCCGATGTGGATGTTCCCGGTCGCGATCGCCTGCGGGAACGCGTTCGTGCTGAAGCCCTCCGAGCGCGACCCGTCGGCGCCGCTGTTCATCGCGAAGCTGCTGAAGGAGGCGGGGCTGCCCGATGGCGTCTTCACCGTCGTCAACGGCGACAAGGAGGCGGTCGACGCGCTGCTCGCGCATCCGACGGTGCAGGCGGTGTCCTTCGTCGGCTCGACGCCGATCGCGAAGTACATCCACGAGACGGCCTCGAAGCACGGCAAGCGCGTGCAGGCATTGGGCGGCGCGAAGAACCACCTCGTGGTGATGCCCGACGCGGACATGGACCAGGTCGTCGACGCGGTGATCGGCGCGGCCTACGGCTCGGCCGGCGAGCGCTGCATGGCGGTGTCGGTCGCGGTGGCGGTCGGCGACGAGACGGCGGACAGGCTGGTCGCGCGCCTCGCCGAGCGCGTGCGCGCGATCAAGGTCGCCGACGGCATGGACAGCACCGCCGAGATGGGGCCGCTGGTCACGAAGCAGCACTTCGAGAAGGTCAAGGGCTATGTCGACACCGGCGTGGGCGAGGGCGCGAAGCTGGTCGTCGACGGCCGCGGCCTGAAGGTGCCGGGCCGCGAGCAGGGCTTCTTTCTCGGCGGCTGCCTGTTCGACGACGTGAAGCCGTCGATGAAGATCTACCGCGAGGAGATCTTCGGGCCGGTGCTGGGCGTCACGCGCGCGAAGACTTTCGAGGACGCGCTCGCGCTGGTCAACGGCCACGAGTTCGGCAACGGCTGCTGCATCTTCACGCGCGACGGCGACGCGGCGCGCGAGTTCGCGATGCGCGTGCAGATCGGCATGGTCGGCATCAACGTGCCGATCCCGGTGCCGCTCGCGTTCCACTCGTTCGGCGGCTGGAAGAACTCGCTGTTCGGCGACCACCACATGCACGGGCCCGAGGGCGTGCGGTTCTACACCCGCTACAAGGCGATCACGCAGCGCTGGCCGACCGGCATCCGCGCGGGCGCCGAGTTCGTCATGCCGACGATGAAGTGAAGCGGGCGGTGGGCGCGCTCGCGGGCCGCGGCATCGCGCGGACGCTCGGCATCGACTGGCCGATCGTGCAGGCGCCGATGGCCGGCGGCGTCACGACGACGGCGCTGGTGGCTGCGGCCTGCGAGGCCGGTGCGCTCGGCTCGCTCGCGGCCGCGGTGCTGTCGCCGCAGCGGATCCGCGAGGAGGTCGCCGCGGTCCGTGCGCTGACCGCGCGGCCGTTCGCGGTGAACCTCTTCGTGCTCGACGAGCCCGAGACGTTCCCGCGCACCGGCGAGGCCGAGGCGATCGCGCGGCTCGCCGCCTGGCGGGCGCGCTACGGGCTGCCGCCGCAGTCGCCGCCGGCGCGCGTGTGCGAGTCCTCGGCCGCGCAGATCGACGCGGTCGTCGAGGCCGCGCCCGCGGTCGCGAGCTTCCACTTCGGCATTCCGTCGGCCGCGCGGCTCGACGCGCTGCGGCGTGCCGGCTGTCGCATCGTCGGGTCCGCGACCAACGTCGCCGAGGCGCGTGCGTGGGTCGACGCCGGCGTCGACGCGATCGTCGCGCAGGGCGCGGAAGCCGGCGGGCACCGCGGCACCTTCGTCGGCGGCGTCGAGGAGGGCGCGATTGGCACGATGGCGCTGGTGCCGCGGCTGGTCGACGCGGTCGACGTGCCGGTGATCGCGGCGGGCGGGATCATGGACGGGCGCGGCATCGCGGCGGCGCTCGCGCTGGGTGCGGCCGGCGTGCAGCTCGGCACCGCGTTCCTCGCGTGCGAGGAGTCGGGCGCGCACGCGGAATGGAAGGCCGCGCTCGCCGAGGCCGACGCGCGCGGCACGCGGCTCACGCGCGTGTTCTCCGGCCGTCACGCGCGCGGGCTGGTCAACGGCTTCATGGAGGCGCTGCGCGCCGACGAGGCCACCGTGCCGGTCTATCCGGTGCAGAACGCGCTGACCGGCGAGCTGCGCGCCGCCGCGACGAAGGCGGGCGACGTCGAGGGCATGTCGCTGTGGGCGGGGCAGGGCGCGGCGATGGCGCGCACGATGCCGGCGCGCGAGCTGGTCGCGCGGCTGGTCGCGGAGACGGACGCGGCGCTGGCGGCCGCGCGGAGCGCGGCGTGACGCGGGGGCGCGCGGGCGCGGCTCGCGACGGGCGCGACGCGGCGGTCGTGACGAGGGTGCGCCGATGGGCATGACCCCGACGCCCGGCATGGCCTGGGTGCTGCTCGTCGTCGCGGGCGTGCTCGAGATCGTCTGGGCGCTCGGGCTCAAGTACAGCGACGGCTTCACGCGGCCGCTGCCGTCGGCGGTGGTGATCGTCGGCGCGGCCGCGAGCTTCTGGCTGCTGGCGCTCGCAATGCGCGTGCTGCCGGCGGGGACCGCCTACGCGGTGTGGGTGGGGATCGGGGCGGCCGGCACGGCGCTGCTCGGGATGGTGCTGCTCGGCGAGCCCGCGGGCGCGGCGCGCCTCGCGTGCATCGTGCTGATCGTGGCCGGCGTGCTGGGGCTGAAACTGCTGTCGGGCGGCTGAGCGGCCGCCGGCACGGATGCGAGGAGGAATGAGGCGATGACGATGCAGCTGAAGGACATGTCGCTGCTGAAGCGGCAGGGGTGGATCGACGGGCAGTGGGCCGACGCCGACTCGGGCCGCGTGTTCGCGGTCACCGACCCGGCGACCGGTGCGAAGATCGTCGAGGTCGCGGACATGGGCGCCGCCGAGACGCGCCGCGCGATCGACGCGGCCGCGCGTGCGCTGCCCGCGTGGCGCGCGAAGACCGCCAAGGAGCGTGCCGCGGTGCTGCGCCGCTGGTTCGACCTGCTGATCGCGCATACCGAGGACCTCGCGCTGCTGATGACGACCGAGCAGGGCAAGCCGCTCGCCGAGGCGAAGGGCGAGGTCGCCTACGGCGCGAGCTTCATCGAGTGGTTCGCGGAAGAGGGCAAGCGCGCTTACGGCGACGTGATCCCGACGGTCGCGGCCGATCGCCGCCTGCTCGTGGTCAAGCAGCCGATCGGCGTGTGTGCGGCGATCACGCCGTGGAACTTCCCGATCGCGATGATCACCCGCAAGGTCGGTCCGGCGCTCGCCGCGGGCTGCACCGTCGTCGCGAAGCCTGCCGAGGCGACGCCGCTGTCGGCGCTCGCGCTCGCCGAGCTCGCGCACCGCGCGGGCGTGCCGCCCGGCGTGTTCAACGTGATCCCGGCCGACGCTTCGCACGCGGCCGAGATCGGCATGGAGCTGTGCACGAACCCGACGGTGCGCAAGGTGTCGTTCACCGGTTCCACCGAGGTCGGCCGGATCCTGCTGCGCCAGTCGGCGGACACGGTGAAGAAGCTGTCGCTCGAGCTCGGCGGCAACGCGCCCTTCATCGTGTTCGACGACGCCGACGTCGACGCCGCGGTCGAGGGCGCGCTCGCCTCGAAGTACCGCAACGCGGGCCAGACCTGCGTGTGCGCGAACCGGCTCTACGTGCAGGCCGGCGTCTACGACGCGTTCGCCGAGAAGCTCGCGGCGAAGGTCGCGCAGTTCAAGGTCGGCCCGGGCGTCGAGCCGGGCGTGACCATCGGGCCGCTGATCGAGCCGGCCGCGGTCGAGAAGGTCAAGGAGCACGTGGCGGACGCGGTGTCGAAGGGCGCGAAGGTGCTGCTCGGCGGCACGCCGCACGCGCGCGGCGGGCTCTTCTTCGAGCCGACGGTGCTGACCGGCGTGACCTCGGCGATGAAGGTCGCGCGCGAGGAGACCTTCGGGCCGGTCGCGCCGCTGTTTCGCTTCGAGACCGAGGCCGAGGCGATCGCGATGGCGAACGACACCGAGTTCGGCCTCGCGGCGTACTTCTTCTCGCGCGACATCGGCCGCGTGTTCCGCGTCGCCGAGGCGCTCGAGGCGGGCATGGTCTGCGTGAACTCGGGGCTGCTGTCGAACGAGGTGGCGCCCTTCGGCGGGGTCAAGCAGTCCGGCCTCGGCCGCGAAGGCTCGAAGTACGGGATCGACGAGTACCTGGAGATCAAGTACCTGTGCCTGGCCGGGATGTGATCCGAGGCACGGGTCGGAACGGACGGATCGAGGACGGAGGAGACGGGAGATGAAGACGCGCGCCGCGGTGTTGAGGCAGATCGGGCTGCCGGCCCCCTATGCGGACAGCAAGCCGCTGTCGATCGAGGAGGTCGAGCTGGCCGACCCGGGTCCGGGCGAGCTGCGGGTGAAGATCCACGCGGCGGGGCTGTGCCACTCGGACCTGTCGGCGATCAACGGCGACCGGCCCTGGCCGGTGCCGATCGTGATCGGACATGAGGCCGCCGCCGAGGTGCTCGAGGTCGGCGCTGGCGTGCTCGATGTGAAAGTGGGTGATCACGTCGTGCTGATCTTCCGGCCGTCCTGCGGCGTCTGTCCCGACTGCTCGGTCGGACGGCCGGCGCTCTGCGGGCCGGGCGGCGAGTCGAACGGATCGGGGTCGCTGCTCGGCGGCTACAAGCGGCTGTCGCTGCCGGGCGGCGGCGCGCTGAACCACCACCTCGGCTGCTCGGCCTTCGCCGAGTATGCGACGGTGTCGAGGCGTTCGGTGGTGCCGATCGATCCGTCGCTCCCGTGGGAGCAGGCGGCGCTGTTCGGATGCGCGGTGCTGACCGGCGCCGGTGCGGTGTTCAACACCGCGAAGATGGAGGCGGGCGCGCGGACCGCGGTCGTCGGGCTGGGCGGGGTCGGATTCTCGTCGCTGCTGGCGGCGGTGGCGGC
>Ga0315899_10005321_pt1 | contig 13893 bp, 9 predicted proteins | sample LakEriMetagenome_2_FD_203518 | JGI IMG/M metagenome (GOLD analysis project Ga0315899, IMG submission 203518) | Freshwater fungal communities from buoy surface, Lake Erie, Ohio, United States - Buoy 4 MA112 | ecosystem: Environmental > Aquatic > Freshwater > Lake | place: USA: Lake Erie, Ohio...
TTCGCCGACCGTCGCGCGGTCGTCCTTGGACTCGGTGTAGTTGGCGAGCCAGTTCAGGGTCCAGCCGTCGCCGAAACCGTGCTGGCCTTCCAGGGTGTTGGTGAAGATCGACTGCTCAAAGGCCCGGAGGGTGGAGCGCTGGCGAATGTCGATGCCGTAGACTGTTCCCTGCAGCGGCGTATTGCCGATGCAGATATCGGCATAGCCGGTGTTGATGGGGGTCGGGTTCACCGCCGTGGCGCACGGGTCTGTCGATGAAACGAGGTCCGACTGCCGGTCGTCGAGGTCGAACCGGTAGTTGTCCCGCATCTCGTCGTCCGTGAAGGTCGTGTAGATCGACCGGAAGGAGACCTGGTTGTCACCCTGACGCCAGTCGCCCCGGCCGGAGACGGACCAGTTCTTGCGGGTCAGGCGATAGAGCTTGTTCTCGGCTTCATGCGCCCAGAAGCGGGTCAGGTTCCCCGGGCGCTGGTCCTGCGAGACCCGCTCAAAGTCGGTCTCGAAGTTGTCGGTCACCATGTCCCGCTGGAAATAGGAGGCGGAGAACACGAACCCGACCTCGCCGTCGCCCAGGTCATAGCGGTTGGAGGCAACGCCATAGGCTTCGTACTGGGGCTTGTCGCCCAGTTCGGCGACGCCGTAGCCGACCTTTCCGCCCAGCTTCAGGCCCGGATAGTCGAAGGCGGAGCGGGTGATGATGTTGACGTTCCCCGAGACCGTCTCGCCCGGCATGTCCGGGGTCACGGCCTTCGAAACGATGATCTGCGAGGCGATGGCCGACGGCACGGAGTCGAACCGGGCGTCGCGACCCTCCGGGCTGACCACGTTGATCCCGTCGAAGCTGAGGGTGGTCCAGTAGTTCGGGGCGCCGCGCAGGCTCACATACCTCGCCTGGCCCTGATCGCGCTCGACGGCGACGCCGGGCAGGCGACTAGCGGCCTGCGCGATGTTCTGGTCCGGCAGGCGTCCGACGCTGTCGGAGGCGGCCACGGCGACCAATGAGTCGGACAGCTTCTGGGTGCGAAGCGCCGCTGCCTCCGACTCTGCGATCGGCCTCGAGGCGGTGACCACCAGCTCACTGACCGCGCCGGATCCCGCCTCCTGGGCGTGCGCCGCCAGAGGAGCGGCGAGGGCCGTGCTGCAGAGGAGGGCGAAGCGAAGCGCGGCCGAGGGGATCGGGAGTGTCATGCCATTCATCCTGCCGGGTGGACCTGCGCCGCGGGACCGCGGCGTTGTTTCCCCTTGGCGAGGATTCATGTCCGACAGGCGACCGTCCTGTGACGGTTTGGTTTCAGTGGCGCCGGGGTCACACCTGCCCCGGGGGCTCAGCCCACCGCAGCGCGTGATCCTGCCTCGACCTTCGCGCGCGAGATGAGGCGGATGGTCGAAGTCGCCTTGGCCAGGACTTCGCCCGAGGCGTTGAGGAGTCGGCCCTCGGCGAAGCAGGTCGACTTCCCGGCGCGCTCAATCCACGCCTCTGCGAGGACCAGCCCGGGTCTAGCCGGCGCGAAGAAGCTGACCTTGAGCTCCAGGGACATCGGCGTCATGTCTCCGCCGCCGGCCATGGCTGCATGCGCCATGGCGGCGTCAATCCACCCGCAGATGAATCCGCCCTGCACCACCCCGCCGGAGTGGCACATGTGGGCGCCCGCAAGATACTCGATCGCGGCGCGACCTGGCTCGAAGGTGACCAGCCGCTGCTGTCCGAGCGTTCTCTGAAGCTCCTGAAGGGGTTGAGAGTTCGTCATGGCGCGAGATCATCCTCCCTTTGTCTCGGATCTTGTCATGACCCTTCCGAGCCCGGCATCGAGGCTTCAAGATCTGGTCCGCTAACCTTCTTGCAACCCTCGATGCGTAGTTTAGCCCTATAAGATGTAGCCTTGGGTGGTGCATGGTTCCCCTGAGCCGGGATCTAGTCGTGCTCGTCATCGACGACAACGTCGGGATGCGCAGCATAATGACCGCGGTGCTGCGCGCCCTGGGTTTCACGACCATCCGACTGGCCGATGACGCCGTGGAAGCGCAACGAACGCTTCACCAAGTGAAGCCTGACCTAATCATCACTGAAATCAAGATGCCCGTGATAGACGGCGTGACCTTCGTCCGCAACCTCAGGGCTGACGAGTCAAATCCGTTCAGCGAAGTACCGATCATCGTCGCGACCGGACATACCGAGGAAAAGCACGTCAAGGCCTGCATCGCAGCCGGCGTGGACCAGTTCATTGCCAAGCCGATCACAGGTATGGCGCTGGCGGAGAGAATCCGAAGCGCTCTTTCTCCGACGCGCCAGTTTGTTCGCTTTGGCAACTATCACGGTCCCCGACGTCCAATGAGTGATTTACAACGGTGACGGGAGTCTGATGGTCGCGCATATCCGGTTCAGCCCTCATGGAGAGGGCGAGGGCGGGGCGTCCGGGAGCAGGCCCTCGGCTCTCAGCTGCTCGTAGGCGGCCGACTGCAGGCCAGTGGCCTGGGCGGGCGAGAGACCCAGTTCATAGGCGGCCACCTCCCGCTCGCCCAGACTTCTCGGGTCCCGCCCTGTGACCGCTCCGAAGATGACCAGAGCACTGAGATAGTAGCCTGCCGCACTGGCGTGATACTGATCCCAACCCCACAGATCGACCTGCCCGAAGGTCAGACCATCATAAGGATTGGGATCCGCGACCCCGGATTCCATGGCCCGGTTCCACGCCTCTCCGACGGGCAATACGCCGCGGACGGCGCTCGAGACCGCGCGCGCCCGATCGTAGCCCGCACGCACATCCCGCGCCATCGCCGAGATGGGCTTTCCGTTCCACGGGCTGGGTTTGGCGTAGGTCAGATCCGCCCGCGACCAGGTCGCCTGATAGTAGATTCGGGCGCCGGGATTCCGCCGACCTAGGATGTCGGAGAGCTGGCGACCGTACTCAATGATGCGGGTCGCATCGCCTGGACGGTCCAGGTCCAGCGTCGACTGTCCCTGCAGGATGACGACGTCCCAGGGCCGGTCGATCAGGGGCAACCTGTTCGCCAGATGCCAGTCGAAATTCTTTCCGGGGGATGTTTCGAGGCTGACCTGGTAGTCTAGCCCCGCCTGGTAGGTCAGCACCTTGAAGATGGCGGGAACCCCGCCGATGCCCTCCTTGTTGAGGTCCGTCACCTGTTCCGGGCGATAGCGCAGGACGGGCGAGGTGGCCCCGAAGGTAAAGCTGTTGCCGACGAAGAGGATGCTCTCGGCGCGGGCGGTCGCGGCGAGCAGGGTCAGGCTGAGCGCCAGGCACAGCGATTTCAGGGCGGAAATGGTCATGACAAGCTCCGTCGGACGACCGAAACACAATCACGTCGACGGTGACTCCGCAAATCCGCCGGAGACATGAAAACCCCTCCGGCGTCGCCGCCGGAGGGGTCTTTGTCACGCCGGAGCGCCTTGCGGATCAGTAGCCGTTGATCCGGGCGTAGCGGTCGCGGTGGTAGCTCTGGCTGCCGAAGGCCGCCTCAGCCGCACGGGCGCGCTTGAGGTAGAAGCCCGCGTCATGGGCGTCGGTCATGCCGATGCCGCCGTGCATCTGGACCATCTCGTTGGAGACGAGGTGGAAGACGTCGCCCATCTTGGCCTTGGACAGGGAGACCAGCTCAGGAACGTCCGGGCTGTCCGCGTCGATGGCCTGGAGGGCCGCCTCGACGGCGCTTCGGGCCAGCTCCAGGTCGGTGAACATCTTGGCCGCGCGGTGCTGCAGGGCCTGGAAGGAGCCGATGACCTGGCCGAACTGAACCCGGACCTTGAGGTAGTCCAAGGTGGTCTCGAAGGCCTGGTTGGCCGAGCCGAGCATCTCGGCGGCCAGGGCCGCGCGGACGCGGTCCAGGGTCTTTTCGAGAACATCACCGCCCTTGTCGACCGCGCCCAGAACCGCGTCGGCGCCCACCTCGACCTTGTCGAAGGTTATGTTGGCCGCGCCGCGGCTGTCGGCCAGGGCCAGTCTCTTGCGGCTCACGCCCTTGGCGTCGGCGGGAACCAGGAACAGGGTGATGCCGTCCTTGTCGCCCGGCTTGCCGGAGGTGCGGGCGGAAACCACCAGCAGGTTGGCGGCCAGGCCCTCGATGACGAAGGTCTTGGTCCCCGACAGGCTGTAGCCCGAGCCGGACTTGGTCGCGGCCAGGGCGACCTTTTCAGGCGCATGGTGCGGGCCTTCATCCACCGCCAGTGCGCCGACCACGGAGCCGTCGGCGATCTTCGGCAGCCACTCGGACTTCTGAGCGTCGGAGCCACCCAACACCAGGGCCGAAGCCGCGCCCACGCCCGAGGCGATCAGAGGCGAGGCGGTCAGGGTCCGGCCCAGCTCTTCCAGGATGAGGCCCATGGACAGGTAGCCGAAGGCCGAGCCGCCGTACTCCTCGGGGATGATCACCCCGGCCCAGCCCATCTCGGCCATCTCGTTCCAGGCGTTGGCGTCGTAGCCGATGTCGACGCCGGAATCGCGCATCTTGCGGAAAGCGGTGACCGGGCTCTTTTCCTGGGTCCAGCTCTTCGCGGCGTCGCGGAGCATGCTCTGTTCTTCGTTCAGAACGGCCATTTCTGTTGATCCTTAATCTCGTCGTATCGGTGGAAAGTCAGTTGTGCTGGGTGAGGTCGGGCAGGCCGAGGATGCGCTTGGAGATGATGTTGCTCTGCACCTCCTGGCTGCCGCCGTAGATCGTGAAGGCCTTGCCGCCCAGCCAGCCGCGGACGGCGCCGAGCTCCTCGGGCTTGAAGGCGTCGCCTTCCCAGCCGAGGCCCTGGTGGCCCATGATCTCGAGGGTGAGTTCGTGACGCATCTGCATCCAGCTCGTGCCAGCGTTCTTCATGATCGAGGTCGCCGCGCTGGGGCCGGAATTGCCTTTGCTCTCCAGCATGGCGCGCACGGCGGTCTGCTGGAAGGAACGGCCCTCGATCTCGTGCTGGACCACGCGGGTGCGCAGGTCCGGGTCGGCGATCCGGCCCTGTTCATCGACGCCGACATACTCCCGGGCCAGGTCCACCAGGGAACGGCCGCCCATGCCAACGCCGCCTCCGGCGCCGGACAGGCCGCCGCGCTCATGCTGCAGGAGACGCTTGGCGATGGTCCAGCCACCGTTCAACGGCCCGACCAGGTTCTTCTTCTCGGCGCGGGCGTCGGTGAAGAAGGTCTCGCAGAAGGGCGAGGAGCCGGCGATCAGCTTGATCGGGCGCACTTCAACGCCCGGCTGGTGCATGGTGAAGAGCACGAAGGAGATGCCCTCGTGCTTCTTCGAGGTGTCGGTCCGCACCAGGCAGAAGCACCAGTCAGCGTACTGGGCGCCGGAGGTCCAGATCTTCTGGCCGTTGATCAGGAAATGATCGCCCTTGTCCTCGGCCCGGGTCTGAAGGGCCGCGAGATCCGAGCCAGCGCCGGGTTCCGAGAAGCCCTGGCACCACTGAACATCGCCGCGGCAAATCGGCGGGATATGCTCCAGCTTCTGGTCCTCGGTGCCATACTCCAGCAAGGTCGGGCCGAACATCATCACGCCCATGCCGCCGATCGGATTGTAGGCGCCGGCGCGGCCGAATTCCTGCTGGATCACCCGGGCCTCGGCGCTGGAGAGGCCGCCGCCGCCATACTGCTTAGGCCAGGTGGGGGTGCCCCAACCCTTGGCGCCGACCGCCTTGCGCCAGGCTTCCTGGGCCTCGCTCGGCTTGGCGCGCTCCTCGCGCATCATCGGGTTGGGCCGGCCCTTCAGCTCGGCGGGGAAATTGGCCTCGACCCACTCGCGCACTTCCTTGCGGAAGGCCTCCGGATCGCCGCCGCCAAAATCTGCCATGAAACGTCTCCTTCAGAAAAACGGGCTCAGCGCGACTGGGTCAGGTCGGGCAGGCCAAGAATGCGCTTGGATATGATGTTGTTCTGCACTTCGTTCGACCCGCCGTAGATCGAACCGGCCTTGCCCGAGAGCCAGCCGCGGACGGCGGACAGTTCGTCGGCTGAGAAGTCTTCGCCCTGCCAGCCCAGGCCCCGGCTGCCCATGAACTCCAGGGTCAGCTCGGCCCGGTCCTGGGCGATCTTCATGTTGGCGTTCTTCATGATCGAGGTCGTCGCGCTGGGGCCGGCGTTGCCCTTGGCCTCCAGAGCCGCGCGGCGGACCGTGGCCTGCAGGGCGGCCTGGTCCATCTCGTTCATGATGATCCGGGTGCGAAGGTCCGGATCGGCCAGGCGGCCCTGTTCGTCTTCTCCCACATAGACCTTGGCGACCTGGCCGAGGATGACCTTGTTCCCGGGACCCCGGCGGGCGCCGTCCATGCCGCTGCGCTCGTGCTGGAGCAGCCGCTTGGCCACCGACCAACCGCCATTCAGGGGGCCGATCAGGTCGTCCTTCGGCACCTTCACGTCGGTGATGAAGGTCTCGCAGAAGGGCGAGTTGCCGGCGATCAGGCGGATCGGCCGGACCTCGACGCCGGGCTGGCGCATGGAGAAGACCACGAAGGAGATGCCCTCGTGCTTCTTGGTGGCGTCCGTGCGGACCAGGCAGAAGATCATGTCGGCCCACTGGGCGCCGGAGGTCCAGATTTTCTGGCCGTTGACCAGGAAGTGGTCGCCCTTGTCCTCGGCTCGGGTCTGGAGCGAGGCGAGGTCGGAGCCCGCGCCGGGCTCCGAGAAGCCCTGGCACCAACGGACGCGGCCATTGACGATGTCGGGGATGTACTTCTGTTTCTGGGCCTCGGTCCCGTACTCCAGCAGGGTCGGGCCGAACATGCTGACGCCCATGCCGACGATGGGATTCACTGCGCCAATGGCCGCCATTTCCTGCTGCAGGACCCTGGCCTGGTCACGGGAGAGGCCGCCGCCGCCGTACTGGGACGGCCAGGTCGGGACGCCCCAGCCCTTGGCGCCCATGCGCGCCTTCCACAGCGCGAAATCGCCCTTGGCGGGCTCAGGTGAGAGGACCATCGCCTCGAGGGCGGCGAGGTCCTTGCGCAGGGAGACGGGGAAATTCGCCTCGAGCCAGTCGCGCGCCTCGGAGCCGAAGCCTTCGAGTCCACGGTCGTCAAAATCGACCATCAGAAATACTCCCTAATTTTCAATATTTTATGGCTAATCATACCATATGGAGGCAGTTACGCGAGTCGGTTATTTCGGATCCGGGAGGCCCAGAACCCGCTTGGAGACGACGTTCAGGTTGATCTCCGAGGTCCCGCCCTCGATGGAGTTCGCCTTGGCCCTCAGCCAGGTTCGCACTGCGGCCAGTTCGGGGGAGGAGAAGCCTTCGCCCTCCCAGCCCAGACCGGCGGTCCCCAGGGACTCGACGATCAGTTCGTTGCGCTCCTGGGCGATCTTCGCGCCGGCGTACTTCATGATCGAGGTGACGGCGGAGGGGCCCTGGTTGGACTTGGACTCATCCGCCGCCCGGCGGACGGTCTGCTGGAAGGCCTGGGTCTCCATCAGGTGCTCGATGATCCGTCGGCGAAGGTCGGGATCGGCCAGGCGACCATCCTCGTCGACGCCCACATAATCGAGGGCCGCCTCCCGCACCGTCAGGGCCGCCGCTGGAGCGCCGATCGAGCCGCCCCCCAGTCCCGCGGAGATATTGTCGCGTTCGAACTGGAGCAGGCGCTTTGCGACGGTCCAGCCGCCGTTCAGGGGCCCGAACAGCTGGTCCTTCGGAACCTTCACGTCCGTAAAGAAGGTCTCGCAGAATGGAGAGGTGCCGTTGATCAGCTTGATCGGGCGGACCTCCACCCCGGGGGTGCGCATGTCGATCAGGACGAAGGAAATGCCTTCATGCTTCTTGGATGTGTCGGTGCGCACCAGGCAGAAGCACCAGTCCGCTATGTTCGCCCCCGAGGTCCAGATCTTCTGGCCATTAACCAGCCAGTGGTCGCCCTTGTCCTCGCAACGGGTCTGCAGGGACGCCAGGTCGGACCCTGAACCGGGCTCGGAATAACCCTGGCACCAGCGGACCGAGCCGGTGACGATGCCGGGCATGTGCTGGGCCTTCAGGGCTTCGGTCCCATACTCCAGCAGGGTGGGGCCGAACATCATCACGCCCATGCCGCCGATGGGATTGCGAGCGCCGACCTTCGCCATTTCCTCCGCCAGGACCCTGGCCTTGGCGCGGGAGAGGCCGCCGCCGCCGTAGGCCGCCGGCCAGGTGGGGACGCCCCAGCCCTTGGCGCCCATGCGTTCACGCCAGGTTCGGGCCTCGTCGCTTTCGCGCCCGCCCCCCATGGCCGCCATCTGCGCAGCCGGATCCGCGGCGAGAGCCTTTGGGAAGTTTGCCTCCAGCCAGGTCTTCGCTTCCGTCCGGAAGCCCTCGAGGTCTTCGCCGCCGAAATCCGCCATCTGTCCCGCCTCCTGAAAAATCTGCGTCCGGAAAAACTAGACCGGGTCCGGTAGCCCGAGCACCCGCTTCGAAATGACGTTGAGGTTGACCTCCGAGCTTCCGCCCTCGATCGAGTTGGCCTTGGCCCGGAGCCAGCCGCGCACAGCCCCGATCTCCTGCGGGGCGTAGTCGTCACCCGACCAGCCAAGACCCTGGCTTCCCATCATCTCCACGATGAGCTCCGAGCGCTCCTGCGCGAAGGCGGCCACCGAGTACTTGATGATGGAGGTCGCGGCGGAGGGGCCATTGGAGGCTTTGGACTCCGCCGCAATCCGGTTGAGCGTCTTGTAGAAGCAGTCGAAGTCCATCTTGTTGCGGGTGATCCTGCTGCGCAGGTCCGCATCCGCCACGGCCCCGGTTTCGTCCGTCCCGATATAATTGCGGGCGATGACGCCGAGGTCGCTGGACGTACCCGAGGCGCCCTCGCCCGGGCCGAAGCCGCCGGAGATGTTCTGGCGCTCGTACTGCAGAAGCCGCTTGGCGATCTGCCAGCCGCCGTTGACCTGTCCCACGAGGTTGCCCTTGGGGATCTTCACGTCCGTGAAGAAGGTTTCGCAGAAGGGGCTCTCACCCGAGATCAGCTGGATCGGCCGGGTCTCGACGCCTGGGGAGGTCATGTCGATGAGCACGAAGGAAATGCCCTCGTGTTTCCGGCTGGTGTCCGTACGGACCAGGCAGAAGCACCAGTCGGCCTTGTTGGCGTAGCTGGTCCAGATCTTCTGGCCGTTGATCAGCCAGTGGTCCCCCTTATCTTCGCAGCGGGTCTGAAGGGAGGCGAGGTCCGAGCCCGCTCCTGGCTCCGAATAGCCCTGGCACCAGCGGGCCTCACCCCGGACAATGCGCGGCAGGTGTTCCAGCTTCTGAGCCTCGTTGGCGTACTCCAGCAGGACCGGCCCGAGCATCCAGAGACCGAAGGACGACAGGGGCGGGCGGTAGCGGCCGCGAGCCAGTTCCTGCTCGATGACCTTGGCTTCGTCGGACGAAAGCCCGCCACCGCCATAGGCGACCGGCCAGGTCGGCGCGGTCCAGCCCTTTTCTGCGACACGGCGCATCCAGACGATCTGGGGGTCCTCGGACCCGAGGAAGGCGCGGCCGCCCCAGACCGACTCAGGGTCCGTGCGTACGTCCGAACCACGCAGCTCTGCAGGGTAGTTCGCCTCGAGCCAGCTACGGACCTCGGCCCTGAAGGCCTCAAGGGTCTCGCCGCCAAGATCCGCCATGGGCTTCCTCCGATTGAGCGCTGAGCCGCGCGCCACATTAGCGGTCGCCCCGGCAGGAGCAAGACATTCGCAGGGCGGGTTTGATCCCCCGGGGTCTGGAACCCATCTCTTAATCTTGCGAGGATAAACTACCGGCTACGTTCCATGCTTCTCAGGTTGAAAATGGCGCTCAGACGAGAGTTCAGACCGGCCCTACTGTCGGCCGCTCCCCTGCTGAGCGCGATCCTTGTCATGGCCGCGGGCGCCCTGCTGATTGCTTCCGGGGCAACCCCGTCCTCGCCCGAGCGATTCATGCGTCTGGCGGTCGCCCTCCCGGCCCCGGTCATCGAGATCAGCCACTTCGCCTCCAGCGTTCTGGGGCTTGTTCTGGTCATGCTGGCCTTTGGTCTGAGGTCGCGGCTGGACGCCGCCTGGGCGGCGAGCGTGGCGGTCCTCTTCCTGACCGCTCTGCTGTCCTTCTCAAAGGGCCTGATCTGGGAGCAGGGTCTCATTCTGGCGGCGATCGGGGTCTTCCTCGCGCCCCTGCGCGCCGCCTTTCCCAGGAAGGCCGCACTTTCCCAGATGGAAGTCACGCCAGGATGGCTTCTTGGCGCGGGCGCCGCCGTCGTCGGGGCGGGCCTCCTGGGCGTCTGGTTCTTCCAGCACGTTTCCTATGAAGACCAGCCATTCTGGAGCACCATGGTCGATGGCGATGTCGCGCGTTCGATCCGGGCCTGGGCGGGCGCGGCCTTGGCCTTTCTCGGATATGGCGTGTGGCGTCTGGTCGCGACGGCGGCGACCCCCCGGGTGATCGGTGAGGATGACTCCGACTTCGCCCGGGTCCGGGCCATTCTCGCAGACTCGGAGACGGCGGAACCCCTCTCCAACCTCGCCCTTTTCGGGGACAAGCGCTTCCTGTTCTCGGAGTCTGGCAAGAGCTTCATGATGTTCGGGGTCCGAGGGCGCTCCTGGATCGCCCTCGGAGGCCCTGTGGGCCGGCGGGATGAACGGCTTCAACTCCTCTGGCGCTTCCGGGAGCTTGCCGACGCGCACGCCGCCCGACCCGGCCTCTACGGCATCGGCCCGGATGATCTCCCGGATGTTGTCGAGCTCGGCTTCTCCATCCAGAAGATCGGAGAGTGCGCGCGCCTGCCGATCCAGGACTTCGCCTTCGAGGGACAGACCCGGGCCAAGATCCGCCGCGCCTGGCGACAGGTGCGGGATGGCGGGGCGCAATTCGAGGTCGTCCCGCCGGGAGGGATCGACGACTTCATGTCGGAGCTGGCGGAGATTTCAGAGGAATGGCTGGCGCGGCAATCCGGGGGGGACAAGTCCTTCGCGCTGGGCGGATTCAATCCCCGTTACCTGAGGGAGTTTCCTGTCGCGATCGCACGCTGGGAAGGAAAGATCGTCGCCTTCGCCAATCTCTGGCCGACCTCCAGCCTGGACGCCTTCTCCATCGATCTGATGCGCTACAACTGGGCCGCACCAAAGCGGATCATGGACTTCCTCTTCGTCGAGCTGATCAGCTGGGGCCGTGACCAGGGCTACGCATACCTGGACTTCGGCAATGCGCCCCTCGCGGGGCTCGAGGATCGTCCGCTGGCCCCCGTCATGACCCGGGTCGGCCGTCTGATGTTCGACCTGGGGGAGGATGTCTACAACTTCCAGGGCGTGCGGAGCTACAAGGACAAGTTCCACCCGAACTGGGAGCCGAGATACGCGGCGGCTCCCGCCAAGTGGGCTATCGCCGTCCTGCTGGCGGACGTCAGTCTCCTGACCTCCGGCGGCTTCGCCGGCCTCACGCGACGCCCCGGGAAGGCGGACATACCTCCCCCCCGCAAGGCCGAACCGGTCGCCGGCCAGGCGGACCCGAAGGAGGCGGTTCAGGGTCTCGTCTGACCGGTGGTGATGCCCATCAGGTTCACCAGATGAACGAGGAAGAGAAGGCAGGCGGTTGCAGCAGCCGCCATCAAGGGGCGCCAGGGCATCATTCGGGGCCCGCGTCGAAAATCCGGGGGCCGCGCACCCCGCCATGCCGAAAAAACGGTGAGGCCGGCGGAAGCGGCAAGTGCGACAAGGGTGACTTTGACGTCCACTCCGGCAGTCTCCACGCGTGAGGACGGGGCATCCCCAGATATCCACAAGGTCTCGCCCCCCGGTGCGCCCGACAGGTTAACCCCGCGTTTACACCTCAAAGCCGGCTGGGTAGACCGGTGTTCGGCGGTTTGGGAGAGCGATTCGCATGACGGCAGGGGCCCCATGGAGCGTCAAGGGGATCGATCCGAAAGCCCGCGAAGTCGCCAAGGAACTCGCCGCCCGGGCGGGGATGACTCTTGGGGAGTGGCTTAACCGGTCTATTCTCGACGGCGAGACTCCACCGGCGACCGCTCGCCGGCCGCAGGCTGCGCGCGAGCTCCCGCAGAGTGGAACCCGGGACCCCTTTGATCGCCCTGAGGCGGATCTGCGACGGCTGACGGAGGTTCTCGACCGACTCGCAGATCGCCTTGAAGGTTCTGAGGGGCGCACTGGCAAGGCCATCTCCAATCTCGAGACCACCGTCCGGGCTACCCTTGGCCGACTTGAGCAAGCCGTCGAACACTCACAGCCCCCCGGTCGTCAGGAGTCCCGCTTTGACCGCCATGAGGGAGTGCTCCGGGCGCTGGAGAATGCCCTCAGCCGGCTTGCCGCCCAGGTTCAGGACGGTGAGGTCCGCACACGGGAGGCGCTCGACGGTCTGCGATCCCGCCTTGACCGCGCCGAGTCCCGTCCCCAGGCATCGGCCGCAGGAATGGACCAGATCTCCCTCCGCGTCGGAGAGATCCAGGACCGAACCGCCGCCGCCATGAGTACCTTGAGGGAAGCCTTTGCAGGGCTCGACGAGCGGCTCGCCCGGCTGGAGTCCGCCGCCCTCGAGGGCGTAGAGGAAAGGCTGAGGGAGGTCTCTTTTCGGCTTGGAGAGCGGCTGGACGCGGCTCGCGCCGAGATGTCCCGTGAGCTGGGGGAGGCGTCAGGCCGCAGGATTTCCGAGCTTGAGCGCGCCCTCGCCGACCTTACGGTCAAGGTCGAGAAGGTCGAGAAAGAGGCTTCCGGCAGGGTCGCCCTGGACCCAGGGCCCGACAAATCGCTGGATGAGCCCTCTGCGGCCAGGCGACCCGCGGACGAGGTCGAGCGGATCGGCGAGATCCTGAAGAGCCGGCTCTCCCGCGCGGATCCGGGTCAGGCGGCTACGCTCTCACGGCTGGGGGACGAGGTCACGCGCATGGGCGACAGCCCGGGCGCCTGGACTGAACCGCCGGCCTCCCCGTCTCAGGGCGGATGGGATGTCGCGACGGAGGACGATATCTCCCGGCGGATCCGCCAGAGTGAGGACCGGACGGCGCGTCTTCTTGAAGAGGCGAGACTCCGACTGGATTCTCGCTTCCCGCCTTCCCGGATGCCGGCCGCTGCAACCCGGTTCGATGAAGATGAACATGCGCGGGTCCTCGCCCTGTTCGACGACGAGGACCAGGGTCCGGCGACGGCTGGCGGCGTGGATCGATCCTCTGACACCGGGGAGTTCCCGGTTAACGCCGAGGCCCCAGGGGATTGGCCGGTGGACCTGCTCGCCGAGGCCCGGGCGGCGAACGCCCGAAGTCCCCTGGACATCCTCGACGGACCTGGGCCCACTGATGTCGACCAGGACGCGCCGACCTTGCCGGGGCTTGACCTGGCGGCGCCCCGTCCCGCACCGCGCCCGCGGCGCTTTGCAGGGCCGGGACTCACCTCTCTGGCGGTCTTCAGCATTTCAGCCTCTCTGGTCGGTTTCGCCACCCTGACCCTGTTCGATGCCCCTTCCCGGGAAGCCGGCGCCGGGTCGGTCGCCCGCACTCAGCCGGACGTTCTGGCCCCCGCACCGCAGGCGCCTGTCCGGGCGGCGGTCGCTCTGGCGCCGGCTGCAAGTGTGCCTGCACCTGCCTCCGCCGATGCCGGGCGGACGCCCGCAGCGGCGGCGTCGCCCACTGCTCGCGCGTTATCGGCGGACTCTCGGTTCCGGAGGGCCCAGGCGGATCTGGCCGCCGGCCGGATCACCGCAACGACCGAAATCCAGGCCCTGGCGGCTTCGGGCCATCGTCCAGCCATGCGCAGTTTGTCGGGGCTTTATTCAAAGGGCGAAGGCGGTCTCTCCAAGGACCCTCTTCAGGCGCGCTCCTGGATGCGCCGGGCGGCTGAGGCGGGTGACCGGGTCGCCATGCACAGCTATGGTCTCGACCTCATGAACGGGACGAATGGCGCACAGGACCCGGCGATGGGAGTGGGGTGGATTCGGCGCGCTGCTGAGGCCGGCCTCGTCGACAGCCAGTTC
>Ga0315899_10005322_pt1 | contig 13893 bp, 13 predicted proteins | sample LakEriMetagenome_2_FD_203518 | JGI IMG/M metagenome (GOLD analysis project Ga0315899, IMG submission 203518) | Freshwater fungal communities from buoy surface, Lake Erie, Ohio, United States - Buoy 4 MA112 | ecosystem: Environmental > Aquatic > Freshwater > Lake | place: USA: Lake Erie, Ohio...
AACGTCTAGACCATCACGTAATGCTTTGAAATACAGCATGGTGCCGCCAACTAGCAACGGCAGTTTAGATCGCGATTGAATATCGCTAATTAATTGCAGTGCGTCTTCTCTAAATTGTTTGACTGAATACGAGAAGCTGGGGTCGAGTATATCGATCAGATGGTGCGGTACGTGTGAGAGTTCTTCGTTGCTAGGCTTGGCAGTGCCTATATTCATACCCCGATAAATCAGCGCTGAATCTACCGAGATAATTTCGCATGGAATAGATTGAGCAATAGCCAGTGCCGCCGCGGTTTTACCGGATGCGGTGGGCCCCATGATGGCGACAACAAGTGGCTTAGGAACTGTCATGTCAAAGAGATCTTCGGGGACAACCACCGTACAGAAACAAAACTTAACGTGCCGATCACGCAGGAGAGTATCGCCATCGGATAGAGGGTTCCATTATGCGTTGCGCCCACGATACTACCGATGATAAAAGCAAACGCCATCATGATGGCGCCCATCAAGCCTGCAGCCGTACCTGCTTGTTTAGCGAAAGGCGCCACCGCACCTGCTTGTGTGACAGGAAAATTAATGCCATGAGCGACCATGGTAATAAACATAGCCAAAACCACCATGCTCCAATGCCACCAGCCCAAGAGAGTGGCAAGTAAAAAATAAATTCCGCCACCTAGTGAGCAGGCGGTACCAAGTCGTAATGCTTGTTTACCGCTGATCGTCATGAGCAGTCGGCGGCATATGAGTGTGCCTGTCATATAACCTGACACCGCTAAGCCAAAGCACATACCAAACCATTCTACTGGCACGCCTAGTATGCGTATCAATACAAAAGATGATCCGGAAATAAACATAAAAATTGAGCCGTACGATAAGGCAGCTGGTAATACATGTATCCAAAATTCACGTGAACCAAGTACTAATTGGTAGTTGGTCATCAACCCATAAAAATTAGTGGCTTGAGGATTTTTGTGTTCATTCGTTTCTGGCAGACGAAAAATACAGGTAATCAAAACGGCAGCAGAAAAAAATCCTAATACAACAAAAGCGGCGCGCCAGCCAAAGTTAACTTGCAATACCGAGCCCAATATCGGTCCAACGATGGGTGCCAGAGAAATCCACGTGCTTGCACGTGCAATCACGCGTGCACTGTGTTCGGGTGCATAAGCATCACGCACGATGGCGCGAGCAATCATCACTGCTGAGCAGCAGCCCAGAGCTTGAATAAAGCGTGCAGTAATTAAGAGTTGAATGGACGATGACAATCCACAAGCAGCGCTTGCGAGCACATACAGCGCCAATCCGGCAAGTAAAACAGGACGACGTCCATAGCGATCTGATAGCGGCCCGATTATCAACTGTGCGCTTCCAAAGCCCATAACGAACAGTGATAGTGTTAATTGAACCGTAGAGACAGGTACCGAGAATTCATTGCCTAGACTAGGTAGGGAAGCGAGATATAAATCAGTTGATAGCGGTTGCATCATCAACATGGCAGTGATCAGCACCAGTATGGGTGCATGGCCAAATTGTGGCAGCGGAGGTTGGCTCATGCGGCGTTTTTATTGGCCGCGTAAAAACAGCTTATCGAGATCAGAGACAGCTAATTGCACCCACGTTGGGCGTCCGTGGTTGCATTGATCAGAGCGTTCAGTCACTTCCATTTGCCGCAGCAGGGCATTCATTTCTGTTACGGTGAGTTGCCGATTAGCGCGCACAGCAGTATGGCAGGCCAGTGTGCCTAGTAATTCATTACGACGTTCTACCAACACATGTGATCCACCAAATTCTCGCAGGTCGCGCAACACATCACGCGCAAGCGATTCGGCATCACTATTTTTTAGTAATGCAGGTATGGCGCGTATGGCTAATGTTGTTGGCGACATTGCCGCAATATCAAAACCTAATGCGGAAAGAGTTTCCTGATTTTCTTCTGCGGTAGTGACATCCATGGTGTCAGCGATAAAGGTCACCGGAATAAGCAATGGCTGTAGCTGTACAGATTCTGATTCCAATGAATTTTTAAATTGTTCGTACAGGATGCGCTCATGGGCGGCATGCATATCGACTAGGACTAAGCCTTGATTATTTTGAGCCAGTATATAAATGCCGTGTAGCTGTGCCAGTGCAAATCCCAGAGGATGTTCGTTGTCTGGGGATGTGGGTTGCGACCAGGCGCTGGTACTCAGTGTTGCCGGCGCTTGCGAGTCGCTTGAAAAAAAACTGCCATACCTGGATGTTTCTTGCGCAATACCCAATGATGTTTGACGAGGGCGCGTGTTCAACCATTGCAAATTATTGGCGGACGCAGGTAGGGGAGCAGGGGATTCGCCTTGTGCTGTTGCTGATGTACGCGCTAAAGCGCGATGGATAGCGTGAAAAACAAATTGATGTACTGCTCTGCTATCACGAAAGCGTACTTCAATTTTTGAAGGATGAACGTTCACATCCACTAGGGAAGGATCCAGATCGAGTTTTACTACATAGGAAGGAAAGCGATCGCCATGCAATACATCTTGATAAGCTGAACGTACAGCATGTGTAAGTAGTTTGTCCCGAACGAATCGTCCATTGACATAAAAATACTGAGAATCAGCGCGCGAGCGTGCTGCGGTAGGTAAACCGATTAAACCGTGCAGCTGCAGCGGGCCGGCCTGCTCACTAACTGACAGCGATGCACCGGAAAATTCTTCTCCCAGTATGTGTGCACAACGTTGATCGGAAGAGGTTTCCTTCCAGTGATCGATTGCTTTTCCATTGTGGGTCAGCGTAAATCGCACATCTGGGCGCGACAAGGCAATACGACGAACAACTTCAGCGCAATGACTAAATTCGGTTGGTTCGGATTTTAAAAATTTACGACGAGCAGGCGTATTGAAATATAACTCTTGCACGTCAATGACGGTGCCCTGAGTTCCCGATGCCGGAGCGATTTGATCGGGCGTGTGCCCATGGACTTGCCAAGCGTGAGATTGATCTGCACTGCGCGAGGTAATACTGAGTTGCGCTACCGAGGCAATGGAAGCCAGTGCTTCTCCCCGAAAGCCCATGGTCATGACATTTTCAAGATCAGTAAGACTGGCAATTTTAGAAGTAGCGTGGCGCGCTAGCGCTAACGGTAATTGGTCTGGTGGTATTCCGCTGCCGTTATCCGTTACAGAAATTCGTTTCACGCCACCCGCTTCCAGGCGTATGTTCAGCTCAGTAGCACCCGCGTCCAGCGCATTTTCTAGTAGCTCTTTGACTACAGCCGATGGCCGCTCGATGACTTCACCGGCGGCGATCTGTGAAATCAACTGGTCAGGTAGTGCGCGTATGAGGCTGTGTGAGATGTTTGAGGACATAGACAAGATTATACCGGTGGGGTGTACATGTCATGTTCAGGTGACTAAGCCGCGATGAACTTGTGGTGGCGGTGTATTATCTGCGCTCATTTCATTAATAGTAACCACGCGCATGGAATTTTCTCACTTACTGGATCTGATACTGCATATCGATAAATCGTTGGGCAGCATGCTGGCTTCGTACGGCGCACTGGTTTATGCCCTGTTGTTTGGTATTGTGTTTGCTGAAACGGGATTGGTTATTTTCCCTTTTCTTCCAGGCGATACCCTGCTCTTCATGGGCGGAGCGTTTTGTGCAACAGGCTCTATGAATGCCCCACTCCTGATTAGCCTTCTTGTGGTGGCTGCAATTACGGGTAACACAGTTAATTATTATGTGGGCCGTGCGATTGGTCAGAAAGCGTATACGCGTAATTATCGATGGCTAGACAGATCAGCATTGGAAAAGACCCATGTGTTTTTTGAAGCGCACGGTGGTAAAACCATAGTTCTAGCTCGCTGGCTACCGGTGGTGCGTACCTTCGCGCCCTTCGTTGCTGGAATATCGGGTATGAGTTTAGGTCGCTTCCAGATGTATAACGTTAGTGGCGCGTTATTTTGGGTAATAACCCTAGTAGCGGCCGGCTATTTTTTCGGAAATATTCCTGTTATACGAAATCACCTCAACACGATAGTGTTAATCGGTGTGGCCGCAGCAGTTGTTCCAGTGGTGCTGGCCGCAGCGATACGTTTTTGGAAAAATTTTCGTCGACCATCTGCTGACTAGGTCTGACTGATTTTCAGATTATCAGTTAAACGCCTGCAGCCTATATCCGTGGTGAGCTCAACATTGCTTTAGACATTCACGTCAATCGACGGCGAATTAAGCTGGGATGTTTCAAAAGATATTTACGTATGCCGCGCATGAGCGCATCTGCCATTTGATCCTGATAGTTCTCATCGCTTAGGCGTGCTTCTTCTTCGGGATTAGAAATAAAAGCAGTTTCTACCAGTATGCTGGGAATGTCAGGCGCTTTGAGTACAGCAAATCCTGCTTGTTCTACCTGCGCTTTGTGCAAGCGATTAATGGTACCGATTTCACCCAACACTGATTTGGCCAGCTTTAAGCTGTCATTGATTTGCGCTGTGGTTGATAAATCAAGTAAAACGCTGGCCAGATGCTGGTTCTTACTGCGTATGTTGATGCCACCTATCAAATCAGCTGCATTTTCTTTATTGGCCAGCCAGCGTGCAGCTGTTGAGCTAGCCCCTTTTTCTGAGAGCGCAAAAACAGAGGATCCTCGTGCGGTGGGCTCAACAAATGCATCGGCATGGATAGAGACAAATAAATCAGCCTGAACTTTGCGTGCTTTTTGCACGCGTACATTCAAGGGTACGAAATAATCACCATCGCGTGTAAGCATTACGCGAACATTCGATTGTTGTTCGAGTCGGGTTTTTAATCGACGTGCAATCGACAGCACGACATTTTTTTCAAAGCTGCCTCCGCGACCAACAGCGCCGGGGTCTTCACCGCCATGGCCTGGGTCGAGTGCGATGGTGACTAATCGTGTGAGCCTTTGTCCGTCGTTATCATCGTCGTCAGTAGCTTTGGCTGTGGTTGGTAATTCGGCAGGTGTTTTTTCAGTTAAGCCGGGTGGCGTGGTACTTTTTTTAAGTAATTCGGCTATAGGATCAGAGGGTGTCTGCGGGTACAGATCAAAAATTAACCGGTGCTTGTACTCGCCCACGGGGTCTAGCGTAAATACTTGGGGCTGTATTTCTTCTTTGAGGTCAAATACCAGCCTGACTACACCGGGGCGATTTTGCCCTACACGCACTTGCGCTATGTAGGGGTCATTCGATTGAATTTTTGCCACCAGGCTTTTCAACTTGGTGTCGAGATCAACACCTTCGATTTCTACTACCAGCCGGTGCGGGTCTTTAATGGTGAAATGTGTGGCTTTAAGTTTGGTGTCATTTTCCAGCGTAACGCGCGTGTAGTCTTGGGCGGGCCAAACGCGAACGGCAATAATTTGCGCCGCGCGTGCAGTACCGTGGCCCAGCAGTGACAGCAGCAGCGTGGCACCTGCTTTTAATACGGTTCGACGAGTAGCGGTTTTCAACAATTTGGGCTGAAGTGTAGTTGTTTGAGACATGCAGCGCCCTGATCAGAGTTCGCGCGCAATTTTACCCCACGACCGTGCACCTCGACAGTGAGAAAAATATCCAAATCTGCAGTGGGTAGAAGATTTTCTGCTCGCTCTGGCCACTCTACGATGCAGATTCGGCTTGAATCAAAATACTCTCGAAATCCAGCGTCGGTGAATTCTTCTGAAGTGTTCATACGGTAGAGATCAAAATGCAGCAACTCTATCGTTTGGCCGTTGAGCGTGATGGCATACGGCTCAAGTAGCGTGTATGTGGGACTTTTCACGCGCCCCTGGTGGCCGGCGGCATGCAGTAATGCCCGCGTCAGGCTGGTTTTTCCTGCCCCCAGCTCGCCATGCAGATAAATAGACAAACCCGGTATCAGTACGCGAGCAAGCGCTGCTCCCAGTACTTGGGTGCCCTCTTCATCATTAAGGTGGGTAGTCCAGTGCGGCATCTCTTACAATGAACAAGCTTCAAAGATAATCCATGCATTTTCTACGCTTCTCACTGGTCTTACAACGGAATTTTCTGTGTCTTTACCTAATGTCACTGCTGAGCAAGCCACTACACTAGTCAAACAGATACGTTTGTGGGCTAACGAATTGGGTTTTACCGAGGCCAGAATCGCTGATGTGGATTTGGGTGATGCAGAGCATAACCTTCAACAGTGGTTAGATGCAGGCTTCCATGGTGAGATGGATTACATGGCAGCGCATGGCATGCGGCGCGCTCGTCCTGCTGAACTGGTTCCTGGAACGTTGCGCGTTATTAGTGTGAGGATGGATTACTTGCCGCGTGATGCCGAGATTGGTTGGCGCGAGCAGGAAGAAGACAGGCAATCTGATCCTCGTGCAGCGGTGGTTTCAGTCTATGCACGGGGTCGGGATTATCACAAAATACTGCGATCACGGTTGCAACAATTAGCAGAAAAAATGTCAGCGGAAATTGGTCATTTTAGTTTTCGCGTATTTACCGATTCAGCGCCTGTGATGGAAGTTGAGCTAGCGCGTAGTGCAGGTTTGGGTTGGCGCGGTAAGCACACGTTGCTGCTACATCGTGAAGCAGGCTCGATGTTTTTTTTAGGTGAAATTTATACCGATCTGCCTTTACCAGCCGATGAACCTGCGAGCTCTCATTGCGGTGAGTGCACAGCGTGTATCGATGTCTGCCCAACGCAAGCCATAGTGGCCCCTTACATACTCGATGCGCGTCGCTGCATTTCTTATCTCACTATAGAACTCAAGGGCAGTATTCCTATCGAGTTCAGGCCCCTGATAGGAAATCGGGTGCTGGGTTGCGACGATTGTCAGTTAGCGTGTCCCTGGAATAAATTTGCTCAGCGCAGCACACTGCCTGATTTTGACGTACGAAATGATTTAGATAAATCGTCCTTAATCGATTTATTTGCATGGACTGAAGAAGAATTTAATCAACGCTTGGCAGGTAGTGCAATTCGACGTATTGGCCATGAGCGATGGCTACGTAATATTGCTGTCGCTTTGGGTAACGCATTAGCTACGCAGGCTAATGATCCTGACTTAATTAGCGCATTGGAGTCACGTCGTACTCATTCGTCTGAATTGGTACGAGAGCATGTGGCGTGGGCCTTAGGTCAACACGGCGCAGCATAGCTTAACCAGCGAATAGTAACCACAGCGGCAAGGTTACGATGGACAGTAGGGTACCCGCAGAAATCAAAAACGCCACCAGTGGCGCATTGCCACCCATACGCGCGGCCAGCACATACGCACTTGATGCTGTAGGCAGCGCACAAAACATCACAGCGATTTGCATTTGTAATGGCGGTAATTCAAAAGCCCTGGATAAAACCAATGCGATAGCTGGCAACACGATCAGCTTTACTCCAATGAAGTAGGCGCTAATGCCACGTGCTTCGGAAAGACCTTTGAGTTTTAACCCTGCACCTACCATGAGTAGTCCTAGTGCTATCGATGCGCTACCCATGCGCGACAGCAGAAGCGTTGCGACCTCTGGCAGCACGCCACCGGACACATTAAATAACGTGCCGCTAGCAGTAGCTAGCAACAAAGGATTTTTTGCCATCTCTGCAAGTAAGTTACCCTTGTTGCGATAGGCTAGCGCATGTACAGCAGCCATATTCGCGATGGGTACTGCAAAGCCTATGATTAATGCCATGAGCGAGGTTGCTTGCTCACCGCCCAAACGAAATGACACAGCCAAACCAATATACGAGTTAAATCGAAACGCAGTTTGTACGCCGGATTCAAAAATCATGTGACCGGGCTTAAAGATCGGTTTGGCTAACCAGCCCAGAGCAATTCCACTTGCGACCGCGATGAGTGCTACTTGCAAGAGCTTGCCAGTGGCATGGAAGTCGAGCGGGGTGCGCGAGGTCGAAACAAACAGCAATGCTGGAAAAAGCACGAAGTACACGAGTTTTTCCAGCCCGGCCCAAAAATCATTTCCCCAGTCTGTGATGCGAATGAGTAAATAACCTAAAAGGATGAGCAAAAAATCAGGTAGAAGTAATGTGAGAACGTTCATAAATGCATAGACAGTTGAAGCCCGATGGTACGACATTCGGCCAAACTCACTTGCGCTGGCCTAATTCCGTGTTTTTAATGGCTAGAAGTCACCTTGATGGTTGTCATACGTCGCTTCAGCAGAGACAATACGCGCCGACCCGACATTTAATGGGCTGTTCGTATTTTTGGAGATTCCTATGATTCGTCGTTGCTTGTTTGCTTTGTTATGGCTTTTATCGGCACTGAGTTTGAATGTGTGGGCACAAACGCCTATCGTTATCAAATTTAGTCATGTGGTGGCAAAAGATACTCCCAAGGGTAAGGCCGCCGAAAAATTCAAGGAATTAGCCGAAGCAGCTACTAAGGGACGTGTAAAGATAGAAATCTTTGCGAACAGCACGCTTTACAAAGACAAAGAAGAATTAGAAGCGTTGCAGTTAGGTGCTGTGCAGATGCTGGCGCCCTCAATGGCCAAGTTTGGCCCGTTGGGTATTAAAGAATTTGAACTATTCGATCTTCCATATCTATTTACCGATCAGGCATCGCTAGAGCGCGTGACGAATGGCCCAGTGGGACAAGAGATGCTGAAAAAGCTCGAGCCCAAAGGTTTGCTCGGCCTGTCGTTTTGGGATAATGGCTTTAAGATCATGTCCTCAAATCGACCCATGCATGCCCCAGCGGACCTCAAGGGATTGAAATTACGAATCCAGGCATCCAAGGTGCTCGACGAAGAAATGAGAGTATTGGGAGCCAATCCTCAGGTGATGGCTTTTTCGGAGGTGTATCAGGCATTGCAGACGGGTGTGGTGGATGGTCTGGAAAATGTACCCTCAAATTTATACACCCAAAAAATGCATGAAGTTCAAAAGCACATGACGGTAACTAATCATGGATATATTGGTTATGCAGTCGTAGTGAATAAAAAGTTTTGGGAAAAGCTACCCGCCGATATTCGTAGTCAACTTGATACTGCAATGAAGGAAGCCACGCAGTATGCAAACAAAATAGCACAGCAAGAAAATGAACATGCTCTGGACGCAATTCGCAAATCGGGCAAAACTACAGTGTATGTTCCTACTGAAGTAGAAAAAAATGAATGGCGCAAAGTATTTCAACCCGTCTTTAAAACGATGGAAGACCGTATTGGTAAGGATTTGATCGCTGCAGCCAGCAAAGCAGCAGCGGGTAAGTAAGGTAGTTTTTTTGTACGCAACATAAGCGGACACACCAGATGATGAAATATCTTGATCACATAGAAGAATGGTTGATTGCCTTTTTGATGGCTGCTGCCACGCTGATAATTTTTGTGGCAGTAGTCCATCGCTATGCTTCGGGATTACCCATACCCTTAGTGCAGGATTTTCTGCTGCGACTAAATACCAGTTGGGCTCAGGAGATCACCATTTATATGTTTGTCTGGATGGCTAAGTTTGGCGCTGCGTATGGTGTACGTACGGGTATTCATGTGGGTGTTGATGTACTGATCAACCGCCTTGATACACCATTGAAGCGAAATTTTGTTTTGTTTGGCTTATTAGCGGGTGCTTCATTTACAGGGATCATTGCTTTATTAGGAGCAGATTTTGTCTATGAATTGTCGGGCACATCGAGTACCTCCGAGGTACTTGAAGTACCGATATGGATTGTTTACCTTGCTATACCGCTAGGTTCGGCCTTGATGTGTTTTCGGTTTTTGCAGGTAGGCTGGAATTTTGCTCGAGGCGGTGATTTACCCGTGCATGATCATGCACATGTAGAAGGTCTGGTTGAGGATGCAGCGGAGGGCAGGCAATGAACACGCTCTTCATATTTGCACTACTCATCGCTCTCATGTTGAGCGGTATGCCCATATCGATTGCGCTGGGCTTAACCGTACTAACCTTTTTATTCGCCCTGACTGACGTTCCTGTGCAGGCCGTCGCCTTAAAGCTATTTACCGGCATAGAAAAATTCGAAATCATGGCGATTCCGTTTTTTATCTTAGCGGGTAATTTTCTCACCCATGGTGGCGTTGCGCGACGAATGATTGCGTTTGCTACATCCATGGTGGGGCATTGGCACGGTGGGTTGGCCTTGTCCGGTGTGATGGCGTGCGCGCTGTTTGCAGCAGTGTCAGGATCGTCTCCCGCAACGGTAGTAGCGATTGGATCCATATTAGTGCCAGCGATGATTAAGCAAGGCTATCCAAAATCATTTGGTGCTGGAGTCATTACGACATCAGGTGCATTAGGAATTTTGATACCTCCATCCATCGTGATGGTGATGTACTCCGTTTCTACCAACACCTCTGTCGGTAAGTTATTTGTCGCTGGCGTTATCCCCGGTTTGATGCTGGCATTTTTACTGGGCGTGACTACTTGGATATTGGCGCGACGCAAAGATTACCCGCGCATGCCGCGCGCAAGTTGGCGTCAGCGCTGGCAGGCATTTAGAGAAAGTGTGTGGGGCCTGTTATTGATTGTGGTGGTCATGGGGGGCATCTACAGTGGCATGTTCACGCCAACTGAAGCAGCAGCGATGTCGGCTGTGTATGCATTCATCATTGCAGTATTTGTATATCGCGATCTGCGTTTGCCGCAAATAGGCAAAGTGTTGTTGGGCTCGGCATCCATGTCAGCCATGCTGCTTTACATCATTACCAACGCCGTACTTTTTTCATTTTTAATGACCAGTGAAGGTATACCGCAAGCTATGGCGGGCTGGATCATGGATAAAGGTTTAGGGCAAATCAGTTTCTTATTAGTGGTGAATCTCTTATTGCTGTTGGCAGGTAATGTAATGGAGCCTTCATCCATTGTGTTGATCATGGCGCCGATACTTTTTCCGGTAGCAGTAGCATTGGGTATCGATCCTGTGCACTTTGGAATTATCATGGTGGTGAATATGGAAATCGGTATGTGCCATCCGCCGGTTGGATTAAATCTTTACGTGGCCTCTGGCATTACCAAGATGGGCATTACAGAGTTAACCGTGGCGGTGTTACCGTGGTTATTCACCATGTTAGGATTTTTACTACTGATAACTTACGTGCCGCAGTTGTCACTCTGGCTGCCGCGTTTGTTATTTGGTGGATGATTATTTGAGCCAACCTAGCCTATTCATCGTGGAGCCTAGCCGATGACTAATGAACCAGCTGATTTATTTACTTCGATAGTCAAGGCTCCGTTTGGTGCCATTGGTATACGCGTTGTACAAGAGCAGCTACATGAGCTCACGTATCTTCCGCCCGAGTATGAAGCCAAGCCTGGCCACGATCCTCTATCCAAAAAAATCGCAAAACAGGTGCAGGCATATCTAAAAAATCCAGATCACCAATTCGATATCGATTTACCTGTCGTGGGTACCGATCATCAGCGCAAAGTTTGGGACGTTATTAATGCTATTCCTCGAGGAACTGTCTTGACCTATGCTCAAGTTGCCAGGCGCATAGGTTCTGCACCAAGAGCAGTAGGACAAGCCTGTGGTGCGAACTGGTATCCACTGATTATTCCGTGTCATCGTGTGACAGCAACGGGTGGACTAGGTGGTTTTGCGCGACATGATGGAGGTTTTCATCAGAACGTTAAACGTTGGTTGCTTAGGCACGAACAGGTGCCTGGATTTTGATGATGCTGGTAACAGATAAGCCAATGTTGGTCGGCCAGGAAATTGCTGATGAATTCTGCGATGCCCTTTGGCTGGAAGATGGATTATCCCGAAACACGCTGGATGCCTATAAGCGCGATATTTTATTATTTGCTGCCTGGTTGCATGCGCATCACAGTAAAAATCTTTACGACGTTACCGAGATAGATCTAAATAATTATTTTTCTTTTCGACACGCGACTACGAAAGCCAGTTCGTCAAATCGCCGACTGGCAGTACTCCGTCGGTTTTATCATTTTGCTTTACGTAATGGGCGTATACAAGCCGATCCATGCTTAAAACTAAAATCGGCTAAGCAACCGCCTCGATTTCCCAAGACACTCTCTGAACAGAATGTAGAATCTTTGCTCGCTGCTCCGGATATTAAAACGCCATTAGGCCTGCGCGATCGGACTATGCTTGAAGTTATGTATGCAAGTGGCTTGCGTGTTTCGGAGTTGGTACTTCTCAAAGCGATAGAAGTGGGAATGAATGAAGGAGTTTTACGGATTACAGGTAAAGGTAATAAAACCCGGTTAGTTCCCTTCGGCGAAGAGGCCAGAGAGTGGATAGAACGGTATATGAAACAAGCTCGGTCGACTATACTCAATAACAAGGTAAGCGACGCATTATTCGTAACCTCACTAGGTGGACCAATGACACGCCAGATGTTTTGGACACTAATAAAAAAATATGCATTGAAGGCGGGCATTAACGTACCACTATCGCCGCATACCTTACGCCATGCTTTTGCCACGCATTTATTAAATCATGGTGCAGATTTACGTGTAGTACAGCTTTTGCTAGGTCATGCGGATATTTCCACGACTCAGATTTATACGCATGTGGCTCGTGAACGTTTAAAGAAAATTCATGCACAACACCATCCCCGAGGTTAACAAGCCAGACTAATACCTGCACGTAAGTGTAGTTTAGCAAGCGAATTTTTAGTTGAGAATAGCTACTCCTGTACTCTGGGGGAGCTTCCAAATTGAGCATCAATTTTCGGTAATTTTTCTATGACGGCTGTTATTTTTATACTTGCTGCGTATCTGTTGGGTTCGGTTTCTTTTGCTATTGTCGTTAGTAAGCTATTTCGACTGGACGATCCGCGCACCTATGGTTCGCAAAATCCCGGAGCTACCAACGTACTACGATCGGGTAACAAGCTAGCTGCAGTAATTACTTTGTTGGGCGATTGCGTAAAAGGTTGGGTTGCTGTTGCAGTAAGCGTGGGCTTAAATGAAAGCCTGCAGTTAGGAGATGCTGTTATCGCTGGGGTAGCTTTAGCAGTATTCGCTGGTCATTTGTGGCCAGTGTTTTTTCGTTTTCAGGGCGGTAAAGGTGTTGCGACAGCCCTGGGCGTACTGCTAGGCTTGAACCCATTGCTAGGTTTAGCTACCTTAGCTACTTGGCTGATTATTGCGCGTGCATTTCGCTACTCTTCGTTAGCTGCATTAGCGTCGGCTATATTTGCACCGTTTTATTACGGCTTATTGTTTGGCGTAAGAGCACAATTATTGGCCGTGGCAATCATGAGTGTGCTGTTGATCTATCGCCACCGATCCAACATAACCAATCTTTTAAGCGGAAAAGAAAGTCGTATCGGGCAGAAAAAAGAAGAACCACCTGCATCAATAGATGGTCAATAGTCGTTAGCTTAATTCATTCAGTGGCCAGCGCGGCTTTACAGTAAATCCGTAGTCAAGGCTCGCAGCATTCGGATGACGTTGTAGCCTGAGTGCACCAGCAAAAGCAATCATCGCACCATTGTCAGTACACAGTTCTAGTTCCGGATAAAAAACCTGGAAGTGTTTTTTAGCTGCAGCAGCATTGAGCGCTGCGCGCAGCTGCGTATTGGCACCAACTCCACCAGCGATTACCAAACGCTTGAGCCGCGTTTCTTTCAAAGCCGTCTGGCATTTGGCGACGAGTACCTCAACGATGGCGTCAACAAATGATCGTGCGATGTTGGCTTTGTCATTCTCACTCAGTTTGCCTTCATGACGTTTTACCAGCGTCAGTACAGCTGTTTTTAATCCTGAAAAACTAAAATCCAAATTTTTTGAATGCAGCATGGGGCGCGGCAAGGTATAGATAGTAGGGTCGCCATGCTCAGCCAAGCGTGAAATAGCGGGCCCACCGGGATATCCCAAGCCGAGTAATTTGGCCGATTTATCAAATGCTTCACCTGCTGCATCATCGAGTGTTTCGCCGAGCAAGGTATAGTCACCCACACCACCAACTCGCATTAATTGCGTATGCCCGCCAGACACCAACAGCGC
>Ga0315899_10005324_pt1 | contig 13891 bp, 14 predicted proteins | sample LakEriMetagenome_2_FD_203518 | JGI IMG/M metagenome (GOLD analysis project Ga0315899, IMG submission 203518) | Freshwater fungal communities from buoy surface, Lake Erie, Ohio, United States - Buoy 4 MA112 | ecosystem: Environmental > Aquatic > Freshwater > Lake | place: USA: Lake Erie, Ohio...
AAAGTACAGCGAAAGGCTTGGCTTTTCGTCTTTGCACTCACCCGACTTCGTCATTCTACAGGATGTTCTGGTGTCGACGGTTTGCGAAGTTTTGAGGAACGGCGACGCACCTGGTGCGCAGGGTTCCAACACAAATGCTAGGCGGCTTACTGCTCAAGCCCTTGAACTGATTCATGATTACCAAGGCCTTAAAATGTCGGTTCGCAATTTAGCGGTTATTCTTGACGTGAGCGAGAGAACGCTGGAGTATGCTTTTCGCGATCAGTTCGACATCAGCCCGCAAGCATTCTTGATCAATTATCGTCTTCATCAAGCCCGAAAGAGTTTGCAGAGCAGTGATCCTGGTGAATCCACCGTTGCGATGGCTGCCGCCGAGAATGGTTTTTTTGATTTCGGCCGGTTCGCAGCGAAGTACCGCCAACTTTTCGGCGAACATCCATCGGTGACCCTCCATCGTTCGTTCGGCAATCAAGACAGCTGACACGACGACGGCGATCTCAAATCCATCTACTAGCCAAACAACCACCCCGAAGTTGCTCGCCAAGAAGAGAAAAACCGCAAGCTCAGTCGCGACCGAAAGCGGTGTTCGCGTGCGAGCGGCTGCAAAGTCTTCGGCAATAGCCAAGGGGGGAGTAAAACCAATTCGAGCACACGCGAGTGCAACAGGGAAACGCAATCAGGCTCGTCGCGATTCGAAAAAGTAATTGAGAAACTAGCCGTCAAGACGATGCGAAGCGAAAATGGAAGAGCCACTTTCGCTATTGCTGTATGGTGCTTCTTCTGGACTAAACGTTGAATTTATCGGAGAACAGGAAGAATCAAGAGTCACATTCTTCCCAAGGGCCTCATGAGGCTCCATGAAGACTATGCGAAATCACCCGAGGATGGGCTTCGGCACGAGATCATTCATGGAGAACATTTTGTGAATCCCTCGCCCAGCACTCGGCATCATGAAATGACATGACCATCAAGAAAGATTTGTACGAACGATCGGGTGTGGTCGAATACTGGATCGTTGCCCCCTTGGAGCAACAAGTCGAACAATGGATACTTCGCGACGGAATGTATCTTCTTGCAGCTCAGGCCAAGGTGATTCGTTGGACTTTCGTAAGCGATGTCGAAATTGATTTTGAAACAGTCTGGTAAGACAGTTCTTTTCACCGTGTTTTGGTAAAAGGGATCCTCCGGGAATCAGAGGGTCTCAACCAATTCAACGGAAATTGCACATCCTTCTGGAGCTAGACAAAAGAATCGCTTCGATACTCAAAACGTTCTGGTACAATTGACCGTGATTCGGGTCCTGACCACGCAGCCGAGAAACGTAGAGTAACCGATGTTGGATGGAATGTATGAATTACCGATCGCTCTTTTAGAAACATTTACTGCAATTGTGTTTGTAGGTATTTACTGGATCGGTTGCTTCGTACTGCAATTTGGCTTTAAGAACACCGGCAGCGACAATATTAGCCATTGGGGACACATAGGAAGCGCTGCGAGTGTTCGAGAGGGCCAGGGACTTAAGGCAGAAGCTGGCAAACGACAACCCGAATGTGACCATCAACCAGAGCGATCTAGCCAGCAGCTATACCAGCATAGGCATCATGCAGGAGCAGATGGGCCAGTCGGTCCAGCGGTTGCGGCTTTCAGGCAGGCCATGAAGCTACGGCAAAAGCTGGCCGACGCTCACCCCGACGTTTCCCGATATAAAAGTGACTTGGCCAAGGCCGAATACAACCTGAGCAGGTTCTTAACGCAGGACGGGCGATCCGGCGAGGAGTTCGCCGCGCAAGACTCTGAGCAAGCTACCCATGAGACTCTTGCGGCGGCCGACGCGAAGCTCGGAGCGGATTCGAACTCCGGCGTAACAGCGGAAGAGGCGGAGGGGTTCGCTGGCCAGGCGGTGGCGGCTCGTTAAAGAGTCTGTCCGTGAACTGGTCGCCCTAACAAGGGACGTTGGGTTCTAGAACGAGGAAGTGATCTGAGTCCGTAATAACAATCCTGATTGACCCGACAAAAAGCCAGTGCGATTTTGATCGGCCGGAGAACTCTCTAACCAAGCTGTATCGAAGGTGTAACGTAAGTTGCTTTTTCCCTTGAGTACAAACCAGTTGAGGCCCCCCGCAAGCTCGGTTCCTGAACCGTATTTGCCAGTGACAAACGAGTTTCGCGAATACAGCTCGACTTTCTGCGGAACAATAAAATATCCACCTTGGACTACGCCACCGTATGTTTCTAGAGTGCTCACAGGAAGCGGACCGTCGGCGACTAAAGAATTTAATCCTTGACGATAAATCTCCGTTGATAGGCTGAGCCCGCGATATTTAAACGCAACATCGATTGCCATGAGTGATAGTTGGAATTCCTGTAGCATCACTCCGGGTTCTAGTGCCCCAAGCTGCGTGATCAGCGTCCCGTCTGAGAGTCGCACCGATGTGTTTTCTGGATACAGGCTATCTTGGCTTCCCTGCTCCAGGGTGTAGGTGACACTACTGCCCAATCGCACCACGGCTTCCCTATGGCATTCGATATCGGAGTAACCTCGACCAAAGTCACCCCATGGCTCCCACCAAACCGACTCCGAACCGCAAAACCGATTATTGAGCTCTCGGGTATTTAAATTCAGCGTGTTGAATCCGTTCGAAATCATGGCATGGTATTTGAGCCCATCCAATGGTTCACCCGTGAACCAGATTCCTTGGCTCAAACTGGGGCGGAAAAAAGTTGTCGCCATGGAACGGTCGGGCCCCTCTTGGGCGTCAAAAGAACTATGAAGCCATTCGCGAGATCCAGGCACTTTGTTCTGCCCAACATGGGCTTCTAGCCCGCGGCTAAATTGGTAGCTAAGGGCAAAGGCCCGGAACCCAATCGGGTTGTTGTTGACGGTGTTATAGTCGATGTTAAGTAGGTACGAGAGCTCTGGCAGAAGAGTTTTTCCGGAGAAGATTAACCTGCCGCGGGGAACCGCAAAGTTGGTGCTGTTAAAAATCGGATTGGTATTCCCTGAACTGTCGATCCAGGATGATTCGTCTCTAAGGAATCCCGTATAGCGGAACGTATTCTGATGATTGATCTTTAATGAGAAGGGAGACTTGTCAAAACTCTTGGGGCGAATCACGATTCCGTTGTCGTACATCGCCAGATACTCAGCGGACGATAGCAGCAACGAATCCGCTTGCAAGCCGGCAGAGGAATCGCTCCGGTCGCTTGTATCTGGGTATGCCAAGAGCGAAAGGGGATCTTGCTCCTTGGGCGATTGCTCCTTGAGTGCTTGGACCTCAGCTGACAATCGATTGTTCTCCTCGATGACCGACTGAAGGGTTTGCTCCAGGTGATCAAAATCCGATGCGAACGGATTCTGGAGTGGTGCGGAAACAGGTGGCTCGGCTCTCGCGATACCGCTAATCCAAAATAATCCGAGTACTAGGATCGCGAGAGCTTTCCTAGCAGCCCAAAACTCAGCGATGTGGCGTCCATGCCGTCGCATATCGCAAAACCTCGTCCTTATCGCTGAGCCGTTGAGTTGCCATGTTGGGCTATGCTATGTCGAAAACACCCTGTCTCAAAAATCACGGGACTTTACAGACCTGGCATCCCAGGAACAAGAACCCATGTGCACACTCACCCTTTGAGGTATCGGCAGTATATTCCGGTTGGATGAATGGAAGTGGAAAGAGCGAATCGATGGACCAGCAAATTCTTCTTCAAGAACTACTCAAGACAGAATCTGGCCAGATCCAACGCCCTCGATTGCTAGCGAGCATCTCTAAGCAGATCAACCTATTGGGGTAAGTTTGCGGAGGGAAACGCCCCCTTTCACGCCTGCTTTTTATTGCGACGATAAGGTAACAGGGTGATAAATTTGTACGACCGTGCATACACACGATTAAAGCTCTGAAGCTAGGTTCCTTGTGATGAGTAGTATGTTTAACAACACTTGTCTTGCTGGCTCATTCTTTGCAACCTTTTTTCTATTGCAAGCAGATTGTGTTGGGCAGTTGTCATTGGGTGGTTTATTTCGTCCGGCTTCGGCTGAGAACGCTGCGGAAAGCGAACTTGAGAACGACGAAATTGAAACGGACCGAGATTCTTTTACAGCGTCCACAACGGTCGTTGGCAGTGGACGATTAGCCGTCGAATCGAGCTATTCCTTTATCGATAATCGCGACGTTTCTGAAACCCATAGTTTACCGGAACTCCTTTTCCGTTACGGAATCGGCGAGAAACTCGAATTTCGATTCGGCTGTAATTATGAGGTAGGAGGTGCGAGCGGTACTGACTCAGGGAATGTCCCTTTTAGCTTCGAAGCAGAGCCGGAAATCGAAGAGGAGACGAAAGTCTTGTACGGCATGAAAGTGCGGATCAGCAAACAAGAGAATTGGATCCCGGAGAGTGCCATTATTTTGCAGGGGCACACACCCACCAGCGGTGAAGAGACGGCTACGAGTTTCTCCTCTGCGTATATCTTCGGTTGGAAACTTCATAATGATAATGTGTGGGATTCTTCTATTCGATATAACGTTAGCAACCTCGAAGGCGATCGATTCAATCTATGGGCACCATCGACCGTATTGAAGGTGCCCCTAGGAGAGAAATGGAAGGCCCACGCAGAGTATTTTGGCATTTTTAGCGAAGGCCGAGAGAAAGAGAGTTCAATGCACTTTTTCAGTCCGGGAGTGCATTACTTGTTCACCTCGAATTTTGAGGTCGGTGTACGTGTGGGATGGGGACTCAACGATCAAAGTCCCAACTTCTTTAGCAATGTCGGGGTTGGCGTCCGGTTCTGATCATGAAACGGATGACGTTCTTTAGAAATCATTTTTGCCTCCCGATTAAGAAGAGAGGCTCATCGCCAGGCCCGCGATCAATTGTTACGAGTTGCACACTCGATTTCACTAAACATCACCAAAGGCAATGGCAAACGCAGCTTGAAAGATCAAGCTAGGCTTTTGAATTACTCGTGGTTCAGCATTGGAGTGTGCTGCGATTCAAGATGTGCTTGTTATTTCTGGCGGTCTGAATCGAGAAACGAGTGTAGGACTCAAAACCAAGCTATTACAGATCGTTGCAATGTTGACTCGGATGGCGATGAAATTCGATGAAGTTTCAGAATCACCGAGCGAGTATCGAGTATACTGTGGGCATCGACTACGAGCACCAGCACCATCCAGTTTCTAAGGTCCATGGTAGAGTTCCCACTCAGCCAAAAGGCAGGCGACTGGAGTCTCGAGTCGCTCCAGAAGCAGATCGAGGACATGACTGCTTTAAGCAAATAAGCAGGATCGTTCGCTTGTGGGCTCTGGCGAAAGACAGTCCACCTTTTCCTTTTCCCGTTGATTTCATGCCGGTCGCATCTGATCCAGCTGGGCGAGAACCGGCAACCAAGCAATCACATACAACCCAAGGTAATCTCTCATGACACACGAATCTGTCTCCCGACGCGAGTTTCTGGCTGGTTCTGCCGCAGGTGCTACGACACTTCTGATTGCAAAAGAATCCGCCTTGGCAGCGGACGGCAAAAAGACTTTCACCATCCTACACACCAACGACCTCCACTCGAACTTGATCGGGCTGGGTCCCGCGTCGGAATATACCCCCTTCAATCTCAACGACGACAAGACCCGAGGTGGGTTCGCGCGTCTGGCGACTATGATCGCGAAGAGGAAAGACGCTCGCAAAGATCAGGGGCCTGTGTTGGTGCTGGACGCAGGTGACTACAGCATGGGGACCGCATTCGGTGCCGCCATCCGCGAGACCGGCGGCGAACTGCAACTCCTTTTCCAGATGGGTTGCGATGTCACTACTTTTGGCAACCATGATTTTGACCTCGGGCCTGATGGCCTGGCCAAGTCCATCGAGGCGGCTGCCAAGGCTGGCCGGATTCCGGCGGTGGTCGCGTCAAATACTGACTTAGCCGCGAATGACGGAATGCTGACAGATCTTCAGCGTCTAGCCAAGGACGGCGTAATCCGACGCCACATCGTGATCGAACGCGGCGGTTTGCGCTTCGGTATCTTCGGATTGATGGGCAAAGAGTCCATCTACTACACCAGCGGCGCCGGTGCCATCACGTTCCCCGACGCCATCGAGACTGCCAAGGAGATGGTGACGCAGCTTCGCGAGACGGAGAAGGTGGACGTGGTGATCTGTCTCAGCCACGGTGGCCTGGAAAAAGGGAAAGACGGCCGATTCACCGACGGCGAGGACGTCCGCCTTGCCAAGGCCGTACCCGGCATCGACGTGGTGATTGGCGGCCATACCCACACCACACTCGCCGACGCGATCATTGTCAATGACCGCACGCCAGTGGTCCAAACCGGAAAGTATGGAGAAAACCTTGGTGAACTAGTGATCACGCTGGACGGCAGCAAGCTAACGGTCGAGTCATACAAATTGCACCCGATCGACGACACAATTCCCGGCGACCGGGCCATCGCAGATGAGATCGACAAATTCAAGAAGACTGTCACTGAGGTTGTTTTCGCGTCGCGCGGTTACAGTATTGATCAGCCGTTGGCGGTAATCCCGAGGGACCTGCCCAATACGTTCACCGATATCACCGCCAGCACACTCCTAGCTAATCTCGTCACCGATGCTTTTAGAAAAGCCACGAAAGCGGACATCGGTTTCACCGCCAATGGAATGATGCGCGCCGGCTTCACGCGGGGAAAGACGGGGGTGCAAACAGTCTATGACGTGTTTGCCGTGGCCCCGCTCGGCGCCGGGGTCGTAGACTCCACGGCTGGCAGCACCCTGGTGACGGCTTACTTCACGGGCCAAGAACTGAAGAACCTTCTTGAGTTCACCCTTGTGGATAGTCCGGCCCACCCCGGAGAATATTTCCCTCGCGCCTCTGGCTTGAGGTTCCGATACGACGCGTCTCGCCCAATGTTTGACGTTGTGACTGCCATCGAGATCGGAGACCTAGACCGTGGCTACCGTGCGATCGACATTACCGGGAAGGACGACCGGTTGTTTAGTCTCAGTTGCCCCCTGTACCTCGGCATGATTATCCTTGCCATCCCCAAGTACACAAAAGGCAAGCTAACTCTTGTGCCGAAGAGCAAGGACGGTCAACCCCTCAAATCAAAGACTGAGGCGCTCGACACACCCCGTGGCAGCACTCCGGATTTGCTACCGCCGCGAGGCTCGGTGGACAAAGAAAGTGTTGTCACCGTCGGAGACAAAGGTGCGATCCGAGAGATCAAGGAGTGGCAGGCGATCATGGACTACCTTCGGAAGTTACCCGCCAAAACAGGAGAGCTACCCGTGATTCCCGTGGATGAGCGAGCAAATGAGATGCGGGCAATAAAAGCCGTCTAAATTGAGGCAGCCAAACGGCTCCCCGCCGTGTCCATCCGGACGGTGGTATGAATTGGGCGGAAAAGCTCTTCAACACCAGTCGTCGCTTCCGATGGCAAACGATGGATAGCATCTTCGTATTGAGAAATTGCCTGCCAGGATTTCAGTGAGTCGTCTCAAACGACTTGGATTTCTGGGTGATGGCGGATTTCATGCAAAGTATCGACAGATTTTTGAAAGTCGAAGATATCATCTGGACTGAGAGGATTGTCCAATAACATAGGACGTTCGAGGCATGGAAACATCCGTACACCAAGATTGTCGAATACGCCCCCATCCGTAAACGATTGCAGAAAGGAATCACAAGCCAAGTTAGATTCTGATAACGCAAGGACTGAATTGAAGTCTCTGCTGAAATTCCAGAAGCTGGGCTTCGTCACGCAATCATTGCTGGAGAGCATTTTGTGAATCCCGCGCCAAGCACTCTGCATCAGCACGTTTCGAAGCGTTTGCAGTATCAGCTCTACACAAAATCGAAGTGGCTCCCCATTTGGTAGTTGAAATCCTTTCACCATCCACGGCTGAAAATGATCGGACTATTAAGAAAGATCTCTACGAGCGATCGGGTGCTACACTCTCTTGGAATCTTCGTCGCGAGCATCCGAATCAGGATGGCGAAATCCACAGGCCAGGAAATAGCCGATGGTATAGATGACAACCGTGGAATCGAGTGCACAGGGAACCCAGAAACCGCTCACGAATGGTTGCTGCGCATTGGATAGCACGAGCCAAACCATGAAGCTCTATTCCAGAGCGCTGTAGAGCAGGATAGGAACGCGCCACTGGGGAACCAAGGCCGCTAGTATCATGGCAAGTCCCATAATGCCGACCATGATACCCCAATGCTGGATGATAATCGTATATTGCTGCAGATACGGTAATTTAGCCACGTTCGGCATCGCCCAAGAGGGCAAGTAGGCATATAACCCAACTAAAGCTGTGCCGGCTCCCGTGAACAGAAAAAATGGTTTTACCGTTCGATGAAAAAATTGTCGAAGCGGCCGATCTGGTTTTTCGATGATGTTATGACCATTTTTTTACTTGTGCGGTAAGCGACACCGTGTTGGAACGATTGCGAGGCTTACTTAAAAAAGGGACTCGCAAAAATATGGCCGGTCCGCAAGGGACCGGCCGAAGGTTTTCCTACAGTCCGTTTGAAGACTGTGAATCGATATCAAACAAGCCTATCGGCTAGCTCCGCCTCCCTCTTGTAGCTTCTGCAGGACTTGGTCCAAATTGAAACTTCCGGGCTTCTGCCTAGGTGGGAATGCCTTGTAGGTATCCAGGTGTTGGCCGACAAAGCCGACCGCTGGCAACAACACGAACGCATGGTCCACTCTCCAGCGGTCGTAGTCCCCTGCCTCATGATCCGCTCGCTCAAAGGGATCGGTACGAAGGCAGAACAATTTTGGAAATCGCAGAGTCACCAAAGGCTCTTGCCAAACTTCGAGCCCGTGCCCACGTTGTTCCATGAACACGATCTTCCATCGGTTGTATCGAAGATTCGCCAAGCTGCCGTCATCAGTCCAGTAGAAAAATTCTTGACGAGGAGAATCTTTTACCTCACCCTTGAAGTACGGGATCAAGTTATATCCATCGACAAGAACCTTGTAATCGCGGCCGTTCGCTTTGTGACCCTTCATCAGCTTTTCTTTGATGTCAGGCTCGCCTGCCGCCGCAAGGATCGTTTGGAGCATATCTTCGTGAGAACATACGCCGTTGAAAACCGTTCCGGGCTTAATGGTACCAGGCCAGCGGATCATGCAAGGAACGCGATAGCCACCTTCCCAGTTCGAGTTCTTTTCATTTCGGAATGGGGTGCTACCACCGTCTGGCCAGGAAAAACACTCGGCACCATTGTCAGTGGAATACATCACTATGGTATTGTCCGCCACACCGAGCTTATCCAGTTTGTCAAGAATTTGTCCAACATGACCATCGTGCTCGACCAAGCCGTCCGGATAAATGCCCAATCCCGTTTTGCCATCGGACTCCTTCTTTAAGTGGGTCCAAATGTGCATGCGAGTCGAGTTCCACCAAAGAAAAAACGGTTTGTCGGCCTTCACCGCGCGGTCCATAAAGTCCATGGCGCCGTTAGTGACTTCTTCATCTACAGTCTTCATGCGCTCGATGGTTAACGGACCGGTGTCCGTGATCTTGCCATTAGCAAACGACTTGATGACTCCGCGAGGGCCAAACATCTTCTTTAATTCAGGGTTCAACTTGAAGTAATCTGGATGCTCGGGCTCTTGCTCGGCATTCAGGTGATACAGATTGCCTAGGAACTCGTCGAAGCCGTGATTGGTTGGCAAATGCTCATCGCGATCACCCAAATGGTTTTTACCATACTGAGCGGTCATATACCCATGATTTTTCAGCAAGGCAGGAATGGTCGGGTCCTTTTCAGACAGCCCTTCCTTAGCGCCAGGTAGGCCAACTTTGAGCAGCCCAGTTCGGAATGGGCTCTGTCCAGTAATGAAAGCCGCTCGTCCGGCGGTGCACGACTGCTGTCCATACCAATCCGTGAACAGTCCGCCTTCCTTGGCGATTCGATCGATGTTCGGTGTGCTGTAACCCATCATACCGCGGTTGTAGGCGCTGGGATTGTTCCACCCAATATCATCGCCCCAGATGATCAAAAAATTTGGCTTTTTACCGGCCTGAGCGGCGGTTGTCGAAACGAGTCGATTGTGTTTCGCCAAAATGAGCTTGTCGGCATCAGAAAGTTCGTTCGAGCTTGCTGTCTTGCCAGTTGGTTGAACAAAGCTCCCTTGCTTGGCTTCAGGCGGGTCTGCTGCATTGACTGTTTTCCTTGGAATACCAAAGGAACACGTTGTTGCGACGACCCCCGAGACGACCGCAAGCCCATAAGCCCGGCGGATTTTTGAAAATAGACCCGACCATTTCATAGAATTACTCCTTAGAAAAACGGAACCGAACACTTGTTGAAAAAACGAAGTGTTGAAATACGAGGCGAATAGTGTACCCTAAACTTGATAGACGTTTTGTTCGAATGTCTATAAGCGCAGTATTAATCTGTGTTGAAGTTCGAGAGCGATTTCGTTTCGAAATTCGCTGATAAGAAACGAAATCTGGCGACGTGCAAGTAGAATAAGATCCACGTAAATTTGAATCAACGAACACAACTGCTCCGTTTTGGCACACATCTGACTCGCAATCAGTAGCATCCCTACACAGTAGCATCCATCCAATGATCGAAAACCGTTTGCATCCGGAGCGAAAAGTCAGCGCTATCTTCCTTCCGTCTGATTTTTCCGAGGGGAGCGAAATCGCATTTATCCACGCCTTGAAATTGGCTTTGGCGAGCAAAGCGCTCCTGACAGTGCTACACGTGCAACCGAATTCCACAGCCAACTGGGAGGATTTTCCAGGCGTGCGTGAGACGCTCGAAAGATGGAAGCTGATTCCAGATGGAAGCCCGAAAAGCGCTGTTGCCAAGCTCGATATCGAGGTGCGCAAAGTTATCGCCAACAACAGCGATCCAGTAAAGGAATGCATTAACTATCTTCAGGTGAATGACGCGGATTTAATCGTCTTAGCTGTGCACCCGAGGGAGGGAATCATGCGATGGCTTGGAAAATCCGTGGGAGAGCCGATCGTGCGCGATGCGAAGCAAATGACCCTTTTCCTCCCTAACGGTGTAAACGGCTTTGTGTCGCGAGAAGATGGCTCGGTGACACTTCGAAATATTTTGATTCCGATTGCTGAAACACCCGATCCACAACCCGCAGTGGAAGCGGTCATGCGTTTGATAGAGAACCTGGAACTCTCAGCTGGAACGGTTACTCTTCTTCGAGTGAACCCACCCGTGGATGCGAAACCAGTTGTCATCCCCGACGACTCCGGTTGGACCTGGAACGAACTTGTGCTAGATGGCGATCCGGCACACATGATCCTCAAGGCAGCGGACCAGCTCAGCGCAGACCTAATTGTGATGACAACCGATGGTCCAGACGGATTTCTTGATGGGCTCCGCGGGACGACGTCCGAGCGTGTCTTGAGCAGAGCGAAATGCCCTGTTGGAAATCTCCCTGTCGATTCCCTACTTGGATGATGGAATGATAAAAAGCAACGCTTCGAATAACAAGCTCGCAGACTATCTCCCGATATTGTGGCCAGTGCTGCTGGTCGTTTGGTGCGTTTTGCTCTGTTTCGTTCCTGACCCACGTCCGTTGAGCGCACCAGACTGGGCTGTGGATGGGATTCGTTCGACACTAAAAGTATCGGAATCCGCATCCCGAGTCGTTGCGACGATCGCATTGCGGGCTTGTGGATTGGCTTTGATAGGTGTTTTCCTATCGCTCAGCTTAAGTCAAATTTCTAACAAGTTCGCCGTGCCCTTTGTCTTGATACTGACGCCGCTGCTGGCCGTTCTCTGTCAGTGGATTAACTATGGGTACTTCCCGATATTCCTGCAATTACAACTCGGCGTAACAAGTGCAGTTATTGGAGCGTTATTCGGGCTGTCATTACGACGTAACTTGATCGCTGGCGGAGTGCTCGTGATCTTGATCGCAGGACTCTATCTTTGGGGTACCAATACGGGTATCTCAGACGATCTGGCCAACGATGCACGCGCTACAGGGGAGTACCTGCTTGCGAATGCAGAAAGCGTTCCTAATGGTGACGCTGGCTTTGCAAAACTTCTCGAACTGGCTTTCTTGTTTGCAGAAGACAATTCGCATGGTACCGACGCCATTCATCCGAACAAGGCTGCGATCCTAGCGCTAGGCGTCATCTTAGGTGAAGAACGCGTGGCCAAAGTGGCTCAGCGACCCATCCAACTCACCCGCGTTCCGGAGATCGCCGCGCTGCGCAATCGGGTCACCTTGCGAGGGAGAAACGATTTGGCGCGTCACTTCTCGGTCAGTGCGGCTTTGGTCGTACTGTCCGACGAGAATCGATCGATGACCGTGGGTATTGTAAAAGAAATGATGGATGCCACGGAGGGAGGCTCGGGGTTTTCATTCGTCGATTTAATGGCCGATCGTGCCGGTACGCTCTTGGCCGTTGCTGCAACCAAGAATCGTTCCAATGCTCGCAACCTTCATACACGTATCGGTCGGGGGGTCGTCATCGCCGATTTTTTCCCAGAAATTGATGGCCTCCCTGAAGGACTCACGGGCGATGTCTTTCAATCCGAATATGGTGGTCTCGGCGGAAAAGAAACGCTGAAACTGGCGGAAGAGATCGAGCGACGTATTGCGGCCTGCCAAGCACTTCAAACCATCGAATGACTACAGTAATATTCGAATTCGATTTCCCTGCTATCGATGGTTATTGCACTATTGATTCGGTATATTGAGTCGATCGCACGAACCTCGCCCGAATCGCCACGTCATGCCCCCACCGATCCGATAACTTGCATTGGAGGTCGTGGTGGAATCGCCGAGTTGCTCGGTATCACGAAACATTCCGCCTGCCATCATATCTAAGTCGATACCTTGCAAGAAATCCTGGATACCAATCACGCCAGTAATGCGATGCTGATTGGTCACGCCCATTGAGCCCAGCGAGTAACGTACTGCGGCGAGATCTCCTCATCGGAGTTTAGTCGCTTAAGAGTGGCTAATTCAGGCTTTGCATTCCAACGGGAGACGGTGAAGCGATAGAAAAATTCCTACTCTTAGATCGAATGAAATCGCTACGAGTGCGGTCGGAGATGGAGGTGATTCCTTTTCTTGGTTGATTCAACAATCGGTAGTTAGTCGGCACCAAAATCATCAAGGCGTTACTAAAACGCTCACTTCTTTTTATCAAGAATCTTGTCTAAATCTTTTAAATCGCTGTTTTGCACTTCCATTTGAAGTGCCGCTTGGCGGCGGGATTCAATGGTGGCTCGCAAGGTTGACGATTTTGTCGCAACAAAAACCGCATCTCGACTGAACTTGTGCTTAATGCGTACGCCATCTTCTTCAACAACCCATTGCACCGGATGAACACCATCCGCGTCAACTCGAAAGACATCGGTCGGCTGACGGAGCCAATGTGGTAAGTCGTATCGATACGAAAATTCGCGTGGTTCGCCGAATTGGAAAGTGCTATCCTTTTCGCTGGGTACATAGTCCAAGTCGAGCGTGAAGAGCAACGCGCACTCTTCACTCACGATCGAAGCACAATCCCAATCCAGTTTGCCTTGCGCGTTGAGAACCCTGTCAAACCTGTATGCATCACCCGCCAAATAAATGGGTGATAGCATATGGATCTCACGGCCTATCCGCATCATCGGTTCCCAAGTGTCGGGAAATTTGACTAGCGACTTAACGCTTAAATTGAACCAATACAACGATGTGATTCGGGTCGCGAGCGCATGCATGGCTTGAGCACGCAGCTCATCCGGGGTTGGTGATCTGCGTGTTCGACCACTGAAACTAAATCCACCTCCCCATCCATCATGAGGGCCTTGTGACCAATACGCGACAGGCATCGGACGGCTGAGCTCGCGTAGACTGCGGCACATGTCGCCGATCGTTTCAAGCGGAGCACCCCAGCTAATTCGCTTGCCACCCCA
>Ga0315899_10005325_pt1 | contig 13891 bp, 15 predicted proteins | sample LakEriMetagenome_2_FD_203518 | JGI IMG/M metagenome (GOLD analysis project Ga0315899, IMG submission 203518) | Freshwater fungal communities from buoy surface, Lake Erie, Ohio, United States - Buoy 4 MA112 | ecosystem: Environmental > Aquatic > Freshwater > Lake | place: USA: Lake Erie, Ohio...
CGTCATAACGGCGGCTTAGTCCGCTGATGTCGGCGGATTCGCGCAGGAGACTTTGTGGCAATATCGTTGGCTGAAAGGGTGAAAGTGCAATCACGCCGGCTGACGTCATTGCCAGTCGGGGCGGCGCTTGTCGGCTTGCTTTCTGCTTTATGTGCGGTTCAAACTGCGCGCCTGCTTTGGGTATCGGTAACGCCGGTGGGCCCAACTTCACAATGGGGTGCGCCGGCCGTGAATGTTATTCCGCCGTCTGGGCGGCTTGCACTTTTCAGCGGTTTTGATCCTTTTTATCGTGCGGATGCCTCTGTCGCGACAACGCAAAATGTTACATCGTTGAGCTTGGTTTTATTTGGCGTGCGTGCGAACGAGAGTTCCGGCGGCGGGGCTGCCATTATCGCGGGCGAAGATGGCATTCAAAATAGCTACGCGGTGGGAGAGGAAGTCGCGCCAGGTGTTACGCTCAATTCCGTTGCTTTTGACCATGTTGTTTTGTCGCGCGGCGGCGTTAAAGAATCCTTGTATCTTGACCAATCGGTCCCCGCTGAAACCGTGAAGCCGTCCGGCGCACCCTCTCAAGCCCCATCTGCGCCCGTCAAAGATGGCGGATTGAATGCTGAGACGCTTCAAAAAACTATTGGCTTTGCGCCGCGCAACGAAGGCGGCCGTGTCACTGGCCTTGTCTTGCAAGCGCGAGATGACGGCACGATGCTGCGCCTCGCAGGTTTTCTTGCGGGCGATGTTGTTGTCGGGGTCAACGGACGTCCCATATCTTCGGCGGCAGACATTGCCGCGCAATTTCGGCCAGGTGCCCGCTTAAGTTTCGAAGTCGAACGCGGCGGTTCGAAGGTCCCCATAGCTCTAAATTTGGAACAATAGTGATCCGTAAACTTACTTCATTGCTCGCGTGTAGCTCTCTGATCCTTGCCGCTCCATTGGCTGCGCAGCAGACTTTAAATGTCCGCGACGCCGACATCCGCGCCTTTGTGCAGGATGCTGCGCGCGTAACGGGGCAGACATTCATCGTCGACGGACGTGTAAACGGGAAAGTTTCTGTCGTCACCGACCGCCCGCTGTCGCGTTCCGAATATTTTGAAGTATTTTTGTCGACGCTGCGGGCAAATGGATTGGTTGCTATTCCCATGCGTGGGGGTGGCTACCGCATTCAACCGTCTGATGGAGCAGCCACGCAACCAAGTCGGATCGGCAGCCAAGCCGCGACCGCTAGCCAATTTGTGACCGAAGTTTTCCGGTTGCGCTCAATTGACGCTACGAGCGCGGTAGAAACGCTTCGTCCTCTTATCAGTCGCGAGGGCTCGCTTACGGCAAACCGCAGCGCCAATAGCCTTGTTGTTGCCGATTATGCCGACAATATCCGTCGTATCCGTGACCTCATCCGCCAAATTGACCGCGACAGTGCCGCTACCCAGATTGTTAATTTGGACAATGCTGGTGCGCGTGAAATTGCAACTGCGCTGCAAGGGTTAGCTGGTCAAGGTGGCGGGGAGGGTGGACGATCACCTGTCTCGATTGCTGCGGTTGATAGCAGCAACGCTATCGCTTTGCGCGGCGACCCAACCTCGGTTGCCCGCTTTGCCGCAATGGCAAAGCAACTGGATGAGCGCGCGCAATCCGGTGCCGAAATTCGGGTGTACCGACTTGAATTTGCGAATGCTGAAACACTCTTGCAAACGGTTCAGTCGCTCATCGGTGGTCAGAGCGGCAATCCGCAGTCCGGTGACCTACCTCCAGTTGCTGCGGCAACCAGTGGCGGTACGCCGGCGCCGGCATCTGCACCTGTAATGGCATCAGCCTCTGGCTCGGGCATGAATGGTATTGGCGGGCGCGGACCCATAGTCGTGACACGCTATGAAGGCACAAACGCCCTGATCGTTGCTGCCAATCCAGAGGTGCAGCGCACTTTGGGTGAATTGATACGCCAGCTTGATACCCGGCCTGAACAGGTTTTGGTCGAAGCCATCGTTGTCGAAATCGGCAATGAAGCCGCGAAAAAGCTTGGCGTTCAATTCCTTGTGGGCGGGAAAGACGCGCCGTTTGCTGCAACCAACTATACTAATGCAACGCCCAACATCTTGACCATTGCGGGCGCCGTTGGGGCCGAGCAACTGTCGCGTACAACGACGACTGTAAATGGTAATACAACCACCACAGCAACCAACAGCGCGTTAGGCGATGGATTGCAGCAAGCAGCGGCTGCCTCAATATTGAGCGCCACCGGCGGTTTTGGTGGTTTTGCGCTTGATGTGGGCAAAAATGCTGTTTTTGGCACCATCATTAACGCTATTGCAGCGGACACAGAATCCAACCTGTTGGCAACGCCGCACATCGTGACGCTGAACAATCAAAAGGCAAAGTTCCTTGTTGGCCAAGAAGTGCCCGTTAGCACCGGCGAACAATTGTCAGCGAACTTTGAAAATGCGTTCCGAACTGTGCAACGGCAAGAGGTTGGTATTAAGCTTGAAGTTACGCCGCAGGTTAATGCGCAGGGCGACGTAAAGCTGTTCCTGAAGCAAGAGGTATCTAGCGTCGCCGGTCCGGTGTCTTCTCGCTCAAGCGACCTCATTCTTAATAAACGTGAATTTGAGACTACATTGACTGTTGGCGATGGTCAGTTGCTGGCCATTGGCGGTCTGCTCAATGATGATGAGCGGCGCACTATAGAACGTATTCCATTGCTGAGTGACATTCCCCTTATTGGCGAGTTGTTCAAATCACGCAGTCGCAGCCGCAGCAAAACCAATTTGATGGTGTTTATTCGTCCTACAATTTTACGCAGTCGCGAAGATGGCGACCGCTTAACGGCACGGCGCTATGACTATGTGCGCGACATGCAACGGGTACGTAACCCCGATATGGAACCAAGCATTGACGAGCTGTTGCGGGACTATATGGGCGCGACCCCGCCAGCAGAGCCCAGTACACGCGTAAATGACATCGTGATCGGGGCAGATGGTAATTTGACGCGGCAACCCGCAAGCGGTCCGCTTCAACCGACAGAGGTGCCGCCAAGCTCTGTTTCCGCAACCAGCGGGGATGGACAATCGTGATACGCCAGGGGGTAACACCTGAACACGATATATTGGCGAATGCCGAGCCCGCAGGGCAGCTGACTGCCGCGCATATTAAACCATTGCTTGATTTGCCTTATGCCTTTGCCAAAACGCACGGTCTGGTAATACGCCACGAAAGCAATGACCGTTTGGTGGTAGCGATGCGCGAGGGCGCTGATCCAATCATGCTGCTGGAGGTGCGCCGTTTTTTGGCAATGCCATTCGATGTTGAAATGTCGGATAACCAAACATTTGACCGATATTTGTCCGACCATTACGCCATGGACGGCAGCGCGGCCGCGATGGCGGGGTCTATCGGGAACAATGACGGCGATTTATTGTCCGACATGCTGCCGAGTGCGGACGATTTGCTAGACAGTGCAGACGACGCGCCTGTCATCCGTTTGATTAACGGCATCATCGCTGAGGCTGTTCGGCAGGGCGTGTCCGATATTCATATCGAGCCATATGAAACGGGCCTAGTTATTCGCATGCGCGCCGATGGCGTCTTGCAAGAACGGCTTCGCTTGCCAGCCAATGTTGCGCCTGTGGTGGTGAGCCGTATTAAGGTGATGGCGCGGCTAGACATCGCTGAGCGCCGTATTCCACAGGACGGTCGTATTGGCTTGACGCTTGGCGGAAAGCTGGTGGATGTTCGCGTATCAACATTACCAAGCCGCGCTGGGGAGCGTGTGGTGATGCGTATCCTCGACAATGAAAATGCGGGCATATCGCTTGACCTGCTCGGTATGTCTGAGGACGCTCTTATAATCTTGCGCGAAGCGTTGGCTGAACCCAATGGCATTATCCTCGTCACTGGCCCTACAGGGTCGGGTAAGACCACTACGCTATATGCGGGCCTGAAACGTTTGAATGACGGTTCGCGCAATATCCTGACGGTTGAAGACCCAGTAGAATATGCCGTCGAAGGCATCGGCCAAACGCAGGTGAATGCAAAAGTAGGCATGACATTTGCCGCTGGTTTGCGAGCGATATTGCGGCAGGACCCCGACGTAGTGATGGTTGGAGAAATCCGTGACCGCGAAACCGCCGACATTGCTGTTCAAGCTGCGCTGACGGGGCATCTTGTTTTGACTACGGTCCACACAAATGATGCCTTGGGTGCGATTACGCGTATGCGCGACATGAAGGTTGAGCCGTTCCTGCTTGCTTCAACATTGCGCGCGGTTATCGCCCAGCGACTTGTGCGCAGGCTGTGCCCAGCGTGCCGCGAAACGGTTCAAGCTGAGGGTAATGCTGCTTCCTTGCTTGGGTTTGATAAAGGCACAGCTGTATACAAGGCCGTTGGCTGCGCCGAATGCAACAATACTGGATTCCAGGGACGTATTGGTGTGTTTGAGGCGGTGCGCGTTGATGACACCATCCGACGTCTCATTAACGATGGCGGTGATGAAGCTATATTAGCGCGGCATGCATTTGTGAACCAACCTAATCTGAGCGCAGCAGCGCGTAAATTGGTGCGCAGTGGGGAGACCACGCCGGAGGAAGCCATTCGCATTTCGCGCCGTGAAGACATCGTTGATGCCTGAATTCGCCTATCACGCCATCGACCCGGATGGGCGCGAACGGCGCGGACGCATATCTGCGGCCAATGATGACATGGTGCGTGAGCAACTGGTATCAAAGAAGCTGTACATCATAACCGTTATGCCGGCTGAAGCGCGCGCGTCGGCTTTTGCCAACCTGCCATTTAAGCGGCAGGCACGGCTGAGTACAAAGCAACTTACATTGTTTACGCGGCAATTGTCCTCATTGGCTCAAGTGTCGCCCTTGGAAGAAGCCTTACGCACGATTAGCCGTCAAAGTGAACAGCCCCATGTACGCCAGATATTAACGGATGTGCATGCAGGCGTTGTCGAAGGGCAGCGTTTGTCAGAAGCAATGCGGCGCGAGAGCAATAGCTTTCCTGCCTTGTATCGCGCGATGATCGCGGCAGGTGAAGGGGCGGGAACCTTGCCGCTGATCACAGATCGTCTCGCGGTGTTGCTCGAACGTCAGGCTGAAATGCGCGGTAAGCTCATCGGTGCCCTTGCATATCCAGCGATTTTGTCACTTGTAGCAACATTGGTCGTTATGGGATTGATGGTTTCGGTTGTCCCAAGGGTCGTTGAACAGTTTGACAATGTGGATCAACAGTTGCCGCTCATTACGCGGATCGTGATTGGTATTTCCGCGTTTTTGGCGAGTTATTATTGGGCGCTCATTCTCGTTGTTGTCATTGGTGCGTTTCTGTTCGCACAAGCTTTGAAGCGGCCCGCTTTCCGTATGTCGGTCGACCGTAATATTTTACGCATTCCCCTATTGGGAAAGCTTTTGCGCAACCTGCATGCAGCGCGCATGGCGCGCACATTGGCTACAATGGTCGCAAGCCGATTGCCTTTGCTGGAGGGGCTGCGGCTGACGGGCGGCACAATTCGGAACAAGGTCCTTTCGGCCGCCAATGATGATATTGTAGAAGCTGTGCGCAGCGGAGGTAGCCTGTCGGGTGCAATGCGGACCAGCGGCGTTTTTCCACCGCTTTTGGTATATCTCACCGCCAGTGGCGAGAGCGCCGGCCAGCTTGATCAGATGCTTGAGCGCGCTGCCGAGTATCTGGAGCGCGAATTTGATAACTTTACCAGCACAGCGTTGTCCCTGCTTGAACCACTTATCATTGTGGCGATGGGCGGCGTTGTCGCTGTCATAATATTGGCAATTTTGCTGCCTATACTTCAACTTCAAAACCTTTCGGGACTTTAGACATGCTCCGCATATTGTTTCACCTGCTCACTGACACAAATCTTCCACCCGCCAAGTTCAGGCGGAAAAAGACGAAATTAGAACGCAACGGATTTACGCTTGTCGAAATGATGGTGACGTTGTTTATTTTGGCATTGCTGACCACGATTGTCGCGATCAATGTTCTGCCGAACCAAGATAAGGCCATGGTGCAAAAGGCAAAGGCCGATATTGCAGTGCTGGGTCAAGCGTTGGAAACCTATCGGCTCGATAATCTTACCTATCCAGACGTTGGAGCAGGCCTTCAGGCTTTGGTTACGCCGCCCACTACAAGTGGAATGCGTACCGAGGGCTATATCAAAAAACTACCGATGGATCCATGGAACCGCCCTTATCAGTACAGCATGCCCGGAAAAAATGGTGCTTTTGATATCTATTCGCTTGGTGCCGACGGCGCGCCCGGTGGCGAGAATGAAAATGCGGATATTTACGGCGCTTAAGACGCCGCATTCTGGAAATATAAAGCCAAGCGAGCAGGGCTTTACATTGGTAGAGCTGATGGTGGTGATATTCATCATTGGCATCGCTAGCGCAGCAGTCGTGATGACGGTGCGGTCGCCAGATCGCGGGGTCCGTGATGAGGCGGAGCGCTTTGCCGCCCGGGTAGCGGCGTTGCGTGACAATGCGATTGTGCAGTCACGCAGTATGGCGGTCACCATCCGTCCCTCAGGTTATGGTTTTGAGAGACGGGACAATGGTGCATGGGTTCCCCTGTCAGAGGCGCCCTTTACATCTACGGACTGGCAAAGCGGAACGTCTGTTCAGATGTCAGGCGCGCGCCAAATGCGCGTTGCGTTTGACAGCACTGGCATGCCCTCCAGCGCCGCTAATATCATTATCAAGCATGACAATGTTGCGGTGACGCTTGCGCTGGCGGCAACCGGGGATGTCCGCGTTGTTCGTTAAGTCCCAACTACAGCGCAACGGTTTTACCTTGCTAGAGATCATGGTCGCTTTGGCAATATTTAGCCTTGCCGCTTTGGCGATGGTCCGGCTGCAGGGATATTCAGTGCGCTCGACAGCCAATTTGGTCGATAGCGGCATGGCGTGGCAGGTTGCGCGCAATGTGGCGGTTGAGATATTGTCTAACCCCGCGCCACCCACTTTAGGCGAAACACGCGGCGAAGAGGTCAATGGCGGTCAGAAGTGGATATGGACGGCAACCGCCAGCCCAACCGATGACAGTCGTCTCGTTATGGTGGATATTGTGGTCACAGGCTCAGGCAACGCCGCGCTGCGTAAGGCCCGCTTATCCATCGCAAGGCCCATTGAGCAGTGACCAATGTCCGCAGCACAGACGCTGGCTTCACGCTGATTGAGCTGCTCGTCGCGCTGGCTATTTTTGCGTTGATCTCCGTTGCAGGCGTTATGCTTCTGCGTTCCGGCACTGACACGCAAATTGCCGTGAAAAAGCGCTTGGAGGAAATGGCGTTGTCACACCGTCTAGCCAACAGCTTGGAAGGCGATCTAGCGCAAGCTATTGCACGGCCAGTGCGCGATCAATCAGGACAAGCTGTGCCGGCTTTTACGCAAGGGGATGCAACCGTCTCGGGTGCATTATTTGGATTTGTCCGGGCAGGTTGGTCTAACTATGATGCAGCGCCAAGGGCAGGCCTGCAGCGCGTGGCTTATGTTCTGGAGGATGGGGCGCTTAAGCGTTTAAGTTGGCCGATGTTGGATGGTGCTGCCCCTGCAGATGCGGGAACTTTGCTCGAAAATGTTGCGTCCGCGAATGTCGACTATCGCGATGATAAAGGGCAGTGGCGTGGTGACTGGAGCGCGGCAGATGCCGATGCTTTGCCGCGCGCAGTGGCGTTGCGCGTGACGGTGAAGGGCAAGGCAGAGGAACGTTTGCTCTTCCTCGTCGGGCCGCAAACACGTGTTCCGCCGGCCAGCATTGAAACAAGCCCAGATCAATGATGCCTGCTAAACCCTCGGAACGCGGTGCTGCGCTGCTGTCGGTATTGTTGATGGTGGCGGTGCTGGCTGTGATTGCCGCTACAACGCTTGACCGGCTGACTCTGTCGAGCAAATTGACGTCAAATGGTAACGCTTTGGCGCAAGCGCGTATGTTTACCTACGCCGCAGAAGCGATTGCGGCCGCACGGATTGAGGATCTGCTGGCGCGCGATGCGGCACAGACTTCGCTAGAGGGAAATTGGCTCGGTAAACCGCAAAGCTTACCTATTCCCTTGGGTTCAGCGACCGCGACGCTGCGTGATGCCGACAATTGCTTTAACTTGAATAGTCTGGTGACCGACGTAGATGGGCGCTATCTGGCAAATGCAACAGGCACTTCACAGATGATATCACTTATGGTCGCCTTGGGCACTGATGAAAATACAGCGCGCAATATAGCCGCAGCGGCCACAGATTGGGCTGACAGTGATATTACGCCAGTTGCCAATGGTGTTGAGGATGATGCCTATCGGTCCGCGACAACACCCTATCTGGCTGCCAACAGGCTATTCGCACACCCGAGTGAACTTCGGGCGGTGAAGGGCATAACACCAGCTGTTTATGCCAAGCTTCAAGACTGGATTTGTGCTCTACCTACATCAGCCTTATCTCCGCTGAACGTAAACACATTACTGCCTGAGCAAGCACCTTTGTTGGCGATGCTATTTGCGCCTGGTAAGATGAACCTATCGACCGCGCGCAGCTATCTCGCCAAGCGGCCTTCGAATGGCTATGGCAGTCTCATTCGATTCTGGGCCGCACCTGAACTTGCGGCACTTGAGCCGACTTCTCAGGTGCAAGGGCAAGTTAAACTGACGAGCAACTATTTCCTTTTGAACACGCAAGTTTCATTTGGCGAACTGACCCTTGCTGGACAATCGATGATTGTGGCGTCTCCGGCGCCCGCGCGCGTTGTTTGGCGCAGCTGGGGGGAAGAAGAGTGACCCTCATGCTCACACGCTTTCCCACGACAGTGGGTGATGACCCTAATATCTTTCGGGTATCCGAAGGCGTGTGGGAAGCGGCGGGCCTTCTGTCAGAGTTTGAGGCTGCCGCTGACGATGCAACGGTAATGGCGGTTGTGGCGCCTCAGGATGTCCGAAACAATTGGTTTACCTTTCCAGAACTTGAAGCACGGCAAGCCATGACTGTTGCTAAACTGCGTGCCTCCGAACAAGCGCTTGGGTTGGTTCATTGCAGTGCTGGGGTGGATTTTGACGGGTCCTCGGTAACCGCGGCCATCGCGCCAGACGTCATGCAATATGGTCTAGACCGGCTTGCAGCGCGGGGGATAAATCCTGATATCGTCATACCTTTCGCGCTCGTTTTGAACACCGGTCCGGATGGCTTTTTCAAGGCAGAACTGGACGGCGTGTCGGTATTGCGTGGTTCCGGAATAGCCATTCCAGATGAACAGGTTCTTCGCGATATATTCATTGGTGCCGACAAAGCGATCGACATAGAAACAAATGCCCTACGGTCTATGCTGCTATCGGCAAGCGCCGCACCCGTGCTGAACATGCGCGAAGGAATATTCGCAAAAAGGGAGCGCACGGTTTGGACAACCGAAGCGCAACGCACTTGGGTACAGCGGATATTGATAGCCATCGCTGCTCTTACATTGATGATCACTCTGGTGACGCTGTCAAAATACTGGATCGCTACCAAAGCCGAAAACGAAACGGCGTTGGCGGCTGCACAGAAAATTGATCCATCTATTCACGACATAAACCAAGCCGAAAGTGCGCTCACCAACGCGTTAAATCGAAAGGGTATTGTGCAGGGAAGCTTTACACCGCTTTCCGCCGCCTTGTGGCGTAGTGTTAAGGCTTCGCCTAACGTATCGGTACGAGAGATGCGTTTCACGCCTGACGGCATTTTGTCCGTTGTTCTTGCAGCCCCCACAGCGGATAACATCAACAAAACGCTTCTGGGCATTCAGCAAGACGGTTTTAAAATTACGGCGACCCCGCGCCAAGATGCAAGCGGTTCAACATTGGTCGATATCACCATGAGGATGCCATGATAGAATCGGTTCGTTTATGGTTTGCAGCCCTGACGCAGCGAGAGAAATGGCTGGTGGCGACAGCCGGTATCTTGGCGGGGTTGTCTATCGCTGTTTTCGCAATCATTATGCCAGCACTGTCCGTTGTGGAAAAGGCTGCGTTAGACCTCGATGAGGCGGTGCAGCGCCGGGGCCGAATTGTGGCCAAGGTCGCATCGACACAAGGTCAGCTGTCGGTTGCACGCACGGCTGCTGCTGAGGACATCGGCCTGCTGGTTACCCAGAGTGCAGCTGAAAAAGGCTTTGATGTCATAAAGTCTGCAAACGCAGCGCCGGGTCAGATCAGCATTCGGATTGACCAGGCGCGAGCACCGGCTTTTCTGGCTTGGGTAAGCGAGTTGGAGGCACAAAATATTGTCGTGCGCACGGTCACTTTGCGTTCTGGAGCCAATGGAACCGTCACTGTTGAGGCCCAAATGCAGATGGGCGCACAATGAAACGTGGATACATCATTGCCTTGGCTGTGATACTCGCGGTTTGCCTTGTAATTTTTATACCCTTGCGTGCGGTTGTCGGAGGCGAAGGGGTAACAGCACGTAAGGTTGAGGGCATTATCTGGGATGGCTCGGTACGCGATCTGCGCTTGGGCACCTTGCCCGTTGGTGACGTCAACGCGCGCTTGTTAATATGGCCACTGTTTCTGGGTCGTGCAGAATTTCTTGTTTCGCGCGGCGATGCACCCTTGGCACCGGGGATAACCGCTTCTGTTGCGCGCGGGATCGGGGGTATGTCGGTCCATGACCTAAATGCCACTTTGCCAGTCGGTTCGCTTTTGGCGCCATTTCCGGCAGAAAATATTCAATTTGAAGGCTTCTCGGCACGTTTTGCTGCAGGTCGATGCCTTGAAGCTGGCGGACAAGCGCGCCTGACACTGTCCGACAGTGTACCAGGGCTCAACCTACAAAACGGGATGCTGGGCAAACCACGCTGTGATGGAGCGCGTCTGCTGCTGCCACTGGTCAGTCAATCGGGTATGGAGCGGGCTGATATTCGACTTTCAGCTGACGGCACATACACCATTGCAGTAACGCTTGACGCGAACAGAGGCGACCAAGCAACGCTTTTGAACCTCTCGGGATTCCGACCTGTGGCTGGTGGCTACCGGCTTGTCCAAAAGGGTCGGTTCTGAGCAAGCTTTTATCGTCATTAGGTGAAGCGCAGTTCGCTCTGCCGTTCTGGTATCAGCTGATCTCGTTCGTCATCTTGGGCGCAATTTGGGGCAGTTTCGTCGCCGCTTTGTGCAGCCGCTGGCCAATTGGAGAGCAGATATCAAACGGACGGTCACGGTGTGATGCGTGTCAGACGACGCTTGCGCCTAAGGACCTTGTTCCGATTTTTTCCTTTGCTCTGCTGAGGGGCAAATGCCGATATTGTCGCCAAAACATTGGTTTAGGCGCTTTATATACCGAGCTAATCTCCGCTGCGATTGGACTATCGGCGATACTTTTGGTTCCAAGCGAGCCAGCTCTGGCTATGGCCGTGTTTGGTTGGCTGTTGCTGCCATTGATCATAATGGATTATCAGCGATTGTGGTTGCCTAACCGGCTTGTGATCGCCCTTGCAGGGGTAGGCACTGTCGGTGGTTGTTTCCTTTTACCCGATAGTATTTGGACAGATAGGGTCATTGGCGGTGCTTTGGGGTTTTTATCGCTTGAGGCCATTCGTCAGGGGTTCCGAAAAATCCGGAACAAAGAGGGCATGGGGGGCGGCGATCCTAAATTATTTGGGGCGATTGGTATCTGGCTGGGCTGGCAGCTTTTGCCGATGACGTTGCTCTTGGCATGCCTAATCGGCTTTGCACATGTTGCTACGGTCTATGTCCGCGACAGAACGCTTCCATTACGCCTGCCTTTTGGGACGTTCCTGAGCGTGGCAGCTTTTTTGCTGGCCGCATTCCACTAAAAGAATTTTGGCTCAAGCATCTGCCATGGGCACGTCTAGGCGCACGCATAGGTCTCTTTTGGTTCCGTTGTGCTCAACATTGGCACCAAATTGCTGGATGTAATGGCCAATCGGTCAGCAATGGCCCGAAGCACCTCCGCACTGAAGCCAAAACCGCAATGGGCGCAACGCACGGGGATGTTTCGCGCACTTGGCGTTTCTGGCTCAAGACAGGCTTGCCACGACACAATGCCGTCGCTTTTTGAATAAAATGAAACCGCCGGTACGGGCAGGGGAAGCTTACTTTCGGCAATCTGTATCTGCGCGATAGGTGCTTTTAGGCTATGTCCGCTAAGACGTTCATAGACTTCAAATGCGCTGCTTGCGAATGGATCACCCGCAAATGGCGAACCAAGCGAGATGACTTGAGATATCAGTTTTGGGTGACGTCTTGCAACCATACGCGCCATAATTCCGCCCATGCTCCAACCAATTAAGGTCACTGGCCTTTGCGCCGCGTTGTGAACGAATTTTACCCGTTCTATGAGCCGCTCATTGCGCAAGCCAATTGTTTTGGCACCAAGATTGCGGCACAGTTCCCAAGCATGCACCTTATACCCTAGAAAGCCCAGATAACGCCGCAGAATAAGCGTCGACCGGTCCGTCATGCCAATCCCGGGAATAACGAAGACAGGGCGCTGATCCCCCTGAGGAGCAGAGGAGAGCTCTGTCCAGTGATATGGCAGATTAGCCATAGCGAGCAATGCGCGGGGCACTTCGGCCCATGCGAGCCAGCGTTGCGGTACGTGTTGGTTGATCATATCAAACCAACGCGGATGGCAGGATATCGTTCCTAGAAACTGTGCGCGAAAGAAGGCAAGTTGAAGCCTCTTGGGTTATAAGAATGTGCGAAGAGGGAACGGAAAACCAAGTACTTTAGGTTATTGCGCAGGTTCCGTTCCGGTTGGCACTGCCGCCTCAATTTCGGTCTTTGCGTCCGCCTCAACCAACTTGGTTGCTTCTTCGGCGGCCTGCTCAATTGTCAGCTTCTGCTTAGCCAGTTCGTCCTGCTGCGTAGATCCCTGCGCGCCACTTTGCTCAGTGGTGCCTTCTGTGGCCGCTGGGGTGCCATTACACCCGGTGAGCATCAATAAGGATAGCAATAAGGCTGGGCTATAGTTCATTGGGCAGGCTCAGGTTTCAATTCGCCTTCATAATTGGCAATATAGGCGAGGGTCGCGACCCATGCGGCCACATTTTGACGCAATTCAGATCTATCAATCTTGTCCAATGTGTCATCGGGCGTGTGGTGCAGGTCGAAATATTTTGTGCCATCCTGTTGCAAATCTATTATGCCAAGTTTTTGCGCAGCAATGATGGCACCCACATCCGCGCCGCCGCCTGCGGTATCCTTGCGTGGCACAACGCCCAATGGCGCGAGCGCTGATGTAATTTTCATGCGCAGGGCGCTAGCGCTGTTAGGAAGGTTGAAGTCAACAGCCCAAACCTTACCTGCTCCAAAATCGGATTCCATGGCAAAGGCATGTGGCTCGCGTGCATGTTTTTCGCCGTAATCGCGGCCACCCCAAATCCCGACTTCTTCAGCACCGGCCCAAAGCAGGCGGACGGTGCGTTTTGGTTGGCCCATTGATTTCAGATGCTTTGCAGCAGCGCCAATAATGCCGCAGCCTGCGGCATCGTCAATTGCGCCCGTGCCAAGGTCCCAACTATCCAAATGACAAGCGATGACGATGATTGGTAAATCGGGATTAGAGCCTTTTACTTCAGCCAGCACATTACCCGAGGTCTGCATACCAACATTCTGTGGCGTCAGTTTTAATTTCATGCGCACTGGCTTGCCCCGTGCGATCATGCGTTCCAGATTTTCGGCATCGGGTATTGATAGGGCCCCAGCCGGAATTGGTGTTACACTGGGTTCGAAATTCGTGTTTCCAGTGTGCGGATTGCGATGGTAGTCGGTTCCAATGGAGCGAACAACGATAGCCGCCGCGCCCTTTTTTGCGGCAATGTTCGGACCGACAAAGCGGGCAGGGCCAAATGCGCCGTAGCTGCTTCCGTCCTGCGTTGCCTTCATATTATGGCTCACAAATGCGATCTTGCC
>Ga0315899_10005326_pt1 | contig 13890 bp, 6 predicted proteins | sample LakEriMetagenome_2_FD_203518 | JGI IMG/M metagenome (GOLD analysis project Ga0315899, IMG submission 203518) | Freshwater fungal communities from buoy surface, Lake Erie, Ohio, United States - Buoy 4 MA112 | ecosystem: Environmental > Aquatic > Freshwater > Lake | place: USA: Lake Erie, Ohio...
GGCAACACTCGGGGCGTAGTTTTACACGTCCCTCTCAACACACTGTAATGAGCGAACCGAAACGATACCTCGTAACCTCTGCCCTGCCTTACGCCAATGGGCCTTTGCACATTGGACATATTGGAGGAGCCTATCTGAATGCCGACATTTACGTGCGATACCTTCGCTTGAAAGGCAAGGATGTCGCCTTCATTTGCGGGAGCGACGAGCATGGAGCTGCTATAACACTGCGTGCGAAAAAAGAAGGGAAGACACCACGCGAAATCGTCGATTACTACCACGAATTGATGAAGAAGGCGTTTGCTGACTTCGGTATTTCGTTCGACGAGTATCATCGCACATCGTCTGATGAACATCGTGAAATGTCGCAGGAGGTATTCAAAAAGCTCGAAGCGCAGGGAAGTTTTGAAGTGGAAACTTCACAGCAGTATTATGATGAAGAAGCGAAACAGTTTTTAGCGGACCGATACATTACCGGCACATGCCCGAACTGCTCGAGTGATAAAGCGTATGGTGATCAATGCGAAAAATGTGGACGGTCATTAAGTCCACTTGAATTGATTGACCCTAAGTCGACCTTGAGCGGCAGTAAGCCTGTGCTCAAAGAAACATCGCATTGGTATTTGCCCATGGCGCATCATGAATCGTGGATTCGCGACTATATCGGCAAGGGTGAGTATCAAGGAAAAACGCATCACGATCCGAAAGAATGGAAAGCACACGTTGTGGGACAATGTATGAGCTGGGTCGATGGTGGACTGCAAAGCCGTGCCATGACGCGCGACCTTGAGTGGGGCGTACCCGTTCCTGTGGCCGGGGCTGATGGCAAAGTATTGTATGTATGGCTCGATGCTCCTATTGGATATATCACTAACACAAAAGTTTGGGCAGATAAAAACGGCAAAAACTGGGAAGACTATTGGAAGAGTGATGAGTCTCGGCTGATCCATTTTATCGGTAAAGACAACATCGTTTTTCACTGCATCATTTTCCCAATCATTTTAAAGGAGCACGGAGATTTCATTCTTCCGCACAACGTACCCGCAAATGAGTTCATGAATCTGGAGGGGGACAAAATTTCTACGTCTCGCAACTGGGCTGTTTGGCTGCATGAATATCTGGAAGACTTCAAAGGGCGTCAGGATGAAATGCGATACGTGCTTTGTTCGATTATGCCCGAGCAGAAAGACAGTGAGTTCACGTGGACAGACTTCCGGGATAGAGTGAACAACGAGCTGGCGGACATATTAGGAAATTACGTGAATCGCGTATTTGTGCTCATGCATAAATACTATAACGGGACAGTGCCTGAGATACAAGGAACGCCGAGTGAGGCGGAACAAGCGGCAGCTACCGAATCGCGTCGTGCCTATGAATCGGTTGGCAAAGCGATCGAACAGTTCAAGTTTCGTGAAGCATTGGCCGAGGCGATGAATATTGCACGTGCCGGCAACAAGTTGCTTACCGAAACAGAGCCCTGGAAGTTGATGAAGACCGACCCACAGGCCACAGCACGTATCCTTCATGCTTGCCTGAACATGGTTGCCGATGCAGCCGCTGCACTCAGCCCATTCCTTCCATTCACTTCAGATAAACTCGTGGAAGCTCTGCAGATAAAAGCGCGCACATGGGATGAAGTAACCATGAACGAGCAAATCGCAACCGGACACACGATTGGTCAGCTACCGATTTTATTCGAAAAAATAACAGACGACACTGTAGCCGCACAAGTGGAAAAATTAGCGCAACGCCAAGCAGAGAACACAGCGACCGTAGAACCAATTAAAGACACCATTGATTTCGAAACATTTCAAAAACTAGATCTCAGGGTGGTGAAAGTTCTCGCCGCAGAGGCCGTTCCTAAGACTAAGAAACTATTGAAGTTAACTATTGATACCGGAGTAGACAAGCGCACCGTCGTGTCTGGAATCGCGGAGCATTATACCCCGGAAGATGTTATCGGGAAACATGTTCTTTTCCTCGCAAACCTAGCACCACGTTCGATTAAAGGAGTAGAAAGCGCAGGTATGATTTTGATGGCAGAAAATCCACAAGGTCAACTTTCCATCTTGAGCACGGAACGCGAAGCAGTAACAGGATCGACTGTTAAATAAGCTCCTTACGTGTGAAGTACCTTATGTGGGTTTGACAAGGGTGCTTGGGCCTTCTTCTGTTCGAAACAAATTTTGCTAAGCGCACCGATAACTGCAGAAAGGTCTTCCATTTTCTTGCCTTCCGTCATGACGGTTACAGCGAAAGCAGCTGATCCACGATAAACAATTGCTGTTTCATGCAACTGAACCAAGTCACCGGTTGTGAAACGCTCGCCAAACTTGTGCGCAACCTTGGTGCCGGAAGGAATACCCTGCAACAAACCTTGCTTGAAGCTTGATTTCGTTAACAAGTCCAATGCATATTCGGAATAGAGCGAACTCAGGTATGAGGCATTGTATAGCACTCGGAAAAACTTCGCTATATCAGACGGAGCCATTCGATAGTACACATCCTCCGAATCCTGAACCGGAATCGACAATTTCATAAAAAGATCGTCATACAATTCCTTGTTGTAGATTGTAAAAAGCAAACTGGTCGCGTCATTATCACTTTGCAAAATCATCCGCTCCAACAGTTCCTGAACCGAATAAAAATTACCAACTTGCATTGGGTTCTGGACGGGGACGAACACGTTTATTTTGGTTGGTGACTGAAATTGGATTTTTCGCTCTAGCAGGGTTTTATCACGCTGCGCTTGCTTTAGTATTGTCAAAAGCAACGGCACTTTCATCATACTGCCGGGGTAGTAAAGCTCGTCGCCATAGGCCGACGTCCAATGAAGAGAGTTCAATTCCTTGTAGTAAACCGATGCGCGAGCAATTTTTCCCGACACCTTCTGACTGTCAATAAATGCAGTTAAATCTTGCTTCAGCGACTGTAGGGCATCACTTTCGCAACTCACATCTGCAAACAAAAAAGGCTTCGTTAATGAAGGTGAATTATCGCGGACGATCGATACGTCATCGCACGGTAAGTTTGTATTTGACATAGCCAAATCATCATTGGCCTTGAGCATCGACTCTGCTTTTTTTACATCCAAAGCAGGTTTCATTGCTAACCAAGTTATGCTCGCGGCAGCCAACATACCCAATAGCATGAGGGCCATCCATTTTCCACTACTCATCATTTTCCTACAGGTTTTTCGCCATTTCCAGTTGGCGAGGCTTACAAAATTATAACAATACCACGTTGTGCTTTGTTTAATTCACCAACACCATTAAGAGCATTCTTGTAATGCTGAAAAACAAAGCAGAGCTAACCGATTGAAGAGTAGTGAACTTCAACCTGAATGCTCTACCTTCCAAAAACAAAATAGCGGGAAGAAATCTTGGGTTATGCTTTCGTTAAGCCGCGATTGAGAAGAAGTTTTGCGATCTGTACAGCATTTGTTGCAGCGCCCTTGCGCAAGTTATCGCTCACAATCCAGCAATTGAGCGTGTTGGGATTCGATTCATCCAATCGCAATCGACCCACAAAAACCTCATCCGAATTGTGCGCATGAATGAGCGGCATAGGATATTCAAAATGGGCCGGTTCATCTAATACTGTTACACCGGGAAAAGTACTTAATGCCTGACGAGCTTCTTCTAGGTTGGGGGCATTCTCAAACTCTATGTTCACCGACTCACTGTGTCCACCCATTACAGGAACACGCACACAAGTCGCTGTAACTCGAATGGAATCATCACGCATGATTTTCTTCGTTTCGTTTACCATCTTCATTTCCTCTTTGGTGTATCCGTTTTCCAAGAACACATCAATTTGTGGTATCAGATTCAAGTCAATGGTATAACGGTAGGCCATTTCACCTTCTTTACCGGAACGCTCATTCATGAGTTGGTCAACAGCATTTTTGCCTGTTCCTGTTACGCTTTGATACGTGCTAACCACTACCCGCTTCACCTTATACAATTGATGCAAGGGTTGAAGCACCATTACCATTTGAATCGTTGAACAATTAGGGTTAGCAATAATCCTATCGTCAGCCGTGATTATATCACCGTTGATTTCAGGAACAATCAACTTTTTGCCTGGATCCATTCGCCAGGCCGATGAGTTGTCGATGACCGTTATACCTGCTTCAGCGAACTTCGGAGCCCATTCAAGACTCGCGCTGCCACCGGCACTGAAAAGCGCTATGGCCGGACGCGCAGCAATTGCATCGGCCATGGAAACAACCTTCCATGATTGGTTTTTCCATTCAATAGTTTTACCGACCGATTTTTCGGAAGCAACCGGAATTAATTCGGAAACCGGAAAATTCTGCTCCTCCAATACTTCGAGCATTTTCGAGCCCACCAATCCGGTGGCACCAACAACAGCTACTTTCATGTGTAAACAATTTGGCTTCGAAACTAAGCTGAAATGTCTGCATATTGTATGTTTGAAGCATGAAAGCAATTGCACTATCGGCAATCTTATGTCTATGTTTTTTCGACGCTGTACACGCTCAGTGGCAAGATGATTTTTCAGACGGTGATTTCACTTCAAGCCCTGCGTGGTTGGGAAACACAAACGTTTATTCAGTTGACAATGGCGTGCTCGAGTTAAACAACGGGGCACCAAGCGCCAGCAATATGTCTGCGCTGTATACTAACAGTCCTATTTCCGGCACTGCGAACATGGAATGGCGATTTTTGATAGATCACAATTTCGATGGCAGTGGAAGTAACCAAAGCCGTGTATACTTCATGTCTGACGCTCCGGCGCTTTCATACAGCGGAACCGGCAGCGCAGGTGTTGAGGGTTACTATCTGCTTTTCGGTGAAGCCAACGCCGCTGATGTTATTCGATTCTACTACGACGATGGTGCGTCGGTAACGCTACTGGCGTCGGGCACTACATCGTTGGTTGGGGCATTCCAGGCGAGCATTCGGGTAAGGAATAGCGGCACAGCCAATTGGCTGCTGGAAGCCGACTTCAGCGGCGGACAGAATTACGGCTTCGAAGCTGCAATCGTAGATAATTCCCTCAGCGCCGGTTCTTATTTCGGTGTCATCAACAAATACACAACAAGCAACGCTAATAATATTTCGTTCGACAACTTCTATGTTGGGCCGATTCAGGTCGATACAGCAGCACCCGGTGTGCTCGACGTTACACCCACATCGCTGAGTACAATCGACGTGCTTTTCAATGAATCGGTAAATACAATTACAGCAACCAATGCAGCCAATTACACCATTGTCAATCTTGGCAATGCCCTTAGCGCAACAATCGACGCAAACAACAGCGCATTGGTGCATCTCACTACTCCGACGTTTCAACCCAATACTACTTATACCTTGGGTGTGCAGCAAATAGCAGATCTGTCGGGCAACACTATGTCGCTTCCCAATCTGATCGACTTTAATTTTTTCGAACCTGTGTCTGCACAATACCGCGATGTCGTTTTTAATGAAATACTTGCCGATCCTTCACCCACGGCCGGATTACCTGAAGCAGAGTTCGTGGAGCTGTTTAACCGCCATTCCGAAAATGCTTTCAATTTTCAAGGCTGGAAATTCGTGAACTCCTCAACCGAAAAAATCCTTCCTGATTTCACTATCGCTCCACTAGGCCATGTAATCGTTTGCGATATGAATAACGTATCGCTTTTTGAAAGTTATGGTGATGTGTTGGGCATAACATCGTTTACAGCTCTTACCAACACGGGCGACAGCCTCACGCTCAAAGACAACCTCAATCAAATCATCGATATTGTCGTGTATAGTGACGATTGGTTTGAAACCGATAGCAAACGTGAAGGTGGTTGGTCGCTTGAACTTGTAAACCCGGATTTACCTTGTGCAAATGCCGCCAATTGGCGAGAGAGTATTGCAAACGAGGCAGGCACTCCCGGAAATGTTAACTCGCAATTCAATACAACTCCCGATACAACGGCTCCTTTTGTGGAATCCGTTATTATAATCGACACGGAAACCATTCAGGTGACGTTTTCCGAGCCGATGGACACCAGCGGCTGGAGCAATCCTTCATGGGAAGTACTTCCATTTAACAATGCGTACAATGGAGTGTGGGCGGCGCAACTGAACAGCGTTACGCTCACTATGACCTCACCCCTTTTGCCTTCCAGTTATTACCAACTTCAGATGAATGGCATTTCAGACTGCAGTGGCAATGAAATTATTGCTGTAAGTATCGAGTTCGCTCTCGGCGTTAGTCCGGAACCGGGCGATCTCATCATCAATGAAATCATGGCCGATCCCGATCCGTCGATCGGTTCACCTTCGGTCGAGTTTATTGAAATCCGAAATCAATCTGAAAACCTGCTTGACCTGACTAATCTTCATGTGAATAGCGGGTTCTTCACGACTCAAGTCACGCTTGCTCCCAATTCATTTCTGATTATTGCCGACACAGAGAACAGCACAGCATTTAATGCTGCAATCCCGACGGCCTTCATGGAAAGCTTTCCGGGCTTAACCAACAGCGGACTGCTACTTAGTTTGTATAACGATGAAGTCTTGCTCGATCAATTGGAGTATTCCCTTGAGTGGTACCGTGATGAAAACAAAATTGATGGCGGTTGGTCGTTAGAGCGCATTAACCCTTTCGCTCCCTGCAGTGGCCGCTACAACTGGCGAGCGAGTAATGCATCTATTGGCAGCACACCCGGCGCTGAAAACTCAGTCTTCAGTGCAGCATCGAACGGTGCTCCGGGGATTGTCGAATACGGCGTATTGAACGACACAACCATCTACATCGCCTTCACCGAATCCATGGACACCTTGAGTGTTTTAAACTTGAGCAGCACTTTGGGCAACGGAGTGATTGCAATTAACCCGATGTGGAATATCGATCGTGATGTACTGACGCTTTCAACGAGCACACCCTTGGTTGCGGAGTTGATCTATACCCTTTCACTAACTGGCTTGACAGACTGTGATGGCAATGCTTGTGCAGCTTCTTCTCTGAATTTCATTCGTGGGCTATTGCCAGCATCCGGTGATACCATCATCAATGAAATTATGGCAGACGGCACCGACGGCGAGCAAACCGCAAGTCCTTCGGTTGATTTCATCGAGATATTCAATCGCACGAATAACCTCATCGATCTTACACGTTTGAAAGTGAACAATGGATTTTTCTCTTCGCAAATTCTACTTCAACCAGATTCGTTTCTAATCATTACGGATAGCGATAGCGACCCGGCGCAATTCTTTGCCTACCCGAATGTTGCCTACATGGAAGGCTTTCCGCTCCTCACGGAAGACGGCACAAACATTCATCTGATCTTGGATAATGATACACTTGAAACGATTCGCTATTCAAAAGCCTATTACAACAACGCGGAAAAAGAAGCCGGCGGCTGGTCGATGGAACGTGTGAATCCGGACGACCCTTGCAATAGCTACGACAATTGGCGTGCGTGTGTGCGACCACAAGGCAGCTCAGCAGGCAAAAGAAACAGTGTACTCGACAGAAGCACAGATGGTACTGCTCCGCAACTACTGTATGTGCTGAGTGAGCCTGAAAATGCAGTCACACTAGTATTCAATGAGCCACTCATGCAGCCGGGATTGAATGTCATGCAATGGACGGTAGATGGAAATGCTGTTGATGCAACCTCTGCTTATTTGAGCGGTGCTGAACAAAACGAACTCGTATTGACCTACGGAGCGATGAATGCGAATACCATCTACTCGTTCAATTTGCTGGGTATTCCGGACTGTTGGAGCAACACTGCTATGAACATCAATGGTTCATTTGCCTTACCACAAACTCCGCAAAAGGGAGATCTAATCATCAATGAAATTCTCTATGACCCATTTGATGGTGGAGGTGATTTTGTTGAAATATACAACCGTTCAAATGATGCTGTTTCGCTCGATAGTTGTGCCATTGCCGATGCCACAAGCGGTGAAATGAATACGCCAGACTTCATCACCGAACGCAACCTGCTGCTAATGCCCGGTTCGTTTCTCGTGTTGGCCCGCGACGGCCGAGAGCTGCCCGGTTTCTACCCAAACACAAATACAAATGCTGTTTGGAAAGTCGAAGGAATGTCCGACTTCTCTTCCGATGATATTGTGTATCTGATATTACCCGATGGTGAAATCGCTGACGAAGTTGTATACAACAGTGACTTTCATTTTCCGCTTCTTAACACAACAGACGGCGTGTCACTCGAACGTGTCGATTACACACGTACTTCTGATGACGTCACCAACTGGCACAGCGCGGCCGAGAGCGCCGGATTTGCGACGCCGGGAATTGTGAACTCACAAGCTGTATTGAATGCAGATATAACCACAGAAATTACGGTTGATCCCGAAATTTTTTCACCTGACAACGATGGTTATAACGACGTAGTAACGTTTTCAATTCTACTTGAAGAGCCTGGTTTTGTTGGTAATCTGAATATCTATAATAGCGAAGGACGCCCCGTTCGCTATCTCATGCAAAACATGCTGTTGGGCAATGAAGCGCGCATTTCCTGGGATGGTATTTCTGATGATGGCACGAAAGCTCCGATTGGCATCTATGTAATTATGTTCGAAGCATTCAATGCGGACGGAAAAGTAGTTGCCGGTAAAACCTCTTGCGTGTTAGCGCACCCGCTCGACTGATGTATCTCGTGAAGACACCTTCTCTGCTGAAGCCTTTAGCTAAGGATTTGCTTTGGCATGTGCCGACTGACAAGCGTGAAGTTTACTTCACGTTCGACGACGGACCAACACCGGGTGTTACGGAAGCCGCTCTCGACTTGCTTCGGAAATATGATGCAAAAGCCACTTTCTTTTGTTTAGGCAAAAACGCAGAGGCGCATCCGGAACTATTTACGCGTATAGTTGGTGCCGGCCACGCAGTTGGTAATCACACCTATGATCACCCCGATGGTTGGAAAACTACTCCGATGGCTTATCTGCGCAATGTTATTGAAGCCAAAAGGAGCATTCATTCGAAACTCTTTCGTCCACCTTACGGACGTATAACACCTGCTCAAGTGAACGCTCTCAAAAGCCGATTTCGTCTTGTAATGTGGGATGTGCTCAGCGCCGATTTTGACACTTCGAATACGCCCCGGCAATGCTATGAAAACGTCGTAAACAATGTCACACACGGAAGCATCGTCGTTTTTCACGATAGTCTGAAAGCACAAACCAACATGTTGTTTGCACTGGAAAGAAGTCTCGAGCATTTGTCGCGCGAAGGCTATATCTTTCGCGCTCTTACCGCAACATGAACGTCAAACCCAAAAAAGCCCTCGGGCAGCATTTCCTGAAGAACCCTGAAATCTGCCAGCATATTGCCGAGGCAATAACCATTCACGGCGGCTATAAGAAAGTGTTGGAAATCGGCCCCGGTATGGGAGCGCTTACTACCTATTTACTGCAGCGAACCGAATTCGAAACGCAGGTGGTAGAGATTGATCGCGAGAGTGTCGACTACTTGAATATTCACTTTGGAGTGTTGCGTGGCCGCATTCATGAGGCGGATTTTTTACGCATGCCGCTCGATAAAATGTTCAACGAACCGATCGCGGTGGTGGGAAATTTTCCTTACAACATTTCTTCGCAAATCGTATTCAAAGTTCTTGATCATATGGATCAAGTGCCCGAGTTAGTTGGTATGTTTCAGCGAGAAGTAGCGCAGCGCTTTGCGAGTGGCCCCGGCAATAAGGACTACGGAATCATCTCCGTTTTAGCCCAAGCCTATTACGATATTGAGTATTTATTTACGGTCAATGAAGACGAATTTATTCCGCCACCGAAAGTGAAAAGTGGAGTTATTCGTATGCGCAGAAAATTCGGATCTCAATTGGGGTGTGATGAAAAACTGTTCAAGCAAATTGTAAAGACAGCCTTCAATCAAAGGAGAAAGACGCTCCGCAATTCATTAAAAAGCGTCAACCAAGGGAAGGTAGATACCTCAAGCACCCTTTGGGATAAGCGTCCCGAGCAGTTGGGCGTGGAGGCGTTTGTAGAGTTGACGAATTCCATTCAGGTGGCACTTTCATCTAATTAGATTGATTCTCCGCAGAAGCCCATTTGAGCAGAAGGCTTATTCCACCAAAGTTCTGACTTCGATTTGCGCTCATCGGTAAAACGACTCTTCGGGTTGATTAAATTTACCATCCCAAATTTTTGCTCACTTGATTAGTCGCTCCACCATCGATCAAATTTACCAAGCCGCCATCATCGAAGAGGTGATTGGCGATTTCGTGCATTTGAAGCGAAGCGGTTCGGCATACAAAGGACTTTCGCCGTTCGCCAACGAAAAAACACCTTCGTTCTTCGTGGTGCCGGCAAAGGGCATCTACAAGGATTTTTCTTCCGGAAAAGGTGGTAATGTGGTCGACTTTCTGATGCAGCATGAGAAGCTCAGCTATCCGGAAGCCTTGCGCTGGTTGGCCGCGAAGTACCAGATAGCCATAGAAGAAGATCAGCAAACGGAGGAACAACAGCAGGAGAAAAGCGAACGGGAACAACTCAGTGTAGTCACAGAATTTGCAGCCCGTTATTTTCAGGAACAATTGCTCGATGGTGATGAAGGCAGAGCAATAGGCCTTTCCTACTTCCACGAGCGCGGTTTTCGCGACGACATCATTCGCAAATTTCAACTGGGTTATTGTCCGGATAAATGGGATGCCATGACGCAAGCTGCCCTCGAGCAGCAGTATCAGCTGCCCTACCTGGTAAAAACAGGACTCACACGTGAGCGCGACGGAAAGATTTATGACTTCTTCCGCGGACGCGTGATGTTCCCCATCCACAACATAAGTGGAAAGGTGATTGCCTTTGGCGGTCGCACACTCAAAGCAGAGAAAGACATTGCGAAATATTTCAATTCGCCCGAGAGTGAGTTGTATGTGAAGAGCAATGTGCTTTACGGATTGCACCTCGCGAAAAACGCCATCGTAAAGCACGATATGTGCTACCTCGTGGAAGGCTACACCGACGTGGTGAGCATGCACCAGGCGGGTGTCGAAAATGTGGTGGCCAGCAGTGGCACATCGCTCACCGAAGGTCAAATACGCCTCATCCGTCGCTACACGCCGAACATCACCATTCTCTATGATGGAGATAGCGCCGGTATCAAAGCCTCCTTCCGCGGAATCGACATGATTCTGAAAGAAGGTATGAACGTGCGTGTGTTGCTCTTTCCTGATGGTGACGACCCTGATAGTTTTGCACGCAAGCATAGTTCGGAAGAAATACAAGCATTCATTTCTTCAAATGCACGCGATTTCATTTCGTTTAAGACATCGCTCTTACTAGAAGACGCAGGTAACGACCCTGTGAAGCGTGCGGCTCTCATTCGAGGCATCGTAGAAAGTATCGCCTTAATTCCGGACGGTATTTCACGCTCCGTATATGTGCAAGAGTGCAGCCGATTGCTCAACATGAACGAGCAGGTCCTTCTGCAGGAATTGAATAAGGTTATCCTGTCGAATTTCAAAAAAGAAAAAAAGCAGGAGACTCCAGTAGATGTTCCTGTTCTAGATGAAGTTCCTGCCGATGGTATTCCGGACAACACAGTCGATGAATTCACGATTCATCACCAGGAAAAAGATTTGATCCGAATTCTATTGCATTATGGGGAACGCCCGATCGACATTACTATTCTCAATGAAGACGGTCATGAGGAAGTGCACCCGGTGTCGGTTGCTGAATATATCATCAGTAATCTGGAGTCGGATGAAATTGTTTTGGAGTCAACGGTTTATTCGAACATTTACACAGAGTATGTTGACCTCATCGGCAAAGAACAATTTCCTCAACCAACAAATTTCACGCAACACAGTGATCAGGATATTTCAGGCGAATCTTCAGCCATACTCATCAGCCCTTACAGCCTGAGTGAAAACTGGCAGCGCCATTTGATCTATCCGGAAACAGAAGACATGCACTTGAGAAAAGCAGCCAAAGACTGTGTGTTTCGATTGAAATTAAAGCGCATTCAACGATTGATTATCGACTTGCACAAAGAGCTTGAGCTAGCCGTGGATGATGATGACAAATACGATGCTTTGCTTCAGGAAAAAATAATGCTTGACAGAGCTCGTGCTGAAATTTCCAAATATTTCGGCACAGTCATCTCACATTGAAAAAGCGGAGACAAACGTTTGACCGCTCGTCTCCGCCCAATCAACCTAACCAACCAATTTATTCTACGATAATTCTTTTCGCAGCATACATTTCTTGCCCCACAATGGTGAACAGATATAACCCTGCGGAAACTTCAAAGCTGTCTGCGTTGAAGTACTCTCCCTTCAATACCGTGACTGTATGAACTAGAGACGCCCTCGTGTCAAACACTCGCACTTCCTCATCTTTCATAGCCGGATATTTTCCATTCAAGAAATCTTCGAAATTCTCGCGAGACACATCATTGTTCAGCGAAATCAATTTTCCGGAATCATCGCAACGCTGCGGAAATACCGGTTGCGTGTCTAACAAAACAATATCACACGAAACATCCGATTCGTAGCTAGTGCAAATTGTAGGATGAGCAGAAACAAGTGATATGCGATTCTGGGGAGGAAAGGAAAGCCCTGTAACAGGAGTAATAACTGCCGTGTTATAACCCCAATGATTATGAGAAGCATCGATATACAAACTACAACTTAACGGTTCGCAAAGTGTGTCCATAGTACCCGAAAAAATATGCTCTGTGCACCCGGAAAAGTCATTGCCCCCTTCTTCAAGACTTAATTGAAGTAACTCACCAACTTGAAAACATTCACTCATTTCGGAGAAAGAATTTAAACCTCCATTCTGAAGTAAACTCAAATCAAGTTCAGCATGGTAAACCGTCACCGGGCCGCAATTATGAAAGTTGTTACACTTCAGGCTCAACGAGCCATGATGCTTTATGATGGAACTTCCTTGAATATCAGAAAACGTACATTCCTTGATGAGTAATCGCTCATTTCCATAATCATCAACTCCACCATCATTCCTGAATGTACATTCCGACAGAATGGAAACTGCCTGCAATTCATTACTGCGGCATCGAGCATCCCTAAACAATGTTCCCTGTATTGAGAATGCGCCTTCAAACGCCTCAACGCCGGCATTCGGACCTATCAAATGACAATCGCTCATAGTCAACTTACAATGCATTGTTTTCAAGTCAACATGCTCAAACAGGCATTGCTCAATAGTGCATGATCCAAACCATTTCCATAGCTCACTTCCCTCTGCTTCCCATTGATCATTAGCATAGAAGTGAATATTCAATGCTTTGAAAGGAACATCCGTATAAATCGCACCATGGTAAGTAAGATCTACTATACCATCGCTTAGCTCAATTCTGCCTTGCATCCAATTGACATTTTGCAAGTGAGCTCCGTTATTAATTTTTAGAATCAAATCATTTGAATCGTGACCCTTCCAAGCCAGCACTGCATGTGGCTGCATATGAAGCATGTTCTCTGTTCCCGGCAGAATTTCGATGTAACCGGTTTCATTCACTTCCAAATCCATCGACAACGATGTTTGCGTATCGAGGTGCAACTGTCCACCGTCAAATAACCATCGAGCATCATTGCCGGACAATTGAACTTCATGCGAGTAGTGTGAGCCGGGATTTCCCACAAAACTGCAAATACCCCCCGTCTTTACTACCAAGTTTCCGCTCTGGCAAATTAGCTTTCCACCGGGATAAACCTCTAGCACAGCGCCCTCCTCGATTACAAGTGTGCTACCCGGATAAATGATTAACTCTCCCCCATCACCAATAATCAGCCGTGAATCCCTGCCTATCGTTAACTGACCTGTTCGATACTCTTCAATTGCATCGCCAATCTGAAGCCTGCCGCCTGTATCAATCCGTATTATTTCAGGAGAACATGGTTGTGTGCTGACTTCAAAATGAGCTTGTGTG
>Ga0315899_10005327_pt1 | contig 13887 bp, 12 predicted proteins | sample LakEriMetagenome_2_FD_203518 | JGI IMG/M metagenome (GOLD analysis project Ga0315899, IMG submission 203518) | Freshwater fungal communities from buoy surface, Lake Erie, Ohio, United States - Buoy 4 MA112 | ecosystem: Environmental > Aquatic > Freshwater > Lake | place: USA: Lake Erie, Ohio...
TGTTCATGGAGAGCTCCTTGGTTGAGGTTTGAATCACTCCGAAGACTGGAGTGATCATTCAACGACCCCTGATGACGCCCTGTTGACCCAAATAAAAAATTATTTATGTCAACCAAACCACCAAAAAAGCATTGATGCCTCGCTTTCAATGCGCTTTCAATACCGTGGATTTTTGCGCCATCCACATGCAAGCGACCGCCACCAGCCCCAACGCGCACATGCACACCAAGCCCCATGTGTAGCCCCATTGGCTGGACCACAACAAACCCATCAACCAGGGCGCAAAGGCACGCGCCAAGGCGGTGGGAAAGCCCAGCAAACCGTTCAAGCTGCCGGTGTGCAAGCGGCTGACGTACTCGGTCATGGCGGTGGCACGCACGATGGTGAGCAAACCGTTGCCGACACCAAACAGCAGCACAAACAGCAAAGACCAGCCCACTTGCCCATAGCCCCAAAGCAACACCGCAAACCCCAAGGGGATGAGGGCGGGCAGCCACAGGTTGCCTGCGTTGACGGGCAGGTGACGTTCTGCGCTGTACAGCCCTAAGCGCCCCACCACTTGCAACACCCCTATGCTGGCGGGCATGGCGATGGCCCAGGCCTCGCTCATGCCGGCTTCGCGCAGCAGGCTCACCAAATGCGGCGGCAAAGCGGCTGTGGTGCCCATCATCAGCACCACAAAAACGCTCAGCCACCAAAACGCCGGTTGCTTCAAATGCGCGGCCCAAGCGCGGTCGTCTTCGAGCGCAGCGCGGCCGGTAGGCGCAGGAACGGGTACGGGTACGGGTACGGGTAAAGGTGAAGGTGAAGGTGAAGGTGAAGGTGAAGGTGAAGGTGAGGGTGTGCCTTGAGGATGCGCGGTCACGCCATAGGCCTCGGTGTGGCGGCCATGGGCGGTGCCCTGGCCCGATGGGCGCAGCCACCAAGCGTGCAAGGGCGCGCACACCAAGGCGTTGAGGGCGGCCAGCACCCACAAAGTGTCGCGCCAGCCCCAGTGCTCGACCAAGGCGGCGGTTAAGGGGATGAACACCGTGCTGGCCAGCCCGCCCAAAAACGTCATGGTGATGATGGCGCGCCGATACGCGCTGCCGTAGCGTTGGGTGAGCACCGTGAAGGCTGGTGTGTACAAGGTGGCCGCCCAAGCCAGGCCCATGCACGACCACACCGCATAAAACCCGCCCACACTGTCCACCCAGCGGTGCGCCACAAAGCACAGGGCCACGGCCAAAGAGCCTCCGGTCATGACGCGCCGGGCGTGTCCTTGGTCGACCCATCGGCCCACAGCAAATGCCATCACCCCCTCGCCCAATAAAGCCAAGCTAAAGGCCAGCGAGGACTGTGCGCGGTCCATGCCCAGCTCGACCTCCATCGGGCCCATGAGCAGCGCAAACCCATAAAAGCCACTGCCCCAGGTGATCAACTGCGCCAGCGACAACCACCACACCAGGGCATGGGAAGGCGTGGCTGGGGTGTGGTTGGGCATGGGGCGATTATGCGAAACCTGCAGACTCAAACGGCATGATGTGGCAAGCCCCAACCCGCCGCGCCCAAGCTGCGCATCGCCCCACCCGTCAGGTGTCGCAGGTGTGCGCTAGCCGGCTACCCAGGCCAGTGCGGCGGCGACATCTGTACAGCTGCAACAGGCCTCACCAGGTGGGCCGGTATTGCATCGCCTCGGCCATGTCTTCGACTTCGATTTGCAGGTGGCCCCGCAAATCGGCCACGGTGCGTGCCACCCGCAGGCAGCGGTGGGTGGCCCGGCCCGACCAGCCCAGGCGTTGGGCCGCGCGTTCGAGCAATTGCTGTGCTTGGGGCTGGCGTGCGAGGCTGTCCAAGGCTTGGCCTTGCAACAAGTGGTTGGTGTGGCCCTGTCGCGCCATCGCCCGCTCGCCGGCGGCTTGGCAATCGTGGCGCAAGACTTCGCTGCTAGCGGCCGCAGGCGTGTTGAGCAAGGCCTGCGGACTCAGGCTGGGTACCTCGACATGCAGGTCAATGCGGTCCATCAACGGCCCGGACAACCGGCCTTGGTAGCGCGCCACTTGGTCGGGTGTGCAGCGGCAGGCTTTCAGGGTAGAGCCGTGGTGCCCGCAGGGGCAGGGGTTCATGGCCGCGATGAGCTGAAAGCGCGCCGGAAACTCGGCTTGCTGCGCCGCCCGCGAGATGGTGATGCGCCCGCTCTCCAGCGGTTCGCGCAAAGCCTCCAAAGCGCTGCGGGCAAATTCGGGCAATTCGTCCAGGAACAACACGCCGTGGTGGGCCAGCGATATTTCGCCCGGGCGTGGTGGCGAGCCGCCGCCGACCAAGGCCACCGAGGTGGCTGTGTGGTGCGGGCTGCGCACCGGCCTGCGCCCCCAGTCTTGGGGCGCAAAGCGCCCCACCAGGCTGGCCACGGCGGCGCTTTCCAGGCATTGGGTCAAGTCCATAGCAGGCAACAAACTGACAAAGCGTTGCGCCAGCATCGATTTGCCACTGCCCGGCGGGCCCACCATCAACACGCTGTGCCCGCCTGCGGCGGCGATTTGCAAAGCCCGTTTGGCGACAGCTTGGCCTTTGACCTCGGCCATGTCCAGGCCCGACACCGGCGGGCTGGGCAGACAGGCGCGCAGCAAAGGCCAATCGGGCTTGTCCGCTGCGTCTGCTTGTGGGGCAAAGGCCTGAACCACCTCGCGCAGGTGGTGCGCCCCGTGCACTTTGATGTGCGGCACCCAAGCGGCCTCCAGGGCGCTGGCCATGGGCAAGACCAAGCGCAAGGGCTTGTCTTGGGTGGCCAAGGCCATGCCCATGGCCAAAGCGCCACGCACGGGGCGCAACTCGCCTGACAAAGACAGCTCGCCGGCAAACTCGTGACCCGCCATGGCGGCAGCGTCCACCACCCCGCTGGCGGCCAAGATGCCCATGGCAATGGGCAGGTCAAAACGCCCCGAATCCTTGGGCAAATCGGCGGGCGCCAGGTTGACGGTGATGCGTTTGTTGCTCGGAAACGACAGCCCGGCATTTTGTATGGCGCAGCGCACCCGCTCGCGCGCCTCCTTCACCTCGGTGTCGGCCAGGCCCACCAAGGTGAAGCTGGGCAGCCCATTGGCCAAGTGAACTTCCACCGTGACGGCGGGGGCTTGCAAGCCCACCAAACAGCGGCTGTTGACCATGGCCAAGCCCATTGAGCACCCCTTTTTCAAAAAATCAATTTTTTTGACAATAACGTGAAAAGCGGGAAAAATAATGGTTTTCCCTGCCTGCGCTGGTTTGTGCGTCGAGTCAAAAACTCGGCACCCCGATCGTGGCGCAGGAAAGCCATTCTTTCATCCTCAAAAACCCTGCATTGGAGCACCAAATGATTAAAAAAACACTGGCCATGGCCACTCTGACATTGGTTTCAAGCGCTGTGTTCGCACAAGCCGCCCCTGCCACCACCCTGACTTACCACGCTGGTGTGGTCACTGACTACCGCTACCGCGGCATCACCCAAAGCCGCAACGAGGCCGCCGTGCAAGGTGGCGTGGACTACGCCCACAAAAGTGGCTTTTATGTTGGCGCTTGGGCTTCCACCATCAAGTGGATTGCCGATTACTCATACAGCGGCGGAACCAAAACGGGCACCGACATTTCCGGCAATATGGAACTGGATGTATACGGAGGCTACAAATTTGATTTGTCCAAAGACCTGACCTTGGACGTGGGCGTCTTGCGCTATCAATATGTAGGCAACACACTGGAAATGACAGGTGGGCGCTCGCGTTTGAATTATGGTGATGCCAACACCAACGAGGTCTACACCGCCATCACCATGGGCCCCATCACCGCCAAATACTCTTACAGCGTGAGCGACTTGTTTGGCTATATTGACTCCAAAGGCAGCGGCTACTTTGATTTGTCGGCCAACTTTGAAGTCATCCCCACTTGGACGGTTACCCCACACGTTGGTCGCCAAACAGTCACTGCCGCCCGATACAACGCCTCTTACAACGACATGTCTTTGACCGTGACCAAAGACCTGGGCAAAGGTTTGAGCGCATCTCTGGGCTACTACGGTACCAACGCGGATACCAGCAACTACAGCAGCTCCTTTGACGGCAAGTACTTGGGCGAACGCGGTGCCGTGTTGGGTGTGAAGTACAACTTCTGATCCCCGCACAGGCTTTGACGGCCTGACAAAACCAACCCCGCCGGCGCACATGCCCTGCGGGGTTTTTTTTCGGGCCTCCTGTTTGGGCGGGTCACTGGAGACTGCCCCGGTGCGCCCTTCAGCTTGGACACCCAACGGGTGCTGCCCGCCTTGGATGTGATGGCCCGTCACAGCCCCGTCATGCCGCGCATCAAATTGGTGACTTCTGCAAAATGCGCCGCCCAAAACGATGCTGGCGCACCAAAACAATGCGCCAATACGGATCAATATGACATGCGTGTGACCATGGCGCTGTCTAACGGGCCCTAAATCGCACCAAGTTGGCGAAAAAAGCGGGTGGCACAAAGTCTGCTAATAAGGGTTTCACCTTACTTTGGAGAAACCCATGAAAAAACCAGCTTTGACACTGATCACCTTGGTTTTGGCCAGCAGCGCCGCCGTGGCCCAAACCGCCGCGCCCGCAGCCCCAGAGCCCGCCAGCACGCTCAGCTTCAATGTGGGGGTGGTCACCGACTACCGCTACCGTGGTATTTCCCAATCCAGCCGCAACCCGGCAGTGCAAATCGGTGCCGACTACGCGCACAAGAGCGGTTTCTACATTGGCGCATGGCACTCCACCATTCAGTGGATCACCGACAACAGCGTGGTGGCGAAGGCCACCACTGTCAAAGGTGCGGGCGAACTCGACATCTACGGTGGCTACAAGGGTGAGATCGTCAAAGGTTTGGGTTTCGATGTGGGCATGCTGCGCTACGAATACCTGGGCAACACTTTGGAAGACACCGGTGGCACCAAATACGGCATCTATGACAACGCCAACACCACCGAGGTGTATGGCGCTTTGAGCTACGGCATGTTCACGGCCAAGTACTCTTTCTCCACCACGCCCTTGTTCGGCTATCTCAAATCACAAGGCAGCGGTTACTTGGACTTGAGCGCCAACGTTGATTTGGGCAACGGCCTGTCCGTGGTGCCGCATTTTGGCGCGCAGTCGGTGGCCAATGTGCCTGTCGCCGCCTACAACGATTACAGCATCACCTTGAACAAAGACTTTGGCAATGGCGTGGTGGCTTCGCTGGCCTATGTCACCACCAACGCCGATAAAACCAATTACGCCCGCCCCATCGACAGCAAGTTTTTGGGTGAGTCGACCGGCGTGATCGGCATCAAGTACACGTTCTAAAGAACCCCCAAACCGATTGGATACCCCATGAAAATCATCACCGCCATCATCAAACCGTTCAAGCTCGACGAGGTCCGTGAGGCCTTGTCGGCCATCGGTGTGCAAGGCATCACCGTGACCGAGGTCAAAGGCTTTGGTCGCCAAAAGGGCCACACCGAGCTTTACCGCGGCGCCGAATACGTGGTGGACTTCTTGCCCAAGGTCAAGATTGAGGCCGCCGTGTCCACCGAATTGGTCGAGCGCGCCATCGAAGCCATCGAGGGCGCAGCCCGCACCGGCAAGATTGGTGACGGCAAGATCTTTGTGTACGACCTGGAGCAGGTGGTGCGCATCCGTACCGGCGAAACCGGTAAAGAGGCGCTTTGAGCCGCAGCACCACGAACCCCACAGAAAGCCAACATCATGAAAAACTTCTTTGCCTCTCTTTTGCTGGGCTTGAGCCTGCTGACGGTGACGTCCGCGGCCTTGGCCCAAACCCCTGCCCCAGCAGCGCCGGCCGCTGCCGAGGCGGCCGCCCCCGCGGCGGCAGCACCGGCTGCTGAAACCGCCGCACCTGCAGCGGCACCTGTGCCCAACAAAGGCGACACGGCCTGGATGACCGTGGCCACCTTGTTGGTGATCCTCATGACCATCCCCGGCTTGGCGCTGTTCTATGGCGGTTTGGTGCGCTCTAAAAACATGCTGTCGGTACTGATGCAGGTGTTTGTCGTGACCTCCATGATTTACGTCTTGTGGGTGTTGTACGGCTACACCGTTGCATTCACGGGCGGCAGTCCGTTCATTGGCGGGCTGGACAAGTTGTTCCTCAAGGGCATCACGCCCGACTCGGTGGCCGCCACCTTCAGCAAAGGCGTGGTCATCCCTGAGCTGTCGTTTGTCGCCTTCCAAGCCACCTTCGCGGCCATCACCTGCTGCTTGATCGTGGGCTCGTTTGCCGAGCGCATGAAGTTTTCTGCGGTGTTGTTGTTTTGCGCCCTTTGGTTCACCTTCAGCTACCTGCCCATCGCCCACATGGTGTGGTACTGGGACGGCCCCGATGCGATCACCGATGAGAAAACCCTCGAGACCGTCACCGCCGCTGCCGGCTGGTTGTGGGCCAAGGGCGCGCTCGACTTCGCGGGTGGCACCGTGGTGCACATCAACGCCGGTGTGGCTGGTTTGGTCGGCGCCTATGTGATTGGCAAGCGCGTGGGTTACGGCAAAGAAGCCATGGCCCCGCACAGCCTGACCTTGACCATGGTGGGCGCTGCCCTGCTGTGGGTGGGCTGGTTTGGTTTCAACGCCGGCTCCAACTTGGAAGCCAATGGCGTGACCGCCCTGGCCTTCATCAACACCTTGGTCGCCACCGCTGCAGCCACGTTGAGCTGGATTGCCGGTGAAGCCCTGGCCAAAGGCAAGGCATCCATGTTGGGCGCAGCCTCTGGCGCTGTGGCTGGCCTGGTGGCTGTGACCCCCGCTTGCGGTTTTGTCGGCCCCATGGGCGCCATCATCATTGGCTTGGTCGCAGGCTTGGTGTGTTTGTGGGGCGTGAGCGGCTTGAAGCGCATGCTCGGTGCCGACGACTCGCTGGACGTGTTTGGCGTGCACGGCGTGGGCGGCATTGTGGGCGCTTTGCTCACCGGTGTGTTCGCTGCCCCCTCGCTGGGCGGCACGGGCATCTTTGATTACGTGGCCAATGCAGCCTCGCCCGACTATTCCATTGCCGGCCAAGTTTGGGTCCAATTCCAAGCCGTGGCCACCACCATCGTCTGGTCGGCCGTGGTCTCCTACATCGCCTACAAACTGGTCGACATGATCATCGGCTTGCGCGTCAGCGAAGAAGACGAGCGCGAAGGTTTGGACATCAGCGCCCACGGCGAGAGCGCCTACAACCGCTGATTGACCCGTTTCCTGTCAAGTCTCCAATGGTTCACCCGCCGCGCGCAAGCCCGGCGGGTTTTTTCATGTGCGCTTGGCATGCGCATTCCCCAAGCACGATGTACAGCGTCACTTTGCAGGGGCACCCAGCTTGCTTGCTGGCGCGGGCAGGCCCAAACCCAGGGACAATGCACGCACTTTGACCCAGGAGACGGCATGACGCTGCGATTGAGCCACCAAGACATGGTTTGTGAACTCCGCCCCGACCTGGGCGGCTGCATCGCGGGTTTGTGGCTGGGGGGCGTGCCCATCTTGCGCTCCACCCCAGGCGATCAACTGCACAGCGTGCGCGCCTCAGGTTGTTACCCCTTGGTGCCATTTTCCAACCGCATCGCCCAGGCCAAACTGGTGTGGAACGGCACCAGCCACCCGCTGGTGCGCAACTTCAACGACGAGCCCCACGCCATCCACGGGGTGGGTTGGCAGCGGCCCTGGACGGTGTTGGACCAAACCGAGCACACCGCATTGATCAGCTACGAACACCGCCCCGACAGCCACTGGCCGTTTGCCTTTGACGTGTCGCAGGCCTTTGCGCTGCAAGGCCAAAGTTTGCAAATCAGCCTGTCGATCACCAACCAATCGGCCCAGCCCGCGCCGGTGGGCCTGGGCTGGCACCCGTACTTCGCCAAACGTGCGGGCAGCCACATTCGCTTTGCCGCCACCGGCTTGTGGGAGATGGGCGAAGACAAACTCCCCACCTTGCGCCGCGCGGCCCCAGGCTTGGACATCGACTGCAAGCATTTGCGCATCGACAACTGCTTTGATGGCTGGGACGGTCTGGCCTATTTGAACGATGACCTGCTGCACACCCGCATCGAGGCCAACTTGCAGCACTTAGTGGTCTACACCCATGCGGACTTGGACGTGGTGGCCATCGAGCCCGTCAGCCATGTCAACAATGCTTTGCACCTGTCCAGCCACAGCGCGACACAGTTGCGCGGCGTCGATCAGGCCGACCCCTTGGGCTTGCGGGTGGCCCAGCCGGGCGAGTCGTACGGTGTGCAAATGACCATTTCAGCGCAACACGCCTAAGCGTTCGCAGAGGTCCGGTGCAGTCTTTGTCGGCGGCCAATGCGCGCGATGTGGCTTATCGGTGGATGATCAAGGCGTGGCCGCAAGAAACGCAGAACAGCCCTGTACGCCTGAGAACTCAGCGCTGTTGCTGCGATCCACGCCACCATGCGCCATCAGGATTGATGGCGTTCCAGGGGCGCGGATAACATGTCGCCATGCAAGCCCCATTGACCACCTGGATCGAGCAGATCAACGCCGCCGCCCGCCACGGCCACACCTTGGCCATCCAAGGCGGCAACAGCAAACACTTTTACGGCTCAGCTGCGCACAGCGACGCGGTGTTGGACACCCGTGCGCACAGCGGCATCGTCAGCTACGAGCCCAGCGAGTTGGTGGTCACCGTGCGCTGCGGCACGTCTTTGGCTGAATTGGAAGCCGTGTTGGCCGAGCAAGGCCAGTGCTTGGCGTTCGAGCCGCCGCACTTTTATGTTGACGGTCAAAGTCACGCCACCTTGGGCGGTATGGTCGCGTGCGGCTTGGCGGGCCCAGCCCGTGCGGTGGCAGGCGGCGTGCGCGACCATGTGCTGGGCGTGCAAATGCTCAACGGCAAAGGCGAGTGGCTCACTTTTGGTGGGCAGGTGATGAAAAACGTGGCGGGCTACGATGTGTCGCGTGTGTTGGCTGGCAGCATGGGCACTTTGGGTGTGCTGACCGATGTGTCGCTCAAAGTCTTGCCCCAAGCACCGGCCGAGGTCACGCTGGCCTGTCACTTGCCACAGGCAGAGGCCCTGGCCTTGCTGCACCGCTGGGGCGCACAACCCTTGCCCTTGAACGCCAGTTGCTGGGTGCACGACACCACGGCACAACCCGCGCAAGAGATGTTGTTTGTGCGCTTGCGTGGCGCGGTGGCAGCGGTGGATGCCGCTCTGCCGCGCATGTGTGCTGATGTGGCCGCTTTGGGCGGGAAGGCCGCAGCCATTGACCAGACGCAGGCCTTGGCCGATTGGTCGGCGTGCCGCGATCAGCGCTTGCCTTTTTTCACGCCCCCCGCTGCTGACATGGCGCTGTGGCGCTTGAGCCTGCCGCAAACCGCGCCGGTGCTGGACCTGACCTATTTGCCGCTGATCGAGTGGCACGGCGGTTTGCGCTGGCTGTGGGCGCCCCTGTCGGCCACTGCAGAATTGCGCGGCGTTGCAGCCCAAGCTGGCGGCCACGCCACGCTGTTTCGCGCTCCCCCAAACGCTGTTGGCGAGCTGCCAGCGGTGTTCTCGCCCTTGCCAGTGGCGCAACAACGCATCCAACACGAACTGCAAAAACAATTTGACCCGCACGGTGTGTTCAACACCGGTCGAATGGCCTGAGCTGAAAACCATGCAAACCACCCTCGCCCCCGAATACCAAAACACCGCTGATGGCCAAGAGGCCGAAGCGATTTTGCGCAAATGTGTGCACTGCGGTTTTTGCACCGCCACCTGCCCCACCTACCAACTGCTGGGCGACGAGTTGGACGGCCCACGTGGGCGCATCTACCTCATCAAACAGGTGTTGGAAGGCGTGGAGCCCACCCGCGACACCCAGCTGCACCTGGACCGGTGCCTCACCTGCCGCAACTGCGAAACCACCTGTCCCAGCGGGGTGCAATATGGGCATTTGGTCGACATTGGCCGCAAGTTGGTCGACGAGAAAGTGCCCCGCCCCGCATCCGAGCAAGCCGTGCGTTGGGTCTTGAAAGAGGGCTTGTCCTCGCCCTTGTTTGCGCCTGCAATGAAGCTCGGCCAAAGCGTGCGGGCTTTGTTGCCCAGTAGCCTCAAAGCCAAGGTGCCCGAAGGCCGCAGCGCGGGTGCGTGGCCCACTAGCCATCATGCACGCAAGGTATTGATGCTCGCCGGTTGTGTGCAGCCCAGCATGAGCCCCAACATCAACACTGCTACCGCACGGGTGTTGGACGCCTGTGGCATTCAAACCGTGGTCGAACCGCTGGCGGGTTGCTGCGGCGGCGTGAAGTTCCATTTGAACGACCAAGACGCGGCTCATGTCCAAATGAAGAACAACATCGACGCTTGGTGGCCGCATGTGGCCCAAGGCGTGGAGGCGATTGTGATGAACGCCTCGGGTTGTGGCGTCACGGTGAAAGACTATGGCCATATTTTTCGCCACGATGCGGCGTACGCAGAAAAAGCCGCCCGCATCAGCGAACTCACCAAAGACCTGAGCGAATTGCTGCCCCACTTGATGCCGACCTTGCAGCAGCGCATTCGCCCTGAAAAAGCCCAAGCCCAAGGGCAACTCGCGTTTCACCCGCCTTGCACCTTGCAGCACGGCCAGCAACTCAAAGGTGGCGTGGAAACGCACATGAGCACCTTGGGTTTTAAGGTGCGCGTGGCCAGCGTTGAGGCGCACTTGTGCTGCGGCTCAGCGGGCACCTACAGCGTGTTGCAACCCACCCTTGCAACCCAACTGCGCGACCGCAAGCTGAGCAACCTGAGCGAGATGCAACCCAGCGCCATCTTGAGCGCCAACATCGGCTGCATCACCCATTTGCAGAGCGGCACCGCTGTGCCGGTGCGGCATTGGGTGGAGGTGGTGGACGCGGTGTTGGCTTGACGGGGGTTAGCTGGCCAGCGCCGCCTCGATGTCTTTGGTGATTTTGGCCGGTGTGTCGGTGGGCGCGTAGCGGGCCAGCACTTGGCCATCTTTGCCGATCAAAAACTTGGTGAAGTTCCACTTGATGCCTTCGCTGCCCAATATCCCTGGCGCTTGCGCTTTGAGCCATTGGAACAAGGGGTGGGCGTCGGCACCATTGACATTGATTTTGGCCATCATCGGGAAACTCACGCCATAGTTCTTTTGGCAAAAGGCACCGATTTCTTCATTGCTGCCAGGGTCCTGGCCGCCAAACTGGTTGCACGGAAAGCCTATCACCGTCAGGCCCTTGGCCCCATGGGATTGGTGCAAAGCTTCTAAGCCAGCAAATTGCGGTGTGAAGCCGCAGGCGCTGGCGGTGTTGACGATGAGCAGCACCCGGCCTTGCAGGCTGGCCAATGAGACGCTGCTGCCCTCGATGCTTTGGGCTTGAAAGTCGCTGAGTTGGGGCATGGGTTTCTCCGAAAGTGGGGGCGTGTGATCGACAGATTGTCGCCAAAATGAAAATCCCCCAGGGTCAGCGCTCGGTGCTGGGCGGCGCTGTACAGTCCCCTGCGACATTGATAAACCCAAACCGCGGGTCCAACAATGCGCCGCAACTTGCACAAACCTTTTGTTTTGAGGAATCCACCATGCCCCGCAGCGTCGCCAACGCCTTGTTGAACCAGCAATTTCGCCAAGCCCTCACGCCTGGTGCCGGGCATTTGATGCCGGGTGCCGCCAATGCGCTGGCGGCCCGGGTGATCGAGGCCACCGGGCACCGCATGCTGATGGTCAGCGGCGCGGCCGTGGCCAACACCTATTTGGGTGCCCCCGACATCGGTTTGGTGTCGTTGGCCGAGTTGGCTTCGCATGTGGGCGCCATCCGCGACGCGGTCAATATCCCGCTGTTGGTGGATGGGGACACCGGCTTTGGCAACGCCATCAATGTGGTGCACACGGTACGGGTGCTCGAGCGGGCTGGGGCCAACGCCATCATGCTGGAGGACCAAACCTTTCCCAAGCGCTGTGGTCATTTTGAAAATAAAACCGTCATCTCTAAGTCGGAGATGGTGCAAAAAATCAAAGCGGCAGTGGATACCCGCGAAGACGATCAGCTGATGATCTTGGCCCGCACCGATGCCCGGTCGATGGAAGGCCTGGAGGCCGCCATGGACCGCGCCCGGGCTTACCAAGAGGCGGGGGCCGATTTTTTGTTCATCGAAGCCCCGCTCAATATCGAAGAGCTCGCTGCCATTCCGCGCGAGGTGCCTGGTGTGCACGTGTGCAACCTGGTGGTGGGTGGCAAAACGCCGCTGCTGCCGCAAAAAGAGCTGGCCACAATGGGCTTTTCGGTCGTGTTGTATGCCAACTTGGCCTTACAAGCATCACTGATGGCGATGCAAAAAAGCCTGCAGCATTTGCACGACCACGGCTCGGTCAACGGCATCGAAGACCAATTGATGATGTTCAAAGAGCGCCAAGTGATGGTGGATGCACCGCACTTCAATGCCTTGTCCGACCGCTACGGCGAGCGCACGGTTTGAGGTGTGAGGCGCCACATGTCCGATCTGCGCATTTTGGTCACTGGTTTTGAGCCCTTTGGGGGCGACAGCGTCAATCCGTCATGGCTGGTCGCACAACATCTGTCGCGGGCGTCTATCGCTGGCGTGCAGTTGCAGGCCGTGCAGTTGCCCTGTGTTTTTGGTTTGTCGGCTCAATTGCTGGTACAGGCCTTGGCGCAACACCAGCCCGATGTGGTGCTGGCCTTGGGCCTGGCGCAGGGCCGCGAGGGCATTTCCATCGAGCGTGTGGCGATCAATGTGGACGATGCGCGCATCCCCGACAACGTGGGCCAGCAACCGATTGACACGCCGGTGGTTCCAGGTGGGCCTGCGGCTTACTTCAGCACCTTGCCCATCAAGCGCTTGGCGCAAGGCTTGCAACAAGCTGGGCACCCGGTGAACATTTCGCAAACCGCGGGCACGTTTGTGTGCAACCATGTGTTTTATGCGCTGCAACACCACTTGCAAGGCCAGCGTGTGATGAGTGGCTTTGTGCATCTGCCGGCCTTGCCCGAGCAAGCCGCCCGAGCGGGCCGACCCACCCCACCCAGCATGGACCTGGCCGCGCAAGTGGCAGCGGTGCAGCAGTTGCTGGCGCTGTGTGTGGTCCATTGGGCCAGCGATGGCGATGTGCGGGTGGCCGGAGGCGCCATCAGCTGAGCGCCGGGCGCAAGCCCGGTTCAAACCACAGCGCGCAGCCCTTGGGGCGTGAACGGCCAAGCCAAGTGGTGGCGCGCCGTCACCGGGTCTTGGATTGACCTGTTCTCATGCGGGCTCACGCCGCTGTGGCCACAGCGCCAGGGCGGCGGGGTTGCACAGCAAGGGCGGCACTAGACCGTGCCAGATGGCTTGCACATTGGCGGTGGTGGCCGCGATCAAAGACTGGTCGGACTCCCAGGTGTGGCCCACCCGGTGCGGAGTGAGGATCAGGTTGTCCAAACCGCGCAAAGCGGAGTGGTCGGGCAAGGGCTCGGTTTGGAACACATCCAGTGCCGCACCGGCAATGCGCTGCTGGGCCAGCACCTCGGTGAGGGCCGCCTCATCGACCGTGCTGCCACGCGCCAAGCTGATGAAAAACGCCGTCGGTTTGAGCAGGCCTAAGTGCGCTCGGGTCACGATGGGCGTCGCGCCCGCTTGGGCCCCGGCCAGCACACACACCACATCGCTCTCGCGCATCAAGGCGTCCAGCGGTGTGAGCGTCACAGGGTCGGGCACAGGGCCGGGGTTTTCGCGCCGGCTGTGGACCAAGATGCGAACGCCCCAGGGGCGCAGCAATTCGGCGGTCATGGCGCTGATGCGCCCCCAGCCCACCAGACCGATGGTTTTGCCCCACAGGGATTGGGCTTTCATGGGGTAAGGGCGGGGCAACCCCAAGCGCATGGCTTCGCGCGAGCCATCCAAATCGTGCACCAAGTTCAGCATCAACATCACCGCAGCTTCGGCCATGCCGCGCTGGTTGTCGG
>Ga0315899_10005328_pt1 | contig 13884 bp, 9 predicted proteins | sample LakEriMetagenome_2_FD_203518 | JGI IMG/M metagenome (GOLD analysis project Ga0315899, IMG submission 203518) | Freshwater fungal communities from buoy surface, Lake Erie, Ohio, United States - Buoy 4 MA112 | ecosystem: Environmental > Aquatic > Freshwater > Lake | place: USA: Lake Erie, Ohio...
GCACGACGGCGAAGCGTCGTGCTACGGTATGTTTGGATAGGTTGCGATCGTTTGCACGCAAGTCTTATTTTGCCTTCACGTCGTAGCAAAGCAGAAGACCCTAGTCGCGGATGTAGAGCTTGCTGTTCACAACAGTCAGTGGAACGCTGTCGCTTGATGGTTTTTTTAACCACAATCGCCATTTAGCCCACATTCTTTTCCCACAACACCGATTGCCTATCGCAATTGTTCTTCGAGAAACCGATAGGCGAGCTCGCGAGCCGCGGGGGGAAAGTCATGAGCGCTGTCCGGATAGATGGCTTGCAAATTCCCAGCCGCATTGAACAACTTATAAACCACATCCGCTTCCTTGATCGTATCCCGAACGCCATCGGCGTCGAAATTGTCGTCCCGAACCGGAGAGCTTGTAAAAAATCCTCGCGGTGCTATCCCTGCGATCAATTCAGGAAAGTCGAACGGCACACGATCCGGGTCGTTCTTATACGATTTGCTGATGAGTGGCATGTAACGATCGCTCGTCCAACCCTTCAAATCTCCGCGGTAGTACTTGTGAAACCGCGTGAACCCACAACTAGAAACCACCGCGCGAATTCGCTCTTCGAAAACGGACGTAAATATCGCATTATGTCCACCCAGGGAATGACCGATACAACCTATTTTCCCTTCCTCTACCAATCCAAGTTGTAGCATGAGATCGATCGCACGCATGTTATCCCAGATGGCTTTCATGGAGCCACTTGTCCACTCGGGGTGCTGCACAAAATCGTAAGGATGATCGCCAAAGGACGGGTAATCGGGTGTAAGGGTGACCATACCACGCTCGGCAAGTTCCCTCGCATATTGAAGATTCTGACTCCCCCCGAGTCCTGCCGGCTCTTCTTTTCCGATCGCTATGGTTTGATGCAAACAGAGAATGCCTCTTTTCGATTCTTTTCCTTCACGCGATCCAACATCACGGCGATTCGGAAGCATTAGATATGCGTGTACCCAATCGTTCCCCTCCGAGAGAAAGCGAATCTCTCTTCGGACGACTCCACTCCCAAGGACTTGCTCCTCGAGAATCTCCATATTCACTGGTGGTAGATGTTTTCGATCGGGAAGAGGTCCCATTACTTTCTGGACGTTTTCCAAAATGGATTGCCGACGGGTACGCCAATGATCAAGATTCCTAATCAGTTGTGTGGCCCCGTTTTCGTCGACAAAATAACGAACACAAGTATGGTCATCGGGTCGCAAAATCTCTTTCACGTTGGAAAGCTGCACCTCGGTACCGCGTTGCTGGGCCCAAACGCAATAGTCTAGATTGAAAACGGCCAATGCGCAAAACAACGGTAAGCACTTCATGTTTTACCATCCAAGTAATAAGTGATTGATAACTTCGTTCCGCAGGAACTTACCGAGAATCAACAACAATTCGAATCGACAACGTGCGTCTGCCGTGAAGCTACATCCGCGCCCTTCGCATCGGCTACCTGCACGTCGACTCCCCTGCCTTCGCATCGACGAGGAGTTTAGTGGAGGCCATTGAGCATCGAAAGCGCTTTCGCTTCAAACATCTCCTGCCACTCAGGTGCAAGGATACAGTCACTGTCTTCTTGTGCGCCCCCGAGATTACGAAGTTGTTCAGCGGTTGGAGCGTAGTAGATGTAGCCGTTGGTATATCCTGATACAAAGGTATTCGGAAAGGGAGCTTGGGATTTTATATTCAATCCGATCTGAACCGTGAGTTCCCCAGGAAAAGTAATCCAGCGAAAATCGCCAACGCGCAGTGCGGAAACCTCCACGCGGATCGTTCGACTTGCGGCGGTAGCGTTTTGACGCTCGTGCATACGAAGCAGTTCCAAATTGACTTGAACGCGCGATAGGTTTTCCATGGTGTGGATGTTGTGGATGTAGGCGTTCATATTTTTCAGATTTTCCGCATCCATACGACGTAAATCTTCCTTGCCGATCGCTTGTTCCTGTAGGTACCGATGGGAATAGTAGGATGGATGTTCCGGATCCATTCGGTATTTCGTAACGAGTGGTAGGAATGTCTTCAAATTCAAGCTGGTACCCTGGAGAGACGCTACCAGACGCTTTTGTTCGGTTTCGAGTTCCAGGATCCGTTCGGCGAGATTCGCGCGAGGAAGATCAATAAACTCCGTCATCAATTGCATACCTTCCGTCGTTTTGCAATCAATCGACCGAACCGCTTGCAACGTGCTCAGTCCTAATTTGGTCCCGTGCGGTTCAGCATCGCGAGGATGACTGACATCCTTGTAAAGAACCGGGTTGATATCTCCCCCGCAGCCTTGGAGGAAAAATGCCATCGTCCCTGGCGAGAGATTTTCTTCGATCACTTTTGAGGCAAACCCCACTAGGTCGGCTGTGTTGCCACCGTTTGGGACTCCTTGGATCGGATGGCAGGCAAAGTTGTACACGACGGCGAGAGTTTCGCCGGAAAGCCGATTGATCCGTAGAAGACCGATTTGCGGATCGATTGGCCCGACGCTTTCAACCTCTTCATCAGGTGGCAAGGAATATGCATGCCTGACATCGAGTTCGCGTCCATTTTTTAGTCGTAATCGACGATTCTCCATGATTCGGTTTTCGAACCCGGATCCTGCACCGACCGTAACTGGTGTCAGCGTGGAGAGCGCTAATTTGACCGCTTCAATCGTGCGGTCTTCGATATCCTCACAAACGATGCCATGGCAATGGCTTGCATTGACTATGAACGATTCGGCTGGGATTTGGTACTCAGCCTGGAGCCGGTCACGAACGTTTGTCAAATAGCTATTTTTGATATGCCCGATTTCGCCGATCGCGACTGCATCGACGGTTCCCAACACAACGGTTGTATCGTCGTCTTTAAGGACAAGAATTTTGACATAGAGTGGATCATTGACGGGGCCCGCTTCACGTTTCGTGATATCGACTTTAGCGACACCTGCCAGCAATGGGCCCGCTGCTGTGCTGTCTCGGTTGCCGACGGCAACGAACAACATAGCGATCGCGAGCGAAGCAAGACTATGAGCTCCAAATCGATGCGTCATCACTTGGAACCCATGGTTTGAGGTGACGCATTGCATCATCGACTCCGAGGAAGGCTGGTGAGCAGTTCATGTCATTGGGGTACTTCGAACATGGATCGGATTGCTTCGACGGGGACGCAGCGTCTCAAAATCTGTTCTGCAAACGTGCCCTTGTTGTCCCCGTTAGGCCCATTGCGCCGCGGGTCGCCAGGCATGTTGTCGGTGCGAAACAGGGTGTGGATGCGTGAGACCAAACCTACCAGCTCACCGCGTTCGTTGAAGACCCCAGATCCGCTCGACCCACCAGAAAACTCGGCAGTGATTTCCAGCCAAGTTGCGGAGTCACCTGACATCGTCGGTTTGGTGAGTCGACTAGCGATACCCGTAGACAAAACATAGAACTCGTTGTGGGGGTGACTTAGCACCATCACACGATCCAGTGCCTTGGGGGAGGCGGCCGCGATCGGGACTGGCTTGAACGGAGTATCAGAAACCAGTCGAATCAGGGCGACGTCGTCTTTTTTCGAAGTGGCGAGAACTTCAGAGATCGCGAAGCATTGGCCTTGATGATTCATCGCCGCGAGACCCTTCACGGCAGCGTCGTTTCTGGATAGGACGTGGTAGTTAGTCAAGGCGAGACCGTCGCTGGAAATGACAACACCTCCGGAGATATTTCCATGAATGTTGCTGCATCGTCCGCAATCGTACAGCGTTCCAACCATGAGTGAGGCTTGGGTCATCCGTTCAAGGACTTCGCCGGGAGCAACTGGAGGCACATCGCCGAGCGAAAGGGAGATATGCTCCGGCGCCGACTTGAGTAGCTCAAACATTTCTTGATCGGTCACGATCCGGTCATCGTGCAGGAGTTCCTTTCCGCGATTGACGAAGACATCGTAAATTCGGCGATTGTCGATCACACCCGTGGTGAGATCCCCGATGGGGATGTTCTCTGCAGAGATCCACTCCTTTCGACCGGCCGCCCCAGATTCCTTCCCGAGCTGGTCTGGGGATTCCTGCGCCTCAACGATCGCGTGGGCGAAAAACGCAACCAAGGAAAAGGCTGCGAATGAATATCTGCAGAATTTCATAGGATTCACCGTGTGATAAACGCTATCGGATCTATGGCGATCAAGCCAACGACCAACCAGTACGAGGTTGACGTTCGATGAACTGAGTTGCCTCTGAACAATTCTTTGCTCGGAGGGAAAGGGGATCCCATTCGAGCTTTTGACCGGCGCGGTAGGCTACGTTTCCGAGGTGATTTGCGATAGTCAGCAAACCAGCATAATCGAATGGGCTACCGGTAGGTGTACCATTTCGAATAGCGTTGAGCCATTCTTGTTGGTGCCCAGGGGACTCTCTCAGGAAGGGTTTGGGACCTTCGAACGATTGGAATTTCGATTCAGGCAATAGAACATGGCGTCCATAGTCCGAGAGGAGCATCCCATCGCGACCGATGAATAAAATACCGTTCTCCCAGGTAGGGATCCCCTTTTCTTTCCAAATCTGAGGCTTATCGGCTCCTTGGTACCAAGCAACGCGGCAGGCTGGCAGATCACCTCGGGGCCCGTATTCGTACACGGCGGTCATCGACGCAGGAGCAAGTTCCTTGTGTGCCGGTGCCCCGAACGCTTCTACCGTACGAGGATGATCCAGCTTGAGTGCCCAAAAGGGAAGATCGTTGAAATGGCTTCCGAGATCCGACATTGTCCCGTTGGCAAAGTCCCACCAACGGTACCACTTGGGCCCCGGAAGATAAACCTCATGGAAGGGCCGCGTTGGTGCTGGACCAATCCACAGGTCCCAATCCACTTCCTTGGGAGGTTGCATCTCTTGGGTTGGGCGATCGGTCACGTAGACGATATCCCCATTTTTTTTCGCATCTTCTTCGCTTTGCAATCCCCAAGCACGGGACGTCCATACATGCGCTTCGGAGACGGGGCCGATAGCTCCCGATTGAATCAGTTCTACAACCCGGCGATAGTTCGCTGTCGCATGGATCTGGGTACCCATCTGCGTTGGTACTTTGGCAATCGCCGCCTCGTCCATGATCCGCTTTGCCTCCTGAATGTTGTACGTTAGTGGCTTTTCGCAATAGACAGGTTTGCGTTGCTGGAGCGCGGGCAATGTCGCGAAGGCATGCGTATGTTCCGTCGAACTGACAACCACCGCGTCGATATCTTTCAAGCCGTCGCAGAGCCGACGAAGATCCACGTACTTGCGAGCCTTCGGAAAACGCTCCGACACCCGATCGAGGGTCGCTTTGTTAACATCACAGATTGCTGCAACATTTACGCCTGAATCCTTGACCATTTCTTCAAGATTTCCGCCACCACGCCCACCGACGCCGACAAAAGCAATATTGAATTTATCGTTGGCCGAGCAAGCTTGAGCCAAGCGACTCGATGCCAGCGTTGCAGTACATGCTGTTGCGGTTGCAAGAAATTGCCGGCGGTCCAAGGAACCCATGGTTGGTTTGCTCTGCATGGTTTGCGTGTAGGGAGAGAGTTATGGGGAGATCGAACAACAAACAATCGCGAAGGGCGATCGGGAATCGAACCGCCACCAGTTTATCAGCCAGCCGTACGGAATGAAACGTACTTAGAGAAAGAACAAACGACAATCGAACGCACGCACGGACGACAGGTTTCGCCGTTGAAATTTTCCTAAACTACAAATCAAGCTATGCCTGCGTTGCGACGGCGAATTATCCCTTTATTGGTCGGTGATACTATCGGTTGATTGGCCGATCCAGAATCGATTCCCATCAGGATCGTCGATGCGAAATTCAAGCATGCCGTAGAACGTTTCCTCAAGCTCAGGAATACCCATTCCTCGATTTTTCACCGCTTGATGGTACTGCGTTATATCGTCAGGGTAGAGATAGATGACTTGTTGTTTCGGAGTTGGGTGTGGGTGCCAGATGGATTGATCGAGCATAATGCGGCACTCGTCGAAGCGAAGCATCGCCCATCCCCATTCCTTCCGAAACTGTTCGACTGTAAAGCCTAACTGCTGGTAGAACTTGAGACTGTTCTCTACAGACCGAACCGGTAGCATTGGAATTAATTTCATCGAATCGATTTTGGTCCACGTTAGGTTTGCGACGAGTGGAGTTGGTTTTGTTGCCTAGCTACGTTCCTCGATGCATACGCAGCGTTCAATGCGGTTCCGAATGATTTTCTGTATTGCAAATTCTCGGTAGAGCCATCGATCGAAGTGGCTTTGGCTTACGCGCTACTGGCAGCCTTCTCAGCCCGTTGGAAAACGATCGATCAAAGGTGGTGCACCGCAAGGTGCCCGATTTCTCGTAATCAACCTCGCCTTACCCGAGGGATTGCGGTGGCTTGCGTCGTGCCGCTTCCAACTCTCAACAGTCCGTTAAGGCATGTAATTGAGGGTGTAGTAGGCATCCCTGTGGAGAAGCGGCGATTTATCCTTCGCCGAGACGATCCCCTTGGAAACTAGATGGTGAACATGGCCCCGTTGGAGTCCATCAATCACTAATTGGACACGACGTCCATCGTCGGAAAGTTTGGCCGAGGTGATCGTCGGGGTTGTCGCATCGACTTCTGGACTTCCGTAGGACCCTTGGTAGATATACGTGAAAGTCTTCATCTCATAGGAAGTCACATCCTCTGCAGTCTTTTTATCGACTGGTTCGGTAAAAACGAGTTCAAAACCGTTCTTCTGAGCTTTCATTTCAAGGACTTCGAATGGAGTCTTACCGGTCCAATCAAGCCGCTGAACGCAGAACGACTTGGTTCCGCGTGAACCCCATCCGCGATTTGTCCCCCCGACGAACATCGCACCATTGGGTTGCATCTCCAAACCGACAACGCCGCAATCCAGCCCCTCTCGGAACGGGAAGCAGGCGCCCTGGTAATGTCCCTGAACTTTCTCCATGTAGCAGCGCATTACGGTGCTAAACGTTTGGTCTCCGACGAAGATCTGATCTTTGAAGGGCCCGAACTTCCCACCCGTGGTATCGCAGGTGATACCAGCAGCGGACTGTCCCATTTTTCCGTAGGGAAAGAGGATGGCTGCTGGTTCATACTCAGGGATCCGATCCGCTTCGACCACGAAGCGACTTCCATCTTTCGGCTCTGTGGGCTTTTTACCCATATACTGGGCTGCATTTTCGTACCATTTAAAACCACCTGGGTGTCCGACAAACTTGCCCGGGCTGAGGTGCTTCAGGCCGCAGGTGCCATTCCATGGTCCTTGGTTGTCGGTATAGAAAACGTCGCCGGCGGCGTTCATGCCGATGCCCCCTGGAGAGCGAATGCCGCTCGTGGTTGGGATCGTGTTTCCATCCGATGTCGCGCGAACGGCCCAGCCTCGGTAGAGCGCATCGCTACCGAAGGATCCGGTTAAGCACAGTACGACCCAGATATTTCCTTCTTTGTCGAATTTTGAACCGAAGGCATACTCATGATAGTCACCTGTGATTTGCCAGCCGTCGGCAACAACTTCAAACTCATCGGCTTCTCCATCGCCATCCGTATCCCGAATACGGGATACGTCAGGTCGCTGTGTGACGTAAAGCCACCCGTCTTTGAGCGCCATTCCCAATGGTTCATGAAGTCCGTGCGCGAACCGCTTGAACTGCCTGGCGCTAACCTCTTCGGCAAACGGATCCGTAATCATCCAGATCTCACCGCGTCGGGAGGCGACTGCCATTTTGCCATCCGGCATCATTTGGAACGAGGTCGCTTCGAGTTCAACGCCGTCGGGAACCTGGAACGAAGTGATCGTGTAGTAGTCCGCTTCGGTTGCTGGCTTTGTGACCGCAACCTTGGATTCAGCAGTTGCCTTGGTGTCTTGGGCTGTGACTGGGTTCGCGGAAATCGAAAACGCCAATGGGACAACCCATAGCGTGGAAGCCAGTAGTGCGGCGGTTTGTAGTCGTGCAGTTTTGATGGATCGGTGCATGGTCAACTAGAAAGAGCTTGGTGTCTTGTAGGTTTTAGTTCAGGCCCCGATCCGGTTTCCCGGAGCAGGTGTCGAGTTCCATGTGAGAACTCGGTCGATTGTTACTTCTTAGACGGAGCTACCAACGAACAAAGTATTCAATGGTCGTTCCGGCGGGATTCGCTGAAATCGGTAGTACCAACTCCTTCTTCCCAGAGGCGTCGCGGATCGAAACCATGGAAGCGAACGCCGCAGGGATGGTTACCTGATACTTATCGTCAACCTTCCACGTGTTCTCACCATCTTTGATGATGTTGTTTCCTTCACCGAGGCGCAATGTAACCGTCCCCTTGGGCACAGACCGCGCCAGCGGCCGAACCGCAAGGCTACGCTTCAATCCGGGCGTGTCATTGAGGCCTTTGCTGAGTTCCGATCGGTCGGAGATCTCGATTCCGTCCATCATGTACTTAAAGGTTGGCGTACCGGATTTGTCCAGCGCGTAGCCTTTGAATCGATAGCTTCCGGCGATCGATTTTGCATTGGGCCACGGTGCATCTGCTGACTCGAGGATCGCCACAGGGGCGGAGGATTCGAGGGGTAGAACCAAGTCACCTAATGGCTTTTGCCGACCAACACCTCGATCCCTCCAGTGCATGGAAGCATCGATGAACTGGCCTTGCCAAACTTTGGCGAGATTCATCGATTCCGCATCCCACGCGATATTCAATCCACCGGGGTATCCCACGGCGATGCCACGCGCTGACAGGCCATCGAGAAAATTCCGGTATAGGATTGGCTTGTCGATTGGCTCGAGAACGATTTGATTCCGTTGCAAACCTTCCGGCGCTGCGGCTTGTGAGCCTTGTGCAAGGTATTTCCACATAGCTGCGATTTGATGTTCAGCATTGCCGTCGTAGATGGTCTTCAGGACGCTGACACCTTCAGGGAAACTCGCAGGCATCCGGGTTCCAGGGCGGTACTTGGTAGGTTCGAGCAAGTATCGATAGAACCATTCGGGTCGGAGCCGCTCGGTCATTGTCTGCAAATTGATCGCTTGGATACCGATTGCCCGCTCGTTACCAAAAGTATGGCATTGCGCGCAGGATAAGCCTTTGGTACCTGCCAACTGCCGACCGGCAGCAATCGTTCGAATTTCAGCTTCGTCTGGGCTTTTGGCAACGCGTTCGTCCGAAGGGCGATCGAGTTTTTTCCAATGGTCAGCTAAGCCTTGGGTTGCATTACCGTACTGCGGCATTCGGACCAGCATGTACGGACGCTGCCTGGCACCTTCGGAGAGAACTTTATTGAGATAGTTGTCGTTCAGTTTGTCCGCAACCCCAGTCAATCGCGGGGGCAATCGGCCTTCATCGCCCATTTCAGGAATGGTTGTGGTGAACAGATCCAGTTTGTCGGATTCGGGCCCCCCCCAATCGTCTCGTTGGTGGCAAGCTATACAATTCAATTTCGTGATTAGATACTTCGAGTGCATCGCGGGTGAGCGCGGTTCTGATTGAGGGTTCCTGAGGGCAGCAGTGATTGCTTCTCTCTGGAACACTGTCAGTTTGTAATCAGGCACACCCGCTTTGGGCTGGTTGGCTAAGCACCCTGAATCGAGCTTAGCTTGGTCCAAGGCCGGTGCTTTCGCCATAGCCGACGATGCTGAATCTGTTCCGTTCATTTTGTGGCACTGAACGCAACCGACCGATTGAAAGAGGATTTTGCCGGTTTCAATCAACTTCGAGTCAGGACTATTGGGACCGTCGTTGGACTTGGGTTGGTTGGGTTTGAGCATCAGCCATGCATCGATGGCTTGGCGTACAACCGTCGGACTTTCAAGTTCTAAATCGAGTTCGGCCCCACCGCCCCCCTGGATGAAATCGACACGGACTTGGTGCGGTCCCGATTGCAATTCGACTTCCCCGGAGCCCGTTTGGGGTGGGTGAATGCCGTCGACATCGACGACGAGCTTCCCGTCTACGTAGAGCTTGCTACCATCGTCGGATCGAAGGTGGAACCGATACTTACCTGCTTGATCGATGGTTATGTAGGATTCAAACCGGATCCCGTAGTTGCCACCTTTGCCCGATACGGTCAGATCAAGCCCTTCGCATGTTCCAGTGGCCTCGGGTTTCATTTCCTCGAAGTTAGGGATTTTCTGCCAGCCCCCGTAAAACAATTGGTAGTTCATATTAGGGCGAACGTCGGACGGGTCGACGCTCGGGAGAAGGTAGCTAGCCAAATCCTTAACTTCGTTGTCGTTGAGATGCATCCCTGGCATCCGATTCCCAGGACGAACGGTATGAGGCTGCTTCAGAAATAACGCCAAACCGTCGAACGAGTATTTCTTGGTCAGGTCGGGAAGTGGTACGCTGGTCGCGGTGACCTTGGAACCGTCTATGTTGCCGTGACAAACAGCGCAACCGATCTTCGCGTAGAGGTCTTTACCACGTTCGATGGCCTGTGGCTCGATACGAGATTGGCGTCGAGCTTTGCCGGTACTTTCGAGATAGGCTGCGATGGCATTGATGGTTTCCTTTTTCTTGGAGTCATCGAGTCCATGGAACAGGTCCGGCATGGTGGTCCCCGTTTTGGAGCGATGGACATCCGCGAGCATCGAGGCGACGAATCCGGGTCGCAGTCGACTGCCGGCCTGGTCCAAGATCGGTGCTTCTTTCTTTTCTAGAATCGAGTTCTTCGGGCCTGCAGCGTGGCAGGATAGGCATCCCAATTCACTGACGAGGATCTGTCCGCTCGTAACTAGGGATGCTTGGTCGTTACTTTGGGATGCAAGACGTTCGTAGCCGGGAATTCGAGGACGCAGCGCAGCGGCATCTGCATCCATGGGAACAACCCAAATGTTTCGGTACGTGACTGGATTGCCATGATCTTGGAGATACAACGGCCCAGGGTCCTTCCCTTCGCGGACTGGTGCGGCCGTAGTTTCGCCTGGAGCTTTTTGATCGCGATGGATTGGATACCCATTCAGCCACACCGAGAGTTTTGCATCGGAGGTTTTTTTACCGTCGGTGTCAAAGCGTGCGGCGACGAACTCAACGTCGTAGGTTTGCCAAGCCATCGGCGGAAGGCCAGCGTTGAAGTCAGCCGCTTTGACCCCGTAGATGGCTCCGCAGGTATTTCCTTCGTTATCGAAGCCAAAGGAATCCAGGACTTGTGTTTCGTATCGTCCTTGGTGATAGACACCGCTGTTTCCACGTCCTTGCCCCATCGCTTGGGGAACAAATGGCGTTCGGAATTCGAGGTGAAGTCGATAGTCTTTGAACGTGTCTTTAGTCGTTACACCTGCGAGGAGTAGGTTGTCTTCGACCAGTTTTGCGCCCGGTTGCCAATGCTTATCGATGCTGGCTTGCGTTCCATCAAAGAGGACGATCGCGCTCGCCGGGGGCTTCGCGCCCAGGCTTGGGCTCTTACGGTTAATTTTCTCAGCATTGGCAACCAAGTCTTTGAGTTCATCGAGGTCCATTTCAACGACTTGGATAGGGCTGCGGTCCCATCCTTCGCCTGGCAATCCACCCTGGAAGAAAGATACGCGAAATTGATCTCCCGCTAGCGCTGCCGCTTGGACACCTCGACCAGCTTTGAGGTATTCCCCTTGAAGTTTAAATGCTTCGGTCGCCGTGGCATCTTGTGCGTATCCCACGAGAGGTTGAAGTGTATAAAGGGTTGCCACCGGCAGGGATGAGACGAAGGCGGCAAGAATTCCTTGGAAAACGTAATTTGGGAAACAAAACCCAAAACGAGAGGCAAGTTTGTTGCGCATGCGGTGATGATTACTTCAGAAGAACAAAAACGGATGACTGGGACTTGGGGCGATGTTTGGTACGGCGAGGATCAACATGAGTTTGATCGGTAAAACCTATGCGGTCAAATATGACTTCGACAGCAGGGCCAACGATAAATGCGGTCACGGGTCGGGGTGGGTCGGCTCTCTCGCGCAGAGTTTACCGGAGGGAACAAGCGACCGTTGATCAACAAAACTGTAGCTCACGAAACGCTTGGCCGGCATAGCATAATCCAACTCGAACTGGAAAACACCTAGACACCCTAATTTACCGTGGGTTGGATTGAGCTGATTGGAGGTGGGCGATTCGGGAAGCGAATTGGGCCGCTTGTTCACAATCCTCGTCGTTGGGGTGACCTCGCTGGATTCCCCCGAACCATCGGAGTGGACCGACGGTGTCCCAACCTGGATAACATGCTTCTCCACGAATAGTAATGTTATTGTTTCTGAGGATTTGGCGTAATGCGCGGTGCCAAATCCAGTGCAGGGAGGGGAGACCAGCGGTCGAGAAGAGAAAGGCGTTACGAGGTAGAGGGTGCTCCCTGGCGAACCGAAGAAGTGCCGGGTGATGCGACGAGAAGAAAATTCCGGAACCAAGGCCGACCAGACCGTACTCAGTAAAGTCCACTTTCTTCGCTTCGTCGACCGTGAGCACCGTGGCACCGGTTGCCTCACCCATCGCCTGAGCAACCATGCGGGTATTATGATGGTGAACAGAGACATGGATGATTGCGATTTTATTCATCGACATCGAAAGACTTGTTGCAGGAGTGATTTCGAAAAGCGAGGCTCATCGATCGTCAAAGTTCTGTCATCCATGTTTCGCGCTTTGCACGAGTGTATCGTACAATGCAATCGCCATTCTCGCTTGCCAATCTTTCAGTTAAGCGTTCTCCCATAACCCCAGAAAACAAACATGGTACCTTCCATCGTAAGCATCCCTCGTTCGTTCGCGTTCCTTTGGAACTTGGTCCTCGCGATCGCGATTGGCATCACCGGAAGCCTTAAGGTGGCTCATGCACAAGAGAATTGGAGTCGATTTCGTGGCGATCGAGCAGATGGTGTCGCGCTCGATGATGCGAAACTTCCCGAGATATGGGGCACGAATCAGAACGTGGTCTGGGCAGCCGACGTGCCGGGATTGGGGTGGTCGTGCCCTATTGTTTGGGGAAGTAGGGTCTTCGTAACCTCCGTGACCAGCGATGAAGAGAATACCAAACCTTCCAAGGGACTTTATCTGGGTGAGGGGACGCGGGAACCTGGAAAAGGACTCCATCATTGGTGGACTATCTGTATTGATTTGAACACGGGGAGAGAACTTTGGAGACGGGAAACCCATACTGGTCATCCAACGGTACCGCGGCATCCCAAAAGTTCCTATGCAGCGGAAACCGCTGCGACGGATGGCGAGCGAGTGTATGTTTTGTTCGGCGACGTCGGGTTGTACTGTTATGATTTCGACGGAGAACTCCAGTGGGCTCATCCGATCGAACCGAAAAAGACCTTTTACAGTTATGGTGCTGCATCAAGTCCTGTAGTCCATGATGGAAAGGTATTTGTCGTCTATGACAACCTAGAAGCGTCATGGATCGCGGCATTCGATGCGAAATCGGGAACGGTGCTTTGGAAACAAGACCGACAAGAGACGAAATCCTGGGCGACGCCCTTTGTATGGCAAAATGAGCAACGCACGGAGGTTGTGGTACCCGGCCAGGGAAGAAACCGAAGCTACTCACTGACAGGGGAATTGCTCTGGGAATTTGATGGCAAGATGTCTTCGTTGGTGATTCCTTCTCCCTTTGCAGCGCATGGAATGTGTTACGTTTCTAGTGGATACATTGGGGATGGACATCGCCCTACGTTTGCCATTCGTCCGGGTGCCAAGGGGGATATCTCACCGGGCACGGATGATGAGTACACCGACAATCCGTATATCGCTTGGTACCAGGACAAGGGCTCCCCGTACAACACGACTCAATTGGTTTATGGCGATTATCTGTACACCGTTTACGATCTTGGTTTTATCACGTGTCATGATGCGAAAACCGGCGAAGAAGTTTATGGAAAACAGCGATTCTCTCCGAAGGGGACGTTTACCGCGTCCCCTTGGGCTTACAACGGATTCGTGTTTTGCTTGAGCGAAGAAGGGTTGAC
>Ga0315899_10005329_pt1 | contig 13884 bp, 10 predicted proteins | sample LakEriMetagenome_2_FD_203518 | JGI IMG/M metagenome (GOLD analysis project Ga0315899, IMG submission 203518) | Freshwater fungal communities from buoy surface, Lake Erie, Ohio, United States - Buoy 4 MA112 | ecosystem: Environmental > Aquatic > Freshwater > Lake | place: USA: Lake Erie, Ohio...
CCAGACAAACTCATTGTGAAGCCCATTATTCCTGTGGTTCAAGAGATGGAAGTTGAGTTGGAAGCCCCTCCCGAGGAGGCCGGCGGTGGCGACGAAGCTGGTAATTCCATGATGAGTGAAGCGGTACGAAATTTAATAGCCTCTACCGAATCTGCTCAAGTGAACGAGGAGGTGAATTATACTGGGAATGAAAACAGAACGGGCAATGCGGGTGCGCAAGGTGCACAAAGTGCCGCGAATTATGACAAGGAGATGCGCGATCAAATCATGACGCATCACACCGATCATTCTGCAGGTGTAGCAACAAGTCCGGACCGTTCCACTTCGAACAACAATACCAACACCACAGAGCGTGGAGGAAATACCAGTTATTCAGGACCGGTTACGGCATCGTTTACTTTAACTGGAAGAAGCATTAAGCAGGCCCCGAAGCCGACGTACAAATGCAAAGGTGCGGGTACTGTAGTGATAAATATTACCGTTGATGAATGGGGAAAAGTGACGCAAGCGAAAATAGATGAAGCTCGTTCTTCGAAAGACGCTTGTCTATCTTCAGAATCTGTGGCTTACGCGCAACGTTGGTTGTTTAGCGGTTCATCGAGCAAAGCTCAGTCGGGAACTATTTCCTTTACCTTCAGCGCGCAGTAGCCACGTAGTCTTTTAAGTATTCGAAGTGCGGAGTTAGCTCTCCGTCGAGTGTTGTTTCAGTGCCTTTCCACAAGATTCCATCTGCATCGTCATTCAACAGAGCAGGTAAAATGCTTTTCATGATTTCATTTCCGAAATCTTCACTGGCATCTTTTGGAAGTTCGCACGGTAGGTTGTCGATAGACATAACCGCCACTGCGTTTTCATTTCGATAATCCACTTCATTACCCGTCGTTGGATCATAACCAAAAACGGAATCGCTCACCTTGCTGGCTTTGATGGTGCATGCTATGGGACCGTTCAAATCGCAGGAAATGTCTGCGACTACTTTGCAGCGGGTGTGTTGTTGGAAGAAGGCTTGGTCTAAAAGTATCGGGTTCTTCGAATTCCACAAATGACAAGCGAAGTAGATATCGGCATGCTGCACATATTCGTCCAAGACACTTTTGTACAAATGTGGATTCGCGTAAAAATCAGACTTATTGAAAGGGGCACCGTCGATTCGCGCATACATCTCGGGCGTATCAATGTGCGTGTATACTCCGCCTTGAAGGGGATCGCTTAAAAAATCTTCTGGAGAAACGCGTTTCAGATTGATGATGTCCAACATTTCTTGCGCGCCATTGCCTACTCTACCCCAGCCGGTGAGGACCGCACGGATGTTTCCGAGGTCGGCGCTTTTTAAGACTTCTTCGAATTCTTCTCTACCGCTTAGGGTAATTGGCGAAGGGATATTGAATGTATTGTGTTTCAGTCCGAAGGCACGAACACCTTCATAAACGCCAACGATTCCCGCGTATCTACCGAATCCGATGATGCGTTTACCATCGCTTCCCTTGAGTGCTTCGTAATCGATTAAAGATATTTTTTTATCGAGAATAGCAGCAAGGAGTTTTGCGTTGTAGGGCTGCTTTTTAAGGGTGTGCGAGAAGAAGAAATACTTTTTGTTAGGAATAAGAGCGTTGACAGGAACTTCCTTAATTCCGAAAAGTACATTGCAACTTGTGACGTCCTGAGAAACGGCAATACCGTGTTGAATATATTCCTGATCTGCGAAGCAGCGGTGCGGGCTAGACTCTACGGTAATGTCCAGGAGAGGAAAGTTTTCCATGACTTGCTTGCATTGTGCGGGAGTCAGTGGCACTCTGAAATCGGGTGGTGATTTCCTTTCTTGAATAATACCAATTTTAATTTTCGTCATTGAATTGAAATTGGGAATGCGAAGATAAGTTGCAACTTACTTGCAATCGCCTTTCAAATAGACTAATTTTGCAGTGTTATTCTGTGCTACAGTTTAGGGCCCGACCTTGGATTTGACAGCAAGAAGAAGCAATTTGTAAGCATGCAGAGCGCTTGGTATTCTCGCTCTTTAATCTCGGGGTATCAGTCATAACTGACAACAATTCATACGCACTTGCTGCCTAATCACTGTATGTGATTACGCTTAATCTGGCTCAAGGAGTTAGACAAGTAAGTCTCGCCAACGACCCCGCTCCTGGTAGTTGGTAATGAGGCTTCGCCGAAGGGAGATCGCCAAAGACAAATTCTGTAGTCGGAGGTTAAACACACAGGATAAGCAAGATTTTGGATGTTATTAGCCTGCGTCTTGTCGAAAACCACTAAATAACTAAGCATGTAGAAACCCTTTTGATTCCTTGTTTGGACGCGGGTTCGAACCCCGCCGGGTCCACAAAGAAAAAGCCTCGAGAGATCGAGGCTTTTTCGTTTCTTATTCTATTGGCTTCAACTCCAAATTCGACAAATGCAACAACAGCACGTAAGTGTTGTCTTTCACCCTTCCTTCCAGAAATGCGCGGTACGTTTTACCTCCGTCTTGAAAGACAAGCGGTTCATTGCCTTTCGCTCCTCCTCCGATCATCATGATTGATTCTTTCTCGTGAAGGTCTTTTGCCATTTCGAAAAGAAAATCGAAGGTCAATCCGTTGATGTGATGCAATTGATATTTCTTGGCGAAAACCAATTTGTTGTACATGTCCTTTTTCGGAAAAAGTTTTCCCGGCTTAATGGGAACTTCAGCAAGAATGTTCGCTAGCAACTCTTTCGGAATTCGTTCTTCTTTCACGGTGCCGTCTGGATTGTGAACGACTTCTTTTTTCGATATTCGTGAAACCGGCTTCAAATCTTTGTCAATGTAAACACGAGAGCTTCCATTGACAAATCGTCCTGTTAAATTCAAATCAATTTCCGGATCTGAAGTAATCATGGCTTGCGCAATGGCCTCTCCCTCGCCAATGCTTTTGCTCATCCCCTCGAATGAATTTTTTATAGCACCTTTGAGGACTCTAAGCGTTTGAACTTCGTCACCCTTTTCAGTGACCAATTTTACCGTCGGCTTTTTAGGTTTTGAATTGAAAATAATTTCTGCATCGCGCCCCTTGGCATCTGCAATATGTATGTATCGTGACATCTTCGTTGTAATTAATTGTTATAACATTCCAAAGTCTACTTCTTCCTCAGCTGCTTCTACAGGAGCTTCTTCCACTAGCGGAATTGCGGATTTATTTTCGAGGTATTCGAATTCCAACATTCTTCCGGTGAGAACGAAAATCTCGTTTTGACTACAAAGCACTAAAGCATCGGCTCCTTCATAATCTGCTCTGTAATTGAATACGAATTGGAATACATTTCCACCTTCCAACAATTTCAACATGGCCGCCTTTGAAGTTGCATCTTCCCACGTTAACTGATAAACCGTTGTGACTTCCAAGTTGAACAAATCGTCTAAATCGCCTTTCGCCAATTCAATTTCACCGTCGTATGAAGAAGGAATGAGGGTGGCATCTTTGCCGTCTAAATAAACGGTCTTCAGCGTTTTCTTATCGACCTCTTGGTTGTTTACATCGACTGTTTTCAACGCGGTTGCTCCAGATAGTATAAGGGTTTGTCCGTCGTCGAGTAGATTTCCTGTTTCGCAGGCGTTGCCTGATTTGTCAGTCACGACCTCTTCCACAAATCCATATACTTTATCGCGGTCTACCTTGGTAATACCGGCAGCGAATTTCTGTTTATCTATTACAAAAGTTAAGTTCTTAGCCATTTTCAAATTATTTAATTGGGTCCCATCCCTTTTTAATGTTCTCTTCTTTCAGTTCTGCAATCTTTGCGCTGACTTCCTTTTCAGTGGAGCACAAGAAAATCTCTTGTTCCAAAGGGGTCTTTCTTCCGGCGCTGAAATCGGAGTAAATGACGTTGAAAGGAGCGTACATTCCAGATTTCTCTTTGTTTGTTTTCAAACCAATAAACTTTCGCACAGCGGTGCCGCCTTTTCCTTCTTTCACGAACACTTCACGAAGAATAATTTCCGAAGGTGTTCCCTCTTCTATGGAAGCCGAAGTTGTGGTTGGTGCGCACAAGGCATAAGCCTGTGTCGTGCCCGCATCGGCAGTGTTTGCTTTTTTATCGGCTCTTACTCGTGTGAAGTTTGGGGATATAACGCTCAGCGTTGCTTGGTTTCCACACGATGAAAATCCATTCTTCTCGTTGAATTCCAGAACTGTTTTACGAATAGCACCGTTGCTGTTTTCGTTAATGAGGTCGAGGCACGAGATTTCCACCACGAGTTCCGGTTTCACAAAAATGAAAGCCGTCTTAGCGCCAGACACCTCGGTGTATTCGGAAGTAACAGCGAGTGGTTCCAACTGCTTCACCAAATCCGTGCGTTCTTTCTCACTGAATCCGCCACCGCATTTCGTAATGATTTGAAATTGGTTGTTCCCTAGCGCACAGCCCAAGAGCATTTCGCGAAGCACACCCTCTTGTTCTCCGTTTGTTTCGGCATAACCTAAAACAACAAGATCGAGGTGATGCACATCTTTTACCTTGTAGGTGATGTTGTTTGCTGAACGTACAATCATGCCTTCGGCATTATCTGGAAGTTCTTTGTAGAAGGCGATTAAGTCCTTTCTACTTTCGAACGATTTGTGTTCGATAAGTGAAATGCCTGAGGTCCATTTTATTTTGGAAAGGGCTTCCCATTTGTCTTTGGGGTCGAGGTCTATTTCTTTTCCATCGAGTTCTATCAAATCGAATGCGCAAAAACGCAGATCGAATTTCTCGGGTTCATCGAGGGCGGCATTCACCTCTCGGTGCGATTGTGAATCGTTGTCGTTGAAGCAGCAAAGCTCTCCGGCAAGAACAACATCGTCTTTGAAAGCTTCTGCCTCTTTAATGATTGCAGGGACATTCATTTCATTCCCGTTTCTATCGAGCAGCTGTGCCTTTCCCTTCTTCACGGAAAGGAAGGTTAAGTGTCCGTCGAGCTTCTGTGAAGCCAGGTAGTATTCACTCTCGGCTATTTTCAGACCTATTTGTTCTGAGTCGACCGGAATATATCGCGAAGCGATTTTGGATTTGTAGGTGGTTATGTTGGTCATTTTGATTTAAAAGTTTCTAATGCTATTTCTTCTGCGTAAGCAAACAGACACATTTCAATTTCAGAAATCGTGACATTGCATTTGTCGGCAACCGACTGAATAAGAGCTAAATAAAATTTATAAAAAATCTCTGACGAAAAATATCCATTTCTGTTGATCTTTCCTCTTAGACTTTTTTGAAACGAAACTATTCGTTTATTTCTACTTGGTAATAAAGGGAAGAAACAGCCGCTAACTCCATACTCTTGGAATATTATACCGTTTAAACTTACCGAAACACGAGCATCAAAGATGGCAAACTTCTTAGAATCTCTTGCAGTCAATGCCTTGGACCAAGAGGCAACTCCCCTTTTCCCCAAACTAATTATTGCCTCTGATTCCTCATGGGCATAAATCTTCAACGTGCTAGTTTTATTGGTATGAACGTGTCCCCAATCAGATATGTAATACTTTGTAATTTCCAACCGCAACTTTTTATCCGCAGTTTTATACTTACTGTTTAGAAATCTCTTCAATTCAATATTTTTTTCAAGTATGGAATTGCCCTTGTATTTCGAAGAACTAAATGGTAAAAAATCTTCTTTAATCTCCCAATCATATTTAACTTTCAATTCCTGCTGCCTTTTCTTGTAAAAAGCACTTATCAATTGAATCAATTTAATCTCTTGCATTTTTAATTTTATTAAATTCATTTTTAAAACCACTTTCGTTTGTCACCAAAACCTATAACCACAAGTAATAATTAGAAAGCTACATGACCTCCTTTTTTGTCACGAATGTTTAAAGACCCAAACAATCTTGTACGTCGCTCTGTTTTTTTTTGGGGGAAATCAATTATTTTTTCTGTTGTAACATCTGATATAAATTAGTCTTTTATGAGACGGACTGAGTATCCCATTGTCTTTAGGGAGTATGGTCTATATACCCAACTCGTCTCATAGGACAATGACCGCGCATCGGCTGTTTCAGAGTCTAATTCTGTAGAACTCCACCAAAATCCTTTACCAACGCCGAAGATTCCTCCATTATCATTGCGGTAACAACCTGGAAGCCCAGAAAAACCACTTGAATTTTTATTCTTACTCTTATCTTCAATCGCCTCAACACCCAATATAACTTCAAAATCAGCTAGAGCTTGAGCATTCCAACCAAACTTACTCTTCATTTTTTTTCCAGCTACTTTACTGCCACCTAAAAAGTTAATCAATTCATCCCATTCTGTGTCACAAGGGGTATGCCACTCAAATGGAGATAAAATACGGGCATCATTAACTGCATACCAATTGTACAACTTACCATATTCACCTGTACACCAAGCAGGCTGTTTCTTCTTGCAAGCATTTTTCCACTCCTTATCAGTTTTCGCTTCCGGAATAGGGTCTCCATTTCTAAAATGCGCGACATCTAAATTCTTTGCCATCCAGATTTGATTGCCAATTTTAACCTCCTCAATAGCAGTTTCACTTGATACTTTCTTTGCACTCGCTTTACTAACGGTTGGTTTAATTTTTTCATTGGCTATGGCCTTATTCGGAGCAGCTGGCTTGATGATCTTTTTGCTCGTAGGCTCATTCGCTGCTGCCTTACCCTTCGGCACTATCTTCAAAAACTCTTTCTCCGTTATAATTTTCACTGTTCCCAGTTTCTTAGCCTTCTCAAGTTTGCTACCTGCATCTTCACCTACTACGAGGTAATTGAGTTTAGCTGTAACACCTGAAAGCACTTTACCGCCGTTGGCTTCTACCAATGCTTCGGCTTCGTCGCGGGTGAATTCAGTTAACGTTCCTGTGAAGAGGAAGGTTTGGTCTTGTATTTTTGATTTGGTTGGCATATGATTAATTCTTTTTATTAGATATTTTTCAGTAAAGAATGTGCACTTTTTTTTTTTCAGGAGTATTGCTCATACTTGCCTTCAATCTTGTCAACAAAATCTATAGCTACCTCTGTCAATTCTTCAACAAGCCCTTCACAATCCAACTGATTTATTATTATTTGAACAATTTCCTCTGAAACCAAATCGTATGTTTGTGAGTCTACACGAGACGCCAATTCATTAAAGGCGATAAGTCCAAAAGAGAGATCTCCGCGCCCTTCTGGCCCAAGAACATCTGTAATTCCGGCTGCCCCAATAAGTTTTAAGAATTCACGAAAGTTCGATTCGCCAGAGGCAAGATAAGATTCAGCCACTGATTGGGCATTAGCTCTTATTCCATCAAGCATCTCCTGATTAATAGCATCCCATTCATTTGCTCCAGCAGTCATCTTAAAAAGGTGTTTAGATGTGAATCTCATCAATTTCTCATTTTCAATTTGTTTCTCATTCAAAACAACCTTAATAATAGTTAGAGTGCACAAAAGTGAACGCAAACCCTCAAGATTCTCTGAGTCTAGGTAATCTTCATATTGAGTAAGGGCTTCCTTCATTTTTAACTTTTTCATATTCTATTTTCATTTAAGTGTTTATGAGTAATAGCAGACAGATTCATTCCAATAAAAACAACAATTCCTTCTTAAAGTTTCGCGATTATTTAAATCCAAACATCACTCTTTTTAAAGTATTTTTTCAACAAAGACTCAATTTTATTTGCACTTAATTTATCACTTAATTTAATCGACAGTACAGGCCAGATTTTATTGGATTTATCTTTCTTTTCAATTTTAATTATTTTTTTGATTACAGCTTCATCCTCCACATCATCGTAATCATAAAAATGCTCTCGCTCCAAACTGATAAGCAGTTCTGTATCACTTTTAGTAATCGATAAGGTTAAGTTCCGATTCAATCTACCAAACTCTTCAATGATATAGTCCGTAGGATCAGCGCTAAAATTCAATTCTACATATCCATATACCGGCTGTTGAAGAATAAAAAATATAGTATCCGCATTAAAAATCTCGAAGAAATCCGAATAGAAATACTCATTCGAATTTTCGGTAAAAACGCCACCATCAACAAATAAATTCAATGCATTATAGTTGGCTGAGTTAAAATATTCCTTTGCATTCTTAATTTCAACTTTAGACCAATTAAAGTCATTTGTGAGAATTTGATTTTCCGTTTTGCCAAGATTATTCAAAACTTGCTTCTTTTTGGGACTTTCTTTTAAATTTTCTTGTTGGCCAATTTTCAATGACAGCTTCTTTTTAAGGGAACTGTTTTTTACACATCGCACGGCAAATCCAAAACCATTATTTAATACCTGACTATATATTTCTTGATCATCGAACGAGAGTCTAACATAATATGAAGACGCATCAGTCCAATTTGTGGAAGTCCACCAATATGCGCATTCATTTAAATCCGCAAATACCGATTCGAAATCATTAAAATCTCCACTAGGTAGCGCATTGAAGCCACTTTCATTATTACCATTGCCCTTTTTAGACCACCCCACTTTGCTTTTCAAAAGAATGGAATTCCCCTGGCACTTCCCCATTAATTCATCCCAATCCTCTTTACTTGGAACACTCCAATCTGCAGGTGCTAAGCCTCTTTTATCATTGACCGCGTACCAATTATATAGACGACCATAAGTTTTTCCATTTTTAGCACTTAACTCATACTCCGCTTGAATTGGAAGGTAGTTGCTACTTGCATCAATAAAATCTTGAATAGTTTTCACCTCCGGAATCGGATCCCCATTTCTAAAATGCGTGACATCTAAATTCTTTGCCATCCAGATTTGATCGCCAATCTTAATCTCCTCAATAGCAGTTTCACTTGCTACTTTCTTTGCACCCGCTTTACTAGCGGTTGGTTTAGTTTTTTCTTTGGATATGGCCTTCTTCTGAGCTGACTTAATGACCTTTTTGCTCGAAGGCTTATTGGCCAATGCATTTCCTTTCGGCACCATCTTTAAAAACTCCTTCTCCGTTATAATCTTCACCGTTCCCAGTTTCTTAGCCTTCTCAAGTTTGCTACCTGCATCTTCACCTACTACGAGGTAATTGAGTTTGGCACTCACGCCTGAAAGAACTTTACCGCCATTGGCTTCTACCAATGCTTCGGCTTCATCGCGGGTGAATTCAGTTAATGTTCCAGTGAAAAGGAATGTTTGGCCTTGGATTTTAGTTTTGGTTGGCATATGATTAATTCTTGTTACTTTTTACTTAGATATTTTTTAATAAAGAATGCTTAATCCATCCCATACCAACATCTTGTAGGGTTCATAGGGATATTTATCTTCCTCGAATTTTCCAGAATACCGCTTAACAAACTCTTTATCTAACCTTTCTTTCACTTGGATTCTCTTTTAATGGTAAAACTGAAACTATTGCCCCAATAGCTATCTTCATTGAAATAAAAATCAGTAATTCCTTCCAATTCCTCTAAAGCAAGAATTCGCTTCTTTGGGATGTTCTTATACTTCTCAACGCTAATCTCAACGTTGGCTGAATGCATAACAAGATCTACGAAATCTAGCCACAGATTTTTATTAAAACGTGTTGTAAAGAATTCTAATGATTCTAACTTTAAGTGATTGATTGGCTTCAATCCATTCAATGAAGCGCATTCACCTATCTTTAACCTCTTGAGACTGACCAGCGATTCAATTCCATTTAAGGAATTGGCATCCTCAATTTCTAGATCAATGATTGAAGGTAAACTTTTGAGAAACGTAAGACTGCGTATACCCGGGCCCAATCTCAATTTTTCTAATGATGGAAGGTTGGTTAGAACATCAAGATCAATTGTGTCTGATAAATATCCAGGAAAATCTGTGCCGAAGGCCGGTAGATACAATTTGCTATAATTACCACGAACAGACAGTGACTTTAAACTTTCATTTCCATTGAGCACTCCAATATTTAAAATGCCTGGTGCATCAATTTCAAGTTCAGTAAAACTGAAATCTTGGAGATAAGTCAAATCAACTGTTTTATCTTTAGATATTTTCATCTGAATATCTTGTCAACTAATCTTCCTCGCTAAAAAAATCTTCCTCGTCAACACTATCCTCATCATCGCCATAGTCATCTTCTTCATAATCTTGCTTAGGTATTTGGTTATCAATGAAACAATCATAACCACTCGCTCTAATAAATTCGATTGCATCAACATCTAAATTATCAGCATCAGTGCCAGCTATTTGCTCCAAGAATTTTATTGCTAGTAAATTAGATCTCCCATGTAAAGCACTTTGAACACTTACAGGTTCAGAACCATTGTATGGAGCTAAAAGTGCAACCTCCAAATCATTGACCCAAGGATTAACTTCACCCTTTTTGGTTACCATATTGACATTACAATAGGGATTCGACTTAAGCGATGTCAAAACAATTTCCTTGTCATCTCGGAATTTTTGTAAAACATACCCTTTTTCAGCAATTCGAAGGGCAAAGTCACGCTGATCCTTGATATCATCAGGCAATTTTTCTAAACAACTCAAATCAGAAAAATTCCCATACTTACGGCTGGTATCAATTCGACTCATGACCATTTCTATCAACTCTGAATCGATTTGCAAAGATTTATCGAAATACTCAAAACATCTTACATCTTTGCTCAGCACCAATTTCGCAACAGCCTTATCCTTTTTGTATGTTACCGGTAAGTACTCAAAAATAGTTGGATTCTTTTCTAATAAATACCCAATAAAAACCGAGTCGTCCAAAAGTTCTTTTGGGAAGCTCTTCAAATTCTCACCTTCACCAGCAAGTTCTGCAACAACTTTATCCTTTTTAAATTCAGTTGAAAGATGCGCATAGGAACTCAACTCTCGTTTGACCAATCTTTTTGCATCATCAATGGTTTTTATAGCTTTAGCAAAAAGTTTTACATTTTCGGAATTTATTATCCCATAGCCTGAAAAACGCACAATCAAAGTCAAGTCTTCGTCGCTCATACCATTAAAATCATTATTTTCGATATGATCGAATAATGATTTTACTTCTGCATTTTTGCGGACAGCAGCAACTAAATTCTCAAGGTTAGAAACATCTTTAATAATAAGAATTTTGGCAATATCCATATCCTTTTGTAACTCTTCCGGAACTTCCGAAACAAAGTCATCAGAAAGCATCAACAACCGAATGAAAATCTCCTTTTCTACATTTAATTTCTTTATTATTTCGATGATCAAAGTTGACTCACTCGAATCCAATCCACTATCCGTAATTAAAAAGTCTTGATATATCCTCTCAATTAACTGAATGAAAAAATCTTTGTCGGTGAAGAATTTTTTCGACATGCTATTCAAATCAAATCTCTTCAGGGTCAATAAAAATGACTTATCATTCAGCAGTTCCTTAGATGCAAATTGAATTGCCGATGAACTGTTATCAACTGCTAATTTGACCAGATCCCTGTCCTGCTTAATGTTATCGCTGAAATACTCCAAGGAATCACCAAGCTTTGACAATACTCTTTTTGCAATTTCCGTATCAGATTTATATTTATCAGAAGCATATTGAATTTGATAATTGCTATCTGCTGTTTGAAGCAATGCACCAACCACATCCTTATCATTTTTCAATCTATCTGATGCAAATTCAAAATTACGACCGCTCGCTTTCACTGATTGAATTACAAAGTCCTTATCATCTTGTAATTTTTTATCCGCAAATTCTAGAAGACAATAGATGCTTTGATAAGACTTCAAGAATTTCTGCATTAGCTCTTTATTTGCTCTTATCTTCTTATCAGCTAATTTGATAAATTCAATTGGAATTTCTTCGCAGACATCTGCCAATTGCGTGTAAAATTCTACGCTACATTTTAACGATTCAGGAAAATATGGTACCCAGTCATCACAATATATTTGCCCTAGTTTTGCAATTTCTCTAAAGGTTCCAAATTCTTCGTCATCCTCCTTAACAGCATCCCAAATCTCGGAATCAACTTCCCAAGCATAATCCACGCCTCCTTTAAGGGCATAACAAATACCTACAACACGCTCGGCATAGAAATCTAACTTAGGAAAGTTCTTTAAAATGCTAATCCCTTCTTTCAATAAAAATTGAATTCCTTTACCACCAATGTTTTCTGTATTTTCAACATTCGGTAAATACAACTCATTTTTACCCAACTTTCTCTTTACACTGCCAAAAATCTCAGCACTTTTCTCTGATAAATTCTTACATCCTAAATGTAATTCTCCCTTGAATTCCGACAGGATTTTGGCAACTTCATCAGTTATTGATTCTACACCTAATAATTCCAACTTGTTGCCGATTTTAACCAAATTCTCAGCTTCCTTTGAACCTAAACTTCTTATACCATTAAGTCCCAAGCCCTTTTTGAAGGATGATATGATTTTATAATGTTCAGTAGAAAGTTCAGTAACATTATTAATAATCAAATGAACCTTACTGAGAATGGCTAAAGCATCAGTACTTATTTCAATCAACCCTAAATTTATCGAATCATTGTGCTTTGCAAGTTCCTTAGCTGCATCAGTTGAGATTGACTCCAAAGCTTCAAAAGAAATCTCAGTATCAGGATTACTTTTTACAATTAATCTCGCAATAGACGGAGAAAGCGTGCTTAGTGTATCGCTATAATCAAATGCCAAATTTAAAGCACCTTTATGCTTCACTAATTCATCCGCAACTTTATCGCTAATTTCTCGCAAGCCCATCAAGCTCAATGAACCACTATGTTCTTTCAAGGCCCCAGCATCCTCTAATTTAATTATTCCATTTAATGAAATTTCAAAATTACAAGCTAGCAAAGCCGCCAATGTTTGGTCTGTTAAACTTGAAATCGAATTCAAGTTCAAAGGTCCGTTATGAGCAGCGAGAGCCTCCGCCGTTTCTGCGTCCAATTCTTCAATACCATTCAATGATAATAAATTCTCTCCTTCATGTTTCGCAAGGGCCATTGCAGAATCTAAATCCAAATATTTTATTCCGTCCAAGTATAAGTCTGAATCTTCTGCAGCAAGAATTGCCGCAGCTTTTGCGTCAATGGAATCATATTCATCGAGATCTATAAAGTCAGTTAAGGACTTCTTGGCTGTTTTCGCATCAAGCATTTTTTTCCCCTTGAAAACTGTCTTTTTCGCAGGGGATTCCTTTTTCTTCGCAGTTTCCTTTGCTGCAGTTTTACTTTCCGGTTTTTCAGAGGTCATATCTAAAAACTCCTTCTCCGAAATAATTTTCACTGTGCCTAATGCTTCGGCTTTTGCAAGTTTACTTCCGGCATCCTCTCCTACTACCAAATAGTTGAGTTTGGCACTCACGCCTGAAAGAACTTTACCGCCATTGGCTTCTACCAATGCTTCGGCTTCATCGCGGGTGAATTCTGTTAATGTTCCTGTGAAGAGGAACGTCTGGTCCTGGATTTTAGATTTTGATGCCATTAACTTTAGATATTTTAAATAGAAATTACTTTATCGCTTTGCCTAAAGTACTAAAATCTACCTAAAGTAGCCATCCACTTCAGATTATTAATACATGCTACTTCGCAAACTCAACCCTCTTCAACTTATTCCAACCGCCTCTGGTGAAGTCTGGAATTTCAACGGGTGACGATTTATTGTTCAATGAGATTTCAGTAAGCGGACTCAAACAAGACCATTCCGCTAAATCGTATACATCCATGTCCAAAGGCAATCCGTTATGAAGGCAATAGATCAATCGGTAATCCATGATGTAGTCCATTCCGCCATGTCCACCAACTTCTTTCGCCTTTTCTTCAATGTCAATGACAATCGGATGCTTGTATTTCAACATGATTGAATCTTTCATTCCATCTGAAACATAATCGTGCGCGGTGAACTTCAAATGCTTCGGATTCAAATCTTCGCTTAACATCTTTGAATCGAGCGCATAACCTTCTATCGGATATTTATTCGCGAATCCTTTCGTACCTGTGAGCTGATACATGCGTGTATACGGA
>Ga0315899_10005330_pt1 | contig 13882 bp, 11 predicted proteins | sample LakEriMetagenome_2_FD_203518 | JGI IMG/M metagenome (GOLD analysis project Ga0315899, IMG submission 203518) | Freshwater fungal communities from buoy surface, Lake Erie, Ohio, United States - Buoy 4 MA112 | ecosystem: Environmental > Aquatic > Freshwater > Lake | place: USA: Lake Erie, Ohio...
AATCCCTCACCACCCAGCCACGCGAGGTCAATCCAAAGGGCCAGCTCCAGGAAACCCTCCAGTCCGTCGCCCTCGGCAGCCCCTCCTATTCCATCGTCTCAGAAGACGGCCCGGACCACCGCAAGTCTTTCGTCGCCCGCGTCACATGGAACGGCATCGCCCTCGCCGACGGTTCCGGCCCCAGCAAAAAACTCGCCGAAACCGCCGCCGCAGAAGCCGCTCTCGCCCACCCGGAGGTCGTCGCCATCTCCATACGCCTCGCTGCCGTCCCCAAAGAATCAGCCTCCCCTCCCGCTCCACCCTCCATTCAGCCCGGTGAATAACCCGGCGAACAACAGGGACAACACCCGGCGCACACCCGCCCCACAAGGTTCTCCCCTTTTCACGGAACCTTCCATCACGATCCTTGTCCACCCTCCTCCATCGCGTGGAACACCCCATTCTCCAGCGGGGAACACGGTTCCTGGACTTATTCACCACCCTTATGATGATGACTTAATTTCTTTCTCTTTAAAGACATCATACCCTCAGACACCAGCCCGCTCCATCCACCCATCCCTGACACCTCCACACCTCATTCCTTCCCAGTTTCTCCTTGCCGTCTCACTGATTTCCAGGAATGGTTACCTCCTCGTTGCTCACCTCCCCATCCATGCCTGACGAATTCGACAAGTGGAAACGCCTGCAGGACCGCCAGGGTGTCACCGACAAATTCGTGACCAGGCCACGCCACGCTCAGCGCTATCGCGGCCCCAAACCGCCCAGCCAGCCACGCCTCGAAGCCCAGCGCGACCGCATCATCTTCCTCGTCGTCATTGGCATCCTCGTCACCGTCGCCGCCATCGTCGCCTTCGGCTTCATCCGCTCCCGCACCACAGGCTGAACTCAGCCTCGCTCCCGCCCCGGGGTCTGACCGCTCCTCTGGCCAACCCGCCCTCCATCGACTCCATCAATGACCCATCGCGGTTTATTGATGCGCCGCGCCGCTTTTCAGGCCACAGCTTCCCCGACCATGAAAGCTGTCCTGCGTCTGCTGCTCCGCTGTCTCTTCCGCTTCCGCGCCTTCAACCTTGAGGCGCTCAATACCCCCGGCCCAGTCCTCCTCCTCCCGAACCATGTTTCGTGGATCGACTGGCTCTTCCTCTTCGCCTGCGCCCCGGACGACTGGAAATGCGTCGTCTCCCGCCGCACCGCCCAGACTTCATGGCTCCACCGGAAGATCATGCTCAACCCGCGCAGCTTCCCAGTCGACACCGACTCCCCCTACGCCGTCAAGCACATGGCCGAATTCCTCAAGAAAGGCGGCCGCCTCGCCCTCTTCCCGGAAGGCCGTCTCTCCGCCACCGGCTCCCTCATGCGCCTCTATGATGGCCCGGGCTTCCTCCTCCTCAAAACCAAAGCCCGCGTCATCCTCTGCCACTTCCGCGGCACCGACCGCATCCCGTTCTCCCCCAACCCCAACCGCAAACAATTCCTCCCGCAGGTCACCGCCCACTTCAGCGAACCCCTCCAGGCCCCGGAATTCCCCGGCGAACGCCCCGCCCGCCAGCGCGCCCGCCTCATGGAATGGCTCAACGCCCGCACGCTCGACTTCCGTTTCCAGACCGAAATGGAACACGGCCCCAGCAACCTCGCCGCCGCCATCACCGCCGCCGCCCGCACCCACGGCAACGCCCGAGCCCTCGAAGACCCCAACGGCGCCATCTCCCGCGAGCGTCTCGTCCTCGGCGCACGTCTCCTTGCCTCCCAGCTTGCCCCACAGCTCGATTCGTCCACGCCACGCACCGGCCTCCTCCTCCCCAACGTCAACGCCGCCCCAGCCGCCCTCCTCGCCCTCTGGGCCCTCGGCCGCGAAGCCGCCCTCCTCAACTTCTCCACAGGCCCAGCCCAGATGCTCGCCTGCGCCCGCGCCGCCGGCCTCACCCAGATCGTCACCTCCCGCGCCTTCCTCGAAAAAGCCCGCCTCAACCTCACGCCGCTCACCGACGCCGGCCTCTCCCTCATCTTCCTCGAAGACGTCCGCGCCGCCATCCCCGCATCCGCGAAACTCTCCGCCAAACTCTCCTCGATCTTCTCCACCTCCCTCGGCTCGCTCTCCCGCGCCGCATGGTCCCACCTCTCCCCTCAGCAGCAGGCCGACCGCACCGCCGTCATCCTCTTCACCAGCGGCTCCGAAGGCGTCCCCAAAGGCGTCCAGCTCTCCCACCGCAATCTCCTCGCCAACGTCCGCCAGCTCATCGCCGTCACCGACCTCACCGAGTCCGACAAGCTCTTCAACGCCATGCCGCTCTTCCACAGTTTCGGCCTCACCGTCGGTCTCATCGTCCCGCTCCTCAGCGGCATGCCCGTCTACCTCTACCCCTCACCACTCCACTTCCGCATCATCCCCTCCGCCGTCTACGAATGCGACGCCACCATCCTCATCGCGACTAACACGTTCCTCAACGGCTACGCACGCAAAGCCCACCCCTACGACTTCCGCAATCTCCGCTGCGTCTTCTCCGCCGCTGAAAAACTCCAGGAAGACACCGCCCGCACATGGGCCCGCCGCTTCGGCGTCCGCATCCTCGAAGGCTACGGAGCCACCGAATGCAGCCCCGCCATCTCCCTCAATACCGGCCTCGCCGCCACCTTCGGCTCCGCAGGCCGCTTCCTCCCAGGCATCTCCTATCGTCTCGATCCAGTCGCCGGGGTCCCCGACGGCGGCCGTCTCTTCGTCAGCGGCCCCAATGTCATGAAAGGCTACCTCACCGATACCCCTGACGCCTCCCCGGACAAGGAACGCTGGTACGACACCGGCGACATCGTCCGCGTCGATGACGACGGCTTCCTCTTCATCATGGGCCGTCTCAAACGCTTCGCTAAAATCGGCGGCGAAATGATCAGTCTCACCGCCGTCGAAGACGCCCTCGCCAGCGCCTTCCCTCACCTCGGCCCCCGCTGCGAAACCGCCATCATCGTCACCCACGACCCCGAACGCGGCGAACAACTCTGCACCATCACCACCGACCCGCGCCTCACCGCCGACGAAATCCGCACCGCCATCCGCAACCACGGGCTCCCTAACCTCGCCGTCCCCCGCACCCTCCGCGTCATCCCGGAAATCCCACGCCTCGGCACCGGAAAAGTCGATTACCGCGAACTCGAACGCCGTCTCCTCGCCACGCCCTGATCCTCCCAACCCAGATTCCTTTCTTGCGCCGCCCCGAATTTGCGGCCCAATCTCCTCCCTGACCTCACCGACTCCGCGCGCCGCGCGCCGCATGAAAACCGTCCTCGATACCATCCGCACCGGCACCCCCTACCTCGAAAAAGCCGGGATCGATAACGCACGGCTCAACATGGAGCACCTCCTCGCCAAGGTCCTCAACTGCCGCCGCATGCAGCTCTACATGGACTTCGACCGCCCGCTCTCCGAAGCCGAACTCGCCCCCCTCCGCGACCTCGTCAAACGCCGACGCGACGGCGAACCGCTCCAACACCTCCTCGGCTCCGTCGAATTCATGGGCCGCGACTTCCTCTGCGACGCCCGCGCCCTCATCCCGCGCCCTGAAACCGAAGAACTCGTCGAAAAAATCCTCGCCCGCTTCCGCGGCCCCGACGCCCTCCCGCCACCCGCCGCCATCCTCGACATGGGCACCGGCTCAGGCATCATCGGCCTCTCCCTCGCCGCCGCCTTCCCGGACGCCCACGTCGTCCTCGCCGACCTCTCCACGGACGCCCTATCCCTGGCCCGCGACAACGCCGCCCACCTCAATCTCGTCTCCCCGCGCCTCTCCTTCACAGAATCCAACCTCTGGTCCGCCCTCGGCAACCAACAGTTCAATCTCGTCGTCGCCAATCTCCCTTACATCGAACCCGCAGAAATCCCCTCACTCTCCAAGGAAGTCCACCACGACCCCGTCCTCGCCCTCGACGGCGGCCCCAACGGCACCGCTCTCATCGAGCAATTCCTCGACCACCTCGCCTCACACCTCCTCCCCAACGCCCTCGCCGCTCTCGAAGTCGGCTCCGGCCAGACCGCCGCCCTCGCCTCCCGCCTCGCCTCCCTCGGCTTCACCAGCATCTCCGCCGTCCACGACCTCTCCCGTCACGACCGCTTCCTCTTCGCTTCCCTCCCCGCCGCCTCCTGAACTCCTCGTCGCCCCGCAAAACTCCCTGACAATCAGGCCCCTGTCCGCCCTCCGCATTCAAGGAGCGACCCCTTTTTTTCTCGACGCAATCGCCGCGCCACCCTATCTGCCTGTCTCGCGCAAGGCATGAATCTCCCACCCACCCACTGGACCATGCTCGCTGGTCCCGACGACAACAACGGGCAGATCATCGACTATCTCTACCGGACCTACCGCAAGCCAGTCACCGAATACCTTGTCATCCGCTGGCACTTAAGCCACGCCGACGCCGAAGACCGCTGCCACGACTTCTTCGTCAACGTCATCCGCAAAAAACTCTGGAGCCGCGCCGACCGCGACCGCGGCCGCTTCCGCACGTTCCTCTTCACCTGCCTCAGAAACTTCATCATCTCCGGCTTCCGCCCGCCGACCCCGGACTGGTCCCCGGAAGAACCTGACGACCCGTGCCTCACCTTCGACCGCGAATGGGCCCTCGCTCTCCTCCGCGCCGCCCTCGCCTCCGTCGAATCCTCATGGGCCGCTCGCTCCAAATCCACCGAGTTCCACGTCCTCAGCCGATACCTCCCCGGCATGGCCGCAGGTGCCCCAAAAAGCCCCGCCTCCCCAGCCGACCTCGCCATGTCCCCTGAAGCCTTCCGCAAGGCTCTCTCCCGCCTCCGCGCCGCCGTCCGCACCGAACTCCGCACCCTCGTCGCAGAAACCGTCGACCCAGCCGAAGTCGACGACGAACTCCGCTATCTCTTCGCCGTCCTCGAAAATCCAGGCGCAGAAATCAGATGATTCTCCTCCGCACAGATTTTCTGTCACATCTCCCGGCGAAACCTGTATAGGTTATCCCAGCCGGTCTCTAACCACCATCCGGACCCGCTGATCCAAGCATGGAACCTGACATCTGCCCCGATTGCGGTAGCCCTCTCTCCGGAGACCAGGGCCTCGCCATCTGCGGCCGCTGTCTCATGCGCGGCCTCATGGAGGACGATGACCCCTCAGCCAAGGAGGATTCCCAGCCGAATTCCCAGCAATCAGAACAGCGCATCGCCGGCTACCGCATCATCGGCGAACTCGGCCGCGGCGGCATGGGCGTCGTCTACCGCGCCACCCAGCTCTCCCCAAACCGCGAGGTCGCCCTCAAAATGCTCCTCCCGGGCCACTTCCGCAAGGACGCCCGCACCCGCTTCCTCATCGAAGCCCAGGCCCTCGCCGCCCTCCAGCACCCTCACATCCTCCCGCTCTACGACAGCGGCGATCACAACGGCCAACCCTACTTCACCACCCGCATCGCCACCGGCGGTTCCCTCGCCGATCGCCTCAACCCCACCGGCAATCTCATGCCGCCGCGCGATGTCGCCGCACTCATCCACGTCCTCGCCGACGCCCTCGATTACGCCCACCAGCACGGCATCATCCACCGCGACCTCAAACCCTCCAACATCCTCTTCGATCACGATGGCTCCCCGGTCATCGGCGACTTCGGTCTCGCCCGCATCACCGGATCCGACGGCACCGTCACCGTCGCGTCCACCATGATGGGCTCCCCTAACTACCTCGCACCTGAGGTCGCCGCCGCAGACGCCCGCGCCGCCACCACCGCCAGCGACCTCTACGGTCTCGGCGCAGTCCTCTACGAACTCCTCGCAGGCCGCCCACCCTACGTCGCAGAAACCGCCCTCGAAGTCATCAAACGCATCAATGACTCGGACGTCCTGCCCCCTTCGTCCTTCCTCAGTCAGGCCAAGCGCCCGCCGCGCGACCTCGAACTGATCTGCATGAAGTGTCTCGCAAGGTCCCCCGGCTCCCGCTACCTCAGCGCCGGTGCGCTCCGCGACGACCTCCAGGCATGGCTAGACGGCCGCCCCATCGCCGCTCGCCCTGTCCGCCAGCTCGAACGGCTCCTCTCATGGAGCCGCCGCAACCCGCTCCCTGCGTCCCTCGCCGCCACTCTCGTCGTCACGCTCATCACCGGCGTCACACTCCTCTCCATGGCCCTCGCCCGCGCCCGCAGCGGCGAAACCAAGGCCAGAAATTCACGCGCCTTCTCAGATGGCGTCAGCAGTTTCCTCCTCGGAGAATTCACCGACCGTCTCCGCGCCGCCGGCCGCCAGCCCATCGTCAATGACCTCTACGCCAGCATCGGTGCCCGCTTCGACAGCGAACCCGTCGACACCTCCGATCCCTACAGTCTCCGCGTCCGCATCGCCTTCCTCCTCCGCTGGGCCGAAATGAGCCCCGCCGGTGGCGATCCCTCCGCCCCGCCAGACGCCGCCGCCTTCGACGCTGCGCTCGCCCGCGCCCATGCCGCCGCCGATCTCGCCCGCCGCCTCAAGGCACTCAACGCCCCGGACGCCGCACTCCTCGAAGCTCGCGCCCTCCTCCTCACCGGACGTCTCTTCCAGCGCCGCGAATCATGGCCCGAGGCCGACGCCGCCTATCAGAAGGCCCTCGCACTCCTCCCAGCCGGAACCGCAGAAGCCGACATCACCAGAGCCAGTCTGCTCGTCCAACAGGCCGACATCCTCCACCGCACGCGCAAACCACCCGCCGATTGGCTCCTTCTCCTCAAGAACGCCAATCTCGCCCTCGCCGCCGCCGCCAAAGATTCCTCCCTCTCTCCCATCCTCCAGCGCGACCTCGCCGGCGTCACCACCGAAGTCGCCCACGCCGAACTCGAAGCCTACCTCGTAACCGCAGAAGCCGCCGGCTCCGGCCCGGACTTCGACGCAGCCATCTCCTCCGCCCTAGCCGCCGGTCAGCGCGCCCTCGATACCATCAAATCCAGACCCGCCCTCGACGGTCCTGACCCCGACCAGATGGCCAACGTCGGTACCTCTCTCCAGCGTCTCAGCACCGCCCTCATAGCCGCCGGCTCTGACAAATCCCCCGCCGCCGCCGCCGCCCTCGACGAATCCCAGGACCTCCTCCTCCGCTACGTCCAGGACAACCCCGGCAACTTCCTCGCCAGCTACGACCTCGCCCGCAATCTCCAGACCCGCGCTGCCCTCCTGCGCGGCAATCAGAAGTTCACCGACGAATGGAACACGCTCGTCGAAGTCGAAGGCCTCTACCGCGATATCCTCGCCGCTGACCCAGCCATCACCGGATGGCTCCGCGACGCCGCCCACGCCGTCGATGCCATCGCCATCGCTGCCAGCCCTTCCGCCGCCGGCCCATCGCCCATCCCATGGTCCTCCATCGAGCCTGTCATGGAACCATGCCTCGACGACCTCCTCGCTCTCGCCCGCAACCCGGAGGTCTCCTCTAACGAAGATGCCCTCCTCAGCACCATCGAAATCGCCCGCGTCTTCATCAGAATCTACGAGTCCAACCAGCAGCCCGCCAAAGCCGACGCCGCCCTCGAAAAGCTCCGCCGCCAGTTGGCTTCCAAAGCCTCCATCGACCCCATCCACCGTCTCGCCGAAGCCGCGCTCGTCAGCACGCGCTCCGATCTCCTCAACACCCGCGGCAAGCTCAACGCCGCCATCGCCGATGCCGCCACCGTCGTCGACACCCGAGCCGCCGTCATTGCCGATGGAAAACGCATCGGTCTCCTCGGTCAGGCAGCCGCCAGCGCCTTCTCCCGCTTCCACCGTCTCCTCGCCAAAAACAATCAGCCGGACGCTCTAGCCGATTCGCTCCGCCGCGCCACCACCCTCTCTAAAGACGTCGCCGCCCTCCAGCCCGCACCCGACGACAATTGGCGCGCCGCATGGGCCGGCATGTCCGCCTCCGCCGCCGAAGCCCTCGCCGCCGCCGACCGCGCCGGTCTTGCCGGCAACCTCGCCACCGCCGCCCTCCAGGCCCTCTTCCCACCCGGCAACCCTCCCGCCGCCAAACCTGAACTCGAAGCCCACGAGCGCCTCTCCAAGCTCGCCCAATCCGCAGAGCCAGTCATCCCATGACGGCCTCAGCCCGCGAACACCGTCCGCCATTGCTCAAGGTGTTCCTCCGCGCAGCACAACACTTCCTCTGCATGCCGCCGCGCCTCCCGCGCCATCCGCACCCGCAACTCCCTATCCTTTTCCAGCAGCCGCGCGTAATGCCCGAACTCCTCGCGGCTCGCACAGTGAAACCCAGCCGTCCCATGCGGCACCAGCAAATGCAGATGATGCCGCGGATCCGCCGGAATCAGCGGAATCACCCCGCACAGCATCGCCTCCACCACCGCTCGTCCCCAGCTCTCCGACAGCTCCGGATGCACGTCGTACACCAGCAGATCCACCCCCTGCAGGAACTCCGCCACCTCCACACTCCCCGCTGCCAGCAATTCCCACCGGTCGTCAAACCGTTCCCGCGGCCAGATCCCATCCAGCTGCTCGCTCCACCCCAGCACCCGAAACCGCGCCCGCTGCAATCCCAGCCCGGTCCACGTCTCCGGAAAATCCACCGGAAACTTGTGAGGGTCCGGGCGCGACACCCGGCCCACCACCAGCCCGCCATCTTCCCTAACTTCCCGCTCCCGATACGGAAAGAACGCCGGATTGATGTAATTCCCCGTCATCACCCAGCGGATCTCCCGCCGCCCCGCAGCCGTCAGCATCCCCCACGGCTCATCCATCTCCCCCTCCACCCGGCAGCCACGCTCGTCCTCCATCCGCATCGCCCCGAGATACCCGGGCTCCAGTGCCAGCCGCTGCGCCACCGACACATACAACACCGTATCCACCCACCCCAGCATCACCAAGCCAAGCTCGCCCGTCGCGTGCCACATCATCTCGCTCGACCAAGCAATCTTCAACCCCCGCTCCCGCAGCGTCCTGATCCAACCGTTCACCAGCATCTCCCCGTTGCACAACGCCACGCCCCACCCCTCCAGCACCAGCGGCAAGGCCTCGAACCGACTCACCACAATCCCGCGCGACTCCATCCATCCCACCCACTCCAACCCAACTGCAGGATCCGCATGCGTCGGCACCACCGTGATCCCATAACCTGCCCCCGCCAGCAGATCCAGCAGATGCGCCAGCTTCGTCCCCGCACCACCCACCCGTGACGGCCACCCGAAAAAATACAACTGCTTCACCATTTCCCAACTCTCTCCACCAATCGCCCTCCGGGCAACCCGAATCCCACTAGCATCCACACATGAACGAACACTACTACAAAATCCTCGGCGCCCTCGACGCCTATCTCAACGCCCCGGGTGTCAACGCCGTCGTCGAAGGAAACCAAAGTCTCAAAGACGCCTTCGCCATCCTCACCGAAGCCCGCGACCGCTACCGCGCTGCCGGTGCCAAGGTCGAAGCAGCTCTCCAGGAATTTGACCGGGAAGGCGGCAACACCGAAACCGGCATCGGCAAACTCATCCTCGACGCCATCCAACACCTCCGCGTCGACACCTTCGCTGCCGCTGGCCCCTCCGTCGCCGCCGCCCTCGAACAGCTCGTCAGCGACATCAATTCCACCGGCAAGGGCACCACCACCGCCATGGTCTCCTCCAGCAGCAACGTCAACTGGCCCCGTACCTCCAGCAGCAGCAGCTACTGAGTCCACACGCTCCCTCCTCCACTGCTCCCGGTTGGGCTCACGCCCGGCCGGGAGCTTTTTTGTGCCCGCAACCCCCAGCGCAATCCCCCCAATTAGGAAATGTTTAGAAAATGGCCCGGCGGCCGTCACACCCGGAACCCGGGGCGGTATAGCTCCCTTAGAAACCGCCACGCCATGCCCACGTCCACCCGCCAACCATCCCTCGCCCGCCCAGGAAACGGCCTGCTCACCGCCTTCCAGCGCCTCGGATCCGCCTGCCATCACCTCTTCAGCCGATCCTTCACACGCTCCCTCATGCCCATCCCCAACGCGCTCCCCAACCGCAGCCTCCAGACGCCAGTCTCATGGTTCGGCCCGTCCGACCGCGCTCAGGGCGCCCTCATCCATCAGAACTTCCGCCGGCTCCCCCATTCCCTCCCTCCCCCCTGCGCCCCCAGCCCAGCCTGCGCCCCGCCCAGCCAGAACCCCGACCCCGGCGCCACCGCCACCGGAACCTGCGCCACCCAGCAGTTCATCGTGGTCTTCGCCCGCCAGTTCGCCACCGACCCCACCACCGGCAAACCCACCGCCGACACCGGCCGCTGCATCGTCCTCCGCCGCGGCCAGACCCACCGCAACTGGCGTCTCGACCACCCCTGCTGGAACTGGCACTGCGGCGTCTGGGAAAACGAATGGACCGGCCCCGTCAACACCACCATCCCCAACCCGACCGACATCCCAGCTCTCGGCTCCCTCTTCACTCACAACTTCCCCAGCTGGAACAAAGACCACTGCGTCGGCGCCGTCTCCATCGACATCGAATACACCCTCAGCGGCCACATCCTCTTCACCGCCTACACCAACTGACACCAGCCCGGCCACCAACCGGGAACTTCAGCAACTCCGATCCTCTGAATTCCCATGCCGGACATTCTCTTCTCACGAACCCCCGCGGTCGCTCCCAAAAGCGGTGCAAAAAAGAAGGCACCAGCAAAGAAGGCAGCCGCCGCCGACACCGCCGCCATCCGCCTCAACGCCAGACCCGATCGCCTCGACCTCCGCGACCGTCCCTATCAGCCGAAACTAGCCAATCTCCCGGAAGCCTTTCCGCCGCCCGCCACCCTGAACGCGTGGATCAAGGACTACACGAAATCAAAACTCGTCCGCAATCAGGGCCCGGACGGCGCCTGCACCGGCTTCGGTCTCGCCGCTGTCATCAACCATCTCATCTTCAGAGAACAGAAGCTCAATAAGCGCCGCTTCCCGTACGCCACCGTCAGCCCGGCCATGCTCTACCGGCTCGCCCGCGTCTATGACGAATGGTCAGGTGAAGACTATGACGGCTCCAGTTGCCGCGGGGCCATGAAAGGCTGGCACAAGCACGGGGTCTGCTCGGAAAAGGCATGGCCGCATCTCCCGAAGAAGCCCAACGCCAGTCCCACCGACTCCAAATGGGCGGAAGAATCCCCTCAGTTGCCGCTAGGTGCCTACTACCGCATCGACAAAAACCACGTCGCCGATCTCCAGTCCGCCATCCACGAGGTCGGGGCCATCTACGTCTCGGCCGAGGTCCACGATGGCTGGAGAGTCTCCGCACCCGACGGCTCCTCAGAGCTGCCGGTCATTCCCTACGATCATCGCACCACCGTTCCCGATGGCCTCCACGCTTTCGCCATCGTCGGCTACACCCCCGTCGGTTTCATCGTCCAGAATTCATGGGGTGACACATGGGGCCTCAAAGGATTCGCCATCCTCACCTACAACGAATGGCTCCGCTTCGCCAGCGACGCATGGGTCGCCGTCATGGGTGCCGCCCGACCCCACGGCTCGAACAGCTTCCAGAGTTTCAACGCGGGCCGCGGTCTCCTCCTCGCCGGACAGAACCGCGCCGCTCAGACCCGCACCATGGCCAATGCCGCGAACCCATCCGGGTCCACGAGCGATTTCTGGTCCGAACGCAAGGTGCACTATCGCAGCATCGTCATCGGCAACAATGGAGCCGCCGAACGCCGCGCCGTCGAACACGGCAACGGTGACGAAGCCGTCCATGCCGTCGCCTGCCAGGAAATCATCGCATGGTCCAAAGTACTCCAGAAGAAGGGCACCAAAACCGTCAAGGTCGCCCTCTACGCCCACGGCGGACTCAACAGTGAGGATGCCTCGCGCAAACGGATCAGCATCATGGGACCATGGTTCGAAAAGAACGATGTCCTCCCCATCTTCTTCACATGGAAAACCGGTGCCGCCGAATCCGTCACCAACATGCTGCGCGACGCCGCGGGCCGCTTCATTCCCGGCGGCCCCGGACCATCGGGCGGTTTCTTCGATGTCATCAGAGACGCCGCCGAGCGTCTCCGCAACGCCGCCATCGAAGCCACCGACCGCACCATCGAACTCTTCTGCTCCGAATTCCTCGTCCGCGCCATCTGGACAGAGATGAAAACCAATGCCGCCGGGGCAGGGGAGACACCGGGAGCCCTATCAAAAACCGCCACCGCCCTCCAGAACGCCGCTGCCGAACTCAGAAAATCCGGCCAATCCCTCGAAATCCACCTCATCGGTCACAGCGCCGGATCCATCCTCCTCGGCCATCTCCTGCCGCTGCTCAAAAACAAGGTCGGCAGCGTCAACCTCTACGCCCCCGCCTGCACCGTCGACTTCGCCAACCGCACCTACGTGCCCCAACTGACCAAAGGCGGCCTCCTCGACCCAGCCTCCTGCAAGTTCAATGTCCATAACCTCAATCACCAGACCGAACTCGCAGATACCGTCGGTCCCTACCAGAAATCCCTCGTCTACCTGATCTGCCGCGCCCTCGAAGCCCAGCACAAAACCCCGATCCTCGGCATGGAAGCCGCATGGAATCCAGCCTTCGACTCAGCCAACATCTTCGCCGGCCACCTTTTCCCACCTGTCCTCACATGGCGCAAAGCCGCCGCCGCCGCCAGAATCAACATCAAATACTACGACACCAAAACCGCCATCCCCAACGGCCGCGCCAGCATCACCCCACGCCACGGCACCTTCGACAACGACACCACCCTCTTCGCCGAAACCCTAGCCACCATCAAAGCCACCACCCCCACCACCCTAAACCTCCCCGGCATCGACCTCAGCGGGTTCTGAATCGCATGCCTGCCATCGTCCGCCCTCCCTCTCTTCAAGAGATAGCGTAGATGTCATACGTATTCAAAGACACCATGCCAGAAGCCCGGTCCTTCCACGCGTCGCTGACCGTGCAGAAGGAATCCTCCCGCACTAGCACCTTCCGACGTTCGCAGGCTGGGCAGTCGGAGGGCGGCAGGACTGGTAGTGGTGCGACTCTGTCTTCCATAGAGGGTTCTTGTCGCAGGCCACTTTCTTCCCCGGGCGTTTTGTCGCGCGCCATGGGGATGTGCGCTGCGCGGGTGTTTTCAAATGGCGGACCGAGCGCGCACGCCATACGGCTTGCGAAACCACACTGGGCGGTGCATCTTCCTGCCATGAAAACACTGTCCCGCGAGACAGACAACTTGATTGGAACCTACCGGACTTTCGGTGAGGCAGGACCGGTGTATGAAGTGCTGCGCAAGGTGGATGGGGCGACGGTGCACATCGTGGTCGTGGAGACTGGGGAGGAATTGAACTACCCGGCAGCCGAGGCACTCAATGATCCCGAGGCAGTGTAGCCTGATGTTTGCGATCGCTTTCGATCTCGTCGTCGCAGAAGCCGCAATCCACCATCCCCGTGGTGTGACGGCAGCCTACATGGACATTGGTTCCGACAAGGTCACTGGGCTCGGCGGATCTTCGTTGTGATGGTGGGAAGGGGTCGTCGACAACGGCGCGGCGAGGTTCGACGAGGCAGGAATTGCCGGGCGTCCGCCATGACGGTCGCCACCACCGGACAGGCCATACAGAAAGGCATCGGCTGGCGCAGAGCTCTCCGGGCGGCCATCGCCGACAATCCGTTCGTGGTGGGCGAGGGCCTCTCCCCCAGCGCCCGCCGCGAACTGCTCGGGCATCCGCAGCGCTCACTTTGTCTGTAGAAATCGAGCAACTTGACGGTGAGCCATAAAACCATATCCTCACCCATATGAAAACCACGCTCGACCTTCCCGACGACCTTCTCATGGAGGCGAAGACCCTCGCCGTTCGCCGCAAGACCACGCTCAAAGCCATCGTGGAAAGCGCCCTCCGCCGTGAACTCCGCCCTGCTGCCGAGATGGAAAATCCGGACCCGGAGAAATTCGAGGTCGGGCCCTTCGGCCTTCTCTGCCTCAAGCGAACCGGCAGGACTAAGTCTGCGG
>Ga0315899_10005332_pt1 | contig 13879 bp, 12 predicted proteins | sample LakEriMetagenome_2_FD_203518 | JGI IMG/M metagenome (GOLD analysis project Ga0315899, IMG submission 203518) | Freshwater fungal communities from buoy surface, Lake Erie, Ohio, United States - Buoy 4 MA112 | ecosystem: Environmental > Aquatic > Freshwater > Lake | place: USA: Lake Erie, Ohio...
TTATTCGTCCACTCGTTCTACACCTGCTAACACATACACACAATACCTGGTCCCTGCACAGATGATTCGCTTAGGGAAGAGAGACGCGGACATACAAATTTTTTTGTATTACAATTTTTTTTTGGTTTTGTGTGTGTGTTATTTGTATGTCTTTTTTTTTTTTGACGCGGACATACAAATAACACACACACACAAAACCAGGTCCGCGCACAGATGATTCGCTCGGGGCACGAGAGCACACCAGAGTCCCCCTACTCAAATGTTAGCCTTCCTTCCCGCCACGCGCCGCCGCTCTATCCGTTTGCACCAGCCCATTCACACCAGCAAGTGCAACTTTCCCGCCAATTTCAGTCCTTGCCCTCCAAAGCTTCGCAGTATCCAGAGGTTCGTGGAGGCAAGGTGTTCAGAGGTTCGTGGAGGCAATTTCAGTCCTCCAAAGCTTGGCACTCGGATGGTCTGAGCCATACTTCGGATACTGGTCCGCCACATACGAGCGCATTCAGCCGCAGTGGGGCCCTGGCGCTACTGAGCGCCCACGAGCATTTGCAATTTCTCGAAGGGGTTGGCGGGGGGACAGAGCGACGCCCATTAGCGGGACCCGCCGCAAGTTCATCGCAGGAAGCGCCATCTCGGGACCAGGCGCATGCGTATGTCCAAACGCTTTCACGTGTCCCGGCATCTATGCCCGTTCGCCTGTCTGGTATTTGTTCAGGCGCAAAATCTGCTCCGAGCTCAGCCTCGCCAACCGCAGTGGTCACTGGTGCGCGAGTCGGGAGGGGACATTCCTCAGATAGGAAGGGCGGGGCCGGCAGTGTATGGGAGTCTGCGTACGATAATACCCTAGAAGAGGAGCATGAAACCAAGTCGGTGGTGCATGTATATGCGGGGGATTCAGACCCTACTGCAGAGAAGGCCGAATTAAAATGTTGCGAAGGCGGTGGTGTGGGAGTGAATGGTGGGGGAATGAATGGTGGGGGAAGCGCGGGAAATGAAAGGGGCAATGGAAGCAGGAGATGTTTGAATTACTTTCCAGATACTCAGGTGCGTGCACGGGCCAAGGTGGAATTGATGCGGTTTGTCATTTTGTGTACCCATGCTTGAAGGTGTTAGTTTTCATTGCATCCATGTCTGTGCTTTTGGCCTTTTGCCGTCGCAAAAGAAACCTATGTATCCGCAAAAGAGACCTATGTATCCGCAAAAGAGACCTATGTATCCGCAAACTATGTATCCGGTGTTAGTTTTCATTGCATCCATGTCTGTGCTTTTGGCCTTTTGCCGTCCCGTACTTGTGTATGGGCAAAACCATGACCACCAGACTGCGCGTCTTCGTTCATCGAGTTCAGGACTCTTCACGATCTTCAAGACTGTCAGAACGAGATACACGTGAGGCTTCAGGTTTGGAATTTTGTGTGCGTGATGAGGTATGGTGCCTTTCTGACAATGACATATGTTTTTTTGCGCGATGTGCGTGTGCGCATGCCAAAATGCATCGCAGCTCGAGAGCCAGCGCCATCTGGCCTTGAAGGAATGCCAGAGAAATCTTCAGGCCATATCGCTGCACACACACAAGAAGCTGCGGGCAAGACGCCAGTGCGGGGGGCTCCCTCTTCTGAGCGCACGTTCTCAGGAACCAAAGAAGCTCGATCATCAGGGTCGGCAAAGGGCGTTTTTGAGGAGAGCCTGGCGTCACCGAAGTCTGGCGTAACCTGCCCCCGCCTCTTCCGTGCTCCCCCCATCCCACGCTCCCCCCGCCACTGCAGAACCCCGTCACGCCAGACTTCGGGCTTTCTGGATGGGGAACGCCAATTGCGTTTCAGCGGCGGTGCAGGAACGTCTAGAGAGATGTTCTTCGGAGTCGGACATGCGGGGTATGGTCAGGCGGAAACCGATGAGGCCGCGAGTGGTGTGTGTCACCTGCTACCTTCGAGTAAGAAACTGTCAATTTTAGAGGAGGAGGATACCTACCTTAGAGGAGGAGGAGGAGGAGGAGGAGGAGGAGGAGGAGGAGGATACCGTGTGTATCACCTGCTACCTTCGAGTAAGAAACTGTCAATTTTAGAGGAAAAATTGGCGATGCTGGAGGCCTTGGACGCTGAAGGTGATGGCGCTCCGGTGGCTTCCAACGAGTCCGAAAGAAAGGTGAAAGGCGCAGCGGCGGAAACGTGCCTCAATGGAGAGGAAAGAAAAGGAACAGCGTTCGACACAGCCGCCATTGAGCCTGTTGCCTCAAAAAAATCTGAAATTCAAGCAATGCCTCAAATGGAGCTGCTTGCCGATGACGACATCACGAGATACTGTCAACGATGCCACAATGGCACGGCTCGGTCGAGGTGGGTCGCATGGTCCTGCAGTGCTTGTGGCAGCACGAAATGGCTCGAGAGCCGCAAATTGGGGCAGGTGGTGGGCGTAGAGGCCGGAGAAGGAAAGATTCAAGGTATTCAAGGTCATGGAGGAGGTAAAATAGAGGGGAATCAAAGCGGTGCAGAGAAAGATGGCGAGGGCGAGGACACTAATGACAAGATGACACTGTTTACAAGACAAGTTGCAAGCCATGATACTGGGCAGACACTGCCACCAGCACAAAGCAGCAATGCCTCTGCGATATCTACAACACAAAACAAATCAAAAATCGCTAGTCATGCCACAGCAGCTGCACCGGACTCTGGGTTGGCTAAAGCCCCGTCTTCCGAGGCTGCACAATCTCAGAACGTACCAGTCATGACATCAATACCGTTAGCGGGTGCTGGCATGCACCGGGGCAACGATCAAATCAGCAGGAGTGACAAGGCTGCGGGAGCAGAATCAGGAACTGGAGATTGTGGCCGGAAGGGTGTTGAGCTGAATGGGTGCGCCCAGAGAGTCATCCAGGGGGCGCTTGAGCTAGTAGGAACGCGAGGGCAAAAGAAGGTCAAGCAAAATTTACCAATCAACGGCACAAAAGGGGATGCGAAGAGCCAAGGCGACGGGAATGCTGGGGCGGGAGATCCCAGCAACTTTGTCCACAATGTTGCCTCTCCCCCAGGCCCTCTTGGATCTTCTTTGCATTCTGCTCTTGGAACTGTTTGTCAATCGCTTCCCGCCTCGGTTCCTCCTCCACTTCCTCCACTAGATTGGACTTCGTTATCGAAATCAGAGAAAAGGGGCGATCTTGCATCGTTGCAGCAGACGGGGAATAATCGCCTAGACAGCGCCATGGGCGCGGAGAGCCGCGAACTACGAAGCGACACGCGCGATAGCTCACGAACTAACTCAAGCGAGGAAATGACCACTGCCCCGACATCGCCGACTGTGTCGGACAGAGAAACAGACACCCTTTCGCAAAGGGAAAGGGATCAAGAGCCGATTCTGCACCGCTTGCAGGTGCAGGTATGTTAGACAGCGATGCCAACCCTTGTACCTTCAAGCCTCGTCATGTATCCAGCCCGTGTACCTTAGTGTATCAAAAAAAAAAAACCTTGTACCTTAGTGCCCCGTCATTCAGTGAGTCATAGACTCTCATGTATGTACAATGCACAATAACACAGGTGCAAAAGGAACATGACGACAAGCACGCAGCACAGATGTTGTTGGATGAGTGCGCAATGTTGAAGGAGCTCATTCTGAATCTGGGAAGTGCAGTGCAGTCAGAACGGCAAAGGAGGCACGAGACGGAGATCAAGTGCACCCTTTTGGAGTCATCTATACTGTCTTCGGCGTCTAAGCCTGCTGTAAACGGACATTCAACAACTGTTGCGGGGGCTGCATGTGCGTTGGACCCGCTGGTGGCAAAGTGGCTGCTGCAGCTCAAGTTGCATCATTTAGCAGGGGAATTCGAGCTGGAGCGCATTGATTCCACGTCGCTGGCTCTGCTGAGCCATGGACAGCTGCAAGAGCTTGGTGTACACAGGATGGGAGACAGGACAAAGTTGCTCCGCCGTGCTATTCAGAGTCTAGAAGACCGCGGCGTCGATGGCCAGAGCGCCGTCGCCGCTCACGCAAATCGCAACCTGCTTGACTCGTAAGCGTGCTATCTCAACATGCACAATTTTGCGACACGAAAGTACCATCCACTCTGTGCCTTTTTTTTTTTTGCGAAACGAAAGTACCATCCACTCTGTGCCTTTTTTTTTTGCGACACGAAAGTACCATCCACTCTGTGCCTTTGTGATCTCACTCGTGCCTGAACGTCTTGATCTTGGAAACAGGTCGGCATCGCCACCCTGGTTGCGTGCGCTGTGGTTCGGAAAACCCGCGCGATCAGAAGACGGTCATGTGGATGGCAGTGTGGAGCCAGAACCTGCAGATGATGTGCAACGCTGGCGCCATCTGTCTGCTAGATTACTTCGTTCTCATCTACCCTTCCTCACAATCTTGAGACTGCGTGCTACTCAGCTTCTGAAGAAGGGAGAAAGACAGGCGACACGCGCAGGAGGTTTTACGAAAGCCCACATGCACGGCGCACACGACAAGTTCGATCCAACCCTGCATAGATGCATCGTTGACGTCTTATCCGTAAAGGAAGATCTCTCCAGGGTCCTGGCAGATGTAGGAGTGGAGCTGGCGTCGGCAAAGCTGGAGGTAGAAATTCAGCAAGGAGCAGTGGCAGCCGAGGAAGATGGGGGGGGGAATATGTATGTTCTTGAGACGATGCGCAGCAGGTTCAATGTGTGCAGTGCCGCAATGGAAGAGTTGGGGCTGCATCTACAAGACAAAAGCTACTCTGCCTTCCAGCAAAAATTCCAAGATGTTGTGTCAGAGTTGCTTCAACGCGCAACTGTTCAGACAGAGACTCTCAATGTCCTTCGGCAAGCCCATGGGGGAGCCCGGACAGCAAATAAGAGAGAGAACAGAGACCTATAAATAATAAATAATGACTTAATTTCTGCTATAGCGAGAAAATGCTGGTGAAGTGCAGTGTAGAAAAAATTGAACTCACCGTAGACGTATTTACTAATACCATCTGCTGTGTTGATTGCAAGCCTTTCCTAGAAATTAACGTGCTCAGTATATGTTTTATATTTATGCAACGTAGAATGACCTCTCTGCTTCCCCGGCGAGGCCACCCGTACCCAAGCCCCTCGCAACAACGAATTCCCTGCGAGGCGTCACGACCGCCAAGATGGGGGAAAAGTCGGCCGACGGTAGCTTATCACCCTCAAAGAGGGCCGCCGGGTCACGTTTACCAGGGGGGAGGAGGGTCCCGTACCACCCCTGAGGCACAGATGTCGTGAATATGCACATAACCGTGTCTGTGTGTGTGTTTGTGCTTGGTGTGGGTGTGTGCGTTTGTGTGCATGTGCGCGTGTGTCCACACCACAGACGGCGCAAGTAAACGCCGTAAACTGATGCCGGTGCGGGCCCTCGGCCCACGCCGTAACTTAGAGTACGGTCGAAGGCCCCACGCCGTGCCCGTACTGTTTACTTAAGTAAGCCCGGGATGTCTACATCTACGCCGTACATAAAGTTTAGTCAACTTGTAGCCAACTTGTCCAACTTTAGCCAGGTTATGAGCCCTGATCAACTTGCGCCCGTTTTTAAATAGTACTTTTACCTCCTTTTCATACTTTTAGGGGTCGATTGAAATTGGGTCTGAAAAAATTGATTGTTTTTTTCTGAATTGGGGCGTATCCACCACCGTCCTAGGAAGGTTTCTGTGCTTGATACTGAAGTGCTGCTGAATGTCTCCTGTCCGTCTTCTTCCGCCCACCACGCTCCTCACGGGTCCCACCCCCACGCGAACAGCTTTTTATCTTTTCCCTCCTATACGGATAGAGGTTACTGAGTCGAGTACCAATAAAAAACACGCTCTTTAGTCCTGCAGTAATAAACACACACAGTCCAGCATCGCTTAGTATAGTTTACTTCAAAATCCAGGGCTCGAGGTATGCTTAGTTTAGAATTCAGGTTTGAATTGAACGTATGCGGTTCGGTTGGGTTCAACTGACGGGGGAGCACTCTCTGCATACCTTTCTAGCCACACAGGTCGGGGATCCGGTGCGGGTACCTGCTTCGTGTGTTTCTTTGTTTTTATGTAATCGACACTGGTTCAACAGCCTGAGGGTCCCATGGGCGCACATGGGGACTGCATTTCTACATCACCTTCACCCTTACACTTACGCTGGTTACAGGGACCTACCCCTACCCCTGTTGGGTGCCCCAGTCAACTTCAGGTTGACCCGGTCACGGTCTCTCGGCTTTCGCCACGTGACGTTCACGACACCCGGGTCGATATGCTTTCGCTGAGCCTGATACCCGGGTTTTCCGAGTCAAGTGAAGTAAGCCCGGGGATAACAGTGACCAAACGCCAGCGGCCTTCAAGCTGCAGCCTGAGATCACTGCCATCATGAGCATGATCACTGGCAACTTGAAGTCACCATGACCGTGACCGTGACGGACGTGAACGTGACGGCAAGGACTGGGTTCGTTGGGATGGTCAGCTGCGGTAATCAAGCTAAAACGCTCAAACTCAAAGCGTTGACGGTCAGTGCACCGCAGTTAATTAACCCTTTGCTACGCGCATGCAGCTCCTCGGCAGCCTTGACAGCTGCCGGATTACACACTCATGTACGCACATATCGGACGTCTAGCGATCCTGCATATCTCCACACGTACGTTTATTTGTACATGAGAGGAAAAGAAGGACAAAGAAGGATGTTGCTATTTCCGGAATCCGGGTCTAAAAAGATATCTCGGGTTAACGGTTTCACTAAATCCGTGATCCTGCACCTACGCTCAATCGGTCCTAACGTCCAACGGACGTTAGGCCTAAGTCCAACGGACGTTAGGCCTACACATGGCCTACTTCGCTAGTGGCTGAGTTTGGGATCAGTGCCTTTTTTAAGTGGGAAGGAGCTTGTTTGTTACGAAATCTACATGGGTATTTGTTGGGAAGGAAGAATAGTGAGGAGGTAGAGTGACTCGGGGACTGGCGACATCTGGGTTTAGGCGTATGTGGCAGATATCACACTCTCTCTATCTCTATCCTGTCTGAAGACTGAAGTGAGGCAGGGGAGGAGGTGAGGTAAGGATCGTGACGTGCAGACGGGCAGGACCCAATTTTACAAAAGGGAGGCTTATGACATGAGTGTTCATCATTTTGAGCTGGGAGTATGGGAGTTGTGTGCAAGTTGGGTTGCCCCTCCCTCACTCCCTCTCTCCCTCCCTTCCTCTCGGAAGCTTCTGGCGAGGCTGTGACAGAGGAGAGCAAATGCGAGAGAACCAGGTGTTTGTTTTGTAAAAATGTGAAGATCAGTTTGAGAGCACGCCACTGGAGGAGGAGGAGGAGGAGGCGCACACGCGTGCGCGTGTGCCGCAGCGCAGATTGACAACGGGTCGATACTTGGCCGTTCCTGAGCCGTTAATTGGAGTTTCGCTCGCGCATCATGCGAAGCATGCGCTCCGAGCCCTTGATCACTTCCTCTGCGGGTACGCCCGTCTTGACCACGGACTCGCGCGAAGTCACGGCCCTCCACCAAGCCCCTGTTCGTGACAGCTTGTCCGTCTGGCACAGCTCTGTGTGTGTGTATGTGTGTGCGTGTGCGTGCATGCGTGCGTCTAGTGAGTGATAATTGCTGTGTGTGTGTGTGTGTGTGTGTGTGTGGTATTTCTAGACAGGACATGACATGATAGAGGCACGACCACATGCATGCAGCGTGTACTGGTAGGCCAACTGATGTGCACCACCCTAGACTAGACCGTGCGTGAAAATCATCACATGCTCTCTCTCTCATACACACATTTACATGTATATACATATATATACGTACTCTCTCTCTCTCTCCGTCTCTCTCTCTCTCTCTCTCTCTCTCACACACACACACACTCATTCTCCGTTTCTCTCTCTCTCCGTCTCTCTCTCTTTCCCTGTCTCCCTCTCTCCCTCTCTCGCTCGCGCGCGCGAGCGCGCGCGCTCTCTCTCTCACTAAACCAAGGATATCGAGATCACAGTAGTGCTGCAGGATGATGCCAGCGCGTTGTGCAAAGGGCGCAGTCATGCATTCCGCCACCGAAAAGTGCTCCCCCGCCACAAACGGACCTGCCCAGGAAATGTGTTCGTGTGTGAGAGAGTGAGAGAGAGTGTGTGTGAGAGAGAGAGAGCGCGGGCAGCAGCGCCGTTAAATCATGCCGAAGCCGTCAGCGAGGCCGTGTGTGTGTGTGTGTGCGTGTGTGTGTGTGTGACACACACACACACACACACAGATACACACACAGAGATACATACTTATCTATATGTATGCACACATACAAATATGCATATATACATTTTTACAAGTGTATACCAGCGTCGGAAAAGGACACAAAGGACAAAAAAATTTACATGTGGACAAAAAAATTTACATGTGTATAGCAGCGTCGGAAAAGGACACCAAGGACAAATTTTTTACATGTGGACAAATTTTTTTACATGTGTATACCAGCGTCGGAAAAGGACACCAAGCTCGTCTCAAGAGCTGTAAGAGACTCGCGCAATTTCGCGCGCTCAGCCGCTGCGTCCCACGTTCCCTTGCCCTCGTCAGCGTCCAGTTTTCGAACGGCAATCGCATATGCAGAGCGCGCCCCGCCGAAAGCGCCCTCGAAGACGGCCTGGCAGATTTTTGTTTCAAAAGCAAGAAAAAAACTAAGCAAAAAAAATTTGCTCAGGTATGGTCAACAGGCGTAGGTCTCTTTTGCGAGTCACAAGAGGCCTAGTATACAGGTCTCTTTTCAAAAGAGACCTAGTATATAGGTCTCTTTTGACGGGGTGTACTAGGGCTCGTTTGGCGGAGTGTTGTTCTGCATACCTCGCCGAAGACGTCTCTTTTGAGAGTCAAAAGAGACCTAGTTAGCATGCAGGTCTCGTTTGACGGAAACTAGGTCTCTTTTGACGGAGCGTTGTTCAGCATACCTCGCCAAAGATGTCTCTTTTGAGAGTCAAAAGAGACCTAGTTAGCATGTGTTGTTCAGCATACCTCGCCAAAGACGCGCGCACGCGCTCTCTTCTCCACGCCCGCTGGCAAAAGCGCTGGGAAGCCCTCAGACGCCGGAAATAGCTCTTCGATCGCGTCCAGGCAGACGCGCGACTCCGTGAAGTACTGGGCTGATTAAGCCCTCTTGTGTGTCACACACACACACACACAAACACGCTCGCACACACACACATACACACACACACACACACACACAAACACACAAACACACACACACACACACACACACACACTACATATTTTTGTACCGGACGTATCGTGACTGTCCCCCACGACCAGCACGGGAACCTTGGAGGAGCAAAGGGGGTTGGGATTTGCGCGCAAGTAGGCCTCTGCAAACTCGGGCGTGGCCTGTTGTGTGTGTGTGTACCCGCGCACGCGCGCGAGTATGCCTCTTCAAGCTCGGGTGGCCTGGGTGCGCAGCTTATTTCACACCGTGCTTGTGAGTGTGCGCTCATGCGTGCGTGCGTGCGTGTGCGCGTGCGTGCGTGTGTGCGTGTGTGTGTGTGTGTGCATCATGCGAGTGTGTTCGTGCGTGTGCGTGTCCGCGCGTGGGCGTGAGCGCGCGAGTACGCACATCCTTGTTGAAGAGGTCCACTTTCTTCCAATCGTAAGACACCTTCTTCTCCTCGAGCGCGATCCACGCACGCTGGGCGTACGGGCAGCTGCCCGAGTTGAACAGCACAACGCTCGACGGCACTGCATAGGCGGCGACGTGTGTCGCGCACACCAGTGCTATCCAGGGCCTCATCGTAGCCGCGCGTCTGTACCACGCCCGCGTGCGTGCGTGCGTGCGTGAAAACAGAGCATGTAAATATGCGCCCACGCCGGGGCACCTTTTTGGCCGTGATAAAGCGAAGGTGTGCATGGGGCCGTCCCTGTTTCCTCCGAACCCCGTATTCTAAGTTGCAATCACGCCCGGCCAAGTGGGCACCCGACAAAACCGAACCTGCTCGCTTTCCAGATCCGGTACTTGCCGATCTGTTCTCAAACCACGCCGAACGTCCGTCTGCATTACTGCCAGTGTCGGTGACGTGCGTTCTTCTTTCAGGCCTAGGGCTTTGCAGACATCGGAGCACTTGTGGGTCTGGAAAAAGGCCTGCATGCCTGTGTTACGTCCCACTGTCAACGGCAGGCACAATGCTGTCCTAAACCCTAAACCCTGTCAACGGCAGGCCAATGCTGTCTGTGGCAGACCTGCCACAAACATCTTTCCGATTTGCCTCCTACTAGATTGACTGGGTCGCGAAAATCTAGACACAAACAGGTACCTTTTTTGCCACGGTCAGTCCTGCCAAACGTCCACTTTCTGAAGTACCGCTTGCTCCTCTTCTTGTGGATCACTGGGTCTGTCAGCTCGTATACCTTGGTACCGTTGGGGCGCACCGTAAAGACGCCCTGCAAATCGACCACCATCAAACGTCCCTTGCTCATCTCATAGGAAAAGTGCGAAAAGGCATGGGGGAAATCTTCATCTTTGAGGTCAAAGCTGGTGGTGTTGACATTTGGCTTCGAAGGGGTCGAGTTCAGGAGGTCGCCCTCCTCGTCTTCCTCGTCTTCTTCCTCACTTTCCTCCTCGATCGCTCCGAGGGGCTCGTCGGCGCGTGCGTGCGGGCGTGCGTGCGTGCCTGGACACACATCACCTTTGATTTCATGCGTGCTGGCACGTGAGCGCAGTTCGAGATTGGCCATGTCGTCGGCGAGGCCATCTTGACGCTTTTGGCCTTTGACAAAGCCCATGTTGTTGTTGAACTTTTCATACTTTCCGTCAAGCATGGGCTCAATGAGAATGGCAAACGCGCCGATCTCCGGGTCCACGACGTCGACGAGCATCGGCGTGAGAAACTTGACACGAGGCATCTTGTCTACACGTGCCGCAGACCCGGCAAAATGGAGGACTAGAGCATCAATGGCCTCGTTGAATTTGACGGCCATCTCGGAGGCGATGGCTTGTGTGCGCATGAATTCACGGTGATAGTTCATGCGTTGCTCGTAGGAGGCCGTTGCTTCCACGAAGCGGCTCTCCTTGGCCACCATTTTGGGGCCGATGAACGAGTTGCTCTTGTCATCCAGGAAGCGGAATTTGTGCACCATCCTCTCAGCGCCCTCCGAGAACACGGTCTTGCGCATCGCCACGGAGAATGACGGCAGCGTTGAGCCATCTTTCCGAACCATCCTGCCGCTCTCGTAATCCGAGCGATAGCGGGCACATTCAAGCGGGCCCCCGTGATCGTCAGGGCTAGCAAGAGAAAAGCATTTTTCGCTGCAGTAAGATGCTACCTTGCAACACGGACATGTGTATACCAGCCGGCTTGGGGCAACAAAGGCCCAGCACTTCATGCAGCGCGTTTCCACCACCATGCGAAAATCATCCAACTTGAACGACCAATCCCAAAACGATTTCACGGATTCGTTCCGGTAGGTGTACCACTCGGCCGTGACCAAGGTATCATCCGGTGTGCCCATCTTCTCTCTTCTCACATCCGTTCGCACCTTTTTGCTTTTACCCGTGGCCAACTCCGTCATTTCGGTCTTGGAAGTTGTGAGGCTCGATGCCAGCGAAGTGACAATGTTGGAAAGGGAGTCGGCATCCAGCGAGGGCTTGCCGAATGTGGCAACGGCGCCATAGGCCTTGGCCTCGTCGACCATGCTGAGGAGGGTCGAAAAGTCCTCGCTTTCCTCGGCCATTCCGATGCAGGTCACCGACAGGCGCCGCCCGAATTGTGAGGCGATCTTGCCCATTCTTGCTGCAAAGTCGCCCCTGTCTGATGGCCGGCCATCCGAGAAAAAGAGCAAGGAGAGGGCGCAGCTCCCCTCCGTATTCAACAGCAGTAGCTGCTCGGCGAGATCCAGCGCGGGTAGGTAGTTACCTACAATTTCTCAAAAGTTACTCATTGCCGTGCTTTTACAGGGTAATTATACTAGGACACTGACTTTTGAGGATTTTGTTGCCGTGACCAGAGGGACGAACTTTGTCCCACTCCCGCAGATCAACCAGCTTGTTGTACAGCACCCAATCGGTAGGCTCGGCGCGCAGCACGACTTCAGCCTCATCTCGCATGAGGACCACGCTGATGAGGTCAGTGCACGAGCGCGTCTTCTTTTCGAGTTCCCTTTCGACGTAGTCCCGCGCGAGCACCATCCACACCCCGTCGCTCCTGCAGCGCGCACCGTTCACATCGTCCCTCCGCATAGAGCCTGACATGTCGATCACGAGCACCGAATGGCTCGTCCAGGCCTCAAAGTTTGCCTTCATCTCGGCGCCCTTGTCGCGGTGCTGTTGTACCTCTGCGGGGAGCTCATACAGCGGCTTCTTATCGAGAAGAACCGGCTGGGCAACCTGGGTACCAGACGTGTCGAGGCTAATGTCCTTCGCCGGGAAGCTCGTGACCTCGCGTTTGTTTTTGGGGTCGTAGATGAAAACGATCCCGCCGTACGTGTACTTGTGGCGCCCGCTGTGGGAGGCCTCTTTCATGCCGTAGCGGCGCGCCCGCTGTAGGTCTATTTTCTCGATGCCACGCTCCTCCCGGCGGTCCCGACCGTGAGTCCCCGAGAGGAGGGTGGAAAGGGCAGTGGCGCGCTCCTGCGCATAGTGCGACATGCGAGGCTGTGGCCCCGTATGACAATCGCCCGTAAGACAACGCACGACGAATGCGGGGGGGTGGCCACGGGCTGGGCGCGTGCCGCCCTTGGGCTGGGGGAGATGCAAGTCGCTGCTCGCCTCCCTTCTTGAATTTACATTCTCCACCGTGCGGGCACGGGTGCCGTGAGGGCAAAAATGCGCAGTTTGTGCGAGAACTTGTTCTCGAACCAAAAGTGCCACAAAGACAACCAAACTCTCTCGTCCTGGACTGCTGGTGACCCTATAAGAGCCAATGGACTCGGACGTCAAGGAGCACAAGCAACGAGATGCCAAGCGACATGACAAGCGACATCCAGGGCATGATTAAGGAAGCCTACTATAAGCTGAATGTGAGAGGGGTTGGCGAGCTGCTGATCCTCGGGACTGTGAACAAGTTTTTTCGGAGTAGCATCGACGAGCTCGTGCTAGCAATCATCGACACACCATCAAGCGAGACAAACTTGAAGCTTGATGCTTCAAGTTGGAGATGGGAAAAAAATGCAAACCATCGAGCTGCGGATTGGATAGCGCTGGGATGCGTGAAGTTTGTGCGGGAAGCGAAAATGCGTGGAGAACCCCAGTCCAAGGTTTATGTCCGCTCATTCATGGCTCCGGCTGCCAGCAGCGTACCTGGTAGTCGCGTTGAGAGAGAGTTGTCCCACGCGAACTGAGAGAGGGTGTCGTTGATTGAAAGAACTCGCGGCTGCGCACTGGTTAGACCCGGCTTTGTATGGCCAAGTTGAGAGTCTTCCTAATCTCTTCCTCTGAAAGCTCAGGGAGCAGGCTCTGACCACCCGGCGCCAGGCGGCTAGTTGCGATTTTCACAAACGCATCGCGTGTCGCGATGCGCTTCTCTTGGTCCTTGGAGTACCAGTCTTGCGACGACCTTGCCAAGGCGTGTGCAATTCTCCCTTGCAATTGTTCCTCGCATCTAACCCTTGCAGCCAATTGGTGTGCCATTGTGTACCCGTGCCGTTGGTCTTCGACCTCAGCATACCCCACGACAGATACGGCAGTATTAGCCACCCTCAACTGAATGGCCGACCAGCTCGGCTCCAGGGCTGTCTTTTCGCGCTGCATATGTAGGTGTAGTAGAATGCGCGTCCGCCTCCCCCCACACAAAAGCTTCCCGATGAGCGCACACCTATCGAGGCTACGCAACATCTGCGGACTCGGAGCCTGAGCTTGGTTCGGCTTTGACCCCAGGTTGCCGTAGGCAACGCCAGCTATCAGTATCATAAAACACACATAAGTCCCCCGCACGCCAAGCTTTTTTTTCAACCCTATACAGCCCGAAGGGGTTGCAAACCCC
>Ga0315899_10005333_pt1 | contig 13879 bp, 11 predicted proteins | sample LakEriMetagenome_2_FD_203518 | JGI IMG/M metagenome (GOLD analysis project Ga0315899, IMG submission 203518) | Freshwater fungal communities from buoy surface, Lake Erie, Ohio, United States - Buoy 4 MA112 | ecosystem: Environmental > Aquatic > Freshwater > Lake | place: USA: Lake Erie, Ohio...
GCACGCGCACGTGGTCGGGGTGCGGATAGCCACGGTGGTCGTCGTTGTAGGTGACGAGCACCTGCGGGCGCTCCTCGCGGATCACCCGGACCAGCCGTCCGGTCGCCTCGTCAAGGTCGGCCTGGTGGAAGCAGTCCGGGTGGTCGTTTGACGGGCTCCCCGCCATTCCGGAATCGCGGTACCCGAGCATCTCCGTCCGGTGGAACCCGATGATCGCCGTCGAGGCCGCGAGCTCCGCAGTTCGGACCTCAGCGAGGAGACGCTTGTCCTCCTCGGGGCCGAGCCCATGGAACAGCTGACCCGGCTCGCGCAGCGCCGGGTTGTGTACGTCGCCTTCCTCACCGCCGGTGCAGCAGACCAGGACGGTCCGCACACCGTCCCGCGCGTAGCGCGCCATGGTGGGAGCTCCCTTGGATGCTTCGTCGTCGGGGTGCGCGTGGACCGTCACGATGCACCGCTGCGACACGCGCGGCAGGCTAGCCGTGGCCCGTTCGTCGTAGCATCGCGGGCGTGAGGACGCCGCGACCCTCGTTTCCCGGGTGCATTGCCGCCGCAATCGTCCTCCTCGCATCGTGCTCGCGCGGGGATGGACGGGAGATGCGCGAGCCAGCCCCCGACCAGGTGCAGACGATCGAAGTGGCAACGACGCCGCCGACAACCGTCCCGTTCTTCACGGCGTCCGGCCCGTGGCCCGAAGACGGCGAGATCGACGCGGCACACACCTGCGCGGGAGCTGGCACATCCCCCGCCGTGACGGTGACGAACGTGCCGACGGACGTCGTGTCGCTGGGACTCGTGCTCGTCGACACGACATCGGGGAACGCGGCGCACTGGGCCGTCGCGAACCTCACGCCCGCTGAACTGCTCGTACCTGGAGGCGCCGTTCCCGACGGTGCGGTCGTAGCGGTGAACGACTTCGGCGTGGCCGGTTACGAGCCGCCGTGCGCGGCGGCCGGCACCCGACACGAGTACCTCCTGATGGTCTATAGCTTCGATCAAGATCTCGAACTGCCAGAGGACGCGACGAGCGACGACCTCACCGCCGCGTTCGAGGCCGCCGCACTTGACGTGGCGATGTCGGCCTTCACCGTCACCGCCCCCTGACCGGCACCGGGGGGCGGACGCCCCCTGCCAAGATTGGGGCATCGACCCCTCACTCGCCTCGCTGCCCGTGGGCATCTGCACTGTCGACGCCGACTGCCGCATCATCGAGGCAAACGCCGCATTCCGCAAGCTCGTCCTCGGCGGTGCGCGCGTGCCGCGCGGCGCGCCGCCCTGGGTGAACGCGCAGCCATCCGAGCGTGCGGCCGCAGAGGCGGCATGGGAGCGCAGCCGGGACGGCGGGGGGTTCTCGGTGGAGTTCCGGGTACTGCGCCGCTCCGGCGAGGAGGCGTGGGTGCAGGTCGCGACACAGCCGCTCGCGGACGGCAACGGCCACTTCGCTACGGCGATCGACGTCACCGACACCGTCGCACGGCGCACGCTTAATGAGCGCCTCGTCGGCGTACTCGACGCATCAAACGACGCGGTGGTCGTCGTCGAGCCGACCGGCGCACTCCTCTTCGCGAACGACGCCGCGCGCACGCTGATCGGCGTCGATGGACGCGACGGCGATCCGGCGCTCGACCTTTTCGTGCGCGCACTCCTCGACCAAGTTCCGCGCGAAATGTCCGGCCCGACCGGCCCATCGCGCTGGGAGGGTGAGGTCGGCGTCCGAGGCCCCGACGGCATCGAGCGCACGCTGGCGGTTGTTCTGCAGGTGGTGCGGTCGCGCGATGGCACCACCGCCCACTGGTCGGCCATCGCTCGCGACGTCACCGAGGCACGACAGGTTCAGGACGAGCTCGCCCATCAGGCGACACACGACGCGCTCACCGGGCTGCCAAACCGGGTGCTGTTCCTCCGGCGGCTGTCCGAGGCCCTCGAACGGAGTGCGACCACGAGGCGGCCCGTCGCCGTGCTCTTCGTCGACCTCGACAAGTTGAAGGACGTGAACGACACCATCGGGCACGCGGTGGGCGACGTGCTCCTCACCGGCATCGCCGGCCGGCTCGCCGCCGCGACGCGACCGAACGACCTTGTCGCGCGAATCGGCGGCGACGAGTTCGTCGTGCTCTGCGAGGGCGTGCCCGATGAGCACGTCGCGATGGACGTCGCAGATCGGATCGCGGGCCGCACGACGATCCAGGGAATCGAGATCGCAACCAGCGCGAGCATCGGTGTCGCCCTCTCGACGCCCTCACTGCTCGAAGAAGAGCCGCCAGGAGAGGCCGCGCTCACCCTGCTGCGCAACGCTGACACGGCCATGTACCGCGCCAAGCAGCGCGGCCGGGGACGTGGCGAGCTCTACAGCGACGACATGCGCCGCGAGGCACGCGAGCGCTCCCAACTGACCGCGGAGCTTGAGCGCGCGCTCGCGCTCGACGACCTGTTCATCGTGTGGCAACCCGTCGTATCGGCCCAGACCGGCCGCACCGTGGGTGCGGAAGCGCTCCTGCGTTGGCGCCACCCTGAGCGCGGAGTGCTCGGGCCGATGGCTTTCCTTGAACTTGCCGACGAGTCGGGCGCGATCGTCCCGATCGGCAACTGGGTACTGCAGCGCGCGTGTGCCGACGCGGCCGGATGGATCGCATCGGGAATCGCCGATCGTTCGTTCGTCATCCACGTCAACGCCTCGATCCGCCAACTCGCCGACGCCACATTCGTCGAGCGCACGGCTGCAATCATCCGCGAGTCCGGTCTCGAGTTCGCCAATCTTGCGATCGACGTGTCGGAGCGCGCGATGCTCGGCGACAACCCCGCGATCGTGCGGGCGGTCGCCGCGTTGCGTCGGCTCGGCGTGCGCATCGCCATTGACGACTTCGGCACCGGTCTCTCCTCGCTCGCCCACCTGCGCGGATTCCCCGCCGACTACCTCAAGCTCGACGGCACGCTCGTTCGTGAGATCGGCCGCGAGGGTGCCGACGACCCGATCGTCCGGTCGATCATCCAGCTCGCGCACTCGCTCGGCATGTCGGTCGTCGCAGAGTGGGTCACCACAGATGAACAGGCGACGAGGCTTCGAATCCTTGGCTGCGACGCACTGCAGGGACATCGAATCGGCGAACCGGTACCGGCCGCCGAGTTCGCGCAGCCGACGCGCAGCACCCGCCTCTAGCCCTCGGCTGGCTCCTCCGGATCTTGTCCGTCCTGCGCCGGAGCCGGCCCGTTTCCGGCGAAGAACTCGAGCACGGCTTCCGAACCTTTTCCGAGCCGCAGCACCGACGCCTCGCCGACCCGGTCGAACACGACGGGGAGTGAGTACGACCCGACGCCGCCCGCCATCGCCATCGCAAGCGATCGTGCCATTTCCACGAGGTCGAGGTCCTCGTCGGTCACCAGCGCCGAGAGACCCTCGTTTGCCGCGAGCCCCGCGCGGAACGGGTTGTCGGCGATACCCGACACGGCACTCTTCGCGAGCGCACCGACGAATGCGCGCTGGCGCGACGCTCGGCCTAGGTCACCAGTGCCGTCGCGCACCCATTCGTCGCCGATCCGCTCCTCGAACTTGCGGCTGCGCGCGTAGGCGAGGGCTTGGACGCCGTCGAGTCGGCGGCAGCCCGGTCGAAGATAGAGACCGGTGTTGCGGTCGCGGGAGAGGTGCTCGACGCACACCTCGACGCCGCCCACCGCATCGACAATGGTCTTGAAGCCGCGGAAGTCAACCTCGAGATAGTGGTGGACCGGGATGCCCAGCGCATTCTGCACGGTGCGCACGAGCACGTCGCGTCCGAGTTGGTACGCCGTGTTGACGCGCTGGCTCTTCTCGCCATCGCCGATCTCCACCCACAGATCGCGCGGTATCGACAGCAGCGACAGCGTCCCCGAACCGAGGTCGTGGTGGAGGATCATGAGCGTGTCGCTGCGCCGGCCCGCCACGTCACCCTCATCGCCGACCACCTCGAAGTCCGCGTCCGACTCTGACGCGCCCTCGCGGGAATCAGAGCCGACGAGGAGATAGTTGACGAAGCGGCCGTTCGACGTCGAGAGCGACTCCGTGGCGTCGGCGGCGCGCGTGACCGAGCCGACCGTCCGGCGGACGGCGACATTGAGACCCGCGGCGCCGACACTTGCTACGACAGCGAGCGACACGAGGAAGGTGAGGGCGCGACGCGGGCGTCGCGGAGGATCATCGACCATTACGCCCCGCAACCTACCCCTCCCTCACGTGGGGCGGAGGTGCACGACGTCACCCGCCGACACGTTCACCTCGCCGTGCACCGTCGCGATGACGAGCAGCCCGTCGTCGCGCACGTCAACAGCGCGTCCGACCAGCGGCTCGAGTCCGACGCGATCCACACGGACTTCCGTCCCGATCGTCGCGAGCGCGGCGCGATACTCGACTGCCAGTTCGACGTCATCGCACGCCATCAACCGGTCGATGACCGGAAACATTGCCTCAAGCACCTCCATCGGCTGCGGCCGTTCGGATGCAACCTCCGCCGCGAGACTCGTCGCGCCGTCCGGCGCCCACCCCACGTTCAACCCGATACCGACGACGACCGCGCCGTGCGACGACTCAGCGAGAATTCCTGCGAGCTTGCGTCCACCGACGAGCAGGTCATTCGGCCACTTCAGGTCGGGCACGACGCGCACGACCTGTGCACATGCCGCGCGGGCCGCGAGCGCTACAGCCCAGGTGCACCGGTGCAGGGCCGTATCGACGGGTCGGAACAGCAGTGACGCGAGGAGATTTGCCCCTGGCGGCGCCTCCCACCGGCGGTCGAGGCGACCCCGCCCCGCCGTCTGGTGGTCGGCCACGACGACGGTCCGCGCGGGTGCCCCATCCCGCGCCATTCGGAGGAGGTCGTCGTTGGTGCTGCCCGTCTCGGCGAGTCGAACGACCGCCCACCCGGGCGGGTTGGTGCCGCGGGCAGCCATGCGGTCAGAATAGGAGTCCGTGCCACGCAAGATCCTGATCGCCAACCGCGGCGAGATCGCCGTCCGAGTGATCCGCACCGCCCGAGAGATGGGGATCCCCACCGTCGCCGTCTACTCGGAGCTTGATCGCAACGCGCTCCACGTCCGCCTCGCCGACGAGGCGCATGCACTCGGCGGACAGACTGCCGCTGAGAGCTACCTCAACACCGAGGCAATAGTCGCGGCGATCCGCGCGAGCGGAGCCGATGCGGTCCATCCGGGCTATGGCTTCTTTAGCGAGAACGCCGACTTTGCCCGCACCATCACCGAGATGGGCGTCGCCTTCATCGGGCCGCCGCCGGAAGCCATTGTCGAGATGGGCGACAAGGTTTCGTCCCGACGCGCGGCTGTGCGCGGTGGTGCGCCCATCGTCCCCGGCACGACCGACTTCGTCGACAGCCCGGAGGAAGTCGCTGCATTCGGCGACGAGTACGGCTGGCCAGTCGCCATCAAGGCCGCGTTTGGCGGCGGCGGTCGGGGCATGAAGGTCGTACGCAGCCGCGACGAGGTCGTCGCGGCGATGGAGTCGGCGAAGCGCGAGTCGAAGGCGTTCTTCGGTCGCGACGAGGTGTACGTCGAGCGCTACCTCACGTGGCCGCGCCACATTGAGGTGCAGCTGATCGGCGACCACCACGGAAACGTGGTGTGGGTGTCGACGCGCGACTGCTCCGCGCAGCGCCGTCACCAGAAGTTGATCGAGGAAGCGCCGGCGCCAGCGCTGCCGCCGGGCACCGAGGAGGCGATGGGCGATGCCGCAGTCAAGGCCGCGCGCGCAGTTGGATACGCGAACGCCGGCACCGTCGAGTTCATCTTTCAGGACGGCGAGTTCTACTTCCTTGAAATGAACACCCGTCTCCAGGTCGAGCACCCCGTCACAGAGGCGATCACGGGCATCGACCTCGTTGAGTGGCAGATTCGGATCGCCGACGGCGAGCGCCTTCCCCTGCAACAGGACGAGGTGCTCGCGCTGCGACGTGGGCACGCCATCGAGGTGCGCATCAATGCGGAGAACCCCGCGGGCGGCAAGTTCCTGCCATCCCCGGGAACGATCACCGCACTCCGCACTCCCGACGGCTTCGGTACGCGCTTCGATGGCGGCTACGAGGCCGGCGACACCGTCAGCCAGTACTACGACAACCTCGTCGGCAAGCTCGTCGTCTGGGGGCGCGACCGCGACGCCGCGATCGCCAGGACCATTCGAGCGCTCGGCGAACTCGTCGTCGAGGGCGTGCACACCACGATTCCCGCCGACCTCGCGATCCTCCGCCACCCGGACTTCGCCGCGGTGACGCACAGCACCAAGTGGGTGGAGGAGGTGCTCGATCTGTCCGGCGTCGGCGGCGATACGGGGGCCGCAGCACCGGACGCCGAGGGGCTCGTCGAACGGCGCACGACCGTCGAGGTGAACGGCAAACGGTTTGACGTCCGCATGTGGGTGCCCGAGACGGGCGGGACGGACGTCGCCGCGAAGCCGAGGGCGTCGCGGCGCCAGGGACAGTCCGCGGGCGGCAGTTCAGGCAGCGGCGAGGTCGCCGCGCCGATGCAGGGAACAATCGTCAAGGTGCTTGTTGAGGCGGGTCAGTCCGTCGCAGCCGGCGATCCGGTGGTGGTGCTTGAGGCGATGAAGATGGAAAACCAAATCACCGCTGAGAAGTCGGGCACCGTCGCAAAAGTACACGTGAAGGCCGGCGACACCGTCGGCGCCGGCGACGTGCTCGTCGTCGTCGAGTAGCGGCGTGGCAACGGTGGCCACGTGACCACGGACGACGGCTCCGCGCACCGCAGCGGTCTCGAGCACGAACGTGAGCGACGGCTCGGCAGAATCGCGGAGATCCGGGCCGCCGGCGGTCAGCCCTATCCGCACCGTTTCGACCGAACTCACGCGCTGGCGGACATCCGCGCCGCCCACGGCTCGCTTGAGCCCGGCGCGGAAACCGATGTCCGCGTCTCGGTCGCGGGACGCGTCATGCTCAGGCGGGTGCAGGGCAAGCTCGTCTTCGTAACGCTCCGCGACCGATCCGACGAGCTCCAGTTGTTCGTCTCGCACGCAACGGTCGGAGACGAGCAGTTCGACGCCATCTCCGCGCTCGACCTCGGCGACTGGGTCGGCGCAACCGGCACCGTCATGACGACGCGAAAGGGCGAGCTGTCCGTGAAGGTCGAGTCGCTAGTGCTGCTGGCCAAAGCCGTGCGGCCGATGCCCGACAAGTGGCATGGACTGACCGACACCGACACCCGCTACCGGCAGCGCTACGCCGACCTGATCGTCAACGAGGACGCACGGCGCACGTTCGCCGTGCGGCACACCACCGTCGCGAGTTTCCGTCGGACGCTCGCCGGCGAGGGCTTCACCGAGGTTGAGACGCCGGTGCTGCATGCTGATGCCGGCGGCGCGCACGCGCGGCCGTTCGCCACCCACCACAACGCGCTCGACATGGGCCTTTACCTGCGCATCGCACTCGAACTGCACCTCAAGCGACTCATCGTGGGAGGTATGGAACGCGTTTTCGAGATCGGTCGAGTGTTCCGCAACGAGGGCATCTCGCCGCGGCACAACCCCGAGTTCACGATGATGGAGTCGTACCAGGCGTTCGGCGACTACACGGATGCAATGGCCCTCGCTGCCCTGCTCGTACGCAACGCGGCACGCGACGCGCTCGGTACGACGGTGGTCGAACTCGGCGGAGAACCCGTCGACCTCGCAGAGCCGTGGCAGGAGATCACGATGATGGGCGCGGCCTCCGAGGCGGCGGGAGCAGAGCTGCACCCGACCAGGCCCGTCGCCGAGGTGCGCGCCGTGGCCGACCGCCTCGGCATCCAGGTCGAGGCGCACTGGGGCTCCGGCCGGATCGGTGAGGAGATCTTCAGCCACCTCGTTGAGCCGGGTCTGATCCGCCCGACGTTCGTCACGCAGCACCCGGTGGAGATCTCGCCACTCGCGCGTGCCGATCAGCGCGACCCCTCGGTCACCGAGCGCTTCGAGCTGTTCATCGCCGGCCGCGAGGTCGCCAACGGCTACAGCGAGTTGAACGATCCGATTGAGCAGCGTGCTCGCTTCGAAGAAGAGCAGCGCGCGAAGGAGGCCGGCGACCTCGGCGCGGGCACGGTGGATGAGGACTACCTCCGCGCGCTCGAGTATGGGCTGCCGCCAACGGCCGGCCTCGGCATCGGTGTCGACCGACTGGTGATGCTGCTCGCCGGCGTCGCGTCAATCAAGGACGTCATTCTTTTCCCGACACTGCGGCCGGAGGCCGACTGACGTGGCTGCGGCCTGGGGTTCCGGCCATGCGACCATCGCCGCCGACGGCACCGTGCTGGACGTGTTCTTCCGACGGCTCGGCTGGGGCGACCACGTCCCGGCCGGCTCGGCGCACGAGGGCGAGCACCGCAGCGATCCCCGACGCGGTGTCGCAATCGTCCCGGTATCGATCGTCGTTGACACGTCCACGCCGCCGACCGACGCTCGCGACGCCTACCTCCGACTGCACCTGCTCTCTCACCGGCTCGCGCCACCGCGCTCGCTGAATCTCGACGGCGTGTTCGGTCTGCTCGCCAACGTGGCGTGGACGTCGATCGGCCCCGTCTCGCTCGACGCACTGGACGACGTCCGGTACGACCAACTTCGAGCGGGCACGCCGATCACCGTGCACGGTGTGGACAAGTTCCCGCGGATGACCGACTATGTCGTCCCGGCCGGCGTCCGCATCGCGGATGCGAGCCGCGTCCGGCTCGGCGCGCACCTCGCCTCTGGGACGACAGTGATGCACGAGGGATTCTGCAACTTCAACGCTGGCACGCTCGGCGCGTCGATGGTGGAGGGCCGTATCTCCGCCGGCGTTGTGGTCGGCAATGGCACCGACATTGGCGGGGGTGCCTCGATCATGGGCACGCTCTCGGGCGGTGGCAAAGAGGTCATCAGCGTCGGCGAGCGATGCCTTCTCGGTGCGAACAGCGGGCTCGGCATCAGCCTCGGCGACGACTGCGTCATCGAGGCGGGCCTCTACGTCACCGCGGGCACCGTGGTGCTGCTCCCCGACGGCACGCCCGTCAAGGCCCGCCAGATGAACGGAGTCAACGGGATGCTGTTCCGTCGCAACAGCCTCACCGGCGCGGTCGAGGCCGTCGCCCGCAGCGGATCGTGGGGTGGGCTGAATGCCGCGCTCCACCGGAACTGACGTGGACTTCGAGGCGTTCTCCGCGCTGGTGCGCCAGCGGCGCACGCGGCTGACCATGGACCCCAACCGCGATGTGGAGCGGGCGACGATTGAGCGTCTGTGCACCGAGGCCACGTGGGCTCCGTGCCACCGGCTGACCTGGCCGTGGCGGTTCGCCGCATTCACCGGCGAGTCGAGGCGGAGTCTCGGTGACGTCGCAGCCGACGCGATGGCCGCGCACGGCGATGCCGCGCCGAAGGTGGCAAAGACGCGCACCAAGTTCCTGCGCGCCCCCGTCGTCGTCGTGGTCGGTAGCGAACCAGGGTCGAGCGACCTCGAGACGGCCGAGAACCGCGACGCGGTCGCGGCGGGCGTACAGAACTTCCTGCTCGGTGCGACTGCGCTTGGGTTGGCAACCTTCTGGTCAAGCTGTCCGAAGGGCGCAAACGATCCCGTCGCGCGCCACTGCGGCTTCCTGGACGGTACGCACGTCGCCGCGATGCTCTACGTCGGCTGGCCCATGGGCGATCCGCCCGTGAGCGAACGTCCCCCTGCCGAGATCAACTGGTTCAACTAACGCGCCGACGCGGGAATCAGCCCGGCCGGTAGGTGCCGAACACTTCGCGCAGCGCGTCGCTGACCTCGCCGAGCGTCGCACCGGCGCGCAGCGCCTCGCGCATCGGTGGCAGCAGGTTCGTGGTGCCCCGTGCGGCGTTGCGCAGTTCCTCAAGGCGCGGTACGAGCGCTGCAGCGTCGCGGCCCGCCCGGTATCCGCGCACTCGCGCAACCTGATCGGCCTCGAGCGACGGATCAATCGGGAACACCCGCGGCTCAGGTTCGTTGTCAACCGTGTAGCGGTTCACCCCGACAACCGTGCGCGCACCGTCGTCCACCGACGTCGTGTATGCGTAGGCGGCATCCTCAATCTCAGCTGACTGGAAGCCCGCCTCAATCGCCGCGACGGCGCCACCCATCTCGTCGATGCGGCGGATGTAGTCCCATGCGAGACGCTCGACCTCGTTCGTCAACGACTCGACGAAATACGACCCGGCGAGCGGGTCGGGCGTGTCAACGACTCCGGTCTCGTGGGCAATGATCTGCTGCGTCCGCAGTGCGATGCGCGCGGCGTCCTCGGTGGGCAGACTCAGCGCCTCGTCGTAGCCGTTGGTGTGCAGGCTCTGCGTGCCACCCAGCACTGCCGCCATGCTCTGCAGCGCCACGCGCACGACATTGTTCAGCGGCTGCTGAGCGGTGAGCGTCGACCCGCCCGTCTGGGTGTGGAAGCGCATGAGTGCACTGGCTGGCTTCTTCGCGTTGAACCGCTGCGTCATGATCGTGTTCCACATTCGGCGCGAGGCACGGAACTTGGCGACCTCCTCGAAGAAGTTGTTGTGCCCGTTCCAGAAGAAGCTCAGGCGCGGCGCGAAGTCGTCGACGTCGAGTCCTGCGTCGACGGCGGCCTGCACGTAAGCGATCGCGTTGGCGAGCGTGAACGCGAGCTCCTGCACGGCAGTTGAGCCGGCTTCGCGGATGTGGTACCCCGAGATGGAGATCGTGTTCCATCGAGGCACCCGCTCGGCGCAGTAGCCGAAGATGTCGGTGATGATCCGCATCGAGGGCTTTGGTGGATAGACGTACGTCCCACGTGCGATGTACTCCTTCAGCAGGTCGTTCTGAATGGTGCCGCTGATCGCCGTGGAGGGCACACCGCGCTCCTCGGCGACGAGCTCGTACATCAGCAGGAGGATCGCAGCCGTCGAGTTGATGGTCATCGACGTCGTCACCTTGTCAAGCGGCAGACCGTCAAGCAGCGTCCGCATGTCGTCCAGCGTGTCGATGGCCACGCCGACCTTGCCCACCTCGCCGGCCGCGCGCGGATGGTCGGAGTCGTAGCCCATCTGGGTCGGGAGATCGAATGCACAGCTCAGCCCCGTCTGGCCGGCGGCGAGGAGAAACTTGAAGCGCTCGTTCGTATCGCGGGCAGTGCCGAAACCCGCATACTGACGCATCGTCCAAAGACGGTCGCGATGCATCGCCGGATAGATGCCACGCGTGTAGGGCACCTCACCGGGACGGCCGAGCGACGACGCGGGGTTGAAGCCGTCGAGCGATGACGCGTCGTACAGCGGACGGACCTCGATGCCCGAGTCGGTCGTGCGCTCGTCCCCCGACATCGCCCGTCAGGCTAGGCGCACCGCCGAGTCGGGGACGCCACTAGCGTCTCGCCCATGGCGATCACCGAGCGCGATGCACCGTCGATCGATGGCGTCCCCCTGGTGGCGCGAACGGTCCACGCCCCCCGGAGGCCCGAGTACGCGACGGTTGCCGAAGAACGGCGACACCGGAAGATTGCGCTCGCAGCCGCGCTGCGCATTTTCGGCCGGCTCGGGTTCGGTGAGGGTGTTGCCGGCCACATCACCGCGCGCGACCCGGAATTCACCGACCACTTCTGGGTGAACCCGTTCGGCAAGAGCTTCCGGCACATGAAGGTCAGCGACCTCATCCTCGTGAACCACGAGGGCGAGGTGGTGGTCGGCGACCAGCCGGTCAACACCGCCGCATTCGTTCTCCATTCCGCGATTCATCAGGCTCGGCCCGACGTCGTCGGCGCCGCCCACGCCCACTCGCTGCACGGCAAGGCGTGGGCCTCACTCGGCCGTCCGCTCGACCCGATCACGCAGGACTCGTGCATCTTCTACGACGACCACGTTGTCGTGGCCGAGCAAGGCGGAGCCATCGTGTGGGAGGTGGAGGCAGGACGGGAATTCGCCTCGAAGTTCACCTCAGGCAAGGCAGCAATTCACCAGAACCATGGTCTCTTCACCGTGGGCACGACGGTCGAAGCCGCCGCGTTCTGGTTCATCACGATGGAGCGCTCCTGCCAAGCGCAGCTGCTCGCCGAGGCTGCCGGTACGCCGAAGCTCATCCCGCACGAGATGGCGGCGTACACCGCGCGCCTCACCGGCTTCCCCGAGGCGGGCTGGTTCCAAGCCCAGCCGCTCTTTCAGGAGATCCTCGCCTCGGATCCCGAACTCGTCGAGTGACGGGCACGCGTCCGAGGCCGTTGGCCGGGCTGCCACCCGAGCCCTTCTTCGTCCTGTCCGCATCGGCCCAGTACCTGGGCGCGGTGCTCGCCTACCGCCTGTTTGACGACCTCGCTCCCGCTGGCGTCGCGTGGTTGCGCGTCGTTGGCGCCGCGATCGTGCTCGTCGCCGTATCGGCGCCGAGGCTGCTGCGGGGTGGACGGTGGTCGGTCGCCGAGGTTCGTGCCGCAGCGGTGTTCGGCGCCGCCGTGGCGTTCATGAACCTGACCTTCTACCTGGCCATCGACAGGATGGACATGGGGAAGGGTGTCGCGATCGAGTTCATCGGGCCGATTTGCGTCGCCGCACTCGCGACGCGCACGCGCCGCAACACGCTGGCGCTCGCCTTCGCCGTGTCCGGCGTCGCACTGCTCTCGGGACTCGAGATCAATCGCGAGCCGCTGGGACTGCTGTGGATCTTCCTCGCGTCGGCGTGCTGGGCCGCCTACATCGTCGTGGGTGCGCGGGTCGCGCGACTCGACCGCGGGCTCGCGGGGCTCGGCGTGGGGCTCGTGTTCGGCGCCGTGCTGATCGCGCCATTCGGCGCACCGTCGAGCGGCCCCGCGTGGTCGTCACCCGCGCTGCTGCTCGCGGCGATGTCCGTCGGCGTGCTGTCCAACGCCATCGGCTACGGACTCGAGCAGTCGATCCTGCGCGCGATCCCGGTGCGCCGCTTCTCGGTGCTGCTCGCGCTCCTGCCCGTGACCGCCACCGTGTTCGGGGCGGTCTTCCTCGACCAGATCCCGTCCGTGGCGGACCTCGTCGGCATTGGACTCGTCCTTGTCGGCGTCGTCGTTCAACAGCGCGACGTCATCGAACCGCCCGCAGATTGAGCCACGGGCCCCCTTTGGGCGTGATCCGCCACCGCACGTGGTCGGGCGGATACCCTTGCCACGGGCGGAGTTGAGGAGTGAGCTCAACGTGCGCGTATCTGTGAAGGTCCTGACCGTCGCCCTCGTGGCGTCGATCGTCGCCTCAATGCTGCCGTCCTCGCTCGCCCACGCGAGCCCGGGCAGCACAGCGGTTGTGGTCTGGGGGCGCGGCAACGGCCACGGGCGGGGTCTCAGCCAGTACGGCGCCTACGGCTGGGCCCTCGCGAATGGCTGGACGTGGCAGCAGATCGTGTCCTTCTACTACCCCGGTTCAACGCCCGCCCCGCTCGCGGATCCCGAGCAAGTCATGACGGTCCACCTGTCAACGATGAACGACCTCCCGACGTCGGTTGTTGCCGACGCCGGCAACGCCATCCTCGTGCAGGACCCCGTGCCGGGGCGCACATGGACATCGCTCGTCGCTCGGGAGATCGCGCCGCGCACCTACCGCGTGTGGGGCTCGACCGAGCGCCGGTGCTCGCTCGGCGACCCCGCCTCGGAGGGATTCGTGCTCGTCGCCGACGTCCAGGAGGCTGCGTCGTTCACGACGACCACAGGAGCCGACCCCGCCTCGCCTGCTGAGACACAAATCGGCCTCTGCGAGCCCACCGCAGGTCGGGTGCGCGTGCGCTATTACCGCGGCGAGGTGCGCGCGGTCAACAACTCGAGGGGCGAGAACCGCACGATCAACGCGGTGCGCATGGAGAGTTACCTCCGAGGCGTCGTACCGCGCGAGGCACCATCCTCGTGGGGTGCCGCGGGCAATGGCGCGGGCATGCACGCGCTGCGCGCGCAGGCCGTCGCGGCACGG
>Ga0315899_10005334_pt1 | contig 13877 bp, 15 predicted proteins | sample LakEriMetagenome_2_FD_203518 | JGI IMG/M metagenome (GOLD analysis project Ga0315899, IMG submission 203518) | Freshwater fungal communities from buoy surface, Lake Erie, Ohio, United States - Buoy 4 MA112 | ecosystem: Environmental > Aquatic > Freshwater > Lake | place: USA: Lake Erie, Ohio...
GCTCGTTGCTTCACGCCTGAAGTGGACGGCGGAGTACGCCACAGACATGCCTGAACGGCGCAGGAAAGCGGTGCTCTGGTGGCACAGGCACGTCATCCCTCGGTCCCTATGGAAGAAGGTGTTGATGCCGATCATCTATGGCCGTAGCTACCTCAGCCTGGCTGACACCATCAAGCTCTATCTACGGGATGAGGTGCAGGACTTCCTCACGGATGAGGGCCTGCGAATTGTTGACCTGTCCTTGGTGCTCGCAACCATCACGCATCAGGTGGTGGTCGAGGCTCTGCCTCATGTTCGTGATCTATCTCGGTGGTTAACCAGGCTGAGCAACATGCAGATTGATGCAGGACTCAGGCCGTACTGGTTCACGCCCAATGGCATGGCAGTTGAGTGCTATCAATCTGATACCAAACAGGATCAAATTGAACTTGCATTGGGTCGCCGCACAATCACTGTTGGTGTGCGTGATGCAACAGGCTGCCCCGTGAGCCGCAGGCGTACCGCTCGCAAGCTGGTGCCTGACTTCATCCACTCCATGGATGCTGCATTCCTGCAGCGATTCGTGTCCCACTGGGGCAGCTATGACCACCCCATCGCCACAGTCCATGACTGCTTCGGCACCACACTGGAACACGTCGGCACGCTGCAGTCAGAACTGAATGATCAGTGGCATCGGTTCTATTCCGTTGATCACCTGACCAGACACCAGGGCATGGTTGAAGTGGTGCTTGGCAAGGAGGTTCCAGCACCTCCCATTGTTGGGACCCTTGACCGCAGCAAGGTTGGTGAAAATCCTTTCCTGTTTTGTTGACAGCATTCAACAACGTCGTATCATCTAAGCAGCGGGCATTGGTCAGAGGGAGTTGACTCTGCGCCATGTAAGACCCGCCGCCCACAGTCCCCTACCTGTTCTTCTCTTGGCTAATCACGTCTCTCCTCTGGGCACCATCGTCTTTGGCAACATCGTTGATCCCCGCGAAAACCCCAACAGCGGCAGGATCGAATGGAACATCGGTGTCGTTATCCCCCTCTCTGACGCTGAGTCCCTCCTCAAAATCATCGAGTCAGCTCTGGCTGAAAAACGTGCACTTGATACCCGCTTCCCTACTTCCAACGACAAGCTGCACATGCCTTACCGCATGAGCCAGAAGAAGCTGGAAGACGGCTCCAAAGAGGACGATCCCGACAACCTCCTGTTCACCTTCAAGCGCAACGCCCGCTATCAAACCCGTGGCGGTGAGACCAAGACCAACCCTCGCCCCTCCCTCTACGACAGCCTCGGTCGCATCGTCACCGAGACCGTTCACGTTGTCCCCGGTGGCACCACCGGCAAGGTGATCTTCGAACCCTTCGTCTACGACATGCCCGGCAGCAAGGGCGTTCAGTTCCAGCTCCGTGGCTTCCAGATCGCTGAGATGAAGAAGCAGGAGTTTGAACTCCAGCCCATCGAGGGTGGCTGGGTCAGCGAGGAAGAGGATCCCATCGCCGCGGCCCTGGCAGCAGGCTGATGCTTGACCGCTACAACCAGCGGCTTCGCTCCAGGAAGGACAAACAACACCGCTCCAACCTGGAGACACAGGTGGAAGAGGCTCTGATCGCTCAGGGCCTCACCCCTCTGTACGAAACAGAAAAGTTCCCTTACGTCCTGCACCGGAAGTACACCCCGGACTTCAAGGTGGGTTCGGTCTACATCGAGGTGAAGGGCTGGTGGCCATCGGCGGAACGAACCAAGTTTCTGGCGGTGATCGTCAACAACCCAGGCCTCCCCATCTTTGTTGCACTGCAACGTCCACATTTGACGTTGAGCAAACAAAGCAAAACCACCTACGCGCAGTGGTGCAGTAAGCACGGCATTGCGTGGTGCCCAGTCCCGATCCCACCTGACTTCCTACAGCAATGGCTGAACGGTGCACGACCCACATTCCATGCCCCGGCCCGGAATGCGAAAGCACAGACGCCGCCACCCAGTACACAGACGGTTCTGTTTTCTGTTTCTCCTGTCAACAGCGGTACACAACCGACGGAAAACCTTGGAAGTCCATGACCAAAACACCACTGCAACTCCTCGCCTCCTTACCCAGAACTGACACCGTTGCAGTCAAGCAATCACTCCTCAAAGGCAAGCCAGCGGGCCTGCCGATTCGTGGCATCAGCGAGCGCACCTGCCGCATGTATGACTACGACGCCACGGCATACAAAGGACAGACCGCTCAGGTCGCTAACTACCGCGACGAGAACGGTCTGACTGTTGCCCAACACATCCGCTATGGCGAGAAGCAATTCGCCTGGTTAGGGCGACAGAAGGGTCAGAAGATCCAGCTGTACGGCCAGCACCTGGGTAGCGAAGGGACCCTCGTGTTGACCGAGGGAGAGATCGATGCCATGTCGGTCTATGAGTGCATGTACAAGCACCGCCACAAATCCAAGTTCGTCGTTGCCTCTATCCCGGACGGTGCCCAGTCAGCCAAGAAAGCCTGCACGGATCAACTCGGTTGGATCCTTGGGTTCAAACGGGTCGTCGTCTTCATGGACATGGACGAACCCGGTCGTCAGGCTGCTGCTGCTATTGCCGAACTGGTTGGCCCTACTGCTGCTGTGGTCGGAGCCTTCCCCTACAAGGATGCCAATGAGGCATGGCAACAGGGTGACTACAACGCCATCCTCGAAGCGATGGCCAATGCCAAGCGGCAGAGACCAGAGGCGATCGTTCATGCACCCGATCTACTCAGCAAGGTGCTCAAGCCAGAGCATCGCTTCGGCCTGCCCTATCCCTGGGAAGGGTGGAACCGCATGACTGAGGGCATGAAGCCCGGTCAACTGGTGATGATCAGTGGTGGTACGGGGATCGGCAAGTCGCTGTTCACCCGCAGCATTGCTCTGGACCTGTGTAAGCGCGGCACCAACGTGGCCTACATCGGCCTGGAGGAGAGCTGTGAAACCAGCCTGGAGCGGATGTTGTCAGAGCACATGCGACAGCCGCTGCACCTGGACACCCCGGAGAAGCGAGCGGAGCGTGACCCGGATGAGATCAAGACAGCGTTGGATGACTTCGGCTCCCACCTGTATCTATTGGATAAGTTCGGCAGCGATGACTTTGACTCTTTTGTTGCCACCGTTAAACATTATGTGTTGGCTGAGCGATGCTCCGTCGTTGTGCTTGATCACTTCTCATTGTTAGCTGATGGTATTTCCCTTGCTACTGATCAGCGGCGGGCTATTGATCGCTGCATCAAGGATCTCAAGACGCTCTGCATGGACCTCAACTTCACGATGCTGGTCGTCTGCCACCTGTCGAGATCGGGCGGCATTGGCAAGCCGCACGAAGAAGGCGGTGAACCAACGCTTGCCGAACTACGAGGATCTCATTCCCTAGCCCAGATCCCAGATTTCGTAGTCATGTTGCAGCGGAATCCTCGCTCAGAGGATAAAGCTGAAGCCAACACCACTCACTGTTGGCTGAAGAAGAACAGAGTCAAAGGTGAACTAGGCGAGATGTGCAAGCTGGAGTACAGACCAGCTACCTGCACCTTCATCGAAACACCTGTGGCGTTCTGACATGACTGAGTACATCTACGGGACTGACCTCCCCGATGGTGACTACACCATCTCCGCTCGCACACTCAACAGCTACTACAAACATGGCGTCCAAAACTTCAACGAACAAAGCACCAAAGAACAAGACACCACAGTCCCAACCATCTACGCCAAAGGCTTCTGGAACGGATACGCCGCAGCCGTTGCATCCATCCGAGACGCCATCCGCCACCGGTCTTCTGATCCAACGGTGCACTGATGTCTACTGGTTTCCCGATTCGCGCTACGAGTTGGAATCCCTTCATCGTATGCAGCAGGTATTTGTGGAACTGGCAAACGAAATTGAACGGTGGGCTCCAGATAAGACGATGGCTCCACTCAGCTATCGAACGGTTCTGGATGTCGCTGACCGTCTACGACGCCATGCCAATGAGGGAAAGCCACTGGCTGAGTGACACAGCCAAGCTCCAATGTTTCTACCGCTTTGACGAACCGCCTGTGTATGTAGGTGCTGTCGGTGATGGGAAGTCCGAGGCGTTCTATTGCCTCGGTGACATGGCCCATTGGTTCATGGAGATGGGGCTTCCTATGAATGACCCCATCTGGGATTTCATTGATCAACTAGCAACGGACGAACTAGAGGATGCCTCTGAATGCGAATAGCCCCGACTGTCCAAACTGCGGGGCTTGGATCACCAAGGTGATTCTGACCAAGTTGGAAAGCGAAGCGGAGCATGTGATCCGTCGTCGCCACTGTGAATACTGCGGTCACCGGTTCTACACCAGGCAGACCACAGAGGAACTGGTGAATGTCCGGTGGGTCAAGGCTGACCGTGGCAGGAACACCATCCCTGAGGTGATTGAGGTGATCGCTACACCCAAGAAGAAGAAGATCGCGGACGCACCCCGCGCTCAAAAGATCATCCGCACCCTGGCCCAATGAGGATTCTCCTAGACGCCGACATGCTTCTGTTCCGGGCGATGTCCGCAACCGAGGTTGAGATTGAGCTGAGCCCTGATGTCTGGACCAGGCACAGCGAACTGGGTGATGCCAGGGAGATGTACTGGCAGCAGCTCAAGGATTGGTGTGAGCTGATGGGCTGTGAGCTGGGTGATGTGTGGCACTGCTTCACGGATGCCAGCGCCTTCAGACGTGAGCTGGACCCTGGGTACAAGGCAACACGGAAGTCACCCAAGCCAATCGGCTACAAGCACCTACGGGGTGAGCTGCTGACTGAGGACACGGCGTTCATGTTCAACAAGATCGAGGCCGATGACCTGATGGGTATCTTCGCCACGATGTCGCTTGAGGATGAAGTGGTGATCGCATCAGGTGACAAGGACTTGATGCAGATACCAGGAGTACACTTGTGGCTAGACACAGGAAAAGAGCCTGAACCAGAAGATGGACTTGTGGTTGAGCGAACAGGCGGCAACGTCATTAAGAAGAGCACGAAGGAACATGCAGAGCGATTCACGTACCAGCAGTACCTCACCGGTGATCCAACCGATTCAGTACCCGGTTGCAAGGGGATCGGAGACACGACAGCCAAGCGAATCGTCAGCGAGTTCGACCTCTCCAACCCTGTGGGTTGCTGGGAAGAGGTTGTTCGGTGTTATGAGACGAAAGGGAAAATGGAGCACGCATCAGCCGTCTCCTTCGCAACGCAACAGGCGCGACTGGTAAGGGTCCTGCGAGCAGGGGAGTACAACTTCGATAGCCACGAGGTCAAGCTATGGAATCCCCCGACAAATTGAAGCGCATCATCGCAAGCAAGCTTGACGATGAAATGCTTGATGCACTGGATGTGTTATTCCCGGAGAGAACACCAGAGTTGAATGACTCTGTTGATCAGATCCGATACGCTTCAGGACAACGATCTGTTGTCCGTTTTCTTCGGGGTCTAACCAATGGCTAACATCATCGGCGGGCATAACTTTGGTGCTGTTGCTGCCCCCCAGGTCAATGCAAGGGGCCAGGTCCAGGGAGCCCTTACCGATATTCGGTATTACCAGGAGCGAGCAGGCCAAGCCTCCTCAATGGCCAAGGTCATTGGCACCACGTCTGCACCGAGCAGCGCCCACACCCTGACTGGCTACACACCTGATGGCTATGCCATCTGGGAGATGACCGGTGGTGGCGGTGGCGGCGGTGGTGGTGGTGGCGGTGGTGGTGGTGGTGGTGACTACGGCTCCATCATCTCCAGCTACCAAGCTCAAATTGATGCGGCTAATGCAGCTGCTGCTGAGTTCCGCAACAAGGCAGCGCAAGAGATTGAGGCTCTTAAGATCTCACTCGGCGGTCAGCTCGAAGAAGTCAAGGCATCATCTGCTGCTCGTGAAGCTGAGCTGAATGACCTGTTGATCAGCCAACAGAACGCTGCTGCTGAAACCAAGACCCTCCTTGAAGGTCAGATCGCCTCAGCCAACTCCGCATACCAGGAGCAACTGCGTCAAACCCAGGCACTGAGTAACGCCTTTGTTCCTTCCCTGGAACCCACTGCATCCACCGCAGCCCTGGGTGATCAGCGGCAGGACAACACCACGGTGACCAACACCAAGGCCAACACGCTCAGCTCGCTGGCAATAATCAGCGGCCTTGGCACCAACGCTAATCCTCTCGCTGGTCTGCAGCTCGCCTGATGAAAGACACCGCTGAATCCCGCTGGCGCGACCTGGAACTATTCCGTTCCCAGTACCTGCGTCGAGCTATTGACTGCTCTGGTCTCACCATCCCAACCCTGATCCCTGAGTCAGACCAGAACTCGGGTTGGACAGGGCAACAGTTCAACAAGCTCCCCTCTCTGTATCAAGGGTCAGGGGCTCGCGGTGTCAGCAACCTCAGCGCCAAGCTGCTGCTTGCTCTGTACCCCCCTAGCCAGCCATTCTTCCGGTTGGTGATGGATCGTGGTCAGCTGCAGGAATACATCAGCAAGAACGGTGCTGATCCAGAGCAGCTGATGAGTGAGCTGGACGTGGGTCTGGCTTCGATGGAGCGTCAGATCCTGCAGCGGATGGATCAACTGCAGGCACGCCCTGCACTATTCGAGGCAATCAAGCATTTGATTGTTGGTGGTAACGCCCTGCTGTACGTGGGGGCTGACACCATCCGCATGTATGGCCTGCGGTCCTTCTGTATTGATCGTGATCCAGATGGCAACGTCACCGAGATCGTGATTCGGGAGACGGTGTCACATCGTCATCTACCACCTGGTGCTGAGTCAGCTTCCGAGGGGGAGGATGATGACACCGAGGAGCTGTACACGCTGGTCACGATTGATCCAGCTGGTGGTGAGCGAGCGGTTGAGTGGTTCCAGGAGTACGACGGTAAGCGGATCCCTGGCACCGCAGGCTTCAGTAAGTTGGAGACCAGCCCCTGGGTGCCGCTACGGCTGCACCGTATTGCTGGTGAGAGCTATGGCCGCGGCCTAGTTGAGGAGGTGTTGGGTGACCTGCAAAGCCTTGAGTCACTGAGTAAGGCGATCGTGCAGGGCAGCTTGATTGCTGCAAAGGCGATCGGTCTGGTCAATCCCAATGGCACCACCCGAGCAGACGTACTGGCTCGTGCAGAGAACGGAGCGATCGTTGCTGGTAATGCAGCGGACGTTGAGTTCCTACAGGTGCAGAAGGCGAATGACTTTGCGACAGCGTTGCAAGCGATGCAGCTGATCGAGCGTCGGTTGAACTTCACGTTCCTGACGAACGAGGCGCTACAGCGTGATGCAGAACGTGTGACAGCAGAGGAGATCCGGCTGATGGCAGAGCAGCTGGAGCAGGGCCTGGGTGGGGTGTATTCAATCTTGAGTGCTGAGCTACAGATCCCGTTGATTCGTCGGGTGATGCACCTGATGGAGCGGAGCGGTGAGCTGCCACCTGTGCCGAAGGGACTGGTTGAACCTCAGGTGACGACAGGTCTGGAAGCGATTGGCCGCGGCAATGACAAGCAACGGTTGACAAACTTCCTGCAGGTGGTGGCAGCGAGCATCGGGCCCGAGCAGTTCCTGCAGTACATCAATCCAAGTGAATTGATTCGACGGTATGCAGCGTCAGACGGCATAGACATTGCCGGTTTGGTGAAATCCGAACAGGACATGCAAGCTGAAATGGCACAACAACAACAGGTACAGTTGGCGCAACAACTCACACAAGGAGCTGTTGACAATGGACTCACCAACACGCCGCAGCCGCAGCCAGCTGCCGCCCCTCCAGCAGGAGGAGGACAGCCCCAAGGAGGTCAAGCCGTCCCGGTCTGAAGTTGAAGCTGGGACAAGGCTTGCTCCTTATCCCAGCGGCGAAGGCCACATGATCATTCGGGATGGATTCAACCGTGGCTGAAGTACAGACCGGAATGGACTCAAGCCCAGCTGAGGTTGCAGCCGTTGCTGAGGAATCAGCGCGAGTTGATGCAGCGCGAGCTGAGCTGTATGACGAGGCTGCTGGTGACAGTCAAGGTGATCTGATCCTTGGCAAGTACCAGTCAGTTGATGACCTGGCATCGGCGTACCAGAGCCTGCAGGCGGAGTACAGCCGGTTGAAGGGAGGTCAACTCCAGACCAAGGAGACACCTACTGCAGACGCTCCTGAGGCTGAGGTTGAGGCTGAGGAGGGCGAGGCTCCTGCTGTAACACCAGAGCGTGCCCAGCGGATCCGTGAAAGCCTGATGAACCAGGCAGGTGGTGAGCAGCAGTACCAGCGGATTGCTGGCTGGGCCGCATCGAATCTGCCTGAGGAAAGGGTGACAGCATTTAATAATGCGTTGTCCTCAGGTGATGAGGGAGCAATCCTGAATCAACTGAAAGGGTTGCAGTATGACTTCATGATGGCCAACGGCTATGAGCCGAAGCTGTCAGGTGGTCGTGCACCTAGCGCCGAGATCAAGGGATTCAGCAGCGAAGCCCAGGTGGTGGAAGCAATGAATGACCCTCGCTACAGCGGGAGCAATCCTGATCCGGCATACATCAAAGAGGTTGAAAGGCGGATTGCTGTTAGCAACGTCTTCCAGCCACGTTGATGTTGGTGTAGAACTATGGGCAGATCCAACACACGGTTCTGCCCTAGGCCCGGTACGCCGACACCCCAGGAGCAAGGAGTGAGAGGCGGGATGCCTCACTGTTGATCACCTGCAAACCCTGATCATGGAGACCGACGGTGGCTGCACCTGACGTGACCCTGTCCAGGCCCGGTGTAATTAACAACGACTCGGGCACCTGGGCAAAAGACAATGCTCTATTCCTGAAGGTGTTTTCCGGGGAGGTGCTTCAAGCCTTCCGCCGGAACTGCATCTTCTCTGGCTTCGTGCAAGAGCGGACCATCCAGAACGGTAAGTCTGCTCAGTTCCCTGTGACTGGACGATTCACTGCTCGGTATCACACTCCGGGCAAGATGATCGAAGGCCAGGGCAACATGGCTCAGAACGAAGTGGTCATCAAGATTGATGATCTGCTCGTTGCAGACGCCGCGTTGTATGACCTCGACGAGGCCAAGAATCACTACGACATTCGCAGCATCTACTCAAAAGAGCTGGGCCAGGCCCTGGCTCGTGAGTTCGATAAGCGTATTGCTCGTGTGCTGACCCTCGGCGCTCGCACCTCCACTGGTGACCTGACCGCCAACCTGCCTGCTGGCCTGAGCCCCGACGATCCTTACCGCGTTGGTACTCGGATCGACCTGAACAAGGCGACTCCTACTCCCGATGATCTGGTTGCCAGCGTCTTCGCTGCAGCTCAGGCTCTCGATGAGAAGGACATCCCTGCTGATGGCCGTGTGCTGGTGTGTAGCCCTGAGATCTACTACACGCTGATTCAGTCAAGCAGAGCGGTCAATTTTGACTTCAACCAACAAGGTGCCAACGGCTCCTACAAGGAAGGTCAAATCGCCAAACTGGCTGGCTTCAACATCTACAGCAGCAACCACATCAAGCAAGGCAATGTCACCGCGAAAGCTGGTGAACAGGGCTACACCTTTGCTGGTTCTGACACTGTTCTGTCCTCTGTGGACATGAGCAAGACCAAGATGCTGGCCTTCCAGAAGGGTGCAGCAGGTGTACTCAAGCTGCGTGATCTGTCAATGCAGATGACCGGTAATGATTACAACGTGATGTACCAAGCAACGCTGATGGTTGCACGTTACGCCTGCGGCTTTGGCATCCTCCGCCCCGAGTGTGTGGTGGAAGTCCACAACGGTTGAGTCAATCTCAATCGGAGGCAAGATGGAGGGCAGCGATGCCCTCCTTTTTTATGGCCATCACAATCACCACCATCAATCCACCTGCCACCAAGACAGCGATTGCTTGGGATTGGCAAGCCGCACAAGATGACGATCCGATGGCACAAGTGCCTCTGGTCACTGTTGCTGCTGACCTGAAGACTGGGACCGTGGGTGCTGCTGGCACCGTTAGCGATCCCCCTACCTACACCGTGACAGGTGTCAATGGTCTCGTTGGTGCCGGTGGCGCTGCCACCAACGGCGTCATGCTGGCCAAGCTGGCAGCCGGTGCAGGTCTACGCATCTCTGGTAACGGCACCAGTGGCGCTACCAACAAGACCGGTGTTGCAACCACTGGCGGTAAGGGCACTGGCCTGACTGTTGATCTCGTTGCCACCGGTGGCGTGGTGACCAGTGCTGTGGTGAAAGCCCCTGGCTCTGGTTACGCCATTGGCGATGTGATCACCGTGGCCAAGGCAACAGCTGGTACTGGCACTGACGTGACCCTGGTGATCTGATGACGGAACTAGAGGCGATCAACACGCTGCTTGGCGTCATCGGTGAAGCGCCGATTGATCGCCTCAGTGACATCACGGTGAATGAGATCACCGACAGTGCACTGGCTCGCCGCACCTTGCATGAGGTGAGCCGTGACGTTCAGTCAGAGGGTTGGAGCTGGAACACTGATCGCAACGTCGAGTTGCAGAAGGACACCAGCGACCAGTTCCCGATCAGTGACGACGCACTGGCGGTGATCTTTTCTCCCAACCGCTACCCCGACATGGAGTATGTGGCGAGGGGGGACAGGGTGTACCACCGATTCAAGCGAGTGTTTGATTTCGGTAAGGACATGACCGGACCACTGGTTGTGGATCGGATCGTGATGAAGCTGCCATGGGACCACCTACCTCATGCAGCGCAGCAGTACATGACGATCCGAGCAGCACGGATCTACAGCGATCGGTACATCAACTCCAACATCATCTACACCTATACGGCACAGGATGAGGAGTACGCCCGAGCGATGTTGATTCGGGATGAGGAGCGTCACCTCAATAACAACCTGCTCTGGGGTAACGACCGGGGCATGGGTAGCGGAATGGGATACATCCCGGCTGAAGGCACCCGATTCAGGACACACTGATGCGAAGCAAAACCAACCTGACCCGCCGCATTAGCAAGGCACCAGCTGGTCCTATCGAGGGCCGGTTGGACAGTCTTATCCAGGGGGTAAGCCAACAACCCGAGCACCTGAGGGTCGTTGGCCAAGGGGAGGAACAGCTCAACGGTTGGAGTAGTCCTGTTGAGGGGTTGACCAAACGCAACCCATTACGACTGGTGGGGAAGATCATTCCCCAGCCAGTCACAGACTTCTATCTGGAGATGATGTCTGTCATCGCGGGTGAGCGATACAGCGTCTTCACCTACCCACAAGCTGGGACGACCAAGACCCTATTCACGTTGAACGGGACGCCAGCTGCTGTGCATGTGCATGGCACTGGGATGAGCGTGGCTAGTGGCCTGGTGACCAGCGCCAGCAATGGATACCTGTTCAACACGGCAGGTAACTACTTCAAGAAGTACGTATTGATCAACGCTGGTCCGCTTGGCCTGCTGTTGAACCGGGAGAAGATCACGGGGTTCTCCAGTGCCACGAGTCCAGCAGCGAAGAACGAGGCGCTGATCTTTGTACAGGGCGTCACGTATGACGTGAAGTACACGGTGAAACTGGATGGCGTCGCAGCTGGGACGTACACCACGCCGAAGGCAACAGACAGCAATAACCAGCTGAGCACCAGTGAGGTAGCGAATCAGCTGGCGACGTTGGTGAACGCAGTGGCTGGCTACACAGCGACGGTGGAACAGTTCGTGGTCCACGTCAGACGGATCGATGGTGCCAGCTTCCGGTTGGAGGTGGATGACAGCCGAGCAACGGACCTGGCGCGTGCCATTCAGAACGATGTGGTGTTCGTTGGTCAGTTGCCACTGGTTGCACCCAATGGGTTTGTGGTGAAGGTGGAAGGTGACCCAGGTCAAACGGTTGATGACCGGTGGGTGAAGTTCACAACACGAGGTGGTTCAGCGTTTGGAGAGGGGAGCTGGGCAGAGACGCTGAAGCCAGGTCTGCAGTACGAACTGGATAAGGACACGATGCCACTGGTGATCTACCGGGTGGATCGTGGTGTGCTGTTTGTTGGTCCAGCAGACGGGAGCACCCAGACGCAGACAGTGGGTGGCAAGACGTATAGCTACACGTTCCCGAAGTGGGGTGAGCGGACAGCTGGTGATGAGGAGACGGTGCCGAACCCTGACTTCATTGGTCAGCGGATTCGAGACCATACGTTCTTCCGTGGTCGGTACACGTTCTGCTCTGGACAGAGCGTGATCTTCAGCGAGACGGATCAGATCTTTAATTTCTTCCAGGACACCAGCGTGGCGCTGACCGCGACTGATGGATTCAGTGTGTTGGGCACGAGTGAAGCCAGTGCGGAGATGAACTGGCTGCTGCCTGTGGACGAGAACATCTTGGCGTTCACGGACCACAGCCAGTTCCGGGTGTCAGCAGCAGACGCTGATGTGTTGACGCCAGAGACGGCGATCATCCTGCGTCTGAGCAACCTGGAGATGAATCCGCATATCCGGCCACGGTTGGCTGGACCGCAGATTCTGTTTGGGACGAATGAGTTTGGGTATAGCCACTTCCGTGAGTACAGCTTCTTCGACACCCAGCAACGGCGTACAGGCTTGAACCTGGGTGGCGCGAATGATGTGTGCATGAACATCCCGAAGTACATCAAGGGACTGGCAACACACTGGGATGTTGGTGAGACGATCGACTGTGCAGCGTGCGTGACGGCTGACGACCGTAAGACGCTGTACGTGTACAAGTACCTATTCCAGTCAGCGTCAGCGGGGTTGTCCAAGAGCCAGTCGAGCTGGAGCAAGTTCACCTTCGGTGGTGACATCCAGTGGCTGAAGTTCATGGACAACGAGATGTGGCTGGTGTTGACCTACCCAGATGGGACGTACACGGCGCACATCAACTCAGATGAACTGGAGCTGCCGAGCGGTGTGCAGCCGCACCTAGACCGGTTGATCTTGTACCCGGAGTGCAACACGGATGTACAGGCGAGTAACAACGTGACAGCGACGTATGACGCGGACACGGATGTGACGACGTTCACGCTGCCGTATGCGGTGAGCGGCACTGCTCATGCGGTGGTGCGGTACACCAGCCCGACGAAGGAAGGTCTGTTGTTGGGTACTGCAACGAGTGGGAATCAGATTGCGTGTAGCACCAGGGGGGACTGGCGTAATGCCTCGATTGCTTTTGGAGAGGAGTACCTATTTCGATATGCGTTTAGTCATCCGTATGCGGAGATGAGGGACCAGGCCCGTAGTCGGATCGTGGGGAAACTGGATGGCCGCACCCAGCTGCTGACGTTCACGACATTCCACCACAACACAGGGAGGTATGACATTCGCATTGAGCGGAAGAACCGTCAGCTTGACAGTGTGCATAAGTTCCGCAGTCGTTACTTGAACGTAGCGAGTAACAGGCTGAATACGGAAACGATGCCCGTTGAGACTGGCTCATTCAAAGTTCCCATTTATTGTCAGAACACCGCCTGTCGAATCTTTGTGGAATCAACGAGCTGGCTACCTGTTGTGATCACAGGCGCTCAATGGGAGGGTGCCTACTCCAACCGTTCTAAGGGGGGCTGAGCCATGGCATTCCCCTGGTTGGCAGTTGCTGGCGCTGTTACCGGTATTGCGAGCAGCCTCATTCAAAGCAATGAGCAGAGCAACGCTGCAGAACAGGCCAACGCATTAGCGAAGGAGAAGGCAGAGGCGCAGTACCAGCGTGCTCTGAAGGAGTGGGAGATTGACTACCAGGCCCGCATGGCTGACTGGTCATGGCAGGTGGCCCAAACCGAAGCTGCTCGTTACGTCGAGCGTCAGAAGCAAGCGGATTACAACTGGCGAGCGGGTCAGTTGATTGACGCAGCGATGACCAACCTTGAGGTCAACACTGAAGCGTTGACTGATCGGTACGTCACGGAGGAGGGTCTGCGAGCACAGCAGGTCGGGCTGCAGTACGGCTATCAGATGAATGAATTGGCTGCCACCTCAGGCGA